>JAABUY010002947.1_pt1 | contig 19402 bp, 6 predicted proteins | sample 5560271 | NCBI WGS metagenome assembly JAABUY01 (sample SAMN10711886, study PRJNA513374) | rock metagenome | isolation source: Antarctica rocks | place: Antarctica: Victoria Land, University Valley
TCGAACCGCCGTCTGCGCGCACCCTTTACACCTGCGGGTCGGTTGCGGGCCGATCGCGGGTTAGGGGGAGTGTTAGATATATAACCCACGATAGCTGTGCTATTAGTGTGGTGCCACCTTTTAACATTTGCTTTAATATTTATTATATATATATTATATTCAGAGACTATCTTTTCTGCTGCTGCATTAGATACAAATTTGTAAAATTAAACTCATAAATATAATTTTATGACTGACTTCTTAGACATTGATACTGTATTATTAAATAAAAAAATTAAAAATTAAAAATTTTAACATTAATAATTTATTTATCTTAACTCTGTAAAGCTGCATAATCTTTACAAAATAATAATTCTTAAAAAGTTCATTCTTATTATTAAGAACAGTGAGAATATATGTAAGATTTATGTTCTTATTAAGTTCATTAATAAATAAAACTACACTGTAAGAAAAAAAAAGATTAATATTTTTATTTTTATCTTTATTAATATATATAATTCATTATTTCTGTTATTTACTGAATATCAGTACTTTCTGAAGATAGTAGATAATTATTTTTTAAAAATGTAAACAATATTGTTCAAATAATGTGATGATGTCTTACAGATATTGCAGAAATAATAATTAAAGATTAAATTTTAAATTGATGTAAAGATTCTTGCTGTGTAAAGTGACAATAAAATGAAGTTAAGATTCATTTTAAATAATTAATGTAAGTTTTTTAATATCATATTGCAATACATAGTGCTCTATATGTCCATTTAAAATGATGTTGCTGAAAGAATCATTTAAATTATTAAGAATTTAATGTACATTATGATTAAAGAAACACAGCTGTCAATAAAGTTCTGAGTATAAACAGCATAAATAGATATTTATTTTTATAATTGAACAGTAACTAATTCATTAATTAACAGTAAGCAGATAATTTTTGAGAAAGCTTTTATTGATGTAAAGTTATTTATTAATTATATTTATGTATAAAGATGCAAATATTACAGTTATGTTGATTTAAAGTCATTATTCATCAACAGATATGATAAATTCATAAATTAAGAATGAGTAAGAATCTTTATGAGTTACATTGAGAAAATTATAAAGCAGTATTTACTTTAAGCTTTAGATCTTAAGTATATCATTAAAAATTATGCTGTAAAGTTTGTTAAAAGTAAAAAAAGAGATATTGTTGATCTTAAATTACAATAGTAGATATTAAATGTTCTTTTAGATAGAAAATTTATTAAATATTTATAAAAAAAGTTAATCTCTGTAAAGATCATAGTCTTAAATTAGACACTCATGATTTAAAACAGTAAGATGCAGTTTAATTTAATTATAGTTAAGATTAATAAGTCTTAAGATAAACAACATAAGATTAAATTAACTGCAGTTAACTTAGATAAATTGTTAAATAAGAAGATGAATACTAATTAAGTTAAAATGACAGTATTTAAAGAAGTTAGAACTTTTCTGTGTATTAAGATTTTAAAATGAAAGAGAAATAACAATGATGATTAAGATGCAGATAAGTTCTTAATTAAAATATTTAAAATTATATTAACACTTATAGCATTCTCTGCAGACAAAGAAGATTTAATAATGATTAAATTTGATATTTTTACATTTATTATTTATGTTAAAGCAGTAAGAGACTCAATCTAAGAAGAAATGTAAAAGAAAATTATTTATATAGAGTTGATAGTTTTAACAGTAGATGAAATATGAAAAAAGATTATGTCATTAAGAAAAATTAACATTATGATCAGTAAATAAGTCTTTAAATTTAAACTAAATATTAATAAATTCTTAAATAAGCTTAAGATAAGACTTGTGACAAAAGACTTTTTATAGATATATAATATTAATTATAAAAATATTTTTACTTTTATTATTAAGTTTAACACTCTGTGAATCTTTTTAATCATCATTGCACTCAAAAATTTAAAGTGTCATTAAATAAATATTAATAACATTTTTATGAAATTCTTTCTAAAGAAAACAATCTATATAATATCTTTTTTTAAAATTAATATTACATCTAATTATATTCTACACATACTGCACAGCCTCTATGATCTTAAGTAAGTTATATAGAATTAATATAAATAATATATTATTAAATTAATTAAATTAAGTTTCTATTAAAGCAATATTAATCTCTGTCTTCTTCTTTACAGCATTAAAGAAATTATGCTGCTTCTTTAAATAAATAATATTATTATGATCTTAATAAATCTATTACATGTTTACTGATTTAAGCAAGCTCTTATGAATGTATTTAAAATTAAAAACTTAAGAAAGACACAGAAAATTCATAACATTTAAGTTATACATAATTGTAAAATGAGAATTCTGTATCTGAATTAGACTCATTATGTAAATAAAATATTAAAGAATCTTTATATGCAATTTAATAAATACAAAATCATCAATATTTTATTTAATAAATATAATGTTCTTTGCTCTATCAGCTTAACTGATTAAAGAATAGATTAAAGACAGTATTAATAAATAATTAAAAGTTTAATGTATATAGTAATTTATATTTAATTAAATATCATCTTCATATTAAATTAATTAAGTCAATATCTCAATAATTCTGCAGAGCATTATGAATATATATTTAAAGAATTATTATAATATATAGACTGATCATTAAGTCAGATTAAGCTCAGATTTTAAAATCTAACTTAACTCATTAAGCTTTACTCTGCAATCTGACTTGACTCTGTGTAGAGTTAAGTTTCAGACAGAATTAAGTCAGACTATTCTTGACAATTTGAATTAAATTAAAATTAATTAACTTTTATTATTAAATAGCTTTATATTGACAGCAGCTATTATTGCAGCATTTTTAATTAGCATTGTACACAATTCTTTTTGTTTAACTACATATCTGCTTTATGAGCATTATATATAAGCATTATTAACTTAATTATCAGATTACTCATTCTCTATAAAGCAAAAATACATTAACTAGTACACTCTATCTTCTTAATAAGTCTGCAACATATAAAAGATTACTTTCATTTTTTGCAATTTCTTTAATATTATCAGATTTTCTTTCTTATGTAGCTCAACAACTATCACAAATAAGTCATGAAAGAGATTCTTAATATATAAGAATTTATATTTCTAAAAAAATGTATAAAAATATGTCTCACTTATCTTCTACAAATCTATAATAACTGACTGATTTCACTTCAGATTGTCATTGTACTGATTAAAAATCTTTTTAATTAATAGTAAAAAGAATTTTAAATTTAAAGTGAAAGAATGCAGCTTTTATCAATATTGCTATTGCTGCATTGCATAAGCTGATCAAAGAGTGTTAAAATTGAGTATTTTAATTTAATTTAATGATACAATTATATGACTCACTTAACTCTTCTTGTGCAGAAACTGATTTGAAAAAAGAAAAATTATTAATGATTTAATTTTCTTCTTTAAAGATGTCATACTTAACAATCTGTTCTTTGCTTTCATTTCATAAACTTAATTTTATCTTATACATCTTTATCTGTAATTCATATTCTATTCTCTTCAATGAATCTTGTATTATTAAATTCACAAGCTTTAAAATTTACTTAATATTTCTTTATAACTTTGACTTTTATTGTGTCTCTGTCATACTATACAACATAATTTTAATGTCAGTTTCTTTACTGTGAGAAGATCTATACTTAGTAAAGAAATTGCAACTAACATAATTAAGATATTTAGAGTGACTGTTAAGTCAAGTTAGACTCAGATTTTAAAACTTAACTTAACTCACTAAGCTCTACTTTGCAACCTGACTCAACTCTGTGCAGAGTTGAGTTTCAGATAGAGTTAAGTCAGGCTATTTTTGGCAGCCTGAACTAAATCAGAATTAGTTAGCTTCTGTTATTAAGCAGCTTTATATTGGCAGCAGCTATTATTGCAACATTTTTAAATAGCATTGCACACAACTCTTTTTGTTTGACTACATGTCTGCTTTATAAACATTATATATGAGTATTATTAACTTAATTATCAGATCACTCATTCTCTACAGAGCAAAAATACATTAATTAGTACACTTTATCTTTTTAGTAAGTCTGCAATGTATAAAAGATTACTTTCATCTTTTGCAATTTCTTTGATGTTATCAGATTCTCTTTCTTATGTAGCTCAGCAACTATATCACAAATAAGTCATGAAAGAGATCCTTAATATACAAAAACTTATACTTTCAAAAAATGTATGAAGATATGTCTTACTTGTCTTCTGCAAATTTATAATGACTAACTAATTTCACTTTAAGCTGTCATTGTACTGATTAGAAATCTCTTCAATTAGTAGTAAGAAGAATTCTGAATTTAAAGTGAAAGAATGCAGCTTCTGTCAATACTGTCACTGCTGCATTGCATGAGCTGATCAGAGAGTGTTAAAATTGAGTGTTTTAATTTAATTTAATGATGCAATCATGTGACTTACTTGACTCTTTTTGTGCAGAAACTAATTTAAAAGAAAAAAAATTATTAATGATTTAATCTTTTTCTTTAAAGATGTCATGCTTGACAGCTTATTCTTTGCTTTTATTTTATGAGCTTAATTCTATCTTATACATCTTTATCTATAATTCATATTCTGTTCTCTCTGATAAATCTTGTGTTGTTAGATTCACAAGCTTTAAAGTCTGCTTAATATTTTTTTGTGACTTTAACTTTTATTATGACTCTATCATGCTATACAACATAATTCTAATGTCAGTTTCTTTACTGTGAGAAGACCTATACTTAATAAAGAAATTGCAACTAACATGATTGAGATACTACACTTTACAAATTGTATGTATTGCTTTGAATTTCTTAGATAGTAACTTAAGAAGAAATGATCATGAATTAATAAATCTAAATAATTGTGCAGCTTAATTTAAATTGATCTTAGTTATCTACAAATTCACTAATAACAAAAACACAGCATTTATGTAAACAAATGATAGTATAGAGACTTAGCAAGTTCATTTATCTTTAATACAACACTTTTTACATTTTCTTTCTACAGAACATCTTACTTTTTGTATTAAGCTTTTTACATTTTCTTTCTGCATCATGTAAGTAAAGTAAGTAATGAAGAGATATGATGCTGACTTTCATTTTAGAAATACATCATCAGAACAGAGAAAACTGAGTGTAAAGATTATCTTTATTAATGTAGCAAGAGCATCAGGCTTTATATTTCTCATTACTGAACTGAATTAACTTATCAACATAGCAAAAGTATCAGACTTCACATCTTTCATTATTGAATGAGATTAACTCATCAGCAAAAGAACATATTCTATTAATATATCAGACTCTTCATCTCAATCTAAGAAGAAGAGAAAGAAAAAGATCAATGAAATTAATTTATCTATTTTAGACATTGCTGCATGTCTGAAGAAAGAAGACTTTGCTGATCAACAAAAAAGAATAAAAGCACTTATTAACTACTCTGAATTCACACTCAATGCTGCACTGTCTCAAAGTACTTTAACTGCTTCTTTCACTTCTTCTAACTCAAAATCTAGTATGTAACTTCACTTATTATAATGCTCAATTATAATGCACAAAATGTGTATTAAATCAGAGACTAAATCATATTCAAGAACTCAGAAGCTCTTTATTTATTCTTTTATTGAATTCTTTATATTTTGATATCACTCAGAAATTGATCTCATCACATTCTTCAGTGATTAATGCATTCACAGATGCTGATATTGAAGAGACTTAAGAGCAGAATGATATGACAATGAACAGATTAAATATAGATTTTAAATATGATTTAGAATATAAGAAGCTTAAGATGAGAATTTAAAGAGCAAAATATGCAGTTAAGACAAGAAAGAAAATTGTTGTTAAGAGATATATAGAGAGTGAGCATGATGAGTATTAATAAATAATTATAGTGTTCTGTATCAGACTTTAACTTCATTTGTAGTGATCTTTCTTATAGATCAGAATGTGATGACTGAATAAAAGAAGAATGAAGATACTATTCAGCAAAACAACTTAGTTATAGCTGCTAAAGAAATACAAGCTCTGTATGAATTTCTTAAAGCAAAGAGTGCTTTCTCAATAATTAAAGAAGAGATATATCAACTTCATTTGACATTTAGTCTGTGCTGATATGATTAAATTGAAAAAGTAAACAAGTATATTTAAAGCTGTTGAGATAACTGTCTAGATAAAGTAGTTAAGCATTAAGAATGAATCATTCAATTTAACAGCTATGAACAACTTACTATAGCTGAAGATGAGAATTCAAATCTTGCTATGCAGATTTTTAATAACAGCATACTCAATTCAGAGCACATAACAGACAAGAAGAATCATCAGTGTGTATTATATTTTTAACACTTCTTTATAATAACTCTGAAGACAAAAGCTAATGTTGTTTCATTCTATAGTTATTAGCTCTCAACAGTGTTCAATGTTTCTGCAGATAAGAATGAAGAAGCAGAGATAATACTAAATAATGATGAGAGCAAAGTTACAGTAGCTTTTTTGACTTAAGTAATGCTGAATGAGAACATTAATGATGAGTGCATCTTTTTTAAATCTGATGAACTTGTGCATACAGATATCAGAAAGACAGTATTAAAAGAAGATAAAATATATTAATTCTGTATTGTTTATCTATCAGAGATTTAATTAAATTTTGAACTTCATAGACTGCTACTTCAATGTCAAAGAGTGATGAAGTTGAGATACAAATTAATTAGATATAATTATATTACTTTATTATAACACTCTTTACAATTGTCTATTAGCTTCTTGCTGATTAACTATATTTATAAATTAAGATCAACAACAAAGATTAACTGTCAACATTACAAGCTTTAATCTTTACTGATGATGTAAATCAAGAGGCAGAAGACTCAGTGAAGATACAGAATAATGATGAGAAGAATAAAGATCATTATGATAATGATAATGATAGTGTCAACAAAAATACAAAGAATCAGAATAAATTCTGATGCTTTAAGCAAAGCTAAATGTTCTTAAAGACTTTTAAACATTATTTTCTACATCTGAGCACATTCAATTCTAATACTTCACTCAATATTATTAGCTCACATGTAACTTGTGTTTATCATAAGCAATTTAAGAAAATTAAAATGTTTATAAACTGCATAGAAAGAGTAAAGAGATCTGATGTTCAAATTAGAAATTATGTTAAGCATATATTTATTAAGATTGCTGATGCTTGAATTAATGAATGTTAACATCATCTTTAAATAAGAAAGAATGAATTTCTCTTGACTTTAAACAATCATTAGTGATATCAATAGATGAAAAATTCTGTCTCTTATAAAATTGTGATACTGAAGCAGTTAAAAACTTAATGTGCTCTATCTGTGCTTTTAAGTGTGAGTGCAGTGCTTTTGATAATTTTTTACTTTGTTAATAAAGAAGACTTTTCTCTCTTAATTAATGTTGTATTATATTCAAGACTGTGTGTATATTGACAGTCAATATACTCTGAGCAGAGTTGTTTAAGTAAATGATTTAAAGACTGAGACTGATGATTATTAAATCATCATTAATGATCTTAATAGCTGATGCATCAATTGCTGTAGTGAGTCTTTCAGATAATGAACTTATATGATCTTTAATCTTTCTTGACTCATGACTATAATCATCATCAGTGATTATATATTCTAAATGTGTACTGTTCAAGATATTTATAACACTTAATTGTATCACTTCTGTATTTAAAGTTTAATCATAATCATTGTTGTTAAGTCTTAAGTCAATGTTCTTATCTTAATTATAGTTACAAAGCCTGAAGTTAATGTTGTTCTCATAGTCACTATCATTATAAAGATCATTATCACTGAAGTAGTGATCTGATAAAAGCTCTGTATGTAGTTTAGTTGCTGTTGAATTCAGCTTATCTACTGATGAATTTTTCTCATTACTATTGACAATCATTATCAATGCAGATCTTTCTTTAATTATTTCTATCACTTCTGCTGCAAGAATGAACATGTCATGATATTTAATCAGCATAATGTTTTTAATAATGTCTGAATTCAGTCAATTTTAACAATATGTGATCACATCTTAAGTCATGTTGAACAAGTATTTGACTTCAATATCTGCTGCAGAAATTACAAGTATATCTTTTACAAATTGTATCATTGCTGATTTTAAGTTCTTCATCAGCTTTCAGTAATTAAGTATTAAAATGTTCACATCTAATACTGAAGACTTTTGCCAATAATCTGAGACTTCTTCTGTTACAGATATGTCTTAATGCTTTTTCACATTTTTCATGTAACTCATCATTGCTATTATCTTCTTCTTCTTTAAATCAAGAATTCTCAAATCATCATCTAATGATTCTTTCTTCAAGTGCTGATAATTAACTCTGTAATATTGTTGAAACTTAAGTTTATACTTTAAACATAAATCTTCTCAGTCTTCTCTTTATTGAAACAATATGTCAGTCTTGCTATGTAATATTTATTGAGAACTAAGAATATTCTACATTGTACATGTTAAGCTTATTGCATGAATTCAATATGACATTAAGATTACAGAACAATTCTTAATTGACTTCTGTCTTTTCATAGTATTGAGTCAGTTTCTTTTTTGATGCATTAATGACATCTTGCAGTTCAGCATTGAAAAACAATTCAAACTTTCTGATTGCTTCATTCTGTTTTTCAAGATGATCAAATAGATCATTGTATGTATATCACAGCTTATAAATTATTAACTTACTAATAACACTCATTGTCTCTGTTCAGTTCTTGAAGTGCTTCAGAAGATATAGTATATATTTAATATACTGTCACTCTTTTATATTGTATCTAAGAAGTTTCATTCTGCTTATTGTCAAAGTTAAACATTCTATTCATTGAGAAAGTTCAGTTTGTAGCTCATATGCTTAACTCAGCATATCATATAAAGAGTTTCACTAAATTCTTACATTCTCAATCATACTCTGTGAATTTGTCTTTTACAAATCTTTGAACAACTCTAGACACTGTGATGATGTCATAATGACAATAATTAGTAATTGAATCTATATGAGACTTTTGTTAGAATATTAACTCAACAGATATAAGCATTATAATAAAGCATTATAAAAGATATACTGATCTTTTTCAGTATAATGTCAAAGAAGTAGTCTTTGTCAATTGTGAAATTTCATAGCTCATCATCATTAAATGTAATGATGAGCTAATTATTCTTTGCATTCACTTTCAAATATGTAAGTAGCTGACTGACTGCAAGCTAAATCATATGTATTATGCAGTTTATGATTTCAGTTTCATCACTTTAAATGATATTCTTCTGACTCAGAAGCTGACTCAAATAACATTGTAATGTATAATTATTGAATATGTTGTCTGCTGTAACTATCAGCAATTAATGTGTCAGATTTCACTTCTTCAACATTTTAAGAATATACTCAGCAAGGTTTTCATCATTATATTGACTCTTTAGTTCTCTGAAGACTAAAAGTATCTCTGTGTATTTTCACTCAGCATCAATAAAATATGCAGTAATGTCTAGAAATGCAAGATGATTTAAACTACTTCATTCATTAAGTGCAATAAAGACTTTAATCTGTATTTTAAGCTCTGCAAGCACATCTTTTTAAACATTTACAGCACAATACTTAAGAAGTTATGCAATCTTGCTTTGATCTGAAACCTTAATATTGACACAACACATTCAGATAAGCTTTCAGAACTTTACATGCTCAACAGCATAAAAGAGTATATTGAGTACTATAATGAATTGAAGAATTTGCTGATCAAAAACTTTAAAAATAAAGTTAAGTAATTTGATCATGATCTTTTGAGCTGTCTGTCAAACAGTGAGCATTATATTAAAGCATTATAATTGAAAATTATAGCATATCTTTGAGTTCATCACTTCAAAGATTGAAATCTGTCTTTTTGATGCTGATTTCATCTTCTGATAACTGCTGCTTTTTAGATGACATTTTATGATGATTGTTTCATCATTTTCTGATGCTAAATAATTTATAATATTATGACAGTTAATACACATCATATCTAATCTTTCATCATGTTTGCTAGCTACTTCAGCAAAGAACTGTCAGACCTTTACTGAGTAAGCTGAACTGTTTTATATTATTTAAATATAATTCTTAATCTTTATGTCTGTATTTTAACTTCATATAATTGTTTCTCATCAGTCTTAAAACTCTTACTTTGTTGCAGATCTTTAAAGAACATACTTTAAGTTTGAAATGTCTGCAAGAGTTAAAGAACAAGATTGACTTAATTAAAATGACTTAGTTCTGTCATTAAAAGCATTTAAAAATGATCTTTCTGAGTTATTTAAGATCTGATTGAATGATGAGCTGTATAAAGACATGATGTTGAGTTATTGTAGTAAGTTAAGCAAATAAATAATACTTTGTTGTACTTTGAGTGATGTGTTGATGATAATGTGTTGTGAGAGTTTCAAAATTAGTATATACAAGATTGTAGTCATGTAACAGAACATGTATCTAAATGTAAAATGAATTTCTTACAATATCAATTATGATAAATACTATTTAAAAATTACTATGTATAGCAAATATTAAGTATCAATGAAGAGATTTCTCATTAAAGAATCTTTAATTGATAATTAAAGATCTATTTAATTATTCTTTATTTTACATCTTTAATCTCTGAAGATCAGCTTTCTATTCAACTAATAATGACTACTTACTATTCTTCTTACTATTCTCTTCATCACTAATAGATTCAATGTTCTCCTCATTATCTTCACTGTCATCAATCAAGTCATTAAGAACAAATTCATCAATGAAATTATTATCTGAAAATTTCTTATCTTTAAACATCATCACACAAGCTTCATCAACATCTTCAATTACACTCTTTTTATCTTCTTTCTTCTGATCAAGTGCAGACTCTTAAATGTAACTAGTCAATGTTAAAGTTGAGAAGTGTTATAATTAAGTGATATAATATTCATGCATAATTGAAGTCATTAATGTGTTTAGAATTAAGAACTTTACTATGAAAGCAATGCATGACCTTGACAGAGTCAGAATCTTCAGCATTATATAGCTTTTGCTTTCTCATATTGTTAAGAACTTTTTCATGATGCTTAATTACAACTGTCAGACACTTCTCAATTTGATGATTAATGTTGATGCACTTCTGCTGAATAACTTCATCTTTGTTGATATTCTAGAGAATGTCAAAGAGTCTATAAAAGATATAGATATAACATATTTTTTGCTTCACTTCTGTGAACTTTCACTCTTCTTTTAATGCAAAAACTTCAGCAAATAATATCTTCTTCTCAGTCTTCTCTTTAAGTTAAGCTCAGTTCTTATTCTTCATTAACTTGTTTCTCAACTCATCTTTGTAGTAGACATCTGTAGATAATTAAAAGCAATATAATTAAGCATAATAATTCTAAAGAAGTCTTATAAGAAATTTACAGTTGTATTACTTCTTTAAGATTTCATCTTTAATCTTCTCTTTCATGATCTTCTTCAATGCTGAGTTCACAGTCTAATATATATCAGTCTTCTTCAATACATCTCTTTTCTGTTTTACAGCTTTATAGTCTGTCATCTTTGCATTTTCAATTCATTTAAAGTTCTCATTCTTCATACATTTCTGTCATTTCTTCCTTGCACATACAGTCTTTAAGTTGTTCAAGTATTTGCTAAATATCTTCTTTAAATTATATATAGACTTCTATAAACAGTCATGATGATCAGATCTCTCTTCAGAGACTGAGAATGAGTTAAAAGTTAAGTGTTTTGCAGTCTATAGTGAAAGCTTAATGTCTGAATTCATCATGATGAGAGTTTAAAATATATAATTAGCTGCTGAGTTCTATACTGAGTGACATAATTAAGCATTATATGTATGCATCACAGCTGTGCATCAGAGTGAAGTACAAGAGCAATGTATAAGATTAAATCTTAAGAAATGAGCAGTAAAACAAGTAATAGCACTGAGCAACATATTTAGTGAGTGTAGAGACTGAGTGTAGAGACTGAGTAGAGACAGAGTGAGTGTAGTAGATTGAGTGACAGAGATGAAGATAAGAAAGTGTTAAATTAAGTGTTAGAAGTGAGTGTGTTAATATATTCATTCATAACATTGATGTACATATCATAAATAAATGTGTTGTTTATCAGCAACCTAACACCTAAGTATTGCTAACATCTAAAAGCTCTCAACACATCTTCTAACTACACACTTTTAAACTACAATACACTTTTAAACTACAATGCATCTTCAAACTACAAGATCACTCTAGAACTCATTGTCATTCAGAGATGCATTTAAACTGCTTTCTTATAATGCTTTTGTAAACTTAATTTTAGAGCATCATTGTATCATTATATCATGTCATAATACATATTAAGAAAACTTCAAGATGCAATGCTACAAAGACTGTATCAGGTGAAGAGAAGACAGCAGCAGCAGAAAGAATATTTAGAAAGACATTCAAGAAAGAATAAACTGATGCTGATGAAAAGAGAAAAGAAAATAATGCTATAGATACAGAAGAAGACACTGAAGCATTTAAGTCAGCTCATCACTAAAAGTCAGGCAGTAAGCTTAATTTTAACATACAATATAATACTTAATAATAATGCTCTGTTCTATAGCTGTCATTCTTCATGAAATACATCACTATCAGAAATTAACAGATTTTCTAATAGCAAAATTACTCTTTCAAAGACTTTGCTGTGAGATAACTTAAGATTATTTAAAGAGAGTTTTTTCTCAGCATAAAATGTTTTACTTTTAAAGCTCAGTCATCAACAGTCTGCAGAAGATAGTAAAAGCATATATTGTTGTTTTCTTTAAAAGTATGTCTAATGAACTGTACAGTAATTATCATCTATTAGTTAATAGAATGCAGATGTTAATCTAACTGCAATTTATATAAAGTAAGTTATCATTCAGCACAAGAACATGTCTCTCATTAAGAGATACATGCATAACTGAAACATCACATCTAAAGATGCAGATTGAAGCAATTGTTACTAGACTATTTTGAGGATATCTAACTCTCAATGTAGTAAATAAATAGACTAAATTGAAAGCTGTTTAACTGTACATATATAATGCTCACTTATAACACTCATATATCAGTAATCTCTAAGCTCATAATCTTTATTCTTGAGTTAAGTCTCAAGAGCTCACTTACTAATCAGTCTCAGAATTCTTAAAATTTAAACAGAGCTTTTAAGTTAAGTTAAGCTTTAATGTTTAAGCTCAACTCAGATTCTCAAGCTGACAATTAAAGCTTAACTTAACTCAATCTAAAAGCTCTGTTCAGATTGAGCTGAGTTAACCTGACCTGATGATCACTCTAGAGATATTACACTTTACAAATTATATATATTGCTTTAAACTTCTCAGATAGTAGATTTAAGAAGAAATAATTATAAATTAATAAATTTAAATAATTGTGCAGCTTAATTCAAATTAATCTTAATTATCTACAAATTCACTAATAACAAAAACACAACATTTAAGTAAACAAGTAATAATATAAAAACTCAACAAATTCATTTATCTTTAATACAACACTTTCTACATTTTCTTTCTACAGAACATCTTACTTTTTGTATTAAGCTTTTTATATTTTCTTTTTGCATCATGTAAGTAAAGTAAGTAATAAAGAGATATGATGCTGACTTTTATTTTAGAAATACATCATTAAAACAGAGAAAACTAAGTGTAAAGATTATTTTCATTAATATAGTAAAAGTATTAAGTTTTATATTTCTCATTACTGAACTGAATTAACTCATCAATATAGTAAAAGCAGCAGACTTTATATCTCTCATTATTGAATTAAATTAATTCATTAATAAGAGAACACATTCTACTGATATATCAGACTTCTCATCTTAATCTGAAAAGAAAAAAAAGAAAAAGATTAATAAAATTAATTTATTTATCTTAGACATTGCTGCATATCTGAAGAAAGAAAACTTTGCTGATTAATAAAAATGAATAAAAGTACTTATTAATTACTCTGAATTTACATTCAATGCTGCACTATCTCAAAGTACTTTAGCTGCTTCTTTTATTTCTTTTAACTTAAAATCTAATACATAACTTCATTTATTATAATGCTCAATTATAACACACAAAGTATGTACTAAATCAGAGACTAAATTATATTTAAGAACTTAGAAACCTTTTATTTATTTTTTTATTAAGTTTTTTATATTTTAATATTACTTAGAAATTGATCTCATCACATTCTTCAGTGATTAATGCATTCATAAATACTGATATTGAAGAGATTTAAGAGCAGAATGATATGACAATAAATAGATTGAATATAGATTTTAAATATAATTCAGAATACAAGAAGTTTAAAATGAGAATTTAAAGAACAAAATATGTAGTTAAGACAAGAAAGAAGATTGTTATTAAAAGATATATAAAGAATAAACATAATAAATATTAATAAATGATTATAATGTTCTGTATTAAACTTTAACTTTATATATAGTAATCTTTCTCACAGATTAGAATGTAATGACTGAGTAAAAGAAGAATGAAGATATTATTCAGTAAAGTAATTTAATTATAAATATTAAAGAAATATAAGCTCTGTGTAAACTTCTTAAAGCAAAGAGTGCTTTCTTAATAATTAAAAAAAAAATATTAACTTTATTTAATATTTAATTTGTGCTGATATGATTAAATTGAAAAAGCAAATAAATATATTTAAAGCTGTTGAGATAACTGTTTAAATAAAGTAGTTAAGCATTAAGAATAAATTATTTAATTTAATAATTATAAATAACTTACTATAGCTAAAGATAAGAACTTAAATCTTGTTATGTAGGTTTTTAATAGCAGTATACTTAATTTAAAGTACATAATGAATAAGAAGAATCATCAATGTATATTATACTTTTAATATTGCTTTATAATGATTCTAAAGATAAAAGTTAATGTTGTTTTATTTTATAATTATTAGCTCTCAACAGTGTTCAATGTCTTTATAGATAAGAATGAAGAAGCAAAGATAATGTTAAATAATAATGAAAGTAAAGTTACAGTAGTTTTTTCTGACTGAATAATACTGAATGAAAATATTAATGATGAATGTATCTTTTTTAAACTCAGTGAACTTGTGTACACAGATATCAGAAAGACAATATTAAAAAAGACAAAATATATTAATTTTACACTGTTTATCTATTAGAGATTTAATTAAATTTTGAACTTCATAGACTGTTATTTCAATGTTAAAGAGTGATGAAGTTGAGATACAAATTAATTAAATATAATTATATTACTTTATTATAATGCTCTTTACAATTGTCTATTAACTTCTTGCTGATTAACTATATTTATAAATTAAGATCAACAACAAAGATTAATTATCAATAATATAAGTTTTAATCTTTATTAATGATGCAGATTAAGAGGCAGAAGACTTAGAGAAGATATAGAATAATAATGAGAAAAATGAAGACCATTGTAATGATGATAATGATAATATTAATGAAGATATAAAGAATCAAAATGAACTTTAATACTTTAAGTAAAGCTAAATGTTCTTAAAAACTCTTAAACATTATTTTTTACATTTAAGCATGTTCAATTCTAATACTTTACTCAATATTATTAGCTCACATATAACTTATACTTATTATAAGAAATTTAAGAAAATTAAAGTGTTCATAAACTGTATAGAAAGAGTAAAGAGATCTGATGTTTAAATTAAAAATTATGTTAAATATATATTTATTGAGATTGTTGATGCTTAAATTAATGAATGTTAACATTATCTTTAAATAAGAAAGAATGAATTTCTTTTGATTTTAAAAAATTATTAATAATATTAATAGATGAAAGATTCTGTCTCTTATAAAATTGTAATACTGAAGCAGTTAAGAACTTCATGTACTTTATTTATACTTTTAAGTGTGAATGCAGTGTCTTTAACAATTTTTTACTTTATTAATAAAGAAGACTTTTTTCTTTTAATTAATGTTGTATTATATTCAAGACTGTGTATATATTGACAGTCAATGTACTCTGAGCAGAGTTATTTAAGTAAATGATTTAAAAACTGAGATTAATGATTATTAAATCATCATTAATGATCTTAATAATTAATGTATCAATTATTGTAGTGAATCTTTTAAATAATGAATTTATGTAATCTTTAATCTTTCTTAATTCATAACTATAATCATCATCAGTGATTACATATTCTGAGTGTATGCTGTTTAAGATATTTATAATACTTAATTGTATTACTTTTATATTTAAAATTTAATTATAATCATTGTTGTTAAGTCTTAAATCAATGTTCTTATCTTAATCATAATTATAAAGTCTAAAGTTAATGTTGTTTTCATAATCACTATTATTATAAAGATCATTATCACTGAAGTAATGATCTGATAAAAACTCTGTATATAATTTAGTTACTGTTGAATTCAACTTATCTACTGATGATTTTTTCTCATCATTATTAACAATCATTATTAATACAGATCTTTCTTCAATTCTTTTTATCACTTCTATTGCAAGAATGAACATATCATAATATTTAATTAGCATAATGTTTTTAATGATGTCTAAATTCAGTCAATTTCAACAATATATGATTACATCTTAAATCATATTGAATAAGCATTTAACTTCAATATCTGCTGCTGAAATTGCAAGTACATCTTTTATAAATTGTGTCATTACTGATTTTAACTTCTTCATCAGCTTTCAGTAATTAAGTATTAAAATATTTACATTTAACATTAAAGACTTTTACAGATAATTTAAGACTTCTTTTGTTATAGATGTGTCTTGATGCTTTTTTACATTTTTTATGTAACTCATTATTATTATTATCTTCTTCTTCTTTGAGTCAAAAATTCTCAAATCATCATTTAATAATTCTTTCTTTAAGTGCTGATAGTTAACTCTGTAATATTGTTGAAACTTAAATTCATATTTTAAACATAAATCTTTTCAGTCTTTTCTTTATTGAAACAATATGTCAATCTTGTTATATAATATTTATTGAGAACTGAGAATATTCTACATTGTATATGTTAAGTTTATTGCATGAATTCAATATGACATCAAGATTACAGAACAATTCTTAATTGATTTTTATCTTTTTATAATATTAAGTCAGTTTCTTTTTTAATGCATCAATGACATTTTGCAGCTCAGTATTAAAGAATAATTTAAATTTTCTAATTGCTTTGTTTTGTTTTTTAAGATGATTAAATAGATCATTGTATGCATATTATAACTTACAAATTATTAATTCATTAATAACATTCATTGTCTCTGTTTAGTTCTTAAAGTGCTTAATTGTTACTCTTTTATATTGCATTTAAAAAGTTTCATTCTACTTATTGTCAAAGTTAAACATTCTATTTATTAAGAAAGTTCAGTTTATAGCTTATATGCTTAACTCAGCATATCATATAAAGAGTTTTACTGAACTCTTACATTTAAATGAGCTTTCAGAACTTTATATGCTCAACAGCATGAAAGAATATATTGAGTGTTATAATGAATTGAAGAATTTGTTGATTAAAGACTTTAAAAATAAAATAAAATGATTTAATAATAATTTTTTGAGCTGTCTGTCAAACAGTGAGTATTATATTAAAGCATTATAATTGAAAATCATAGCATATTTTTAAGTTCATTGCTTCAAAAATTGAAATCTATCTTTTTAATGCTGATTTTATCTTTTGACAACTGCTGCTTTTCAGATAACATTTTATGATAGTTATTTCATTATTTTTTAATGCTGAATGATTTATGATATTATAACAGTTAAGACACATTACATTTAATCTTTCATCATGTTTATTAACTACTTCAGAAAAGAACTGTTAAATCTTTGCTGAATAAGTTAAATTGTTTTATATTATTTAAATATAATTTTTAATTTTTATATCTATATTCTAACTTTATACAGTTATTTCTCATCAGTCTTAAAACTCTTACTTTATTGCAGATCTTCAAAGAACATATTTTGAGTTTAAAGTGTCTGTAAGAATTAAAGAACAAGATTAATTTAATTAAAATGACTTGATTTTATCACTGAAAATACTCAGAAATGATTTTTCTAAATTGTTTAAGATTTGACTAAATGATGAGCTGTATAAAGACATGATGTTAAGTTATTGTAATAAATTAAATAAATAAATGATATTTTGTTGTACTTTAAGTGATGTGTTGATGATAATGTGTTGTAAGAGTTTCAAAATTAGTATATATAAGATTGTAGTTATATGACAGAACATGTATCTAAATGTAAAATGAATTTTTTATAATATTAATTATGATAAATACTATTCAAAAATTATTATGTATAATAAATATTAAGTATCAATGAAGAGATTTCTCATTGAAAAATCTTTAATTAATAATTAAAAATCTGTTTAATTATTCTTTATCTTACATCTTTAATCTCTGAAGATCAGCTTTCTATTTAATTAATAATGATTACTTATTATTCTTCTCATTACTCTCTTCATCATTAATAAATTCAATGTTCTTCTCATCATCTTCATCATCATCAATCAAGTCATTAAAAACAAATTCATTAATGAAATCATCATCTAAAAATTTCTCATCTTTAAACATCATTATACAAGCTTCATCAACATCTTTAATTACATTCTTTTCATCTTCTTTCTTCTGATCAAATACAGACTCTTAAATATAATTGATTAATGTTAAAGTTAAGAAGTGTTATAATTAAGTAATATAATATTTATACATAATTAAAGTCATTAATGTATTTAGAATTAAGAACTTCACTATAAAAGCAATACATAATCTTGATAAAGTTAAAGTCTTCAGCATTATGTAGTTTTTATTTTTTTATATTATTAAGAATTCTTTCTTAGTGTTTAGTTACAACTATTAAGTACTTCTCAATTTAATAATTAATGTTGATGCACTTCTGCTTAATAACTTCATCTTTATTGATATTTTAAAGAATATCAAAGAATTTATAGAAAATATAAATGTAACATATCTCTTACTTCACTTTCTTAAACTTCTGCTCTTCTTTTAATGCAAAAACTTCAGTAAATAATATTTTCTTTTTAGTTTTTTTTTTTTTTTTTTTTTTTTTAAGTTAAGCTTAATTCTCATTCTTTATTAACTTATTTCTCAGCTCATCTTTGTAGTAGATATCTGCAGATAGTTAAAAGCAATATAATTAAGTATAATAATTTTAAAGAAGTCTTACAAAAATTTTTATGATTATATTACTTCTTTAAGAAGGCCTGCAAAGACTCTTCCTCCCCGTGGTGCAGGCTGGGAACCTGGAAGGCTTGCCTTTCAGAGCTAATAGAGTCACCGGTCGAGCTGTGGTTGTTGCAGTGCAAGGTGCCACGGTGGCGTCGCGCA
>JAABUY010002949.1_pt1 | contig 19396 bp, 18 predicted proteins | sample 5560271 | NCBI WGS metagenome assembly JAABUY01 (sample SAMN10711886, study PRJNA513374) | rock metagenome | isolation source: Antarctica rocks | place: Antarctica: Victoria Land, University Valley
TCGCGGCCGGCATCTGGGTTGAGGCTGCGGCCGAAGAGGGCGCGGTGCTCACCGGTACGCTCAAGACGCTCCAGCAGCGCGGCACCATCCTGATCGGTTACCGCGAGAGCGCGCTGCCGTTCTCGTTCCTCAACAAGGGTAGCCAGCCCGTCGGCTTCTCGCTCGACCTCTGTCGGGGCATCGCCGCCGACGTCGCCCGCGTGCTCAACCGCGACCTGCTCGAACCCGACGCGCCGACCTGGCAGCAGGGGGTACGCATGGTGCTGCTGCCGGTCGCCGCCGACGCGCGGCTGCCGAGGGTGATCGCGGGCGAGCTGGACCTGGAATGCGGCTCCACCACCGCAACCGGCGAGCGCGCCCAGACGGTCGCATTCTCGCCGGTGTTCTTCCTTGCCGGAACCAAGCTGATGGTGCCCACGGGCTCCGCCATCGCCTCTTATCGCGACCTCGGCGGCAAGACGGTCGTGGTCGGCGCCGGCACGACGAACGCCGAGGTGCTGCGGCGCTTGGCGACGACGACGCCAGCGTTCAAGGTTGTGGAGATGCCCGACTTGGCCGCCGCCTATGCGACGCTCGCTTCCGGCAAGGCCGACGCCTTTGCCTCGGACGACATCCTGCTCGCCGGGTTCATCGCGACCCGGCCAGAAGGACGGAGATTTCAGATCGTCGGCGAGTATCTGTCCTACGAACCCTACGCCATCACCCTGCGACGCGACGACCCGGCGTTCAGCGGCCTCGTCCGGCAAAGCTTCGAGCGCATGGCGCAGGAGGGCACGCTTACCGCATTGTATAACCGCTGGCTCACCGGCCGCCTGCCGAACGGCGAGGCCATGAACCTGCCGATGAGCCCGCATTTGGCCGAGATGTATCGGGCGCTCGGCAGCCCCGACTAGCTGGCGTTCCTCCGCGGAGGCGTGCGGGCTGGCATATCTGCGCGGCCACCCGACATTTCCCGCATGCCACGTCCCTGGGTTCCCCGTCGCGTCATCGTCACCCCATCCGCCCTCGCCTGGCCGGCCGGCGCCGCCATGGTCGAGCGCGCCCAGTCGCTTGGCTCCGAGGTCGTGCGGCTGAACTCCGACCGGCTGAGCGGCCTGCCCGACGCTTATCGCGACGCGAAAACCACCATGGCGGTCGTGACCGCGAGCCCGAGCCGGCGTCGGCTGCAGCCGATCCCGCCCAGCGCCGATTGGCGGTTCGACCTCGCCGAGGGCTGCCCGGCGCACTGCTCCTATTGCTACCTCGCCGGCTCGCTCGCGGGGCCGCCGATCATCCGCGCCTACACTAATTTGCCGGAGATCCTGGCCGGGCTGCCGGCCGCCGTCGGCCAGGGCCGGGTCACGTTGGTGTCGGCGGACCGGGCCGCCGAGGGCACGACGTTCGAGTGCTCCTGCTACACCGATCCGCTGTCGATCGAGCACCTGACCGGCAGCCTCGCGGCATGCGTCGCGCATTTCGGCGCCTGGGAGGCACCGGTGCAGCTCCGATTCACGACCAAGTTCGACGCGGTCGGCCCGCTGCTCGGCCTGGCGCATAACCGGCGGACGCGCATCCGCTTCTCGGTCAACGCGCAGGCGGCCGAGCGGCATGAGGGCGGCGCGCCGCGCATGAAGGCGCGGCTCGCTGCGTTGCGCGCGGTGGCCGAGGCGGGCTATCCCGTCGGGCTTACGGTAGCGCCCATCATGCGGGTGCCGGACTGGGCCGACGCCTATGACCGGCTGTTCGCCGACGTCGCCACAGCGCTCGAGGGCGTCGCGGCCGTCGACCTGACCGCCGAGCTCATCACGCACCGGTTTACCCCGAAGTCGAAGGAGATCCTGGCAGGCTGGTATCCCGGCAGCCCGCTCGAGATGGACGAGGCGCAGCGGTCGCGGAAGATGACGAAGTTCGGCTCGGTGAAATGGGTGTTTCCGAAGGAGCAGATGACCGAGATGCGCGCAACGCTGGAAGCGGCGCTTGCCATGCGGCTGCCGATGACACGCCTGTTATACTGGACTTAAGCCAAACTTGGCACGCGTAGCTTGTCATCAAACTGTCACATATCTGAAACTTTTCCGTCTCCGTTCCTGCTTAGGGTGCGCCCATTCGCAATCGGGACTGCCAGGCCACGGCGACAGCCGGCAGCCGCTCTACCGAGGAAAAGTGCATGGGTTTGATGTCGAGAATGCTGACGGCCGCCGCGTTGAGCTGCGCGTTTGCACTTCCCGCAACGGCGCAGCAGATCACCGGCGCTGGGGCGACCTTCCCCAACCCGGTTTACCAGAAGTGGGGCGAAGCGGCGCAGAAGGCGATCAACATCCAACTGAACTACCAGTCGGTCGGCTCAGGCGCCGGGCAGACGCAAATCAAGAACCGCACGGTCGATTTCGGCGCATCCGACGCGCCGATGACCGACGCGGCGCTGAAGGAGGGCAACCTGCTGCAGTTCCCAGCCGTGATGGGCGCCGTGGTCGCCATCGTGAACCTGCCGGGCGTCGCCGACAACCAGCTCAAGCTGACCGGTGAGACGCTGGCCGACATGTATCTCGGCAGGATTGCCAAGTGGAACGACCCGAGGATCGCGGAGCTGAACAGCGGCGTGACGCTGCCGAACCTGGCGATTGCGCCGGTGTATCGCGCGGACGGCTCGGGCACGACGTTCGTCTGGGTGTCCTATCTTTCGGCGGTGTCGCCTGAATTCAAGGAGAAGGTCGGCGTGGGTACGTCGGTGCGCTTCCCCGCCGGCACCGGCGCGCGCGGCAACGAGGGCGTCGCTGGCACGGTGCGCAACACCCGCGGCGCCATCGGCTACGTCGAGAACGCCTATGCGTCGCAGAACAAGCTGACCACGACGCAGCTCCGCAACAAGGCTGGGAATTTCGTCAGCCCGACGGCCGAGACCTTCGTCGCAGCGGCGCAGAACGCGAATTGGTCCACCCCGAACTTCGCCGCCAATCTGGTGGATCAGCAGGGCGCCAACAGCTGGCCCGTCGTTTCCCCCACCTTCATCCTGTTGCCCAAGGACGCGAAGGACGCGGCCCACACGGCGGCGGTGCTGAAGTTCTTCGACTGGTCCTATACCAACGGCGCCAAGCTGGCGCAGGATCTTGAGTACATTCCGCTGCCCGCCGCGGTGCAGGCCGCGGTTCGCGCCGCCTGGAAGACCGAGCTTAAGGGTCCGGACGGCAAGCCGATCGCGACGCCTTGATATGCACCTGACCACGGGGCCGCGACACAGCCCGGCCCGGCCCCTTTCAGCAGGATAGCGAGTGCAGCAAGCAGCTTCCACGACCCTTTCGGCTTCCGCTGCCGCAGTCCCCGGCAAGCGTCGCGGCGGTGCGGCCGGCGACAGGGTCTTCGAGTGGATGTGCCGCCTGGCCGGGATGTTTGTGCTGATCCTGCTCGGCGCCATCATCGTCGAGCTGTTCCTAGGCGCGCTCCCGGCGTTCCGGCAGTTCGGCCTGGCCTTCGTCTGGACCGAGCTGTGGGACCCGGTCGCCGAGCAATACGGCGCGCTGGTGCCGGTCTATGGCACGGTCGTCACCTCGATTTTGGCGCTGATCCTCGCCATCCCGATCGCCTTTGGCATCGCGTTCTTCCTGACCGAGCTGGCGCCGGACTGGCTGCGCCGCCCGGTCGGCACCGCGGTCGAGCTGCTGGCCGCCGTGCCGAGCATCATCTACGGCATGTGGGGCTTCTTCGTCGTCGTGCCGATCATGGCGCAGGTCATCCAGCCGCCGATCATCGACAGCATCGGCGACCTGCCGCTGGTCGGTTTCCTATTTGCCGGGCCGCCGTTCGGCACCGGCATCCTCACCGCCGCGCTGATCCTCGCGATCATGATCATCCCGTTCGTCGCCGCCACGATGCGCGACGTGTTCTCGACCGTCCCTCCGGTGTTCAAGGAGAGCGCCTATGGCCTCGGCGCCACCCGTTGGGAGGTGATGTGGAACATCGTGCTGCCCTATACCCGTAAATCCGTCGTCGGCGGCATCATGCTGGGCCTGGGCCGCGCGCTCGGCGAGACGCTGGCCGTCACCTTCGTGATCGGCAACGCCAACCGGATCACCACGACCCTGTTCGGACCCGGCAACACCATCGCGTCGCTGGTGGCGCTCGAGTTCGGCGAGGCAGGCGCCGGCAGCCTGAAGCTCTCGGCGCTATTGGCGCTCGGCTTCATCCTGTTTGTCCTGTCGTTCATCGTGCTCGCCATCTCGCGCCTGCTGCTGCGGCCGCGCGCGAAGGGCGCCGCAGCATGAGTGGCGCGGCACTCCACCCCGAAGCCCTGGGCGGCATGCCGCCGAAGGACGCCACGACCTCGTTGCGCCTGGGCCGGCGGCGCGGCCGCAAGGACAAGGCGATGACGGTCCTGGCGATCGTCGCGACCGTGTTCGGGCTGATCTTCCTCGCCTCCATCCTGTTCACGCTGTTCTGGCGCGGGCTGGCGGCGATGAGCACGACCGTGTTCACCGACGTCACCCGCCCGCCGGGCTCCGGCGGCGGATTACTGAACGCGATCGTCGGCACGGTGATCCAGGTCGGCATCGGCACCCTGATCGGCACCCCGATCGGCATCCTGGTCGGCACCTACCTTGCGGAATATTCCCGCGGCTCGCGCCTGGGGGAGGCGGTGCGGTTCGTGTCCGACGTGCTGCTGTCGGCGCCCAGCATCCTGATCGGGCTATTCGTTTATCAGCTCATGGTGCTGCCGTTCGGCGGCTTTTCCGGCATCGCCGGGGCGGTCGCGCTGGCGATCATCATCATCCCGATCGTCGTACGCACGACCGAGGACATGCTGCAGCTCATTCCCAACACGCTGCGCGAGGCGGTGATGGGGCTCGGCTCGCCGAAGTGGAAGATGATCACGCTGATCTGCTACCGTTCGGTCATGTCGGGACTGATCACCGGCGTGCTGCTGGGCATCGCGCGCATCGCCGGTGAGACGGCGCCGCTGCTGTTCACCTCGCTCGGCAACCTCACCTGGTCGGTGGACCTGCGCCAGGCGATGTCGAGCCTGCCGGTGACGATCTACTCCTATGCCGGGTCGCCGTATGAGGATTGGATCTCGCTTGCCTGGACCGGCGCCCTGATTATCACCGTGAGCGTCCTGCTGCTGAACATCATCGCACGCGTCGTGCTGCGTAGGTCCTGAGAGGCGCCATGAGCCAGACAGCCAACCCTGCGCCGGCCCAAGCGGCGAATATCGGCACCATGACGGCGCGGTCGGGCGTCGGCCTGAACCAGCCCCGGATCGCCATCCGCAACCTCGACTTCTACTACGGCGACAACCGGGCGCTGAGATCCATCAACCTCGATCTGCCCGCCCGGCAGGTGACCGGGATGATCGGCCCCAGCGGCTGCGGCAAGTCGACGCTGCTGCGGGTGCTGAACCGCATGTACAGCCTGTATCCCGGGCAGCGCGCTGAGGGCGAGGTCATGATGGATGGGCAAAATCTGATCGCGCCCGAGGTCGACATGAACGAGCTGCGGTCGCGTATCGGCATGGTGTTCCAGAAGCCGACGCCGTTCCCGATGTCGGTTTACGAGAATATCGCCTTTGGCGTGAAGCTGCACGAGCAGCTCTCGAAGTCGGCGATGGACGAGCGGGTCGAGTGGTCGCTGACCCGCGCGGCGTTGTGGGGCGAGGTCAAGGACCGGCTGCCGGCTTCGGCGATGGGGCTGTCCGGCGGGCAGCAGCAGCGGCTGTGCATCGCCCGCACCATCGCGGTTCGCCCCGAGGTCATCCTGCTCGACGAGCCGACCAGCGCGCTCGATCCGATCAGCACGCTCAAGGTCGAGGAGCTGATCGACGAGCTGAAGCGCGACTTCACCATCGCGATCGTAACACACAACATGCAGCAGGCGGCCCGCTGCGCCGACCAGGTCGCGTTCTTCTACCTCGGCGAGATGATCGAGGTCGCCCCGGCGGCACAGCTTTTCACCTCGCCGAAGCAGCAGCGCACGCGGGAATACATCACCGGCCGGTTCGGCTGAAGGAAACTAGCATGATGTCCGAAGCCCAAAATCCCGTCGCCCACCATATCGTCAAAAGCTATGGCCAGGAGCTGCAGCGCCTGCGCAGCCTGATCACCGAGATGGGCGGCCTGGTCGAGAGCCAGGTGTCCCTCGCCACCCAAGCGATCGTCAACCAGGACCCGGCCACCGCCAGCCAGGCGGTCGAGCTCGACTTGTCGGTCGATGTCCATGAACGCGACGCCGAGCAGATGGTGATACGCATGCTGGCGCTGCGCCAGCCGATGGCGGACGACCTGCGGCAGATCGTGGGCGCCATGAAGATCACCGCGGCGCTGGAGCGGATCGGCGACTACGCCAAGAACATGGCCCGGCGCAGCATCGTGCTGGGTCAGTTCCGCCTGCCGTTCAGCCTAACGGGCGTCGCCAACATGTCCCGGCTCGTGCAGGAGAACCTGAAGCTGGTCATTGATGCGATCGGCGAGAACGACGCGCACAAGGCAATGCAGGCCTGGCAGGCCGACCAGGCGATCGACGAGATGTACAACTCGATCTTCCGCGAGCTGATCACCTACATGATGGAGGACGCGCGCAACATCACGCCCTGCACGCATCTGCTGTTCATCGCCAAGAACCTGGAGCGGATCGGCGACCACGCCACCAACATCGCCGAACACGTGCACTATGCGGTCACGGGCGAGCCGATGACCGATGAGCGGCCGAAGGGTGACGGGTCTTCCTACGCCGTGGTCCGATTGCCCGACGACGTAGAGCTCCGCTGATGCTGCCCGCCCCCATGAGCCCGTCCAAGCCCTATGTCCTGGTTGTCGAGGACGAGGCCGCGCTAGTGACCATGCTGCGCTACAACCTGGAAAAGCAGGGTTTCCGGGTCGAGGAGGCCGTCGACGGGCAGGAAGCGCTGATCCGCATCGCCGAGGGAACGCCGGACATCGTGCTGCTGGACTGGATGCTGCCGGTCATGTCGGGCATCGAGGTTTGCCGACAGATCCGGCGGCGTCCGGCCACACGCGACCTGCCGGTCATCATGGTGACGGCGCGGACCGAGGACCAGGACGCGGTCCGCGGCCTGAACACCGGGGCCGACGACTACATCACCAAGCCGTTCAACATGGAGGCGCTGCTGGCCCGGATGCGGGCGCTGCTGCGGCGGTCCGGCGCCGTCCCGGTGCGCGGCCAGCACGTGTTCCACGACATCACGATGGACCTCACGGCGCACCGGGTGCACCGCAACGGGCGGCCCATCCATCTGGGACCGACCGAGTTCCGGCTGCTGGAGTTCCTGATGCAGCATCCGCGCCGGGTGTTCTCGCGGGAGGAGCTGCTGAACTCGGTTTGGGGGCCGGACATCCACGTGGAGCCGCGGACGGTGGACGTGCATATCCGGCGCCTGCGCAAGAGCATCAACGGCGAGGGCGAGCTGGACGTGGTGCGGACGGTGCGCGCGGCGGGTTACGCGCTGGACACCGAGCAGACCTGACGGTTGCCGAACGCAGGCGAAGTACGCGAGGGAGACCCCGAACCTAGGCAAAGGACGGGACCCTATGAACGGATATGCGGCCGAAGCACCCACCCTGGACGACGTTCGCCGTGCGGCGGAGCGGATCAAGGGCCGGGTGCGCCGCACGCCATTGATCGAGGCCGCCCCGACCCGCGAGCATTCGGCAATCGCCCGGCAGCTGCTGCTCAAGCTCGAGTCGCTGCAGGTGACCGGCTCGTTCAAAGCACGGGGCGCCAGCAATGCCCTCGCTGCGCTGGCGCCTGACGTGCTGGCCCGCGGCGTCGTCACGGCGTCCGGGGGCAATCACGGCTTGGCGGTGGCCTACGCCGCTTGGACGGCCGGGATCACCGCCACGATCTACCTGCCGACCAACGTCCCCGCCGCCAAGCTGCGGAAGCTGCAGGCGTGGGGCGCCAGGGTGGCGGTCGAGGGGAAGGTCTGGGATGACAGCAACGCGGCGGCGCTGCAGCACGCGGCGCAGGACGGTATGGCCTATGTCCACCCGTTCGCCGACCCGTTGGTGATTGCCGGGCAGGGCACGGTCGCGACCGAAATCCTGGACGCTGCTCCCGACGTCGACACGCTGCTCGTCGCGATCGGCGGCGGCGGGCTGATCAGCGGCGTCGCGATCGCAGCCCGCGCCATCAAGCCCAGCATCCGCATCGTCGGCGTCGAGCCGACCGGCGCCCCGACCCTGCTGCGCTGCCTCGAAGCCGGGTGCCCGGCGGTGCTGGACCGTGTCGACACCGCCGCCGGCACCCTCGCCCCGCGCAGCACCGACCCGCTCAACTTCGCCATCATCCAGCGCCATGTCGACCGCATCGTGCTGGTTCCGGATGCGGCGATGCGGGACGCCGCCGCCTGGCTGTGGTTCGAGCACGGCGTCGCGGCGGAACTGAGCGGCGCCGCCTCGGTCGCGGCCCTGCTTACCGGAGGCTATCGGCCTACGCCGGGCGAGCGCGTGTGCGCAGTGGTTTGCGGCGCCGGAACGGACGGCTCGGCACCCTGATCTGGGCGGTTCCCGGCTGCAAAGCCTCATCAGGCGGTCCAAACTGTGCCATGATCGGTCCAGCGCAGCGAGCCTAAAGCAGCCAGGATCGATCGCCATGGACACTGCATTCGCCAACAGCACGGTCGACGCCGCACTGGCCGAGGCGCAGGAGCGCTATGTCGGCGCAAACCCCGCAAGCCTCGCCGTGCATATCGAGGCTGTCGCCGCCATGCCCGGCGGCAACACGCGGACCGTGCTGTTCCATGCGCCGTTTCCGCTGGCGATGGCGCGTGGGCAGGGCTGCCGCTTGTGGGACGTGGACGGGCACGAATACGTCGATCTGCTTGGCGAATACACCGCCGGACTTTATGGCCACAGCCATCCGGTGATCCGGGCGGCGCTCGACGCGGCGCTGGATCGCGGCTGGAACCTGGGCGCGCACGGCACGATGGAGGCGCGGCTGGCCCGGCTGATCGTGGACCGTTTTCCGGGCATTGACCTGGTGCGGTTCACCAACTCCGGCACCGAGGCGAACCTGATGGCGATCGCCACCGCCGTCGCGGTCACAGGACGGCCGAGGGTGATGGTGTTCGACGGCGGCTACCATGGCGGCGTGCTGTATTTCGGCGGCGGCGGCATCCCGATCAACGCGCCGCATCAATGGATGCTGGGCCAATACAACGACGCGGCTGGAGCGGTCGCCCTGGCCCGCGCGCATGCCGATGAGCTCGCCTGCATCTTGGTCGAGCCGATGCTTGGCAGCGGCGGCTGCATCCCGGCCGAGCCCGGCTTCCTGCAGGCCCTGCGTGACGCCGCGACCGAGACCGGCGCCGTCCTGATCTTCGACGAGGTGATGACCAGCCGCATGTCGGCCGGCGGCCAGCAGGCGCGGCTGGGCATCACGCCGGACATGACCACGCTCGGGAAATACATCGGCGGCGGCATGAGCTTCGGCGCTTTCGGCGGGCGGCGCGACATCATGGACCGCTATGACCCGCGCCGCGCCGATGCGCTGCCACACGCGGGCACGTTCAACAACAACGTGCTGACGATGGCGGCGGGCGTTGCCGGGCTGGCGGAGATTTTCACTCCTGCCGCCGCCGACGCGCTGTTCGCCCGCGGCGAGGCGCTGCGGGCGCGGCTGAACGAGCTGTCGCCGGCGCTGCAGTGGACCGGGCTTGGCTCGCTGCTGACCGCGCACTTCCACCGGGGGCCGATCCGCCGCCCAGCCGACATCGCCGGCGCCGACGCTGGGCTGCGGGAACTGTTCCACCTCGACATGCTGGACCGCGGCTTCTATTTGGCGCGCCGGGGCATGATCGCGCTCAGCCTTGAGATCGGCACGGGCGAGATGGACGCCTTCGTCGCGGCCGTGGCGGAGTTCATCGAAAGCCGCGCTCCGCTGCTGCGCTGACAATTGCGGTGGTGGCAGCAGGCCAGTTCCACCCCAAATGCCTCGGTATGGACCGCAGCTTTCCCGCCACCCGCGCCGCCGGGCTGGCCCGCCTCGCCGCCTTTACGCCTCATATGGGTCACGCCTACGCCGGCGGGCGCAACACCGATTACGGACCGGAGGCGGAGACCGCGACAGCGGCGCTCTCGCCCTATCTGCGCCGCCGCTTAGTGTTGGAGCAGGAGATCGTGGACGCCGCACGCGGCACCCACGGCCCGATTGCAGAGAAATTCGTGCAGGAGGTGTTCTGGCGCGGCTACTTCAAGGGCCACCTCGAAACACGGCCGGAGCTATGGACGGCATATCAGCGCCTGGCCGCCGAGGGCCACGTGCGGCTGGCCGACAACTCCGGGCTGCGGCTCGCCTATGAGCAGGCAGTGACGGGCCGCACCGGCATCGAGGGTTTCGACGATTGGGCGCGGGAGCTCACAGCCACCAACTGGCTGCACAACCACACCCGGATGTGGTTCGCCTCGATCTGGATCTTCACGCTCAAGCTGCCTTGGGCGCTCGGCGCGGACCTGTTCATGCGCCATCTGCTGGACGGCGATCCCGCGAGCAACACGCTGTCGTGGCGCTGGGTGGCCGGGCTGCACACGCGCGGCAAGCCCTATGCGGCGCGGGCGGAGAACATCCGGCGCTACACCGACGGCCGCTATAGCCCGGCCAACCTCAACGAGGACCCTGCCCCGCTGCAGGAACCGGACCCGCCGCCTGCCCGCGCCCTGCCGCAGGGCGATGCGCCTCCAGTGGGCGACGTGGCGCTGCTGCTGCATCTGGACGACCTGCATCCCGAGAGCCTGCCCCTCGGCGACGCCCAGGTGCGGCGGATTGGCGGGCTTTTGGCCCACGCCGAGGGCGCGGCGGACCGGGTCAAGCAGGCGGACCGTGATGCGATGGCCGACGCGCTCGCCCGGGCGGCGGCGCATTTTGATTGCCCGGCTGAATTGATGGAGCCGGACTGGGCAGAAGGCCTGCCTGTCGTGACCGCCTGGGCGCCGGTTGGGCCGTCCGCCGCGGCGCTGCCGCCGGCATTGCGCATGCGCCGCCGCTGGGATGACCTAGTCTGGCCGCGAGCCACGCGCGGGTATTTTCAAGTGAAGGCGGCAATTCCCGCCATCCTGCAGGCGATGGCGGCTTAACTGTTAAAGCAAACCGGCGGCGATGTTTACGGTAAGCGCAAGCTTTTTATTGAGATAGGCCCAAGAGCATCAAGAGCAGGGCAATCGCATATGGCGCATCCTGCTCCCTTTCCCGGAGGGAGAGGGCTTCAGCAGGCCGATCTTACTTCAAATGCGATAGGCCTAGCATTAGGAGACGGGCCGTTGCTTGGCCGGTCAACGAGCCAGGGTTGGTTACCGAGGACGCGGTCCGACGCGGTGCGTTTCCGCTTCCGAAGTGCCGCCGCGGCGCGTATTGTGCGCCAGCGGCTCCAGCAGCCAAGCGACGTCTGATCAGCGCTGCGCATCTTTATCAAGGGAGACGGTCAATGACGTACTCGACGCTGATGGCTCATCTCAGCCTTCGCTCCTCCAATGACGGGTTGCTGCGGATCACCGCAGACCTCGCCGAGCGCTGCAAGGCGCGCGTGATCGGCATCGCCGCGTGCCAGCCGATGACGATCGCATATGGCGGCGGCTACATGTCCCCCGACGTGATCGAGCAGGATCGCGCCGAGTGTGAGCGCGAGCTCAACCTGGCCGAAGCAGGATTCCGTGCAGCCCTGCAAGGCAAGGTCACCGACACCGAATGGCGTTCAACCGTCAGCTACATGTCGCTCACCAACTACATCGCGGAGCAAGGGCGTGTTGCGGACCTTATAATCACCGGTCCAGACTTGAAAGAAGCGGCGCTGGAAGGCTCGAAGCTGGTGAACATCGCCGATTTGGTAATGCGCGCAGGCCGCCCGCTGTTGATCGTACCGCCGGGCGCCGATCGGCTCAGCCTGGAAAGCGTCGTCATCGGCTGGAAGGACAGCCGGGAAACACGCCGCGCCGTCGTGGACGCCCTGCCGCTGCTGCAGCTTGCCGGCCGTGTGCTCGTGGTGGAGATCGCCGCGCAGGAGGACATCGCCGCCACGCGCAGCCGCCTCAAGGATGTCATCGGCTGGCTTGGACACCATGATGTCGTGGCGGACGCCCTGGCCGCGCCATCAAGCGGCAGCGACGCGGCCCGGCTCGATGCGATCGTCCGGGAGCACGACGCCGGCCTGATGGTGGCCGGCGCCTACGGGCATAACCGCCTTCGCGAATGGGTGCTCGGCGGCGTGACGCGTGACCTGCTTATGAGCCCGGGCCGCTGCGCATTGGTTTCGCATTAAGCTCGAAGCCTTAATTTGCACTCAGGCCTGGGATCGGCACCTGGAAGGTTTGCAGCACCAGCAACAAGTTGAGTGCCAGAACGATCGTCGTAGCGGTGACCGCCGCAACCCCGGTATAGCGGCTGTTCAGGTATGCACCCATCACCGCCGGCCGCCGCATCAGCAGCATCAGAGCGATCATGGGCACCGGCAGCGCAAGGCTCAGTGCAACCTGGCTCAGGATCAGCGCCTGCGTCGCGTTCACGCCCCAGGCGACCACTGCAAAAGCTGGAGCCATCGTGATCAGCCGCCTGGCCCAGAGCGGGATTCGAAAGCCTACGAACCCCTGCATGATGACCTGACCCGCCATCGTGCCGACAGCCGAGCTCGACATGCCCGAGGCGATCAGCGACACCATGAATACCGTCGCCGCACCGCCGCCAAACAGCGGGACCAGTGTATGGTAGGCCGTCTCGATCTCCGCGACCTCTGCGTGGCCGCCATGGAAAGCGGCTGCCGCCATCATCACCATCGCCATGTTGATCAGGCCCGCAATGGTCAGCGCCACGACCACCTCGATGTTCGAGTAGCGCAGCAATGCTCGCCGCTCCTGCTCGTTGCGTGCCGGCGCACGGTCCTGCGTCAGGCTGGAGTGCAGATAGATCGCGTGCGGCATCACGGTCGCGCCGACGATGCCGACCGCAAGCGTCAGCGCGCCGCCATCGGCAAGGCGCGGCAGCACGACGCCGAGCGCCGCAACGCTCCAGTCCGGCGGCGCTACGAACAGCTCGATCAGGTAGCTGAGGCCGATCAGGGCAATAAGGCCGCCGATGATCAGCTCGACCGGACGATAGCCCTGGCGCTGGAACGCCAGGATGCCAAAGGTCACGATCCCTGTGACGACCATGCCCCATAGCAGCGGCATGCCGAACAGCAGCGAAAGCCCAATCGCGCCGCCCAAGAACTCTGCGAGGTCGGTCGCCATCGCCGCGATCTCGCTGACCACCCACATCGCCCAAACCACGGGCCGCGGGAAATGCTCGCGGGACAGCTCGGCGAGGTTTCGGTTGGTGACGATGCCCAGCTTGGCCGAGAGTCCCTGGAACAGCATGGCCACGATGTTGGCGAGCAGCACGACCCATAGCAGGCTGTAGTTGTATTTGGCCCCGGCCTGGATGTTGGTCGCGAAGTTGCCGGGGTCCATGTAGGCGACCGAGCAGATGAACGCCGGCCCGGCAAAGGGCAGCATGGCGCGCAGGCCGCGGCGGCGACCCGCCAAAGCGTCCCGAACCGCAATCGTGGTCCGGTCGGTTAGGCTCATCTGCGTCTGCGCCTCGTTCATTACGCCTTCCTAACTCACCGGCCAGACGGAATACAGCCAATGCTACACCTTGCGCAAGATGGTATGATTTTAAGGTTTGACTAGACCATCGTGCGGGAGCATCAACGTAAACCCTGACGTCGCAGATCCGCGTTGGCCATCGACACGGCCTTGGCATGCACGACCGTCTGAGCAGGAAACGCGTTGACACCTGGAGGGCAGATGTCCGAACGGCTGCAGCCCACGCCAACCATGCCGAAGGAGCCGGCGCAGGCGGATCGCTTTAGCCGCGCGCGTCAGGCCCGGTCGGCCACGCTGCTGGAGGATTACGCCGAACTCATCGCCGACTTGCTGGCGACGGGCGGCGAGGCCCGCACCGTGGACATCGCCCGCCGCCTAGGCGTCGCGCACGCGACCGCGGTCAAGACCATCGGCCGGCTCAAGCGCGAGGGGCTGGTCACGGCGTTGCCGTATCGGGGGGTGTTCCTGACCGAGGCGGGCCAGGCGCTCGCCGCGCGGGTGCACGCCCGGCACCGGCTCGTCGTCGAGCTGTTGGTCGCCGTGGGCGTGCCGGTCGACGACGCGGAGGCCGACGCCGAGGGCATCGAGCACCACGTTTCCGCAAGCACGCTGGCGGCGTTCGCGAGTTTCCTCCAGGCGCGCCGATAGGGTTTGCGGCTGACCTCTGTCTCCGCCAAGCCGCGGGCGCATGGGCGCATCCTCGTCATCAAGCACGGCGCGCTCGGCGACCTGATCCAGGCCATGGATGCGTTCCAGGCGCTGCGCCGCTACCACGCGGCGGAGGAACTCGTGCTCATGACCTCCCCGGCCTTTGCAGCGCTCGCGCAAGCCATTCCGTGGTTCGACCGGGTCTGGCTCGACAAGCGGCCGCGGCTGCATGAGCTTGCTGCCTGGTGGTCGCTTCGAAGGACCTTTCTGGCCGAAGGGTTCGACCGGGTTTACGACCTGCAGTGCTCCCCTCGCACCGCGCGCTACTTCCAAATGCTGCCCCGGCGGCAGCGTCCCGAATGGGTCGGTGCGGCACCCGGCTGCTCGCACCCGAACCCGGATTTCGCTGGAGATTTCTCCAACCGGCAAAAGATGGCGGCCCAACTCGCGGTGGCCGGCGTGCCGGCGCCGCAGCCAGCCGACCTTGCATGGCTGACCGCGCCGGTGGGTCATTTTGATCTGCCGGAGCGCTTTGCCCTGTTGATACCCGGCTGCTCGCCGCATCTGCCGCATAAGCGCTGGCCGGCGCAGCGCTATGGCATATTGGCGCAACGGCTGGCCGGCCGCGGCCTCGCTGCCGTCGCGGTCGGCACCGCCATTGACCGGGCCGCGATCGACGGCGTACGCGCTGCTGTTCCCAGCCTGGTGGATCTTGGGGGCCGCACGACCCTGTTCGAGCTTGCGGCGGTGGCGCGGCGGGCGGCACTCGCTGTCGGCAACGACACCGGGGCCACCTTCCTCGCCTCTGCCCTGGGAACGCCGACCCTGATGCTGATGTCCTCCCACACCGACCCGCTGGTGTCCGCGCCCTGGGGGCCGGGTGCGCGCTGGCTCAAGCGCGACGATCTCTCGAAGCTGCCGGTCGAGGATGTCGAGCGCGCATTGCCAACTGACGCCGGCCTGTCCGCCTTCGGACCTGGCGGCACGTGGGATTAGCAGTCGAGAATTTCCCGTCGAAGGCGGTCGAGCGTCACCGCTCCCTGCTTGATGTCGAAGGCCTGTGCCCGGTCCAGGCCCGCGCCTCCGAGCGCGGCCCGGCGCGGCCCGTCGAGCGCCACCCGCGTAATCGCGTCTGCAAGCGCCACGGCGTCGTCCGGGTCGGCCAGCACCGCCGCGTCGCGGACCAGGTCGGGAAGGTTGCCGCGCGCCGAGCAGATCAGCGCCGCACCGCTAGCCATGGCCTCAAGCGCCGTAAGGCCGAACGGCTCGGGCCAGCGGCTCGGCGCGACAACGATGGCGGCGCGCGCCATGGCGGCCAGGACCGCAGCGTGCGGCTGATGCCCGGCTACGCGCACTCCGGCGGCCTCGGCTGCGCGTCGTACGGTGGTGGAATACGCATCGCGGGTGCTGCCGGGCCGTAGGCGCCGTGCGCCGATCATCTCTGCGGTCCAGCCCGGCAAGGCCGGCAGCGACATGGCGCAAGCCTCGACGAAGCTATCGGCGCCCTTCTCCGGCACCAGGCGGCCGGCGAACAGGATCAGGCGGTCGCGCGAATGCAGCGGCAACCGCGGCGGCATCGTGGCGAGGTCGATGCAGTTCGGCTGAATGACTGGCGGCGGTTGCCAGTCCGGCAGCCCGTCCGTCAGGCGCCCGGCCACGTAGGACGACACGGCCACGACGCGCGCAAGGCTGCGAAGCCGGCTGCGCTCGGCGACACTCACCGCACCGCGCATCGTTTGCGGATCGTTGTGCAGGACCAGCACGGTCGGCGTCCCCGGAAAGCGCCGCGCTAGGGCAAGGGCGATGAGGGGCCGGTTATGGACCTCTATCAGGCTCGGCCGCAGGTGTCCGAGGATCCTGGCGACCCCCCGGGCATATCGCGCCGTGCGGCTTGCCGGCAGCCACCACCGCGTGGTCACCGCGTGGAAGGGTGGGGCTGCGAATGGCGGGCTTCGGACCGATGCGCCGACGACGACGGTGCGGAAGGCCGACTGCGCCGCGCCGACCCGCTGCACCATGAGGCCAATGGCGCCGACCGCCTCGGGGCTGAAACCCTCGTTCGGGGGCAGGACCACCGCTACCAGCCGGGGGGCATCCGGGCCTATGCGCGGGGCGCCATCTTGGGCCGGGGCAGCGGCCCCTCGTTCCGCAGCCCGTGCCACGACAGCACCGTTTCAGCCAGGAACGCCGCCAGCGCGCAGATGGTGCAGGCCACAGCCGCGCCGAACATCAGGAACAACGCCCAAGCCACCGCAGCGTCCCGCAGCGCGCCGACGAACAGCGTCAGGGTTGCCGCCGCGGTCGCAGCGCCGCCAACTGCACCCAAAGCGACGGCGACGTCAAGCGCGAAGGTCCGCCGCCGCAGCCGGTGCAGATGCGCGCGCAGCGTGGCCGCTTCGGGCCCGTTGGGATGCGTCCGCAGCAGCTCCTCGGAGTGCTCCATATGGTCCGTCACCCGTGCAAGCCGGGTGGAGAACACATTCAGCAGGGTGCCGACGCCCGATAGCAGGAACACCGGCGTCAGCGCGACCTGAATGACGTGCGCGACGCTTTCCAGCGGCACGCCCATGGCGGTGTCGGGCACGGCCTATGGCAACTGGATGCAGGATGGGTTCACGGATTGCGGCCCTCAAGCCGTTCTATGTCGATTGGCCGCCCTTGATCAAGCGAGGGCGATGACGGCAGCTCAGGGCGAATGCCGCCATGCAAGTGAACCGCTACTCGGCCGCAGTGGGAAGCGGCGCCTCACAGCCGGTGGGACAGCATCGCCCCGGCTGCTTGGAAACACGCCGCCCGTCGGCCGCAACACCGCGGTCCAGCAGGTTCTCCACCAGCGCCACCTTTTCCATGACCGGGTAGTTGCGCCAGATTTCCCGCTTCATGGCCTCGGGCGAGCCGCCGCCATGCAGGGAGATCACCGAATACCAGCCGCCCTGGTGCGATACCGTGAGGTCCTCGATCAGCCGCGACACTTCCAGCCGCTGCTCGGCCGGGATATCGGGCCGGCCAGCCAGCACGGCGGACAGCGACGCCTGCGTTTCCGGGTTATGGTCCTCGTCGGGGCCGGGCAGCGCCACGATCAGGCCGCCCGATACGTAGTGGGCCACCCGGTGCATGTCGTAGATCTTGGTCGCCAGCAGCAGCTTGCCGATATTGGAAAACACGGTATCCGGCATCACCGAGCCGGCCGGGTCATGGGTGCAGTGGACGGACGAGGCGATGCCGCAGGCATAGAAGCTCTCGGTGATGGTGATCAGTTCGACCATCGCATCGCGGATGTGGCCGTGCCGTTCCGGATCGAGCCCGTTCGCCTCGATCATCAGCGCCCCGGCGCCGATCAGCAAGTCGCCGAACCCGGCCCGCGCGCCGATGCAGGAGTGGCGATGGTGGGTGGCGTAGGTGGTGGTGAGGAACCCGCCCTCCTCGTGTTCGCCGGCCAGGAACACCCGGTCATGCGGCACGAACACGTCGTCGAAGATCACGACGCCGGTGGATTGGCCGTACTTGGCGGAGAACTTCGCCGCCGCCTCGCCGGGCCGTCCGGCCGGGCGCGCGACGATGGTGACGCCCGGCGCGTCGACCGGGACGGCGCAGCATACGGCGAAGGCGGCGTCCTCCCTCGTATGGGTGCGGCAGGGCATCACCAGGAACTCGTGCATATACGGCGCGCCGGTCACGATCGCCTTGGTGCCACGGATGACGATCCCATCCGGCCGCCGCTCGGCGATATGCACGTAGGTGTCCGGGTTCGCCTGCTGACCCGGCCGCTTCGACCGGTCGCCCTTCGCGTCCGTCATAGCCACGCCCAGCGTTAGGTCGTTATCCCCAACGTAGTGCAGATAGGCCAGGAAGCGCTGCGAGTAGTCGGTGCCGTGCACGCCATCGGTCCGCCTTGTCGCCTGGAACAGGCCGTTCAGCGCGTCGTGAGTCAGATAGCGTTGCGCGCAACCCGAGGTTCGGCAGACCAGCCGCACCGCCTCCAGCTTGGCCAGCAGATCGGCCGACGTCTCGTTGATGTGCAGCATGCGGTTGACGGTCTTGCCGGAGCTGCCCTGCCGCGCGGTCATGATCGCCTGGTGCTCGGGCACGTGGGCAAAATCATAGGTGACGCCGACCGCGTTCACCCCCGGCGCCAGCGACGGCTCATCGGCGACGCACTCGACGGCACGCCCGTTCACGAACACCCGCGGCTTATAGGCGCGCAGCGACTCCCGATAGTCGGCGGCGGTCATCAGCATGGCATCCCCCCTTGTCTTAACTGGGAAATTGGACGGCGCTCGGGAAATCTGCAAGCATGGCGGTATGCCCATGCGGACGATCGATCGTGAGGCATCGGCGCTGCTGGTCGTAGATTTCCAGTCGCGGCTCATGCCGGCGATCGAGGACGGCGCCGCCATCGTCGCCAGCGCGCGATTGCTGCTTGCCGCGGCGGGGCTGCTGGAGGTCCCTGTGGCATTCACCGAGCAGAACGCCCGCGGCTTGGGCGCAACCGTACCCGAGCTGAACCCGGCGGCGCACGGGCCGGCCTTGCCCAAGATGACGTTCGACGCCTGCCGGGCCGGCGGCTTGGCGCGGCTGCCATCCCGCCCCGCTTTCGTCATCGCCGGGTGCGAGGCGCATGTTTGCGTGCTGCAGACGGCGCTCGGCCTGCTGGATGCCGGCCGGCGCGTGTTCGTCGTGCAGGACGCGATCGGTGCCCGCCGGGCGGAGAGCAAAGCTGCCGCGCTCCGGCGTATGGAGCGCCATGGAGCCGAGATCGTCACCGTGGAAATGGTCATATTCGAGTGGCTGGCCACCGCGGAGCATCCGCGTTTCCGCGAGGCGTTGGTTTTGCTGAAGTAGATGGAGGATGGGCCAATGACGAATGCCGCGGATGCGCCGGCTGGCCACGGGGTAGTCTGGTATTTCGACGTGGTCTCGCCGTTCGCCTATCTCGCCCTCCCCGCCGTGCTGACCGTTGCGCGCCGGCGTCGCGTGCTGTTCCGGCCGATCGTGTTCGCCGCCGCGCTGGCCCATTGGGGTCAGCTCGGGCCGGCCGAGATTGCGCCCAAGCGGATCCACACCTACCGGCTATGCCAATTCTTGGCCGACCGCGCTGGAATGCCGCTGCGCTTCCCGCCCCGGCATCCGTTTCGCTCGCTCGAGGCCTTGCGGCTGATCGCGGCGCTGGACGGCGATCCCGACGCGATCCA
>JAABUY010002951.1_pt1 | contig 19395 bp, 17 predicted proteins | sample 5560271 | NCBI WGS metagenome assembly JAABUY01 (sample SAMN10711886, study PRJNA513374) | rock metagenome | isolation source: Antarctica rocks | place: Antarctica: Victoria Land, University Valley
AGCTCGCGCTCGCCCAGCAGCGCGCCCAGCCGCGCGGCCTCATTCATGCCACCCGAGGGCCGGATCTCGCTGCGCCAGGAGAGCCGTACCAGATGCGCGAGCTCGTCGCTCAGGGACACCTGAGGCGGCGGCTTGCGCGTCAGGCTACGAGCCAGCTCGACCAGCGCCATCGCGTGCTCGCTGGCGCTGTGGTGGGCGGAGGCCAGATCTCGGTTGACCTCTCCCATCTCGGCCCTCCAGCCCTGCAGCTCGCGGGTCAGCCGGGCGGCGTCGACCACCAACTCGGGGTCGGAGGTCCCGGCGAAGCCGTCGGCCTCCATCGCCGGATAGCGCTCCGGCGTCACCCACCCGTCCCCGCCGGCGATGCCGTAGACGTAGGCCGCCCTTCCCGCCGCCATCGCCTCGAGCACGGTGCGACCCAGCCCGATCACCAGCTCGACGCCAGCGAGCTCCAGCTCGGGAGTGGCCGCGGTCCGGCTCGTCGCGCCGATCCACACGACGTGTAGCCCGCTGGCTCGGCAAGCCCGCTCGATCAGCCTCGCCCGGGGGCCGTACACGTAGTTCGAGCTCACCAGTGCCCTGCGGGCCACCGGATCGCAGCCACCGAGCTTTGCCGAGGCGGATCCGGTCGATCGGCTGACAGAGCCTGACCACGGGCGCGTGCCACGCCCGGGCCTGCACCGCGCGCCGCACCCGCTCGCTCAGGAGCGCATGCCCGCAGCCAGCCTGGCTGCGGACGGCGCCGAGGTGGCTCTCCCGCCCTCACGCCCGACGGTCCGGGCGCCGTGGGCCAGCGCCACCCCGACGCCGAGAAGCGTCCAGGTCACCGGATCCTCCAGGAAGTCGGCGTAGAGCATGGTGTGGAAGACCAGCGCCAGGAACGCGGCCCCCACCGCCGCCCGCGCGGGGTCGCGGCCCAGCCCCCGCAGCAGGCCGACGAGGGCGACGAGGACCAGCGCCACGTAGGCGGCCTCGCCGATTAGGCCCTGCTCGGCGGCGATCGTGAGCGGGATCGTGTGCGAGGCCGACAGGGTCTGGGCGCTGCCGGGGTGCTGAGCGCGGTACTCGGCCACGAACGAGCCCGAGCCGTAGCCCCACAGCGGCCGGTCGGCGAACATGCCCAGGCCCCCGGTGACCAGGCTGGCGCGCCCGCTGGAGGCGCCGTTCAGGCCCTGGTTGAGCCCGAAGGTGGTCGGCGAGGCGAGCACCGCCACGGCCCCCACCGCCACCACCGCTCCCGCCAGCGCCAGCACCCGCCCGAGCCGCCACCGGATTGCCGCGAGCGTGCCCAGCCCGACCAGCAGCGCGCCCAGGCTCGAGCGTGACAGCGTCAGCACCAGGCCGCACCACAGCAGCGCCAGCGCCGCAATCACGCTCAACTGCTCCCAGCGCTCGCGTCTCGAGAGCAGTAGCACGGCCAGCGAGACCATCACCAGGGCCAGGAAGCGCCCGAAGACGTCCGGGTCGAAGAACACCGAGTTGACGGTGAAGTAGGCGTGGACGTCGTTGGCCGCGATCAGCTTGGGGTTCAGGAAGATCGTCTTGGTGGCGTACTCCGCGAATCCGACGGCGGCGAACAGCAGCGCCAGCGCCACCACGATTTGCAGGCACCTGCGGATCAGCCGCGGCGTCCAGCGGACCTCGCGCAGCAGGCAGAAGAGCAGCGTGAAGGGCACGTAGAAGAACACCATCTGCTGGAGCGCCTTCTCGAAGTCCTTGGAGTAGACCGACTGCAGCGCGTAGAGGACCATGTAGAGGCCCAGCAGCCGCTCGGTCCATCCCGCCGGCCGGCGCCGCTGCTCCGCGGCGAGCCCAGGCAGCACGACCGCTAGGGTGCCGGCGGCGACCACCAGGTACAGCGGCACCAGCAGGTTGGCGGTCGATCCGCCGGCGGCGATGGGGACGCGGAAGGGCAGCGCCAGCACCGCCAGCGGCGCCAGCAGCGCCGGTCGCCGAGCGATCAGGCGAGCGACGGTCACCAGCACCGCCAGCCCCGCCGCGCCGGCCAGCGCGGCCACCAGCGGGTGGCGATGAACGACGCTCAGCTGGGGCGAGCGCCAGATGTTGGCGAGCAGCAGGACCGGCGCCAGCACCAGCGCCCCGACCGTCGACGCTGCGCGCAGACGCGCATCCTCCAGCAGCATCGCGCCAGCCACCATCGCCGCCGCCACGATCACGCCGGCCTCTGGCAGCGGCCCGGTCAGCGCGGCGAGCGTGATCACGCCGGTGAGAGTAGAGAACGCGCCCCGGCCGATCCTCTACGCTGCGCCGCCATGCCGACGGCCCGATCATCGATCGCGTGCGTGTCGATGGCCCTGGCGCTGGGTACGTCGTTGAGCGCATGTGGTGCGACTGCCAAGCCCGAGGCGGGCTCACCCAGCCTGCGCTCCGGCAAGGAGCCGGGACGGGGTGTCATCGACGACCCCCGCACGCGCCACATGGCCTGCCTGCGGGCGCTGCGCCTGCCGTTGACGAGCGTCAGTGACACGGAGGTGCTGCTGGGCGCGACGCCGGCGCAGGCGCGGGTGAGATTCACGCCAACGCCGGGGGCGGCTCAGGAGACTCAGATCTCTGGTCAGGTCGAGGGCGCCGAGGTGATCGGCCCCGCCCTGCTCTTCCCGGGGGGGATGTCAGACCACCAGCTCATGCGGATCGAGCGCTGCCTGGCGCAAGGAGTCAAGGGGTAAATCGTGCGCGCCCGGCCGGCGCTCTACAATCACGACGGCTCGCGCCGTGAGTGCGGGCCCCTTTGCGTCCGCGCCCCTCATCCCGGCTCCTGAGCGCGGCGCCTACCGAAATCCTTTTGTGTCCGTTCCCACCGCCGAGCTGACTGCGCGGGCCGCGGGCGCCCCCTCGGGGGCGCAGCCGGCAAGCCTCCTGAACCGCCTGACCGGGGCGAGGCTGTACCTCGCGCTGGCCGGACTGGCGCTGCTGATCGGTGCTCTCTCGCTCCTCGTTCCCTCCACGCCGAGCTATGACCCGTGGGCGTGGCTGGTGTGGGGCCGGGAGATCGTGCACCTGAAGCTCCATACCACCGGCGGCCCCTCGTGGAAGCCGTTGCCGCTGGTCTTCACCACGCTGTTCGCGCCCTTTGGCAAGGCGGCACCCGACCTGTGGCTGATGGTTGCCCGCGCGGGAGCGGTGATGGCCCTGGCGATGGTCTTCAAGGTCTCGGTGCGCCTCACCCAGCAGCTCGGCGACACGATGCGCGGCGCGGCCGCCGGCACCCGGGCCACCGCCAGCGGTGCCCGCGCGGCCCTCGGCGGGCTTCCCGGCACGGTGCTGGCGCCCGCCCTGCTCGCCGGCCTGGTCGCCACCGCCGGCCTGCTGAACTCACGCGGCTTCATCAGCGACAACGCCCTCGGGTACTCCGAGGGCCTGATGACCGCGCTCGTGCTGGTCGCGGTCGACCGCCACCTGGATGGGCAGCGGCGCCAGGCTTTCGCCGTCGGCTTCTTCGCCGCCCTGGACCGACCGGAGATCTGGCTGTTCTGGGGCCCCTACGGGCTGTGGCTGTGGTGGACCGACCCCGGCGCCAGAAAGCTCGTGGCGGCACTGTTCGTGCTCATCCCGGTGTTCTGGTTCCTGCCCGAGTACTTGGGCTCGCACCACTTCTTCCGCGGGGTATCCCGCGCCCAGCATCCCCGCTCCAACAGCCCCGCCTTCGCCAAGTGTCCCTTCTGCAGCGAACTGGGTACCCACGCCTGGCGCACCGTGTTGCTGCGCGTCAAGGTCATCGCCGCGGTGGCGGTGGTGCTCTCCGCCGGGCTGCTGTGGCGCCAGCGCCGCGCCCGGGCCGGTTGGACGCTCGCGAGCCCGCGGGAGCGGGCTCAGGCGGGCCTCGTGCTCACGGGTGTCCTGGGTCTGGCGTGGTGGATCGTGATCGCGCTCATGACCCAGGCCGGCTTCTCGGGCAACGACCGCTACCTCGTGCTCGGGGCGGCCCTGGTGCTGATCGCCGGCGGAACCGGCTGGGGCTGGGCGGCTTTGGAGCTGGGCAGGCTGCTCCCGCGCTACGCCGGGCCGGTGCGTGCTCTCGGCGCGCGCGCGCCAGCGACCGGGATCGCGGTGCTACTGGCGGCGGTACTGCTGGTGCTGCCCAACTGGATCGGCGGCAACGTGATCGACCTCCAGCGGAGCCACCGCGCCCTCGTCTACCAGGCGCACCTGCGCGGCAGCGCCGCCGCGGCGGTGGCCAAGCTCGGTGGCGCCGGGCGGATCTTCGCCTGCGGGACGGTGATGACCGAGGGCTTCCAGGTCCCGCTGCTGGCCTGGACCCTCGGCGCCCACATCCTCCAGGTCCAGGCGGCGCCGGTGGGGCCCGGCACGCCGCCGCCGGCACCGAACGTGATCTTCCAGACCCGCGCCCAGCACCACGCTCATCTGCTGCCTTTGCTGAGCACGTGGCCGGGGACCCACTACAAGCTCGTGCTCCCCACGAAGACCTTCAGGGTCTACGAGCACTGCGCTGGTTAACCTCCAGAGCCCGCCGATGGCCACGACCGCACCGCCACCTCCCCTCCTCTCCACACCCGAAGTCCGGGACGTCGAGGGTCCCCGCTGGTTCCGGCGGGCCCCTGGCTGGCTGACCGCCGGCGGCCTGCTGTTCCTGCTCGTCGCACTCTCCGCGTTCCTGCGCACCCGCGATCTCACCGGCGGCAAGGGCCAGTTCTGGATGGACGAGGCCATCACCACCGGCATCAGCTCGCACCCGCTTACGGCCATCCCCGGCATCCTGCGCCACGACGGGTCCCCGCCGCTGTTCTACCTGCTGCTGCACGTGTGGATCGGGTTGTTCGGCAACAGCGAAGCGGCCACCCACGCGCTGCCGGTGCTGCTGGGACTGCTCGCGATCCCGATCAGCATGTGGGCGGCCTGGAGCCTGTTCGGCCGCCGCGCCGGCCTCTACGCCGCCGTCCTCTTCGCCTTTAGCGCGTTTCTCACCACGTACGCCCAGGAGACGCGGATGTACGAGCTGATGGCGCTGCTCGGTGTGCTGGCGACGGCCGGCTTCCTGCACGGCTTCGTATACGGACGCCGGCGCTACCTGATCATGTTCTCGCTGTCGTTGGCGGTGATGCTGCTCACGCATGGCTGGGGCCTGTTCTTCGGCGCCGGATCGGCGGTCGCGCTGATTCCCCTGTGGCGCCAGAGTGAGGACCGGCGGGGCCTGGTGCGCGACGCGGCGCTGGCCTACGGCGGCGCCGCGATCCTGTTCCTGCCCTGGCTGCCGACGTTCATCTACCAGGCCACCCACACCGGAGACCCGTGGGCGCCACCACCCCGCTTCGGGGCGCCGGTGCTGATCTCCCGAGACCTGATCGGCGGGGACCGGGTCACGGCGGCGCTGGTGATCGCGGCGGTGATCGGCTTCGCGCAGCTATTCACCCGCGCGTACCGCCGCAGCCTCGATGCCAGGCTCCTGTGGACGCTGGTGGCGCTACCCACCGCGACGCTGCTGCTGGCCTGGCTGGCCTCCCAGATCACACCGGCGTTCGTCAGTCGTTACTTCGCTCCGGTGCTGGCCTCGATCCTGCTGCTGGCGGCCTGGGGGTGCGCCCGCTCGGGCGTCGTGGGACTGGTGGCGATCGCGCTGTCGGTGGTGTTCGTGGCCAATCCCTCCTCCTTCACCCCGTCCTACAAGAGCGACATGCGCGACGTGGCCGGCGAGGTGGCGCCCCATCTGCGCGCCGACGACCTGGTCATCTCGGGCCAGCCCGAGCAGGTGCCACTGGCCGCCTACTACCTGCCCGCCGGGCTGCGCTACGCCAACACCACCGGACCGGTTCAGGATCCCACCTACATGAACTGGGTCAAGGCGCTCGATCGCCTTCGCCACGCCCAGCCGGCCCAGACCCTGGCTCCGCTGCTTGCTACGCTCAGGCGCGGCCAACAGGTTCTGTTCGTGCGTCCTCTCACCGAAGGGACGCACAACTGGGAAGCGCCGTGGACACAGCTCGTGCGGCGGCGCTCTGCGCAGTGGGGAGCGATCCTCGCGGCCGACCGAAGCCTCAAGCCGGTGTGGACAGCTCCCCACAACTACCGCGGTGCCTGCTGCGTGGCCGACAGCGCCGTCCTCTACCAAAAGGTCGCGTGAGATCCAGATGAGCGAAACATCCCCCTCCACGGCGTCCGCGATGGGCGCCGAGATCACCTCCGAGCGTCCGGTCGTCGTCATCGGCGGAGGCCCCGCCGGGCTCACCGCCGGCTACCTGTTGGCCAAGCAGGGCAAGCCGGTCGTGGTGCTGGAGTCCACCGACCAGGTCGGCGGCATCGCCCGCACCGAGGTCCGGGACGGCTACCGGTTCGATCTCGGCGGCCACCGCTTCTTCACCAAGGCCAAGGAGGTCGACAACCTCTGGCACGAGATCATGAAGGAGGAGTTCCTCAAGCGCCCGCGCCAGAGCCGGATCTACTGGAACAAGAAGTTCCTGGAGTATCCCCTCGACGGGATGGACGTGATCAGGAAGCTCGGCCCGGTGGAGCTCACCCGCGTCGGACTGTCCTATCTGTGGGCGGCGATCAAGCCCAAGGGCCGGGAGGACACCGTTGAGCAGTGGGTCTCCAATCGCTTCGGCAAGCGCCTGTACAACCTGTTCTTCAAGACCTACACCGAGAAGGTGTGGGGCGTCCCGTGCTCGGAGCTCCGGGCCGAGTGGGCGGCGCAGCGGATCAAGGGGCTGTCGTTCTTCAGCGCCGCCAAGTCGGCCTTCTTCGGCAACCGGGGCAACAAGATCAAGTCACTGATCTCCGAGTTCAACTACCCGCGCTACGGCCCGGGGCAGATGTGGGAGCAGATGACCTCCGACATCGGCGAGCACGGCGGCGAGGTGCGGATGAACGCCCCGGTGACGCGGTTGCACCTCTCCCCCGAGGGCCAGGTCACCGAGGTCGTGGCCGGTGGCGAGACGCTGACGCCCTCGCACGTGATCAGCTCCCTGCCGCTGCGCACGATGGTGGCAATCACCGAGCCCGAGGCCCCCGTCGAAGTTCGTGACGCCGCTCGCGGCCTGCGCTACCGGGACTTCCTCACAGTGGCACTGGTGATTCAGGGCGAGGAGCTGTTCCCCGACAACTGGATCTACATCCACGAACCCGGAGTCGAGGTCGGCCGAATCCAGAACTTCCGCTCCTGGAGCCCGTGGATGGTGCCCAACGACACCGACGCCTCGATCGGGATGGAGTACTTCTGCTTCGAGGGCGACCACCTGTGGAACATGAACGACGACGACCTGGTCAAGTTCGCTACCCGGGAGATCCAGCAGCTCGGACTGGCCAAGGCCGACAACGTCAAGTTCGGCTTCGCCGTCCGCGTGCACAAGGCGTATCCGATCTACGACGCAGAGTACGGCGAGCGTCTGGAGACGATCAAGGCATGGCTGGCAAGCGTCTCGAACCTGACCCAGGTCGGGCGCAACGGGCTGCACCGGTACAACAACTCCGACCACTCGATGCTCACCGCGATGCGCGCCGTGGACAACATCCTCCTCGGTAGCGGCCACGACATCTGGGCCGTCAACGCCGAGAGCGTCTACCACGAAGAGGACGTCGCCGACGAGAACCCCTACCGGAATGCGCCGGAGACCAAGGCCATGGAGCAGCCGCTCGCGTCGGAGCGGTAGGCAGGGGCGTGCCGGGCCGCCGCTCGTGGAGGTCCAGCGCCGTGGCAGGAGCGGCCACGGCTGTGTTGGCACTGGGATCGCCGCTGCCAGCGATCGGGGCGGCGCCATCCGCGCTCGGTTCCGGTCCCACCGGCAGCCCGCTCTCACCCGGCCTGCCCCAGTCCCCGGGCGCCACCCCGACGGCCACCACACCGGTCGCCCCGACCAACACTGGCACGACCTCCTCGCCTGACAGCGGGCTGAGCGGCAGCAGCGCGGTGGTGATCGCCACTGGGGCGGTCGTGGTGCTGGTGGGGATCTCGCTCTTCATCTGGCGTGACGCTCGCCGCCGTGCTCCGGTGCGCCGACGGTCGGCGAGCGCCACCGCGGGAGCAGACGCCGAGGCTGGGCGCACCGGCTCCAAGAAGCCACGCGGCAAGCAGCGCAAGCCGAGTCCCGCCGAGCGCCGGCGGCGCAAGCGCGGCCGGGCGCGCTAGCGGTCTACCGGGCCCTAGGGCGGAGGGCACCCCCAGGAGCACTACCAGTGGCGCGCTGCCCGCTTGGCGCGGAGCAGCTGACGCTCCACGGTCCTCGTCGTAGCCCCCGTCGAGGAGGCGATCTCGCCGTAGGAGAGGCCGAGTGCGTGCAGCCACAGCATCTGCTGCTGGCGCGTTGATAGCCGTGTGAGCGCCGCCAGACGTAGCCGCTGCTCCACCAGCTCGTCCGGTCCCGGCCCGATCGCGGCAACCGTGTCGGCGACCCCGCGTGCCTCCTCGTCGCCCTCGAGCGAGAGCTCTCGCCCGTCACGGCGGATCAGCTTGAACGCTTCGTGGACCGCGGTCGTGACCAGCCACGAGAGCACTGACTCCCGCCGGACGCGGCCGGCGTGGCACGCGAGCCGACTCCAGGCGAACTGGCAGGCGTCCTCGATCACCGCCTCGCCCGCGTGCACGTCGCGGCGGACGATGCGCTCCAGGCAGGGAGCGAGCGAACGGTAGAGCCCGTCCAGGTCGAGAGGCTGCGGTGATGGGGATGCAAGTTGCGGGTTCATGACTCCAATTGAGACTAAGTTGATACAGATCAGACTAGTAAGGCTGCACTGCACTTGCTAGCTTCTGTTTATGTCAATTAGTCTCAATTAGAAAGGAAGGTGGAGCGTGCACCTCGCCGTCACGGCCCATCCGAACCTCAAGGGCCTCCCAGGAAGCAACGTCCTGCAGCAGCTCGTCAACGGCGCTGAAGCCTGGGCGCTGACCATTGCCCTGCTGGGCGCGTTCATCGGCGCCGCCCTGTGGGCGGTGGCCTCGCACAGCCACAACCACCAGTACGCCGGCCGGGGCAGGATGGCCGCGCTGGTCTCCGCAGCCGCGGCGTTGGTCGTCGGGGCCGCCCCCGGGCTGGTCAACTTCTTCCAGCACCTCGGCACGCAGGCGAAGTGATGCGACCCCACGCTTCCCGCTTCCTGCTGGTGGCGCTGGTGTCACTGGCGCTCGCGAGCTGCACGGTCCTGGGCGAGGCGCCGCCGGCGGCTGCACTGAACCCCCTCCGCGCGATCTGTCACGAGCCGCTCGCCGGCACCCTCGTACCGGCGTGCAAGGTCGCGGGGACCGGTGGCAAGCTCCTGGGCGCCGGCAAGAAGCTCGTCACTGGCCACGTCGGCGGTGCGGCCAAGGCAGCCCTCGGAGCCGGCACCAACCTCGTCGGCGGACTGGTGGGCAAGGCGGCCTTCGGCATCGGGCTGGCGGCGGTCGGCGATTGGGTCCTCGGCGGCGCCCAAGCGGCACTGAAGCTGACGGCGCGCTTACTTGACAAGAGCACCCGCCCGCAGCTGCGAACGACCTGGTTCTCCTCCACCTACTGGCGGATCGCCGGCATCTCGGCGCTGCTGACGCTGCCGTTCCTGTTCGCGGCCACCGTTCAAGCGCTGCTGCGCTCCGACCTCACGCTGCTGGTCCGGGCGGCACTCGGCTACCTGCCGCTGTCGCTGCTGGCGGTGAGCCTGGCCGCGCCCGTGACGATGCTGCTGCTGTCGGCCACCGATGGGATCTCCGCCATCGTGACCTCGGCCGCAGGTGGGGCCAGCACGCGGTTCCTCGGACGTTTGGGAGCGCTCAGCGGGGGGCTCAGCCTGGTCTCCAGCTCGCCGTTCGTCTCCTTCTTCGTCGGGATCCTGGTCGTAGCTGCGGCGGTGCTGCTGTGGGTCGAGATGCTGATGCGCGAGGCGGCGATCTACATCGTCGTGCTGATGCTGCCGCTCGTGTTCGCCGCCTTGGTGTGGCCGGCACGCCGCATGTGGGCGACCAGGTCCGTCGAGATCCTGGTCGCCCTGATCCTGTCGAAGTTCGTCGTCGTCTCCGTTCTCTCCCTTGGCGCGGCCGCCCTCGGCCAGTCCGGCGGGGGCGACGTCAGCGGGATGCTGATGGGCTTGGTGCTCGTCGTGCTGGCTGCGGCCGCGCCGTGGGCGCTCGTGCGGCTACTGCCGATGGCCGAGCTGGCCCATACCGCGGCGGGCCACATGCGGGGCGAGCTCTCCCAGCTGCGAGGCGTGCAGGCGATGAGCGGGGCGCTCGCCGGCGGGGCCAGCGAGTGGGTGGGCGGCCTGCCGGCGATGATGCGCCGGCAGGCCGACGAGGTCGACGGCGGCTCTTCACCGCAGGCCAGCGCCAGATCCGAGGCCGCCAAGCTGGAGGGGCGGGCGCTCGGGGCGGAGCCCGATGAGGGGTTGCAGGGGCTGGAGGGGTTGCGCGATGGAGCGGGTAGCGGTCTCGGACCCCCGAGCGCCGGCGGGCAAGCGGGGGAGGCCGCCGGGGACACCGGCCTCGCGGGCGGTGATTCCGGGGGCCTGGGAGCGGGCGGGCCTCGGGAAACGGAGCTCGGAGCCTCCGCGCCTCCGGATTCCGGCGCCGGTTCCGGTTCCGGTACCGCGCCGGCGCCGTCTGACCTCGCCGACGGGACGGCGCCGTACCGGTGGCGCCCTCCCGAGCAGCCGATCGACCGCATGGGCGACACGTTCGTGCTCGGCCCCGAGATGCAGGGGAGCCGCCGCCCGGCGCCGGAGGGTGGGGAGGGGCACGACGGGGCGGCGGCCGACGACCCCGACCCCCTTCCCTCTCGCCAGGAACCACGTGAGGGGCTGCTGTGACCCGCCCACACCTCTCCTACCGCTTCGGGCCGCTGGAGCGCCGCGGGCTGTTCGGGGCGATCCGCGGCGGCCAGGCGGCGGTGATCGCGCTCGGCGCGCTGGCGGGAATCGTGGTGCTGGACAGCGCGCCCTCGACCACCGGGGCGCTCCTGGCCACATCGGCTTTTGGCGGTGCTTGCGCGGCGATGCTGATCCCCGTCGGCAGGCGCGGTGTCGACGAGTGGGTCCCGCTGATCCTGGCCTTCGCCGGGCGGCTGCTGAGCGGCCGGCGGCAGTTTCGCTCCGCCGCGCCCGGCAGGGGCATGCGCACCCGCCTGCCCGGGGGCAGCATGGCGAACACGTCTCCAGAGGCCTCGCCGGAGGCGCCACCGGCGTTGCGCGAGGTTCGCGTCATCACACTGGCCTACCGGGAACGCGCCATCGGCGTGCTCTCAGAGCGCTCGGGCAGGAGGCTGACGGCGGTGCTCGCCTGCCGGGTCGGGGCCTTCTCCCTACTCGATCCCGAGGCCCAGGAACGGCGGCTGGCGCGGTGGGGACTGGTGCTCGCCGGCGCCGCCGGAACCGCGGTGCGGCGGATCGGCTGGATCGAGCGCACCGCCCCGGCCCAGGGCGACGAGCTGGCCCGCTGGCTGCACGCCGAGCGTGATCCCGCGGTGCCGCTGCGCGGAACGCCGATGATCGAGTCCTACCTGGAGCTGATCGGGACCACGGCAAAGGTGACGCAGGAGCACGAGATCCTCGTTGCGGTCCAGGTCGACGCCCGCCGCGTACGGGAGCGGGGGACCGACACGGTCGGGCGAGCCCTGGTGGAGGCCACCGAACGAGTGGCACAGGGGCTGGAGGCCGCCGAGGTGCGGGTTCTGGGCGCGCTCACCGCCGGCCAGCTGGCGCGGGCGCTGCGGACCGCCTTTGACCCGTTCGCCGGATCGGAGCTGGCCACCCTGGACGCCGTCGATCCCGATCGCGGACAGCTCGCTGAGGCCAGTGCCTGGCCGCTGGGCGCGCGGGAGTCCTGGGACCACCTGCGCAGCGACGGCGCGCTGCACGCCACCTACTGGATCGCGGGCTGGCCGCGGGTGGATGTCTCACCGATGTTCATGGACGCGCTGCTGGGCCGCTCGAGCGCGGTGCGGAGCGTCGCGGTCACCTTTGAGCCAATCCCACCGGACCGCTCCACCCGGGAGGTCGAGGCCGCGATCACCCGGGATCGCGCCGACCGGGATCTGCGCCACCGCTTCGGGCAGTCAGAGACAGCCCGGCAGCGCCAGGCGCAGGAGGCCACGACCAGACGGGAGTCAGAGCTCGCCGCCGGTCATTGCGAGGTGCGCCTGGCCGGGTTCGTCACCGTCTCCGGCCGCGACGAGGAGGAGTTGCGCCGCGCCGGGGCCGAGGTGCTGGAGCACGCCGCGCGAGCGCGTCTAGAGCTCCACCGGATGTACGGCCAGCAGGCCGAGGCCTTCACCTTCACCCTGCCGCTCTGCCGAGGATTGCGATGAGGCGCTCGGCCGCAGAGCGCCCCGGCCATCGCGCCACCACCCGCCACGCGCAGGCGATCTACCCGTTCATGGCAGCGGGCGGGCTCGGCGGCAAGGGGGCCTTCATCGGCCGAGACTCCAGCGGCGGCGCGTTCTGCTTCGACCCCTGGGTCCTGTACGGGGAGGGCACCCTCGACGATCCGAACGTGATCGTGCTCGGCAAGCTCGGGCAGGGCAAGAGCGCGCTGGTCAAGACGTTGCTGTGGCGGATGCTGCTGTTCGGGCGCCGGGCCTTCGTGCTCGACGTCAAGCGCGAGTACGGCCCCCTGTGCGCCGCCGCCGGCGTGAGGCCGATCTCGCTGGTGCCTGGAGGAGGCGTGCGCCTGAACCCGCTCACCTCGCACCCCGAGGAGCACGCCCAGCTGGACCTGCTGCGCGCGGTGGCGGTCACAGCCGTGGGAGCGCCGCTGCACCAGATCGAGGCCGCCACACTGCGCGAGGCGCTGCGAGCGGTTCGCGCCGCCGGGCACGAGGCCACGCTGCCGGACATCGCCACGCTTCTGTTCTCCCCGAGCACCGCGATGGCGGAGCGGCTGCAGACGGAGGTCGGCGCGCTCGCGCACGACGTCAGGCGGACGGCGCTGGCACTTCAGGACCTGTGCGAAGGCCCGCTGCGGGGGATGTTCGACGGCCCCACGACACCGGGTCTCGACCTCGACGCCAAGCTCCTGGTGCTGGACCTGCACGCCGTCCGCGATTCCCCCGCTGTGGGGATCCTGATGGCCTGCGCCACCGCGTGGATGAGCGCCCTGCTAGCCCGGATGGCCGAGCGCCCCGGACGGGAGCGGCTGATCAACGTCGCCGACGAGTCGTGGAAGATCGTGCAGCACACCGGCCTGGGGGAGTGGTTTCAGTCGAACTTCAAGCTCGCCCGCCAGTTCGGGGTGATGAACCTGGTCGTCCTGCACAAGCTGGCCGACCTCCAGGCGGCCGGCGACGCCGGCTCGCGGGCGGCGCGGATCGCGGAGGGCCTGATCGCTGACGCCTCCACGCGCATCGTCTACCACCAGGACGAGAGCCAGGTCCCGCTCACCCGGCAGCTGCTCGGCCTTTCGGAGACCGAGGCCCAGCTGATCGCCATGCTCTCGGCCGGCCAGGCGCTGTGGCGAGTCGGCTCGCGCTCGTTCGTGGTCCAGCACTACCGCTCGGCGCTGGAGGCGCAACTGACCGACACCGACACCGGCATGCAGATCGCAGCGGGCGCCCGGGGGCGGGGATGAGCCGCAGCCGCTCCGGCGAGGGCGTCTCCGACGTGGCCGTGCTGGTGGTGATCGGCGCGGTGTCGGCGGTGGCAACGGCGGTGTGGCTGTGGGGCGAGATCGCGGGCGCGCTGTTCGGCGAGGGCTGGCCGCGGGTGGCGCCGGGGCAGATGGCCAGCGTCCTCACACGCCTGCCGGCCCGGCTCACCGATCCCGGCGGCGCATGGCCGGCCAGCATCCGGGGCGAGCTGCCCGGCCCGGGGGGCTTCCTCGGTGCGCTGGCGCTGCTCGTCGCGGTCCTAGCGCTTCTCGCCCTGCTCATCGTCCGCGCCCGGGAGGCCGTCGGGGGCGGGCGCACCGGTGAGAGTGCCCGCTGGGCGCGCGCCGGAGAGCTGCGGGCGCTGCGGGCCCGACCGGCAAAGCGCCAGGCCGGGAGGCTCGTGCTCGGCCGGCGGGGGCGGCGCCTGCTGCTCGCCGAGCAGCGGCACGCGCTGGTGGCGTTTGGGCCGCCGCAGTCGGGCAAGTCCGCGGGCCTGGCGATCCCGGCGCTGCTGGAGTGGGACGGGCCCGCGGTCGCCTCCTCCATCAAGACCGACCTGCTGGGCGCCACCCTCCGGCGCCGCCGCCAGCTCGGATCCGTGTTCGTGTTCGACCCCTTCGAGCTGGCCGGCGTCCCGTCCCACACCTGGTCCCCACTGCGCCAGGCGGCATCCTGGGACGGGGCGCTGGAGGTCGCGTGGCGGCTGGCTGCCGCCGGCGAGCTGGACCGACGCAGCATGGAGGGCGGTGACTTCTGGGCCATCGCCGCCGAGCAGCGGCTGGCACCGCTGCTCTACGCGGCGGCCCGGACCGACGCGACGGTGGAGACGCTGATGCGGTGGGTCTACGGACAGGGGGCGCGGGAGCTCGACGAGGCCCTGGCGCGCGCCGCCGGCGAGGCGGCCGACGAGCTTCAGCTGGCCGACGCCCACGCGGCCTACGATGCCGTGCGCGCCTTTGAGGCCCAGGCCGACCGGAACTCCTCCTCAATCGAGGCCACCGCGCAGACGCTGCTGCGGGCCTACCGCTTCGGACGCGTGGCCCGGTCGGCCCGCTCGTGTGAGATCACCGCCGACGCGCTGCTCGACGAGCGGGCGACGCTGTACCTGATCGGGGATGCCAAGGCCTCCAAGCTGCTGCGCCCGATCTTCCTGGCGCTGCTCTCGGAGGTGGTCGATCGCGCCTACGAGCGGGCCACCCTGGCCGGGGGGCGCCTGGAGCTGCCGCTGCTGCTCTGCCTGGACGAGGCGGGCAACGTCGCCCCCCTGCCCAACCTGGCCGAGATCGCCTCCACCGCGCCGAGCCACAACATCCAGCTGGTATCGATCTTCCACGACCTCGCGCAGGCGCGCACGCGCTACGGCCAGCAGGCCGAGACCGTCGTCAACAGCCACCGTGCGCGGATGCTGCTGCCCGGCGTCGCCGACCTGGAGACGCTGCGCTACTTCGCCGGTCTGGTGGGAGAGGAGGAGGTCAAGGAGCTGACCCGCACCACCGGGTCCGGCGGCACGACGCGCTCCACGGGCAGGCGGCGTCGGCCGCTGGTGGCCGCGGAGGGGTTGCGACAGCTCCCCCCGGGCCAGGCCCTGCTGCTCTACGGGCGGATCGCCCCCGTGATCGTGAGGCTGCGGATGTGGTTCGCCGACCGCCGGCTGCGAGATGTGGGGGGATCGTGAGCCGGACAGCGGACGAGGACGAGCCGGGGGGCCGGGCAGTTGCAAGCGAGCCGGATGTTCAGCCGGACACCGAGCCGGTGCGCGGGCTCGGAGATTGGCGCCCCCTGGCGGGCACCGAGCGGTGGCTGTGGTTCGATCAGCTCTGGCAGGAGGTCTGCGCGCTGCGCGCGCGCTACCGGCTGCCGGTGCGCTCGGGATGGTGGGAGGACAACGTGCAGGTCGAGGCGCTGGCGGCGCTGGCCAGTTGGGTGGAGCGCTACGCCTGCGGCGAGTGGGACGATCCGCCGGGAAAGCTGGCGCTGCTCTACGACCTGGAGCGGATCGCGACACTCCTGCGCGACGGCAACGATCCCTTCCATCCCGAGCGTGACCGGATGGCCTTCGTCCGCCACCTGGTGGAGATCGGCTGCGAGCACCCCGAGCGCGGGCGCAACCCTTCGTCAGCGGCCGCGGGGCACGCAGGAGCCACGAGTCAGTGACTAGCTCCGTGACCTCGTCGCTGCGTAAGCGGTCCCTGCGTTGTCACCGGGCTCGTAAGTCCCGAAGTTCCACTGGTTGCCCTCCAGATCGCGGGCGGCGAAGTCGCGTGAGCCGTAGTCTTGGTCGGTGGGCTCCATGGTGATCTCCGCGCCGGCCGCTCGCGCGCGCTCGCACAGGGCGTCGGGGTCCTCACAGGAGGCGTAAAGCCAACCTTGACCGACGCGGTCGCCGTGGGAATCCTCGCGCGCGGTGCCGAACATGATCATGTCCGAGCCCCAGCGCATCTGGGCGTGGGCAACGTTGCCGTTGTCGTCCTCGTACAACGCGTGAGGCTCGAAGCCGAACGCGTCCTGCAGCCACTGGTGGGCAGCCTTGGCATTGGTGTAACGGAGTGTGGGGTAGAGCTTCATACGTTCAAGGCTCTCACGCCGCCGCGAGCGCGCCGCGCGGCAATTGTCCGACCGGCCCGCAAGCCATGATGGGGATAATGCCATAACTTCGCCCGCCTCGATCGAGCCATGTGGCTGTCCGCCGTCTCGCGCGGAGCGCGGTTTGAGCGGCGGTTCTACCCCTTCCCCTTCGAACCGCCGCCAGCCCGCGGGCGCCTCGACGCGCTGCTTCGTGAGCGCTTGTTCGGACGCGCTCCACACATCGGGGTGATCCGGATCGGCGAGGACCTGATTCATTACGTCGTGGCTTTGGTGCTCCTGGCCGTAGCCGGAATCGTTCTCTTCCGCTCCGCATACGACCTGGCGACGAGCAACCAAGCGTTCGCCGCCGCTGCAACGACCGCTGTCAACGGCGTGCTGTTCGCGATCATCGTGCTCGAAGTCATGCGCACAGTGATCGCGCACTTCGAGCGAGGCGGACTTCAGCTCCAACCGTTCCTGATCATCGGGATCATCAGTGCGGTCCGGGGAATACTCGCGGTTGGCGCCCGCCTATCACTCCAGGGCACCGCGGAGGCCGGTAGAGCGGTACACGACGCGTTGCTCGAGCTCGGTGTCAATGCCGCGGTCGTTGTCGGTCTGGCGCTGTCCCTGGTCCTAATCCGCCGCCTAGCGGGGATGACTGAAGACCCGTAAGGCGCAGTAGCTGCCCTGGCTTGACCCAACGAGCCGTTGACGGGGGGCCCGGTGAGCGAATTGCGTGAACAGGGGCAGCCCCGGAGACCCGGTGGCATCCTTCCCGTGGTGGACCGCCTGTCGCTCTACCCGCTCGGCGCCAGCGTCGCAGTGGCCGAGCTCCAGGACGACCCGCATTCCCTGCTGGCCGCCCTGCGCCAGCGGGAGCCGGTGTCGTGGATCCCCGCGCTGGACGGGTGGCTGGTCACGAGCTACAGACTGGCGCTGGCGGCGATGCGCGACGCCCCCACGTTCACGGTGCAGGATCCACGCTTCTCCACCGCCCAGGTGATAGGCCCGAGCATGCTGAGCCTCGATGGCGTCGCGCACGCGCGCCACCGCGCGCCATTCGTGGCGCCGTTTCGGCCCCGGCCCGTGCGCGCGCGGTTCACCGAACTGGTGGCACGCGAAGCCGAGCGGCTGGCGTCAGCGCTGCGAGCGCACGGACGGGGAGACCTGCGGCGGACATTCGCCGCACCGCTGGCAGCAACGATCGTGACCTGCGCGCTCGGCCTGGATCGCGGCGCGGTCCCGGAGGTGCTCGTCTGTTACGGGGAGATCGTCGGCGCCGTCACCGAGATCACCGCCGGCGCCGGGGCCGACGCGGCGGGGGGACCGGCCGCCGGCTTGGGCGACGGCCTCCCGGCCCGCTCGCGCGACACCACTGCCGCCGGGCGCGGCGCCTTTATCCGGCTGGCCGAGCGCCTGCGAGGAGTCCTGACCGCACCCGGCGGCGACTCGCTGCTGGCCGGCGCCGCGGCCGGGTCGGATCTCAATGCCGAGGAGATCATCGCCAACGCCGCCGTGCTGCTGTTCGGCGGGATCGAGACCACCGAGGGCATGATCGCCAACGCGCTCGTGCACCTGCTGGAGCGCCCGGCGGTGCTGGCGCGCGTGCGGGCACAGCCCGAGCTGCTGGACGCCGCCATCGAGGAGTCGCTGCGGCTGGAGCCGGCGGCGGCGGTGATCGACCGCTACGCCGTGCGGGACACGCTGCTGGGCCCGGCACGGATCGCCGCTGGGGACCTCGTGCGCATCTCCATCGCGGGCGCTAACCGGGACCCGGACGTGTTCCCCGACCCGAATCGCCTGGACCTGGAGCGCCGGAGCGCGCGGTCTCATCTGACCTTCGCCCAGGGTCCGCACGTGTGCGTGGGAGTCCACCTGGCGCGGCTGGAGGCACGTGCCGGGATCGCCGTGCTGCTGAAGCGACTGACGGGGCTGAGGCTCGACCCTGAGCGGCGGCCTCGGATCACCGGACTGGTGTTCCGAAAGCCCACCGCGCTTCACGTGCGCTACTGACCACCCCAGGCGCTCAGCCACCACTCCCATCGCCCGTCATACCTAGTCAGCCGGGGCCTGCTGAGGCGGCATGCCAAGCCTTCACGTTGCCGCTCCACCGGGCGCGCATCCACCGGCTTGTCTTTGGGTAGGTACCCGAGCATGACTGCAGGACGCATCCGGCTTGCCATCGCCCTGAGCGGCGCAGTGCTATTGGCCGGATGCGGAGGCAGCGGCAGCAGCGATGCGGACAAGGTCAAGCAGGCGCTGACGCGGGAGCTGTCGGCGATCGCCACCGGCGACACCACCACCGCCTGCTCGCTGGCCACGCCCTCGGGACAGGCGAAGCTCGCCAAGGCGATCCCTGGCGGCACATGTAAGAGCGTCGTGGCACTGGTCTCCCAGCATCTGTCCGCACAAGTCAAGGTGGGGTTGCGCAGCGCCCAGATCCGTCGCGTGACGATCAACGGCGACACCGCGCTGGTGCGCGACGCCGACATCACGAGCACGCGCGGCACGCTCAGCGGCTTCATCGGGCCAGGCTCCGCTCACACGATGCTGAAGAAGCAGCCGGACGGGAGCTGGAAGCTCTCCGGCTGAAGCCCGCCCGCAGCCCGCCGACCCGGCCGCCAAGAAAGAAAAGACACAAGGAGAACCCACGTAATGCCCCTGAACCGGCACGGCAGCCGCTCACGCCGCTCCCGGCCGCTCGCCGCCCCCGTACACCACCCCGACCAGACCGCGGAGATGCCGACGCACACACTGCCCAAGACCGGCCTCGGGGCCGACGCTTCCTACGAGATGATCTCCTCAGAGCTGCTGCTGGACGGGCAGGCGCGGCTCAACCTGGCCACGTTCGTGACGACCTGGATGCCCTCCACCGCGGCACAGCTGATGGCGGACACCGCCGACAAGAACATGATCGACAAGGACGAGTATCCGCAGACGGCGGAGATCGAGTCGCGGTGCGTCAACATCCTCGCCGACCTGTGGCACGCCCCCGAGCAGGAGAGCGCCACGGGCTGCTCCACCACCGGCTCCAGCGAAGCGGCGATGCTGGCGGGGATGGCGCTGAAGTGGCGCTGGCGGGCGCGGCGGGAGCAGACGGGCAAGTCCACCGACCGGCCGAACCTGGTGATGGGGGCCAACGTGCAGGTCTGCTGGGAGAAGTTCTGCCGCTACTGGGACGTCGAGCCCCGGATGGTGCCGATGGAGGGCGACCGCTTCCACCTCGGCGCGCAGGAGGCGGTGGAGCTCTGCGACGAGAACACCATCGGCGTGGTGGCGATCCTCGGCTCCACCTTCGACGGCAGCTACG
>JAABUY010002952.1_pt1 | contig 19393 bp, 18 predicted proteins | sample 5560271 | NCBI WGS metagenome assembly JAABUY01 (sample SAMN10711886, study PRJNA513374) | rock metagenome | isolation source: Antarctica rocks | place: Antarctica: Victoria Land, University Valley
GGCTTCCTTTTCGTCGAACTGCTCGCCCTCGGTCCTGCCAGGGGCCTGGGGCTTGGCCGGGAGGTGATGCAGCTTGCGGAGGCTGAGGCGGAACGGCGCGGGCTCAAGGGAATTTGGCTGGACACCTAGACGTTCCAGGCTCCGGACTTCTATCCGAAGCTGGGTTTCGTGGAGTGCGGGCGGATCACCGACTACCCGGCCGGCCACGACCGCATCTTCTACATGAAGCGCCTGGAGAGCACCTGACCATGCGGCGGCTGCCTGACGACGTCCTGCTCGCGGTGGACGTGCAGCGGGACTTCCTGCCCGGCGGAGCCTTGGCGGTGCCGGACGGCGACGCCGTGGTGCCCGTCGTCAACCGGCTCGCCAAGCTGTTCGACCACGTCCTGCTGACCCAGGACTGGCATCCGGCCGACCATGTCTCCTTCGCCGCCAACCACTCCGGCCGTGCAGCGTTTGAGACAGTCGAACTGCCCTATGGGCCGCAGGTGCTGTGGCCCATCCATTGCGTGCAGGGCACGGATGGCGCCGGGTTCGCGCCCGGCCTCGACGTGCCGCAAGCGGAACTGGTCATACGCAAGGGGTTCCGCCCCGCGGTGGACAGCTACTCCGCCTTCACCGAGGCGGACCGGCGCACGCCCACGGGCCTCGCCGGCTACTTGCGCGAGCGCGGGTTGCGCCGGCTGTTCCTGGCCGGGTTGGCAACCGACTTCTGCGTGGCGTGGAGCGCGCTGGACGGACGCGCCGCCGGGTTCGAGGTCCATGTCGTCGAGGACGCCTGCCGCGGGATCGACGCGCAGGGGTCGCTGGACCGCGCCTGGCGGATGATGGAACAGGTAGGCGTGCGCCGCATCGGCAGTGGCGAGGTGCAAGCGCCGGGTTAGCGGGCGCCCTCGCCGCCGAATAGACGTTCCATCTCGCGGCGGAACCTGGTCGCAGGGTTGGTTTCGTCGAAGTCGACGTCCTGCCAGCGCACGGCCTGGCCGGCGGCGACGGGCCGGCTCAACACCACGCCGTGGGCCAGCCCAATGGGCAGGCACCCGGCCGCAAGCGACGCTTGCGCCGGCTTGAGTTTGCCATAGACCATGGCGCCGCCCTCGCCATCGAGCCGCTCGCCGGGCCGCAGGCCGCGCTTGGCGGTCGCGACGACATCGCCGCGGAACCCGCGCGTTGCCCCGGTCGGTTCGCCGCGCAGCATGACGCTGGCGACCGACACGCCGAGTTCGAGACCGATCAGGTGGTAGGGTTTGTACATCGCGGCGTAGCGGCCGGTCGTGTCGGTCCGCAGCCCATACTCGGCGAAGCACCGGCGCACGTAGTCGGACGGCGCCTCGAAGACCACGTACACGCCCCAGCGCAGGTCGCGGAACACCGGGCGGCCATCGCGCTCTAGCGACGACACCACCTCGACGGCGCCCTTGTGCGGCAAGATGCCGCCGTCCGCACGGGGGCGCAGGATGTTCGGCAGGTCGTCGACCCCGCACGCAGGGAAGGCGAGGCCGTCAGCAGCCGGCTCAAGCCCGGCGGCGTTCGCCACCACGGCCATTTCCAACGCCGACTTGGTGCCATCCAGGAACGAGTTGAACATCTTGGCATTGAAGTCGCCGCTGGCGACCTGCTCCTCGCTGAAGCCGTAGTAGCCCCAGACCGTCTCGGGCGTCGAGGCGTGGTAGATGGGCAGGTACTTGGTGCCCTTGCCCACGCAGACCACCTCGAACCCGGCCGTGCGGGCCCAATCCACCAACTCGGCGATCAGCGCGGGCTGGTCGCCGTAGGCGAACGAGTACAGCACGCCAGCCTCCGCCGCGCGTCGGGCCAGCAAGGGGCCGGCCAGCGCGTCGGCCTCGACGTTGACCATGACCACATGGCGCCCATGCTCGAAGCACAGCAGGGCGTGCCGGATGCCCGCGGCGGGGTTGCCGGTGGCCTCGACAACCACGTCGATTCCCTCGGCGGCGATCAGGGCCTCGGCGTCGTCGACGACGCAGGTCGTGCCATCGCGCCGCGCCTGGGCGAACGTGGCCGCGCTGGCGCGCTCGGCTGGCCAGCCGACACGTTCGAGGGCGCTGTGGGCACGCGGGACATCGAGGTCAGCGATACCCACCACGTGCAGGCCAGGCGTGCGGGGCGCTTGCGACAGGAACATGGAGCCAAACTTGCCAGCGCCGATTACGCCGACACGGATCGGCGTCCCAGCCTCGCCCAAAGCGGCAAGCTTGCGCGACAGGCTCATGGCAAAGCTCCTTGCCGCATGGCGTAGCGGCCCCTACCGGACCGGGCTCGCCGTATGCGTCGCCAGCACCGCGTCGGTCGCCGAGTCGACCTCCTGCAGCCGGACCTCGTAGCCCCACAGCAACGCAAGCTGCCGCAGTGTCGCCTCCGCGTCTTTTTTCGCTAGCAACTGCCCCGGCCGAGTGCGGTGCTCCAGCATCAGCCGGCGGTCGCCCGACAAGTCTACGTCCACCACCTGCACGTCTGCGTCGCTCAGGCCGGGATCGTAGGACCGCGCCAGGGTACGGCGGATTTCGCGGTAGCCCTCGTCGTCGTGGATTGCGTCGACCAGCAGCGTCGGCTCGGACGACTCGTCGAGCAGCCGGAACATGCGGAAGTCGCGTATTACCTTGGGCGACAGGAACTGCAACACGAAGCTCTCGTCACGGTAGTTCGCCCAGGCGTGGCGCAGGGCACCGATGGCGTTGCCGCTGCCGGCGAGGTCGGGGAACCAGGCGCGGTCCTCCTTGGTGGGCTGCTCGCAAATGCGGGCGATGTCGGTCATCATGGCGTAGCCCAGTGCGTACGGGTTAAACCCCGGCCCGCCCGCCGGATGGTCGAAACCCGGCTGCATGATGACGTTACTGGTCGAGTGGATGACTTCGAGGAAGGCCGCGTCATCGATCTGTTTGGTCTCGTGCAGCCGGGCCATGATGCGCTGGTGGACCCAGGTGGCGCAGCCCTCGTTCATCAGCTTGCACTGGGGCTGCGGGTAGAAATACTGCGCGATCAGCCGCACGATGCGAATGATCTCCCGCTCCCAGGATTGCAGGCTGGGCGAGGATTTTTCGAGGAAGTACAGCAGGTTCTCTTCAGGCATGCCGAGCCTGCGCCGCCGCTCCGCCACCTTGTCGATGCCCGGCGCCGGTTTCACGTCCGGCAAGGTGCGCCACAGGTCGTCGAACACCCGCTCGTCGTACTCCTGGCGCTCGCGCTCGCGCTTCTGCTCGGCCTTGAGGTTCAACGGCCGGCTGCCGCCGTGGCGGTGGACGCCGTGGTGCGACAGGCTGTGCGCCGCGTCCAATACCCGCTCCACCGCGGCGACGCCGTAGCGGTCCTCGCAGCCGGCGACGTAGCTGCGGGCGAACCCCAAGTAGTCGAGGATCGCCGACGCCTCGGTCCATTGCCGGAACAGGTGGTTGTTGCGGAAAAAATGATTGTGGCCGAACGCCGCGTGCGCAATCACCAGCGCCTGCATCGTCGCAGTGTTCTCCTCCATTAGGTAGGAGATGCACGGGTTGGAGTTGATCACCACCTCGTAGGCGAGGCTGGTGTAGCCGCGCCGGTAGCTGCTCTCGTGCTGCAGGAAGCGCTTGCCATAGGACCAGTGCCGGTAGGTCAGCGGCATGCCGTGTGCGGTGTAGACATCGAGCATCTGCTCCGAGGTGATCACCTCGATGCGGTTGGCGTAAAGTTCCAGCCCAAGCTCGTCCGTCGCGATGCGCTCGATCGCGTCGTAGGAACGGCGCAGCGTGTCGAAGTTCCAATCGGTGCCGCTATAGAGCAGGGGCAGGTCCGTCATTCGGCCTCCAAGGTTTGCCTAAGCCAGCTCACGCCCCCGTTCACGCCGTAGCCTTGCGCGCGAACAGGTCACGGAACACCGGGAAGATGTCGCGCCGCTCCGCCACCCGGCGCATCGCGAGCTTCGGCGCTCGCTGCGACAACGGGGCATAGCCGCGCCATAGGTCGGTCTCGCCGCGGATGATCGCCGCCGACATCGACACCTCGATGTAGGCGAAGTGCTGCACCACCGGCAGGATGTCCGTCTCCAGCATGTTAACCGCGCGCTGCGTGTCGCTGCCGGAGTTGTCGCCGTCGGACGCCTGCGCCGCGTAGATGTTCCAGGAATCGGCCGAGTAGCGTTCGCGCTGAATGCGGGTGAGCTCGGCGAGCGCCGTGGACACCACGGTGCCGCCGGTGCGCGGGTCGGTGAAGAACATCTCCTCCGTCACCTCCTCGGCGGTCTCGGTGTGGCGAATGAACACGAGGTCGACCCGCTTGTAGCGGCGCTCCAGGAACACGTGCAGCAACAGGAAGAACCGCTTCGCCAGGTCCTTCATGCTCTCCGACATGGAACCGGACACGTCCATCAAGCAGAACATCACCGCGCGGGTCGACGGCTTCGGCACCTGGGTGTAGCGGCGGTAGCGCAGGTCGATCGGGTCGACCCAGGGCACGCGCGCCAGCCGCCGCAGCGCCAACTCAAGCTCGCCTTGCAGGGTACGCAGGCGTTCGGCGTCCTCTCCGCTGGCCTCCAGCCGGAAGATTTCCTGCTCCAGCTCGCGGACTTCGGGCGGCTTCGGCCGGCGCAGGCCGATCCGCCGGGCGAGCGACTGCCGCATGGACCGCGACATGTCGATTTGCGACGGGTTGCCGTCAACGCTGATGCCCGCCCGAACCGGCGCCATGGTCTCCGTCGCCACCACTTGGCTCTTGACCAAATCGGGCAGTTCGAGGTCCTCGAAGAACAGGTCGAGGAACTCGTCGCGGGTGAGCACAAAGCGGAAGCCGTCCTGCGACTCGCCGCCGCCCTGGCCAGCACCGGACCCGCCGCCGCCGCGCCCGCTCGGAGGCCGCCCCAAACGGTCCCCGGTCGAGAACTCCTTGTTGCCCGAGAGCACAACCTGACGCTCGCCGCCGGTGAATACGGTGTGGAACGACGGCTCGTGCAGCACATCGGCAGGCACCGTCACCGTTTCGCCGTGGCCGGTCTCGCGCAGCGTGCCCTGGGTGATGGCCGCCCGCGCCGCCCGCGCTATCTCTCCCCGTGCCCGTGCCAGCACGCGCTGGCGGTTCTCCAGGTTCTTGCCGTGTGGATTGGGCCGCCGGTCGATGATGTCCAAGGGCGTTCGCTCAGGCTGACTGCTTGAACCGCATATACCACTCGACCAGCCGGCGCACCTGGCGCTCGGTGTAGCCGCGCGACACCATGCGTTCAACGAAGTCGTTGTGCTTCTTCTCGGTCTCCCCGTCCTTCTTGGAACCGAAGCTGATGACCGGAAGCAGGTCCTCGACCTGGGAGAACATCCGCTTCTCGATCACGTCACGGATTTTCTCATACGAGGTCCATGACGGGTTGCGCCCGCCGTTCGCCGCGCGGTTGCGCAGCGCGAACTTCACGACCTCGTTGCGGAAATCCTTCGGGTTGGCGATCCCCGCCGGCTTCTCGATCTTGGTCAGCTCCGCGTTCAGCAGCTCGCGGTTCAGCATCTGCCCGGTGTCGGGGTCCTTGAAGTCCTGGTCCTCAATCCAGGCGTCAGCGTAGTCGAGGTAGCGGTCGAACAGGTTCTGCCCGTAGTCGCCGTAGCTCTCCAGGTAGGCCTTCTGGATTTCGTTGCCGATGAACTCGGCGTAGCGCGACGCAAGCTCTGACTTGATTGACGCCAGGTAGGCCGCCTCCGTCTCCGGCGGGAACTGCTCGCGCCGGATTGCCTGCTCCAGCACGTACATCAGGTGAACGGGATCGGCCGCGACCTCGTTCGACGAGTGGTTGAAGGTTGCCGACAGCACCTTGTAGGCGAACCGGGTGGAGATGCCATCCATGCCCTCGTCAACGCCTGCGGTGTCGCGGTACTCCTGCATGGTGCGGACCTTGGGGTCGGTCTCGCGGATGTTCTCGCCGTCGTAAACGCGCATCTTGGCGAACGGGCGCGAGTTGGCGTGCGGCTTCAGGCGCGAGAGCACCGCGAACCGCGCCAGCATCTCCAACGTGTGCGGCGCACAGGGCGCCTCTGCCAGCGCCGACCCGGTAATGAGCTTGCGGTAGATCAGGCCCTCCTCGGTGACGCGCAGGCAATACGGCACCTTCACCACCGAAACGCGGTCGAGGAACGCCTCGTTGGTGCGGTTGTTGCGGAAGCTCTGCCACTCCGCCTCGTTGGAATGGGCCAGCAGGATGCCCTGGAACGGGATCGCGCCGATGTTCTCCGTGCCGAGGTAATTGCCTTCCTGCGTCGCGGTGAGCAACGGATGCAGCATCTTGATCGGTGCCTTGAACATCTCGACGAACTCAAGGATGCCCTGGTTGGCGCGGTTCAGCCCGCCGGAGAAGCCGTAGGCGTCCGGGTCGTTCTGGCTGTAGGTCTCAAGCTTGCGTATGTCGACCTTGCCGACCAGGGCGGAGATGTCCTGGTTGTTGTCGTCGCCCGGCTCGGTCTTGGCCACAGCAATCTGCTTGCGGCGCGAGGGGTACAGCTTGACGACGCGGAACCGCTCGATGTCGCCGTCCCACTCGTCCAGCCGCTTCAGCGCCCAGGGGCTGGCGATGCCGGTCAGCACCCGGCGCGGGATGCCGTACCGTTCCTGCAATGCGCCGGCCATGGTGTCGGGATCGAACAGTCCAAGCGGGCTCTCGAACACCGGGCTCAGCTCGCTGCCGGCCTTCAGCACATGGATCGGCTCCTGCTCCATCAGCGCCTTGAGCCGCTCGCCGAGCGACGACTTGCCGCCGCCGACGGGACCGAGCAGATAGAGCACCTGCTTGCGCTCCTCGAGCCCCTGCGCCGCGTGGCGGAAGAAGCCGACAATGCGCTCGATCGTCTCCTCCATGCCGTGGAACTCGGAGAACGCCGGATAGATCCGGATTGTGCGGTTCAGGAAAAGGCGCCCGAGCCGCGGGTCACGCGAGCTGTCCAGCAGTTCCGGCTCCCCAATTGCCTTCAGCATCCGCTCGGCCGGGCTGGCATAGCAGGTGGGGTCGTCGCGGCAGGCGGTGAGGTAGTCGGCCAGGCTCATCTCGACCTCGCGGTGCTGGTCGCGGAGGCTGGCGTGCAGGGAAAACACACTGTTGGTTTGAAGCATTGCGAAACTCCTCAAAGGAGCCAGAATATCGAACGCCCGGCATCCGGTTCAGCGACCTACAGACCCGCGCGGCCTGACGATAGTTGGGTGGTCTTAGCGCCTAGGCAAGCGACTCCATCACCCGAGTGCCGACCAACGCTAGCGCGCCCCACGCCTGTAACGCACGTGCAACCTGTTCGTTTGCAGCCTTGCAAATTACATGCCTAGCGCCCCGTGGCCGAAACGTGACAGCTTTCGCGGGCGCACGCGGAGTTGTGTCCATTTGGGACAACCGGGAATGTGGTTGCAAAGTCAAAATAGCTGGTCCATCCGGAAACGCCCCTTGCGCGTTTCCGCCCTCATTTTTGTACGCTGTCGTTCTCATGGCCGCTTGCATACCATACTTAATATTGCCCCGAAACTAAATGGAGCCGGGAGCGGCCCTGCAGACTATCGACATGCCTCATCCAAAGGCGGCGCAATGAGGCCAAACTATCGGTGCAGCGGTGCCTATACAATCCAGGCAAATTCGTAAGGAGTCGGACAGGTGGCATTTCAATGGGACCGAACCAAGGCATGGCCAAGTTGCCGGCCGCCGCTCATGCACGAGGACACCAACTCATGCTAGCAGCCGTAGGCAGGCAAAAGCCCAGCAGCACGCTCCCGCCCGGTGTCAGGCTGCAAAGGCTCAACCAAGGCTAGGTCCCACCGGGCCGCGGCTATTGCCAGTTCGCGGCGCAGCGCATCCACCTGTTTGCTGCCGCTGGAGCCGGTCCGGACATCCGGGGTCACGGCCATGGGGCGCACTTCCTAGCGGTGCATCAGGCGGGCCAGCACGTAGCCAACCCCGACTGCCTGGTCCAGTTTGCCCTCGGCCTGCGTCTTGGTGTCCCCCGTGAGGCCGCCTACGGAATCCTTGACCTTGCCCCCGATGTTGCCCGCCGCGCCTTTCATCCGATTTTCGTCCATGTCGCGCTCCCCGCTGTTCCGGGACCACCTCCATTGGCGTCCGCATGTAAGACCGGCTAACGCGAAATACGCGGTTGGTTGCATGACGATCAGCAGATCGCCGGGTTGGGAGCGGAAATTGATGATGGAGGGCAGCCGTAAGCGTCGTGCATTCGATTGTCGCCTAATGTAAGCAACTATCGCATGGCATCAGGCGACCAGGGCAACGGGCGGGAGCGGTATCACCATGGCAATCTCCGCGAGGCGCTGATCCAGGCGGCGCTCGCCATGATCGCCGAGCGTGGCTTGGCCGGTTTCGCCATCGCCGAGCTGGCCAGGGTCGTGGGCGTCAGCCCGGCCGCGCCGTACCGGCATTTCCGCGACCGCAACGCGGTGATCGCCGAGGTCGCGCGCCGCGGCTTCGAGTCGCTCGCCGCGGACCTGACCGCCGCCACGATAAGTTGGCGGACCGACCCCCTCGGCGCCCTGGAGCGCGCTGCCCAGGCGCACGTCGCCTTCGCCGGGCGCGAGGCAGCGGTTTATGCGGCCATGTTCGACACCGGCTTCCCGTCCGGCGAGCATCCGGAGCTGGTGCAGGCGCGCGACGGCGCGTTCGCCGTGCTGCGCCGGGCCGCGGAGGCTGCATGCGCGATGAGCCGGGCGCCCCGCCGGCCGCCGCCGCTCATGGTGGCGCTCCACGTATGGTCGTTGACCCACGGGATCGCGACCCTGTTCGTGGGCCAAGACGGCAACAACCGGCTGCTGATCCCCATGCCACCGGAGGCGCTGCTGGAGGCCGGGCTGCTGGTCTACTTGCAGTCCCTCGGCCTGCCCTCAGAGAACGCCAGCATGTAACGAAAACGTGATGGTGGCACAAGGATGTTATGGAGCCGCCGCGGTGTAAATGTCTCTCACATGGAAAGGGGGCGCGTTATGTTGCAAGCCAAATTGGACGAATGGGGCAAGCCGGCCTGGATATCTTTGTTGGTGCTCGCGTTCATAACGGGATGGCCGCTGGGTGTCGCCGTGCTGGCGTACTTGGCCGGCAGCGGCCGTCTGAAAGCCTGGCGCTCCGAGATGCCCGGCACCTGGTTCAACCTTCGCGGCGCCCAGCCCAATGGGACCGGGCGGAGCCGTAGCGCGCCGAGCGGCAACCGCGCCTTCGATGCCTACCGCGAGGAGACCTTGCGCCGGCTCGAAGAGGAGCAACAGGAGTTCCAGGCGTATCTCGACCGGCTGCGCCAGGCGCGCGACAAGGCCGAATTTGACGAGTTCATGGCCGAACGCCGGCGCCGGTCCGATGTCGCGGACCCGCGGAGCAATGCCTAGCCACGTGTCGCGGACATAAAAGACGGGGAGGGCCGGCGGTCCTCCCCGTCTTCGTTTAATGGATAGGCGCGATTGGGTCCGGGCAGACGTCCTGCGTGCGTGTCAGTTCATCCACCCGTGTGTGGTGCAGCAGCCCCTACCGTATTGCGCCATGCTGCCCAGACGTTCTTTTGCAAGCACAAGTGCCCCTGCGTGTCCCCCCGCTCCGGTTGGCCCATCCTGGCTGCCGAGTCACCGCAAGTATGGCATTTTCCGGTGGGTCCGCTAGCATCCCTGACTAAGCCGGGGCAGCCGGACGACAGCCGCGGGGAGGGCATGACATGAAGATAATGCCAACACACGAAACCTTGGGCGCGAACGTCGAGGACATCGATTTGTCGCAACCGCTTGGCCGGTCCGAGTTCGGCGCCATCCTGCGGGCGCTTGGCGAGCACGGCGCGCTGTGCTTCCCGCGCCAGTCGCTGGACACGCACCAGCTCAAGGTGTTCTCCGAACATTTCGGCGGCCTGCAGGCGTCGCTGACCGGCACCTACTGCGAGCCGGGGATGCCCGAAGTGATGATCCTGTCGAACGTCGTCGAGGACGGCAAGCCGCTCGGCCTGGCGGACGCCGGGCAGGATTGGCACACCGATATGTCGTACAACGAGCTGATCGGCTTCACCAACGTGCTATATGGCATCAAGATACCGCGGCGCGACGGCAGGGCGCTCGGCAACACCGTGTTCGCCAACATGCACGCGGCATACGATGGCTTGCCTGACGAGCTGAAGCAGCGGCTGCGCGGCATGACGGCCACGCACGACTTCAACAAGTTCTGGGAGGAGATGCGCCGGCGCCCCGGCAGCACCCGCCCGCCGCTGACGCCGGAGCAGCGCGCCCAGCGCCCTCCTGCGGTGCATCCGGTGTTCATGACCCACCCGATCACCGGGCGCCAAGTCCTGTACTGTAACCCCGGCTACGTGGTCCGCATCAACGAACTCGACGAGGCGGAGAGCGGCCGGGTGCTGGCCCACCTGTTCGAGCACCAACTGCGCCCGGAGTTCCAGTACGCCCACCACTGGACGGAGGGCGACGTGCTGATGTGGGACCATGTCGGCACCCTGCACAACGCCATCCCGGACTACGGCCCGGACGAGCACCGGCTGATCAAGCGCTGCCAGGTGATGGCGGACCGGGTGTTCGACCCCTGCTTCGTGCGGCAGGCGCTGTTGCAGGCGGCCGAATAGCCGGATGCGCTGGATCAGGTTCACCGCCGGGGGGCGCACGGCGTACGGCGTCGTGGAGGGCGACCGGATTGCCGAGGTGGAGGGCGGGCTGTTCGACGGCCCGCCGGCCCGAGTTGGACGGATGCACGTGCTTTCCGAGGTGAAAATCGAAATTCCGCTGCTGCCGCGCACGTTCTACGCGGCCGGGCTGAACTACACGGAGCACGTGACCCACGCCGCCAGGATGCTGGGCGAGGCGCCGAACATCCCGCAACGGCCCGACATGGGCTACCGCGCGGTGAACGCGCTGATCGCCCATGGCGAGCCCGTGGTGATCCCGCGTGACGCCACCAAGGTTCAATACGAGGCCGAGCTCGCCGTGGTCATCGGCCGGCGGGCCAAGCACCTGAGCGAGGCCGACGCGCTGTCCTGCGTGTTCGGCTACACCATCGGCAACGACGTAAGCGAGCGGGGCTGGCAGAAGTCCGACCGCACTTTCTGGCGCAGCAAGAACACTGACACGTTCAAGCCCATGGGTCCCTGGATCGAGACGGACGCCGACCTGGAGGCGATGGAGACCGTGGTGCGGCTGAACGGCACGGAGGCGCTGCGCTTCCGCACCAACGACATGCTGTTCGGCATCGCCCGGTACATCTCCACCATGACGCGCTACCTCACCCTGCACCCCGGCGACGTCATCTGGATGGGCACGGACGGCGCATCGCCCGACCTCGTGCCCGGCGATGCCGTCGAGATCGACATCACGGGGATCGGCACCCTGCGCAACCCGTTCGTGCTGGAGGGAGAAGCCTGATGCCCGCGTCCTATGCCGCCCACCGCGCCCAGCTTCAATCCATCCTGGCCGCCTGGGGCATGCCCACAGCCTTTGCCGGGCGGACGGCCGAGGTGATGTCGTGGGCCGACCTGCACGGCATCGACAGCCACGGCATCTCCATGCTTCCGGCCTACTTCGAGCGGCACCAGACCGGGCGCGTGAACATGCGGGCGCAGCCGCGCACCCTGCGGGAAACGCCGGTCTCTGCCCTAGTGGACGGCGACGGCGGGCTGGGGCACGAGCCGTCGCGCCAGGCGATGGAGGCCGCCATCGCTAAGGCGCGGGGCGTCGGCATGGCGGCGGTGTGCGTGCGCAACTCCTCGCACTTCGGCGCTTGCGGGTTCTACGCCAAGATGGCGGCGGATGCGGGGCTGATCGGCATGGTGGCGACCTCCGCCTCCATCGTGCAGGTGGCGCCGACCGGCGGGGCCGAGGCGCGGCTGGGCACCGACCCTTGGGCGTTCGCGGCGCCGGGCCGGGACGGCGAGCCGTTCGTGCTGGACATGGCGACGACAACGGTGGCGGCCGGGCGCATCCGCAACAAGGCGAACGAGAACCTGCCGGCACCGCCGGGCTGGCTGCTGACGCGGGACGGCCTGCCGTCCACCGATCCGCTGGAGGCGGCGCAGAAGGGCGGGTTCCTGACCTCACTGGGCGGCAGCGCGGAGGGCAGCAGCTACAAGGGCTATGGGCTGGCTGTCATGGTGAATATCCTGAGCTCGTGCCTGTCGGGCGCCACGCTGGTCACTGACCCCATGCACGCCAAGAAACCCGCGGGCATGGACATCGGGCACTTCTTCCTGGCGCTCAGCCCGGCCTTGTTCCGCGAGGACGGGGCGTTCGAGACCGACGTGGCGAGCCTGTGCGACACGCTGCGCGCCACCCGGCCGGTGGACGCGGCGCGGCTCGTGATGGTCGCCGGCGACCCCGAGCGCCGGAACGCGGCGCGGCGCATGGAGGACGGCATTCCCGTTGGCCGGAATCTGCTCGCGAAGATCAGGCAGATTGCCGCGGAGTCGAACGTTCCGTGGCTGTTGGGGGCGGACTAGGTCAGAACCGTCTCCTTGGCCCGCGGATGGGTTCCCACTGCCTCGTGCGCCGCGCCGGCGCCGGCGCGGCGGCCGAACACCGCGCCCGACGTCAGCCCGGAACCGCCGGGGTAGCCGTTGAAGAACACGCCGCCAACCAGCTCCCCGCAGGCGAACAGCCCCGGAATGTCGTGCCCGTCCTCATGCACCACGCCGCCAGTGTCGCTCACCTTTAGCCCGCCGTAGGTGAAGGTGATGCCGCCCGTCACCGGGTAGGCCTTGAACGGCGGCGCGTCGACCGCCTGCGCCCAGTTCGACTTCGGCAGGTCCAGCCCGCGCGTCCCCTTGCCGTCCTTCACGCTCGGCTCGAAGGCGACGTCGCGCATCACGGCGGCGTTGTAGGCGTCGATGGTCGCCCGCGCGGCGGCCTTGTCCTCCACGCCGTCGAGCTTGCCGACCAGTTCGTCCAACGTGTCCGCCTGCACGAAATGGGCGTCGTGGAAGCGGTACTCGCCATACAGCAGGTGGTCCACCTTGCTGTCGAACACCTGCCAGGCGAGGTGGCCCGGCTGTTCCATCACCGCCCGGCCGAACTGCGCGTAGGTGTAGTTGCGGAAGTCTTTGCCCTCGTCCACGAAGCGTTCGCCGCGCGCGTTCAGCATAATGCCGAGGAAGTAGCAGATCTTGCGGTAGCTCTTGCGGTCGAGATGCGGGATTTGCAGGTTGCCGTAGTCCGGCATGTGCAGGTCCATCGGCGTCGCGTGGCAGCCGCCGTAGAGGCCATGCCGCCGGGCGCCCAGGTTGAGCGCCATCTCCAGGCCCTTGCCGGTGTTATGCGGCGTGCCGCGCACCTTGGCCTGGTCCCAGCCCGCGCCGATGTAGCGTGTGCGCAGCGCCGCGTTCGCCTCGAAGCCGCCGCACGCCAGCACGACGGCGCCGGCCCGCAACTGCCCGGCCTCGCCAGCTTCGTTGACCGTCCGGACGCCCACGATCCGGCCGTCCCGCACGACCAGGTCGTCCGCGGCGCAGTCATAGCGGATTTCGCCGCCCAAACCGAGGAACGCCTGCAGCTCCGCGTCAACCAGGCCGACGCCCTCATGCTTGGCCTCCATCGTCAGCCCGCCCCAGAAGATGTGTTTCCCGTCTTTCTGGAACGACTGCCGGGAGTAGATCGGCTCGAACCGCACGCCATGAGAGGCGAGCCAGCGCAGGGCAGGGTAGCTCTCGGCGATCAACGTCTGCTGCTCGCCGCTGAGCGGACGGCCGTCGTTGAAGCTGAGCAGGTCCGCCCCGAACTTATCGGCGGTGTAGGAGCCGAACTCCGTATCGGGCAGGCGTGGGTCGGCCGGGTCCGCCAGCAGCGGCAGCAGGTCGTCGTTGCCGTTGTAGACGAAGCGCATCGCCCCGGCCGTGTACTTCGAGTTGCCGCCTGCGAGATCAGGCTGCGCCTTCTCGATGACCAGCACGTCGCAGCCCTGGTCTTTCGCCGTGATGGCCGCGCACAATGCCGCGTTGCCCGAGCCGACGACGATCACGTCCCAATCCGACCGCATCGTTCCCTCCTGAAAACCAGCCGCCCTGGCCGCCGGCAAATTTGCAACATCCATCGTCCAGCGAGGGTCTACAACCAAATCTACGGTAGGCGGCAAATCTACGGTAGGCGGCAAATCTACGGTAGGCGGCAAATCTACGGTAGGCGGCAAATCTGCGGTAGGTGGTCGATGGTGGTGAACGATCCTCCCCGAGGCTCTTCCATGATGATTGAGCGGTTGGCGGACTTGGTTGATCGTGGGCGTCTCGTTGAGGCGTCCGTGGGGATCACCATACATTGAACAGCCAGCAATGCGGCTGTATGCCAATTCGCGACTGTCCCCCATTTGCGCTTCAGCGACCAGAGTTTGAGCATGGCTGCGTTCGTCGCGCCCATTGGGACGTGCAAATATCAATACGATATGATATTTTTACGCCGAAGATGAGGTTGAGGCTGCAAACGTAGCGTTGTGGCCTCAAATCAAACTGACGGCTTATCTGACATCGAGCCGCGCTGCCTGAGACGACGCCACGATCCGGCGTGCCCGCGTTTACGGCTGCCGGTCCATAAAGCTTTGTTTGAGCCAAAGGGGACTATGTTGAGCACAGTGTTTTCGTCCCGTGCCTTGATCGCGGCGCTGTTGCTGTCTGGAGCGGCGCACGCCCAACAGCCGCTGGCAGCGCCTGAACCGTTGGCAGCGCCTGAACCGTCGGCTGCATCTGAGCCGCTGGCAGCGCCCACGAACGGCCCGGCGCCGCTTGCCGTCCATTTCGCCCTTGGCAGCGCGGCCATCCGGCATCAGGACGAGGCGGTGCTGGATAGCGTCTCCCGCGCCTACAACGAGGGCCACCCCATTATCATGACCCTTAGCGGCGCGTCCGACACCGTCGGTCCAGCCGAGCCCAACCTGGCGCTGTCGCAGCGGCGCGCTATGGCCGTGCTGCGCAGCCTGGTCGCGCGCGGCCTCCCGGCGGACCGGTTCCAGTTGGTGGCCAAGGGTGAAACGGAGCCGGCGGTGAGGACGCCTGCTGACGTGCCCGAGGAGCGTAACCGCCGTGTCGAGATTACTTGGCGCTAGGACTGCGGATTATGCGGTGGGCGTCGCCGCTGCTGTGCGCCGCGCTATTTGCGGCAGCGGACGGCACCGCTTGGGGCAATGACCTGGCGACGCGCGCTCAACACGGCGATCCCGCTGCGATGTTCCAGCTCGCGACGATGTACGACCTGGGGGAATGGGGCGGGCCGGACGCAAGCCTCGCGTTCGAATGGTATCAGCGCGCCGCGGCGGCTGGCCTGTCCGATGCCGAGTTCAATGTCGCGGTCATGCTCGATAGTGGGCGGGGCGTGGCGCAGGACTTGGCAGAGGCTGCAACTTGGTACGGGCGCGCGGCGGCGCGTGGCAACCACCGTGCGCAGTATAACCTTGCGCTGCTGTATAATGCCGGCACCGGAGTGCCGCACAATGCGGCATTCGCAGCGTTTTGGCTCCGCAAGGCGGCGTTGGGCCTTTCAGCCGCCGCGCCGCGGATCGCTACGCTGCGGCCGGACGAGCAAGCGGCCTCGTTGTCGGCAGCGGTGCCGGCTGCGCCGCTCCAGGATGTCGCGGCCGGGACAGCGCCGGTTGAATTCGTCTGGACCGCCGCGGCGCAACCCGAACCCGTTCGTTACATGATCGAGGTTCAAACCCTGGGCCGCGTCGGCTCGATAGATGTGCGTTCCCAGTTTACCGACGGGTCCGCCGTCACAATGGATTTGAGGAAGCGGCCGGGCGAGTACGCCTGGCGTGTCTCCACCCTTGGCCGTGACGCCCCACGATACGCGGTGAGTGGGTGGACACATTTCACGGTGCTATCGCGCCCCTCCATGGGCGCACCAAGCACGGAGTAGCCTGCGTTTGGGAAAGCGGTGGCACCACGGGGACCGTATGGCCTCGTGGTGCCGCAAACCCAACTATTGCGGGTTGAGTTGTTGCTGCTGGATGCGCGTCTTGTCGCGGTGCCGCACGTACATCCCGGTCGCACAACCGGCGACGGCGCCAAGCACGCCGTGGCCCGCGAGGTGGCCACCCGCCGCGCCCACGGCGCCGTAGCGCAGGCAGCCGCCGCCCGGCTTCGGAATCTCGCCGCTCTGCTGCTGCTGGTAGGTCTGCGAATAGCGTGGGTCACTCGGGCTGATCTGGCGCTGGTCCGGCATCTGCTGGATTTTGTCGCCTTGAAAACTAAAAGGGTCGCCAGAGGTGGTTTGGCCGGAGCCTTGCTGCATTGTGCTGTCCTGGCTGGGGCTGGCCGGGCGGTAGTTCTGCGCCTCCGCGACGCTGACGTTCAAGCAGGCGAGGGCGGCGAAGATAGCAAGCGGCTTCGATTTCATGGTTCACTCCTTGGTGCTGTGAAACGATGGTGTTGCCGAAATGTGGCAGCGATCAAGCTTGGACCGCAGGCCAACGCCTGAACGCAAGAAAGGTTACTGCGACCGTTTACTCATTTTGGCATGGTGTACGCCTCCATCGTGCGGCGGCACCAACTGGGCCATGCCAGATTGGTTCCACACTTCCTGCAACAGTGGCGGCACCAGGGTTCCGGACCCAGCCCAGTACAGCAGCAGCGCAACCACCAACGGTTCGAAGGGTGACCCGGATTTGCAAAGCGGCAGCGCCCAGGTCTGGCGCAACGGCCAGGCCAGCCGCAAGCCGCTTGGCGTCAGCATGTCCGCGGCGAGGTGGGAGAGGTAGCCGACCGCCAAAGGGTCGACGACCCATTGTGGCGCGCCGCCGTGCGACAGGACCCAGGCGCACGCCGCCGCCGCCGCGGCCGAGTGGGTGACGCCGCGGTGGCCAAGCGCCGCGGCGACGGTGGAGGACAAGGGGCGCAACCGCTTGCCGAGCCATGATTTCGGATGGTCTATGTCGGGAAGCAGGGAGCCAAGGATCGCGAGGCCAAGGCACGCCGGGGCCGCGGCGGGAAGGCCCAGGTGCGGCGCTGCGACGAGCCAGGCTGCTACCCCGAGCGCTACATGGGACCCGGCCATCATCGGCTAAGCAAATCTCTCCGCAGGCTTTGCTGGGTGTTTGCGCCTGGAGGGCGCCGAACGCAACCTTTTGGGATTGAGTTCAGGAGCCTCGCCGCAGGCTCGGCCAAGATGGCACGAATTTACAAGTTGCAGCAATGTATTTCTACCATGAGTTGTATTTTTGTGCTAATGATAACGTTATGGATCATTTTGGAAATGAGGCGAGGATGAGGAGCGGTGCGAGAAACGGCTTCGGCCGCTTGTTCCCTGAACACAGCGGAGCCACCGCTCAAACTGCCCCTCCGTCCATGTCGCCCGTGAGGCAGCAGGCATGACGGTGAGTTTGCCCCCTTCTTCGACTCCCGCGCCATCGGCGGCGTTCACGATTTGGAACGGCTCGAACGGCCTGTTTTCGACAGGCAGCAACTGGAGCACGAAAACCGCTCCGGCCTCGTACTCTGAGGCGGTCATCAACGCCGGCGCCGTGACAGCGGCCGGAACCTTGCCAGGCTTCCTCGTGATCGATCTGAACTCGTCGAGCACGTCGAGCCCGGCGCTGATATTGTCCGGCGCGACACTCGTGGCGTCCTCCCAACTGAACATGAACGCAGGCGGCACGAACGCGACGTTGCGGCTGAGCGGGGCAGTCAACAATGCGGGCGCCGTCAAGGCAGCCGGTGCCGGTGTGGCCTTCTTCCAGATCGACGACGCGCCAGGTGGCGGTGCGACCAACTTTGTCAACACTGGCCTAATTCAGGTCAGCGGCACGAACCTCCAGGTCGTGACCGCTGGCAGCAATGCAGCCGACCAGCTTGAGAACGATGGCGTCATCTCGGTCCGCAGTCCAACCCAAGCGCCGCTGCTGGCCTACGTGTCGGCAAACCTGGCCGGCACCGGCACGGTGCTGCTGGGTCCCGCCGTCACCTACGAGGCGGCGCAGGCTGTCGGCGCTGGGCAGACCTTCGTATTCGAGCACGGCAGCGGGAACACGACGCTCCGGATCGACAGCGGCACGCTGTTCGCTGCCACGGTCTCCGGTTTCGCCCCGTCCAACACGATTCGGCTCAGCAGCGGACAGTGGGACAAAGCGGCCTATGCGTCGACCAGTTCAAGCGGCGGCGTGCTCACCTTGTCGCTCGGCGGGGTGGCGGTGCAGTCGGTCACGTTTGCCGGGTCGTACACCATCAACAGCTTCAAGCTGCGAGAAGTGGTGCCGACCGGCGACAGCCAAGCCTCGACGGCCATCGTTGTCGACGATCCTCTGTTCGACAGCGCCTACTACCTCTCGAACAACCCTGACGTGGCGGCGGCCGGAGTGGACCCCTACCAGCACTTCATGGCGCATGGCTGGAGCGAGGGGCGCAATCCCAACGCCTGGTTCGATGTGCCATACTACCTCAGCCAAAATCCCGACGTCGCCGCGGCAGGCGCGAACGCGCTGACGCATTTCGAGCAGCATGGCTGGCACGAGAACCGCGATCCCAGCCTGTTGTTCTCCGCCGCACAGTACCTGGCTGCGAACCCGGACGTGGGAGCGGCCGGTGTCGACCCGTTGCTGCACTACGTGCAAAATGGCCAAGGCGAGGGCCGGATGGCGTTCCTGCCCGGCGGCACGGCGCCGGCCGATGCGCTCGTCGACCCAGCCTTCTACGACAAGCAACTCGGCGCGACGATCGTCCCAGGTGGAACTGCCGGGCAGCAGCAGGCGGCTTGGAGCTATGATGCATCCGGCTGGCAGAAAGGCCTCAATCCCAACGTGTTCTTCGACAGCAACTACTACCTGGCGCAGAACCCGGACGTGAAAGCAGCCGGCGTCGATCCGCTCACGCATTTCGAGCAGCACGGGTGGCATGAGGGCCGCGATCCCAGCCTGTTGTTCTCCGCCGCACAATACCTGGCTGCAAACCCGGATGTGAGAGCGGCCGGTGTCGACCCGTTGCTGCACTACGTGCAAAATGGCCAAGGCGAGGGCCGGATGGCGTTCCTGCCCGGAGGCGCGGCAGCGGCCGACCCGCTCATCAGGGCGGACTACTATGACAAGCAGCTTGGCGCGACGCTCGTTCCGACAGGGACGGCAGCGCAGCAGCAGGCCGCTTCGAGCTACGACGCTTCGGGCTGGCAGCGGGGGTTGAACCCGGACGCATTCTTCGACACCAGCTACTATCTGAGCCATAACCCAGATGTTGCAGCCGCGCACGTCGATCCGGTGAAGCACTTCGAGCAATACGGATGGCATGAGGGCCGCAACCCCTCGGCGCAGTTCAGCACAAGCAAGTATCTGGCCGCCTACTCCGATGTGCGCGCTGCCGGCATTGATCCGCTGGAGCATTTCCTGATCCATGGCCAGGCAGAGGGGCGCACCGCTGCTGCGGCATAGCGGCCCTATGTCAGCTTTGCCGCAGTGCCCCGATCAACAGGCGGACGACTGCCGCCGGCTGCTCCTGCTGCACCCAGTGCCCGG
>JAABUY010002954.1_pt1 | contig 19389 bp, 32 predicted proteins | sample 5560271 | NCBI WGS metagenome assembly JAABUY01 (sample SAMN10711886, study PRJNA513374) | rock metagenome | isolation source: Antarctica rocks | place: Antarctica: Victoria Land, University Valley
GGGGCGTGAAGGACGAGAACAGCGACGTCAACATGTACGGCCGCACCAAGGCCTTCAACCTGATGACGTCCTCCGAGCTCAACCGCCGGCTGGCCGCGTCCGGCGTCGTCTGCCTGGCGCGCGCCCCGGCCGCGCGATGCCGGCACCGCATGCTGTCAGAGGCACTCACTGTGGACTGCATTTGCAGTGCAGCTTGGCAGCACTCTGTTTGCAGGCCAGCAAGCGCGAGCATTCATGCGGAGCCATGCGCGCCCGCAGCACCAGAGCAGTGGCAAAGCCAGCAGCGCATCGAGTCCTGCAACAAGAAGAAGCGCAGGTCGCAGTACGTCTCAGCTGCTTTCGAAGCTGTCCTCACTCGCGCGGCGCGGCGCTCCAGGGCTGCCACCCGGGCATCGCGAGCACAGACATCTACAACAAAATGGACACGTCTGGCAAGCTCACTGCCAAGGCGCGCAGCCCAGCCGTTGATGGCTGGCATGAGCATGTTGACGGGCAAATGTAGCGAGGTCACTGCCCTGCGCAGGGCGGCAAGCCGTGTCCGGCGTGAACAGGACGCTGGGGCAAGGTTGCTGATGTCGGCCTGCGCGGCGCCAGGCGATGGCGGGCGTGAACACGCTGGTGGGCCAGTCTGAGGAGCGCGGCGCGCTGTCGCTGGCCTACTGCGCGAGCGTGCCCGAGCTGCAGGGTGCGCGGGGTGGGGCCAGCCGCGCGCCGCCCCCATGAGCGGCGTGCGCGTGGTAGTCACACACTCCTTGCCGGAGGTATCGTGCGTCGCAGGGTGCCTGGGGGCATGGCGCTACATTGCAGCACAATAGGAGCGATACCCGACCCCGACATGGGGCCCTGCGGCGAGCGCAGAGCATGGCGGCGCCTTCTTCGGGCCGAACCAGATCAACCTGTGGAACACGGCGGAGCGCACACCGACCAACCCCGCGACGAAGAACCCCGAGGACTGCGCGCGCCTGTACAACGAGACGCGCCGCATTCTCGCAGAGGTCGGCCACCCCGTGCCCGAGGCATGACCGGGCGCCGGCCCACCTAGGCACTGCATTTTGGCACCAGTCTTACTTCAAGAAGTCGTCGGTGAACTCGGTGCCGACAGGTGTAGTAGCATTGGGCATTCGGGGCGTTTTTGTTGTGTTGTTTCTTTCACGCAGCCGCGCAAACCTCGGTGCTTGGGAGCCAGTGGTTCTGCTCATGCGCTGGGTGCTGGGTACATTGAAAACCGGGCAAGACCTATTCTGCCAAGCTAGGAGCGCTGTCTTGTGATCCTGGCAATAATGGGTTGAACACTGATCTGCTTAGGTCACAGAACTTGCTGTCCCCGGAAGGTGTCTCGTGCTGTCTATGTTTCTGTGTACCGTCCATGTCGCTCCGGTGTGCGCTAGTACCACCCCCTTTGCTTTGTAGTGGGCTGACCCAACCTGCTTCACGACCGTAGGCCAGTCAACATATTAGCACACATCGCCCCGCATGTCTGCACAGGTTGGGAGCGATCGTCCGCGGTGAGTCTGAGTGTTAGACTCTGTCATGCATTTTTGCGTAGGCTGCATGTGTTTCTTTTCTTTTCAGATGTTAGTCAGCAGTCCGCCCCGCAGTCAAGTGCCAGGTCCCTGGGTCGTGTCCAAGGTTTAAGCGGTTCTGTGCACTCCACGTGTACTTAGTGGCCACGTGGTACATTGTGTATGCCAACCAAACTGCCTTACAGTGACTGCGCCATGTATGTCCTGCACATAACAACATGGAAGGGCAGTTGTCAGATCCATGAGCGAGTTGAGAAACCGTTTGAGGCCCCTTCAGGAGCGGTACACACATGCCCCATTGCCAGCATGCAGCATGCATGTTGCACAGCAGTGGCGCGCATGAATATTGAGTACAGCGTACCATAGTTAAACAGCCTCACAGGGCGATCAGGTCAGCCCCGCAGAGGGACCTGCTTACAGTCAGTCAGCGAACGGAAGCATCGTGAGCGCCGTGAAGGGCGAGGGCGGCAGCGCGCGCAGCCCATGCGGCGCCCGCACGCCATGGCTGCCATCCATACGCGGCCCCAGCTGCCACTCGTCCAGCTCATCGGGCGCCCGCGCGCCCGCCCCGCCGCCTCCGCGCATGCCAGCCCCGCCCGGCACGCCCCCAGACCCTGCAGGCTTTGCCGGCGCGCTCGACCATCCGCGAGCCCCCGCCGGGCTCGACCAGCAGCCCGCCAGGCCCTGGGGAGCTGCGGGGACCGCCGCCGCAGGGCGAGCCGCTCCAGCGCCGTCCAGCGACCCGGCGCCTCGCCCGCGGCCGGCCACGCCGCGCGTCGGCGCGCGCGCGGGCGCAGCGGGCGGGCGCACTCCGATGCGCTCGGGAGCGGGGTCTGCACTCAGAGGCCCGGGCGCCGTGGGGCGCTGCGGCCAGTTGACATGGAGGGCGCTGAGTGTCAGGGACCCCAGCCCTGAGGGCGCCGGGACCAGCGCGTCCGCGGAGGGCCTGGTGCTGCTGCTGGGGCTGAGCAGCTGCTCCAGCGCGCGCGCCTGTACAGGCGCCTGAGGCGGAGCTGCCAAACCAGGCTCGTGACGGGCAGGCACGGCGGGCGCGCTGCGGGCCCTGTCCGCCGCGCGCCCAGGCGCTGGGCGGGCGGCGATGGGTGTGCCAAACAGGCCAGGCTCCGGGCTGCTCGGCCTGCCCTGGCGGCCGCTGCCGCCGCTGCTGCCTGGGCTGCGCTTGCCGGCGGCCGCGGCGGCCGCGCGCAGGCGGTCCGCGGCGCCTTGGCCCAGCTCCATGCTGTCGAGGCTGCAGAGGCGCCGCTGAGGGTGGCGCCGGGTCGCATACACCGCAAGCAAGACCCCTCCGAGGGCGGCTGCGGCCAGCAGCGCCGCTGCGACGCCGATGCCGGCGGCCGCCAGCGGCAGCGCCCACGCCTGGCCAGGGTCGGGGTCGGAGCCCCGGCCGGCCAGGCTCACGCCCGACTCCGCGCTGGCCCCGCCGGCCAGCAGCGCCCCGCTGCCGCCCGCAGGCCGCTGCGCGTCGGCGGCGGTCGGCGGCGACGGCAGCGATGACTGCTCGGTGGCCTCCTGCGCCGGGGTCGGCGCTCCCGCCTCCCGCAGCAGCTCCTGGGGAGCGCCGGTGTTGCGGTGTTCAACCCAGAGGTGTGAGCGTAGCTTAGTGAGCATGGATCAGCGAGCAGCAGGAATTGCCACCTGAGGGCTGAAGAACGGTCTGGAAGCAGGACCGCGTACAGAACCAAGCGCCACCGTGAGCTCATGCGCTCGTACCACACTTGCAACATGCTCCGAACAGAGAGCACAGAACTGCGTTTGCATGCGCTGCAGCCTGCGCGGGCGCGCCTGCATGATGGCCGGCGTACGCTCCTGCATGACCTGGCCTGTGGCCTGCAGCCCTGCAGCCGCCGCGCCGCCGGCCGCGCCTTGCGGCGGCGCGCTGCTTGGCGCGCGCAGGGCCCCTGCGCCACTCTCTGCAGGTTCGCTTGGGCGCTGCCGCCCCGAGGTGGCGTGCGGGCTGCGCAGCAGCGCGGCCAGCGCGCCGAGCGCGCTGCCAGCCGGCGCGACAGCCTGCTGCGGGCCCCCTGCCCCTGACCCCACAGGCTCTTCTTCTTCGCTGCTGGGTGCCGAGGCCAGGCCACCGCCGCCCGCGGCATCCTTGCGTTGCCGCGTTACGGACACCCCGGCGAGCATGGGCTCGTCGATCCGCCCCGGCGCTCCGACCGCTGCTTCCTCGACAGTCACCTGCATCTCGCGCTCGCTCGGGTCTCTTGTGGCGGCATGCATGGCCATGGCTGTCTGCAGACTCCCATCAGAGAAAGCCTTGGCTGTCTTGCACTTTGGCACTCACGGCACGGCTGGCTAGCAAGCGCCGGACCGCAGGCAGGTGAATGGCCTGGCTTGTCCAATACTGCGGCAGCTCAATAGTGAATGCAGGGACAAACATGCGTGCTTGGCCTCAGTAGCTGCCCATGCATGGATCCTGCAGGTGCAGGAGCAAGGACTGGTGCGGACCTGGACGATGACAGTGGTCGCAGGTGTTCGGCGCGCCCGCGCAGCAGCCGGCGCGCTTGGTCCGGGCGGCTCTGCAAGCGTGGGCGCCACCTGCAGGTGGTTCCAACAGACACCGTACAGACCTGAGGGCGGCGTGCAGATGCATAACAGGGGCTGCGAGGCGCTGCCGAACAGTTGCAGGAGAGAAGGCAGAGCGCAGCAGCTTGCATGCGCAGACCCGGCAGTCCTCACAGTCCTCGCAGAGTGGTCCGGCAGCCAACTAGCATGAAACATGCACATGCGCTTCCTTCCATGCTTGTTACACGCATGCACGCAGGGGGTGCGCGCGTCCTGCACATCCACCGAGGCGCTGCCAGCGGCCGCCCCCGGCGGGCTCGCCGAGCGCCTGCCGTCGGCCGGCGCGGCCGCTGCGCTCAGGGCGACACCCGCATGCGCTGCGGCCGCCGCAGGTTGGCTGGCCGGCGCCGTGGCATGCCACCCTGCTCGCTCTGTGCGCGCCTCCGCGCGCGACCGGGCGCTCGTTGCGGCTGCCGGGGCTGCGCCGGCTGCAGCTGATCGAGCTGGTGCGGCGCGAGGCGCTACATGGAGGCCGGCGGTTGCGGCGGCGGACCCTGCGTCCATGCGAGGGCGCGGTCTGGGCGCGGGCGCGCCCGCGGGCGCGCCGAGCGGCAGCAGCGCAGGCTCAGCGGCCCCCGCGCCCCATGCGCCGCCTGTGCGCCGGACGGTCGCCGCTGAGTGCCATGAGCCGTGCGCGGCGGGGGGGCGCGCAGTGCCCAGCGGCAGGCCGCTGCCGTCGCTGACGCTGCCTGCTGGCAGGCTGTCCGATACTGTGGTGGGGGAGAGAGCCACGCCAAGAGCTGGCGTGGCTGAGCGGACGCCCGCATGCCATGCGCTGCGGACGGCAGGCGCATGTGCTGCGGCCGGTGCAGGGTGGCCTCCGCTGCCGGCGCCGCCGGCGCCGGCAGACAGGGCTGCGAGCGCTGCCAGGTCGCCGTCAGCGAGGCCGCCAGTCGCCGGCCCAGCGCCGGTGCCTTCTCGCGCACGGCGCGCCTCTGCTCGCTGCAGCAGGCCGCGCCTCGCACACGCTCCGCCTGGCGCCCAGGAACAGCATGGAGGTCCAGCTCTGGTGCCTTGGTGGCAGAGCAGGGTAGGCCGCTAGGAAGCATGGCCAGCCAACACTCTTGAACGTCTCATGCGCTGCCTCGCAGCAGCTCACCAGGTGCGCGCAGCGCACACGAGCCTCGCTGCAGGCTGCCTTCCTCGGCCAGACAGCGCGTTGCCAGCACAGAAATACATATCACAGCCGCCGCTACGACGGCACGCATTTCTGAAGTGGACGTGGGCAGGTCCCAGAGGCCCGGAGCTGATGTGATCTCCTTGCTGGGCAGCGAGTGACACAGACTCACACATTCCACCATCGTTTGTCCAAGGCTGCCTGAGCCCTGCCTAAGCCCTGCTATACTGATGCCTGTGGGCAGCTCGACAGCCTGCTCTAGGCTGTCAGAGTGTACTTTTCCAGTCCCCAAGAACCTCGGCAATCCACCAGATGCACCGCACGTGTGCTGCTCTGCACCTAGCCGGTCACTGCTACCACTGGCGAGGCTACGCAAGAAGCTCTTGCAGCGCACACAACAGTTCTCTGTTACCCTGTCTGCAGCGCTTGTCAACAGCTCGCTGTCAAGGCTCGCTCTGCGGCAGGCGGGCACGTGTCCGGCGTGACCGCCGCACAGGCACGCATCTTGATGTTGGGTCTCCATGGCTGTTGCAGCACTTGCCTGCAATAGTGTTTTTAACTTTACCGCTACAGGCGCATGGGTGTGTGCCGGCGGGAGGCAACCAGACAAACAGAAGCGCACACAGAAAGCGACCGACCAGCTCATCATTTTTGGCGCTGGTGCGCCACCGCTGTGTCTTGACGCACCAACGCAACCCACGTTGAGTGGCCGCTGCCAGCAGCACGTCACGCGTGTTTTCAATTTGATGCTCGAACGCATTCATGCCGTGGTACTTACTGCCTGCCGCGGTTGGAGCGCAGGCGCGGGCCTGTCGGTGGCATTGACGCTCCTGCTGCGGCTGGGGCGCTCTGGTGCTCTTGTAGATGCGCTCTCTCCAGACGGCGTGCCGCTGCGCTTGGGCGACCTGGGCATAGGTGCCCCGCTCTGCCCTGTGCAGCTTGGAGCAGTGCGTGAAGCCCGTGTAGTGTTCCTGGCGCAGCAGCGCAAAGCCCAGCGTGACAGTAACAGTGTCGCACATCTTTTGCTCTGAAGGTGACGCGGCGGGCGGCGTGCTTTGGGCGGTCGCGCTGTACTATTGCAGCCCGGTGCAGCTGCTGCTGCTCTTCCTGGGACGCTTCGAGACCGCGCGCCCGTCCGACCGCGTCCTGCGCTTGCTCGGTCGCGCCGCGGGCCTCAGGCGCGCCTGCGCCCGCAGAAGTCTGATGAATACTTCAGAACCAGCTCTACATCATGGCCGCGCTGCAAAGTGTGCATCGTCTTACTCTCCTTCTTGCCCTTGAACTCATTTTCGAACACTGATGCCCCATACGTTGAGTGCCTGTGCGCTTCATGGTGCGCATCTCAACATGCAGTGACAAGCTCTCTCATATGCAGCTCCTTGAGTCGGAGGGCTGCCGCCTAATGTGGCACGGGCGCGCAGCGTCGATGACCCGACCTATGCGGCGCCGGCATGGGCGCGTGCGGCCGGCGTCGTGGTGTTTGCAGGCGCTGGCGCGGGGGTGGCGTGGGCCCTGCAGGCGTCGCTGGGCGACTCAACTTGGAGCGTCAGCACCGGCATCGGCGCCTGCCTGGCAGCAGCCGTGTATGAGGCGCGGCCCTGCGCCTTTTGAGGAATTTGCCGCTGGGGCAGCACCAGTACTGCTCAGTACTCTGAGCATCCCTTAACAGCAGCTTGTTACCATTATGGCATGCCGTGAGCTGCATAGCAAGTCGTGCGCAGTGCCTCAGGAGTCCACACCATGGAGCAGTGTCCATGCAGTGCAGGCTGCGATACTCATTGATGTATCATTGGATTTGCTGATTGCTGGCCTTTCCAGGTCGGGAGGCCAACGCGGCTGAACACAGACGAGGCAGAGGAGCTGGAGTCGCAATGGCAAGATTTTGGTGCGGATTTGCCTGCATGACGCAGTTCAGACCCATGAAGATCGATGGCGAGTTGCAACTACAGGCTGCCTCGTGCTGAGGCGATACTGAAGCTGGTGTTGTGAGTGCGCTGCTGTGTACATGCAGGCCTGCTGATGTGCTGACGGTGGTCCTCATGCACGTGTGCTGCTAACATCAACCCTACTCTTGCGCAGCACGCTTCGCGAACGAGCGCCTGCAGCGCAGCGGGCGCTGTCACGAGAGCGAGCTGCGCGCCGCGCTGGGCCGGGCGCTGCCGCGCTATCGTAGCGCGGGCGCAATGCCGGACGGCCGGCTGCGCGAGCTGGTTCGGGCGTGGTGCGGCTCCGCGCTAGTGGTCCGGGGAGGCTGATGGAAGGGAAGGGACTTGCTCCGTACACATGCGTAGCCTGTGTGGTGGCCGTCGCCTTGAGCTACTGCCATGGATCTCGCAGCGCAGCATGCTCATGTTCATACCCTGACTGTTGAGTCATGTCCCGCTAGGACCGCCACTACACCCGCGCTGCGACCTGCACTCGCAGTGCGGCGTGCTAGAGCAGAGCAGCACTCTGCGTGCTGCCTGCCAGCGTTGGACTGTTGCGTGCTCCACGGTGCAGGCACAGCGGCTGTGACCTGACCCTGCGCAGCAGTGAGCGACACGCGCGTCCCGGTGCAGGCACAATGGCGCGGATCGCACGCCCAGCGGCTACTACCGCAACCTGAGCGTGCGGCAGCGCGTGCACCCGTTCACGGGCGAGGTGACAGGGTCGCCGCCGCCAGCCGCTAGCGCACGGGTCAGCACGGGGGAGAGGAGCGTTGGTTAAGGCCACAGCTGTGTCATTCTTGTATCTCGCATGGTTGGAAGCAAGCAAGTAAATTCTATCACCATGGTGTAGTGTGGTCGCCGACACGCTTTGGCTCGTCCTGTGGTGCTGCCACTGCTCAGTCTTCCTTTTCCATACCTAATCACGCCATGGTCTGCTCGTCAGCGCTGCTGAGTGATCACAGAAGAGGGACACCAGAAGTCGCATGCGCGGCTCTTGGTAAACCAGCCAAGGGAAGTCTGCAAAGTGGCACGTAGCCAGGTTGCTAGAATGCCTAAGTCGTGCCACTTGTTCACAGAAGGGCTGCAGCCAGCAAGTCGCTAGGCAGACCAGAGGGCTTCTCTCACAAAACCAAGTGCGAATGCACAGCACTAACAAGCCTTCCACAAAAGTTAGCTTTCCATGACCGGACATGCGCCCCTCCACAGCCGTCGCCGGTCACTCACGTCGCGTAATGGAAAGCATGCTGTCAGTGTGCGGCAGCTGCAGAGGAGACAGGGCGAAAGCATGGCAAAACACCTAGGCTGCAGACGCCGCAGGACGAAATATCCCTCTCTCCAACACACCTGCGATTGCCTCCCGCGGGGCGGCCGGTCGGCTCTGGCCTGCCGCGCCAAAGTCCGCTGCAGGCTGCGCCACCAGGCGCGCGACCAGCGGATCCAGGCACTCTGCCATGAGCTCCATGCCCGCGGCGTTGGGGTGCAGGCCGTCGGGCATCAGGCCCTGCCCGCATGGCATGCCTGGTTTAAGCACTGTGTGACAGCACGGGAAGCCAGGCATCTATAAGCTGTGGAAAAAGACACTGCTTCGCATGCGAAACGCTACAACGTGGGTGCACAGCGCTGGACAGCACAGGAGGAGGCGCGGGCTCACCATGCTGTGACAGCTGTACCAGACAAGCAGTCTGATGCACGTTCAGCACCACAGGACAAGCAGAGCGGCAGCCCGAGCAGCGGGCAGCGCGCCTTGGCAATCGCCGCCCCAGCCCCGGCGCGCTCCACGAACGCGGTGCCGCAGTCGACGTAGTGCACGCCGGCGCCCGCCTCGGCCAGCGCCGCAAAGCCGGCGTTGACGGCGCGCAGGGCGGCCGTGCCCCGGTTGGGCCAGGCGAAGCGCAGGTAGGGCAGCAGGTCCATGCCGCGCGGCAGCAGCGCCTGCAGGACAATGTGCGCGCGCGGCAGGCCGGCGCGCAGCGCGCGCAGCACCGCCGCGGTCCTGCGGCGGCCCAGCGGGCAGCCCCTGTCATGCAGGCGCCACGCCCCTCCTCCACGGGTGCAAGAAGGCGGAGCGACAAATGCACCCACAGCAGGTGCGTGCGCGGCAGCAGGTGCGCAGCACACCCCGCACCGCGGCCACCAAGCGGTGATCCGGCTGTTTGTCGGCAAAGCTGAATCCTCCTGCCAAGCATCCGCTGCCAAGCATCCACAGCGACAGCAGCTGATGATGCGGGCTGTGTCCATGCACGCACCGCTGCACGATGCCGGGCACAGCTTCGAGAAGCTCGGTCGCGTTGCGGTGGCAGTCAGCCGCGCCCAGGTCGTTTGTGCCGATCAGCACGAACACCACACGCGGCGCTTTGCCCCCATCCTTCCCTGAGCTCAACTCTGTGTCCTCCGAGACTGGCAGCTCCCCGTGCAGCAGGCGCCACCACAGGTTGCCGATCTGGTCGCCTGCGCGCCGCATGCGCAGGCGCACCCTCCAGTGGCCTTCTGACAGATCTACACCGTGGTGACGGTACGCTGCCGGTGAAGCAGAAATGCATCCGCTGCGCAGGTTGTGTACACGTACAGGAAGCATGAGCACGCAATCAGAATATAGTGACATGCATCTGTATATAGGCTGCCACATGAAGCTTGGATCAGACTGAATGCAACATGTCGGTTCAGATGAAATAAAGAGGTGATGCATTACTTGCTCTAACCATGGGCAATACCCAGCTTTGTTTGTACGCATGCATGCAACACAGGCTAACCAGCGACAGGAGATAAGGGAAGTCTATGTGTGCGCGCCAGCGATGGCGAGCACGGCCGAGTTGTACGTGCAAAAGTGCTTGCGGTAGACGGCCGCAATCCCGCGCCCGCCCGGCCAGGGCCGGCCAACTGATGTGCCCAGCCAGTTCTCTGTGATGGAGTCGCCGTAAAATACGAGGTCCAGGCCCTGCCACGACACGGCGCGCAGGTTGGCAGACCTGGCCTTGTTGCTCAGTAAGGCTTACCTTGGACTAAGGTGGCCATGGCCAGACAGAAGCAGCAGGGCCACAAGGTACCCCCGGACAGCCTGCTGCTGCGTACCTGCCCAGCCTCAGCATCGGTGACCTCCTTTGCCAGCGACTCGTGGTATGTGCGCCACAGCAGCCCGAAGGTACCACCCCCTGGCTCGGGGCGCTGCACCACGCCAGGACAGTCGCGCAGCAGCACGTAGACCATCAGCATGGCCGCAGCTACCAAGCTGATGGTGGCACCGGGGTGGGCCATCAGCACTCGATTCTGCCTCACCAGCAGGGCATGCCTGGAGCCTGCTGGCCCACTGGGGCGCCCTGTCGGGTGTGCTGCCTCAACTGAAAGAGCCCACCCGCAGCGTAGAATAGCTTGGTCGCCAAGCTAAGCTGTGCTGGAACCAGTGCACTGACAAGCACTGCTGCTCGTTTGGCCTCACTGTATGTTGCGCAGATAAGAGTCTAAGCCCTGCTGCAAGTGGAGGCAACGCAGATGCACACCGCTGAGACAAGTAACTCCTCTGGTGTTGCCTCTTTCTATGATGGAAGTTAATGCTGCAGTTGCTGGCAGCCAAGCTGGGCTATCCAAGCGGCCAGCGTCCAACGTGGGCCGGCTGAGCGACCGGAAGTGATGATACAGAATGAATGAATTGCAACCGTGTATCAGCCAACTTAACAGCCTCTCAACATGCGCTGCAGGGCAGCAGCGGGCATGGAAGACCCAGGCCTTTTGAGAGGGTATGCCAGGCACTGGTACTGCCAACCGGGCGTGTGAGGAGGGAGGAGCATCCTTGTTGCCTTGTGCAAAGCTTGAGAAGGTAGAGAGTGAAGAGGAACGCTCAAGCTGCCCAGCTCTGCAGCTATCAAGCATGACGATCCCATGAGTCTCAGCATGCAGACGCAACGCCTTGCCTGCACCAGTCACAAGGCGCTGCAAGCACTCAGGTTACCTCAGTGCACATGCACGACCTCCAGGGCGAGGCATTGGCAGCGATGCAGCGCTTTGCGCAAGGTGCAACGCTTGCGAAGGCCGGCACGCTTGCACGCCCGCGCAAACTGCGCAAACCAGAGCGCCGACGCACAGCTCACTGTAGGAGAGGGCGGCGCTGGTGAGCGCGCTTCCAGCGGGACGGTTGCTGACCATCTCTGACTGTGCTGCACCTCGACCCTTTTACTAACAGTCGCCTTGTGTGCTCTGTGCTGCGCAGACCTGCAGCAGAGCGTGCTGAGGCAGCTGTTGCCCGGCCTGACACTGGCGAGCGGTCTGGCTGTGCTCGCCGCCCTGTGCGCGGTGCTGCCACCGCTCCCCGGCATGCCGCCAGGCGCACCTGCGCTTGCCTTTGCGGGGTTCCTGCGCCTGCGGCTACCGCAGCGAGGGCTGCAGTGCGGCAAGCCGGCTGCAGAGGGTGCCAGCGGCGCGGGAGGGGCCGGCCCGCGCTTACCAGTGCACAGGGCGAGGCTGGCCAGCAGCAATCAGTGCAGGGATCATATACGCGCCTCCGAGCGAGCTGTGGGCGGCAGCCGGCTTGCAGCGGAGGGCCCCGCCGGGAGCGGCAGCGGCCCCGCGGGCAGCGGCGACTCGGGGCTGCTCGCAGCGGTGAACGCCCCTTGCCTGACGTCCCAAATTCTCCCCCTGTCCTCAGTTTGGTAAACTGTTTTGCTTCCAGGTAAAACCATGTGAAGCATAGATCAAGGTGTTCCACCAGTAGCACACTTTCATAACTAAATCAGCGCATAGACACGTTCACTTTGCCTTGTCTCACAACAGGCACCGCCCAGATGGTGCTCAAGCCAGAGCATGTGCTGAGCAACAGCCCACTTCACCGACCCACGCATGTAGCCATTGCTCGTGCTGGATAGCAGCGCGTGCGCGAGTCTGCTGGATGGGCGCCGGCGGTCAGCGCTCGCGCGCGCCGCGCAGGTGATGGGCGAGAAGTCGCTGCGCAAGGGCGAGGCCGCGAGCGGCTACCGGCGGCAGCGCTCCGACGGCCGCAAGGAGCACTCGCGCGAGGACCTGGCCGGCGGCGGCGCGGGCCTGGACGGCAAGGACGACGCGGACGGCGACGACCCGGCGCGCTCGAGCATGATGGACTCGGTCGGCGACGCGATCGAGGACGCGCTGGGCGAGCTGTCGCGCGTGGACACGGCGGCCTCCGTCTGGCTGCCCAACCGCAGCGCCAACTTCCAGTACTACAAGGCGCGCTAAGCAAGCGGCATGTATGCGGCATGTAGTTGTGCATGCAAGCCATGCAAGCCAGGTAAGCCATGCAATCGGCATGGTATTGTGCGTGCAAGCGGCTGCTGCTGCGCTTTGTTCTGGTTCTGCGGAGGAGACAGCGACGTTGTGCGCTTGCGTGCCGCAGCCGTCAAACACGCCGACCGTGCGGATCGGCAGCGCGGCGGTGACGCTGTCGGGGCGCGTGTGGCGCATCGTGCTGACCATCCTGCGCCTGCCCATGGAGCTGCTGTCCCTGGCGTCCTTCAAGGCGCAGCAGGTGCGCACGCGTGCCCGGGCCCGCCCGGACCAGTCGCCCATCCGCGCGCTGCAGCAAAGCCTATGCATTTAGATTGCCTGATAGACATCACCGCTGCATGCACGGGAGCGCGCAGCCCCAGGCAGTGCGACGTGCGCATGCAACACATGAGCCTGTGAGCCAGCCCATGAGCTCAGTATTTTCCGCTTAACATGTGAAGAAGCCGACATGGCCCAGGCGGGCGCAGGCAGGCAAGCAGTGCACCCGCGCGTGCAGATGATCAACATAGGGTTGTAGGGTACATCAACTGAGCGTAAGTTGTGAGCATAGGGTAGGTGATCAGCACAGGGCAGCGATGCGCGCAGGTGATGCTGGGCTCCACGTTGACCAAGCTGATCTCAGTGTTTGCGGTGGGGCTGCCGCTGTGCCTCCTCGGCGGGCTGGCCTACAGCGTCGCGTCCGGCAAGTCGCTGCTGCAGGGCTGCCTGCAGGCGTATGCCGCGCTCTACAAGATCCCAGGTTGGTCCCTGGTCACCCTGCAGGGACCCACACACTACCACTATATGCATATATGTGGTGCCCTGCATTTGGGCAGCCGACAGCGCTGGCAACGCGCACCTTTGCAAGCCCAATGACTCTGCAAAGAGTTGCTGCGGCGTAACATTTGCAGCACAATGTCCGTACCTGCGGACTCTGGCTGTGCACCGCGAGCGGGCGGGCCCTGGGCGGTGTTGGCCAAGGCACAGGTTGCAAATTCACCTGCCTGTTTTGGTGCAGCGCTCCTGACATACCCGGGCAGACACATGCTTGATTTTACAGGTGCCCTGAAACAGAGTCTGCTGTTTCGGCAGGCTGCACCGTGCTGGGCGAGACCAACGCCCTCACCGCGAACGTCATGAATGTTCTGTGGTGAGCACCCAGTCTGCAGCGTGGCACAGGAGCCTGTGTCGCAGAAGTGCAAAGCACCATTCCTGTTCAGCCATGAATTCATATCTTAAACGTAGCTAACCTGTAGGCCCATGCTTTGGTTACCGGTGCAGGCGCATGATGCTGCTGCTGCTGCACAGTCTCCCCTCTGGCGCGCAGGCTGATCGGGACGTTCACCTTTGCCATCGTGCTGGGTGTGGTGACAGAGGACATCACCAACACCGTGCTGGTGCGCGTCAGCTTCTACAACCACCTTGTTTTGTGGAACCGTCTTGATACCACCATTGAAGCACACAAGATTCGAGTGGCTGCACGGTAGCACAACACAGGCCTGTAACTTTTGTGCCCCGTGTCGTATTATCACCTGCGAGTTGGCCACAGCCATAAGGCCACTGCTTCATTGCACGGTGCAAGGCATGTGTGAACTGATCTGCGGTGTGCATGCGCGCAGGCCATCCGCAGCGGGTGCGTTGCTTCCGACCCTGCTTTGCCTGCATTGTAGTGTGCTTGACCTGATCCTGATTTAGATGCATTATGGGTGCACACGACCTCGCGCAGTGCGCATGCATGCCGTCCTGGTCTCTAACCTGCATGGCAGGCAGGAGATGGCTGCCGCTAAACACGCCGGCAGGCAGCGCGGCGCATGGGCGGGCGCACGAGAACAACAGGCAGGCAGGCAGGCAGCGCGGTGCCTGGGCCCGCGCATGTAAAGTACGGGCAGGCAGGCAGCTCGATGCGTCGGCCCTGACACCTTGGAATTGCGCGCGCGCGCGCGCAGGAACTACCAGGTGGTGGCTGCCAACCACACGCTGGTGCTCAACTGGAACGCGCAGACGGTGCCGCTGCTGCGCCAGATCGCCATCAACCGCGCCGAGCGCGGCGAGGGCGTCTACTCCGGGTGCGCGTGCTGGCCGGCCTGGCGGCGCCTGGCAGTGCGGAGCATCTGCCTGAGCTGCAGCCAATGCAGGGTCAAGGCAGTGAGCGTGCTTGATTGAGGGGACAGGGGAAAGGCACGCACCCGGCACCGCACTGTGATTCAGTGCTGACAGTCAACCTCGGCTGAGCACGGGGTGCAGTGCGTATACAAACACTTTGAAACTTGTTTCACACTGGCTGCTTTTTCACTGCTCGCGGACAGACCGTCCCTACACAGTGCACCTTTGCAGCATGACAGCGCTGGGTCACGGCCCGCGGCAGTGCTCACCCCAGCGGCTGCGCGCAGTGCTCATCATGAGTGCTGGCGGAGCACGAGAAGACCGTCCACTTGGGTTAGGGTAGGTCAGCTAGGGTTAGGGCTGCTGTTGATAAATGTGGCAGCGTGCAGGCCCGTTGTGGTGCTGGCAGAGCGCGACAAGACGGACATGGACGGCGAGCTGCGCCGCGAGCTGGGCAAGGACTCGGCGCTGGAGTGGCACACGCGCTGCGGCGCGCCGCACAGCATCGCCGACCTGGAGCGCGTCGGCGCTGGCCAGGCCCGCACCATCATTCTTATGCACCCCGAGGTCGGCGTCAGCAATGAGGCGCGCCGGCCATGTCGCCCCAGCTCCGTCCCGAGTCCTCGCTGAAACCAAGGTTGCACTTGCTAGCAAGGCCTGCCTTTCACTGTCTCTTGAACGTTGTGATGTCAATTGTCTGCTTATCTTATGACGCGCCGCAAGTACTCTCGTGCTGAAATTTTCCTGATTGCCAACGTTTAGTGACAGCGGCCTGTCTTGCTTACGAACAAGTCTAACGAGGCACGCCAAGCGCTGGTGACAAATGTTGTTTGTGTTTGATGTTGCTTCCGTTGTATTTGATGTCGTGCGCAAGAGTGCACAGCGCAGAGCGCAAAGCCGATGCGGGCGCAAGGGTGCGCAGCCCAGAGCGCAGAGCCGATGCGGGCGCGCTCGCGCAGGCGGGCAGCGGCGAGGGCAAGAAGCAGGTGGCGGCGATGCTGGGCGTGCAGACGCTGCGCGCGTCGACGCGCCCGCGGCCCTTCCTGCGCCTCAGCCCGCAGCACCTGGCTGTGCAGGCGCGCCCCCGGCAGCCGCGCAGTCACAGACAGGCTTCCTGTGCTTACCTTCCGCTCATCTACAACAAAACACTCACATGCAAAAGAAACAAGGCACTCACTAGGATGTTGCGACATATGAGCGGCACCTGCATGCATGCCTTGAGCAGGGCACTGAGGAGATATCCAGCAAGGTGTGGCCAACTGCTCAAACGCTCAGTAGTAAATTGTGGCACGGCAGAGCAGCCGCAGCCGCGTGAGCCCGCCGCGGCCGCGCGCAGGCGCCGGAGGGCAAAGGCGAGGGCCAGCTGTTTGCGGCCGTCAAGCGCATCATGAAGTCGTCTGCGCAGAAGCTGGCGCTGACGCAGCTCTCCGGTGGGCGCGACATGAGCATGCTGCTCGCGCAGAGCGCCGTGTCGGTGCGCGCCGCCTGCGGGCAGGCCCCGTGCGCGATGCAGGCCTGGCGCGGACACTGCAGGACGGTTCTCTCCTGTGCAACGTCGGCAACTTTGCCTCTCCCATACTGCCAGTTTAGGAGACGCAGCACACCGCCAAGGAATGGTGGGCACCCTTGACCGGGAACTGACACATCGGCGGCCTGGGGCGCAGCCCGGCATCGCAAGCGTGTACTCCTCCATCGTGCAGCAGACCACCTCGGGCGTGGAGTTCTACATCCGCGCCTTCCCGGAGCTGGAGGGGCTGACGTACGGCGCCGCGCGCCGCGCCTTTCCGGTTCCAGCCCCCGCCACGGCGATGTGGCCTCACCATACTTGAGGCATTGTGTATGCGGCGCAGACTGTGCAAGCACCCCGGACGTGTTAAGGTCAGAGGTCCGCATGGTGTGTGAGGGAAACTGACGCTGACAGGGTTTCAAGGCGCGCGAGCCCTGCGAGCAATGGCAGCGGCCATACGGTAACCCTGCATTTTGCGTGCAGAACGCCGCGGTCGTCGGCTACCGCTCAAAGGAGAACAGCGGCGCACTGCACATGAACCCGGGCGACGATGACGTCCTGGGGCCCGGCGACTCCATCGTCGCGCTTGCAGAGACTGGTGCGGAGTCCAGTTGCGCAAGGTGTGGGGTGCCTGGCACCGAGGGTGCAAGAGATGAACCTACATAGCCGTGCTGGTGCACATGGTGCGAGCAGTACATCATGAATGCAGTTGTGATTTGAACAGTTGCTGCATGAAGTGCGCTCGCATGTCATCGTCGGTGAGTGCACATGTACTTCTTGCCCGAGTGTGTTTGCATAGTGCACGAGGCTTCTCAGCGCGCCTGGCGCTGCGTCCAGAGCGCGGCCAGTGACACGCATGCACTGATCGTCCGCCAGGCTTCTTCAAGCCGCGCGTGCCCAAGCGCGACACGGACGAGCACCGGCGGCTGGGCACTGCGCCGCCGCCGCCCGAGGGCCTGCAGCCCGAGCAGCCGCCGCTGCACCCCGGCTCGCAGCGCGGCGGCGGCGGCGACGGCGACGGCGGCAGCGACGGCCGGCCGCTCACGGCCGGCGGCGAGGGCAAGGGCGGCATCACGCCCGACGGCGGCGCGGTCATCGGCAGCACCGCCAAGAACGTGGGCGCCAAGGCGCTGGTCGTGGCCTGGTGGGGCGACCGCGACATCGGCATCCTCGCGCGCGCGCTGGCCACGTTTGCGCCGCGCGGCAGCCGCATCTCCGTCGTCGCGCAGGCCAAGCCGGATGTGCGCGGCAACGCGCGGCCGGCCTGCGGGCGCCGTCTTTGCGCGCTGCCTGCTTGCGAAGCGCAGGCAACTATGGTACACGTGCACCTGAACGGTCGCGAAGTTGGTGGGCTGCACTGCTGGACCGCCATCAGGTCTCATCCTGGGTGGCCTTAACAGGGCCGCCCAGCAGTCCGGGGCAGCTGCCTGGCTGCGTAGGGAGCTGGGTCGCCCAGAACGGAAGATGACGAGGAGGCTGGGATGCCACGGCCGCGGCAGGCGCGCGGCAAGCGCAGCCGCGCGCAGGGCGCCGCATGCACCCGTCCTGCCACCGCGCGCAGGGCTTCCCGGACCGGCAGGAGCTGGGCGGCGGCGTGCGCTTTGCGTTCCTGGAGGGCGACCCTGCGGACCTGACGGCGCTGCGCAAGGCCGACGTGGGCACCGCGGCCGCGGTCGTCGTGGCCGGCCTCAACGAGCGCGGCGCCAAGGAGGCCGATGCGCTCGTGCTCACCACGATGCTGCTGGTGCAGGTGCGCGCGGCTGGCCAGTTCTCCAATGGCCATATTATGTAGCTCTGTGCTTTGGGCCTGCACTCCCCTGCAGCAACAGTGCGATTGCATCACGTCACTGCATGAGGTCTTGGTGTGCGGGCGGCTATGCAGCAGTTTCATGTCCATGTGCACTACTTGGGCCAGGCTCCTTCACGCTTAGTCTGCATCTTAACCTCCTGCTGCAATCAGTGCAGGTAGACAACATGAGAGTCTACTAAGTTAGTCATTGAGTGTTTCACATAACATGTGAGGGCACCTATGCTGGTGAACTGCATCCCACCAGCTGTGTGTGCCGGGGGTGCGCAGGAGCTGGCGGGTGCGGCTGGGCGTGACGCTAGCAACCCTGCGCACGTTGTTGGCACGGTGCGCCCGCGCGAGCCGCTGCTACATGTCAAGGCTGCTGTGCTACAGAAGCCTGCAAACTTCTGCATGCTTCTATGCTGCTCTTGTGGGATGCATTAATGAGATGTGAGCACGCCTAGCGGTCTATCCTCCCGCACACCCCATGCCCGGGAGTGCGCTGCATTCCTGTTGGTCAGCAGGGCGGCCGAGCTAGGCAGGCTGGCAGGGTACAGGAAGTAGTCGGCGGGCAGCGCCGTCGCTCTGCGTCAGCATGGCGCGACTGTTGCGGCAGGCGCGGCGTGTAGCCCGCTGCGGCAGATTTGGTAGCCAGGTCGGCAGAGATCGTCGTCGACTCCCTGCTGGATCTGAGAAAGGGGAAGCCTGGAATGTGGTTTAACAGAGATGCTCATGTATGGCGCCGCTGCGGCAGGTGCGGCAGCCGGAGACGGTGGAGGTGGCCAACTTCCTGCTGGACCGCATGGGCCGCGGCGCGGTCAGCGCGGAGCTGCTGCAGCCCGACGAGCTGGTGGCGGCCATCATCGCGCAGGCGGGCGCCCGCGCCGGGAGGGCCTGGTTGAGCTTGATTAACAAAGTCAACACTTCCCTCACACAATAAATAAGCAGTGAAAGTTATATCACAGCTGCTAGACACAAGAAGAAAACTGCCTTATGTCATGTTATCGTGCTGGCAGGCATGCATGTGAATGGGGAATCAGCCACTGTGCCCAGAAGCCCACTCGCCCCTGTTGCGCTGACAGAGCTGCAAGAAGCTCGAGCTGCAGCGGTGCTCACCCCGGGTGCGCACCCCATTGGCAACAGAGCCTGCTTCCCAAAGCCTGTTTGCGCTGCGAGCGGAAACAGGGTCTGAAGCGCGCAGGTCGCGGCGGAGCCAGCAATGGGCAGCCTGCTGTCGGGCTTCATCTACGCGGCCAATGGTGCTGGCCCTGCTGTGGCCGGGCTGCTGAAGTTGCCCCCCTCGTCTTGCCACCAGCAAGCCCGTGCAAACCTGTGCAATGCCAGCACACAGCGGAGGCAGCGGTGGGATGCAATGGTATTGGCTATTTCCTGTCCGACAGTCGCAGCATGTGACATGTGTATGTTGGGGTTGCCAACGCTGCTTGGCCATGATCAAACAAAGCAGTACTTCAAAAAAAATTACAATGCCTGTCATGTCAACCCGAATTGGTTATGACCGAGTAGAACAGTGCTTCAGTGCAGGCCCGGTGCCTGTCATGCGTACCTGAGCGAGCCGCTCGTGAACGTGCCCTGTGCTGGGGCGGGCA
>JAABUY010002955.1_pt1 | contig 19385 bp, 16 predicted proteins | sample 5560271 | NCBI WGS metagenome assembly JAABUY01 (sample SAMN10711886, study PRJNA513374) | rock metagenome | isolation source: Antarctica rocks | place: Antarctica: Victoria Land, University Valley
GTGCCGCCGCCCAGGTTGATCTGCGTGGGGCCGACGCCCTCGACGATCAGCGCGGTGCCGGTGCCGGTGTTGAAGACGTCGGGGCCGGTCGGTCCGCCGAACGCCACGTCGCCGTTGGTCATGAAGAAGATGTTGCCGCCGCCGCCGACCATGATGTCGCCGCCGCCGGTGCTGCCGGTGAAGCTGCTGGTGCCTGCGCCGCCGAACATCAGCGCGGCGCTGCCGCTGCCGCCCACCAGCGAGATGTTGCCGCTGCCTCCCACCAGGATGTTGCCGGTCCCGGCGGCGCCGGTCAGCACGTCGCTGCCCGCGCCGCCATACAGCGTATCCACGCCCATCCCGCCGCCCGCCGTGTAGTTGCCGGCGCCGGCGACGAACACCAGGGGACCGGCGCCGCCGTTCACCGTGGCGGAGGCGCCCGACGCATACACGATGTCCGTGCCGCCGCCGGCATTGATGGTGTCGGTGCCGCGGCTGTTCACCACGTCGTTGCCGGTGGCTGTCGCCGTCACCGTGCTCTGGCCGGCCGCAGGCGTCAGGAAGGTGGTGCCGCCCGCGCCCGCCACGGTGGTGACGGCGGTGGCCTGACCCGAGCCGGCCGGCAGGGCGGTCGGCGGCGCCCCGGCGGCGGTGCCGGTGGCCGCGGCGACGGTGGCGGACGCCGCAAGATCGAGCACGGCGAAATCGGTGGGAAGCAGGCCCGGGCTGGTGCCCAGGGCGCCCGCGACGCTGACCTGGACCGTCCCGGCGGCGGTTCCGTCCGAGGTCCACAGGTCGGAGAGGTTGTCCGCCCCGGTCCCCAGGAAGTACAGGGCGCCGTTGTAGACCGTCATCGCGACGTTGGCGCTGTCGGACGCGTTCACGACGATGGGCGAGACTCCACCCGTGCCGGCATGGGCGACCGCGAGCTCGATGGTGCCCGACGCGGTGCCGTCCGACTTCCACAGGCTGGCGGTGCCGTCCGTCCCGGTGCCGCCGAAGTACAGGGCGCCGTTGAACACGGTGAGGGAGACCGGCGTGATCCCCGAGGCTCCTGCCCCCGCGATGCTCAGCGCGGTGGTGCCGGACGCGGTGCCGTTGCTGGACCACAGATCGACATGGCCGGCGGCGTCGGTTCCCGCGAAGTAGACCAGGCCGCCGAACGCCACGATGTTGGACGTGGTCGGCGCGAGCCCGCCCGCCGCGGACTGGGCCGCCACGATCTCCGTGGTGCCGGAGGCTGTGCCATCGGAGACCCAGAGGTTGGTCCGCCCCGTCGAGTCGGTGCCGGAGAAGAACACCTTGCCGTTCGCCACGGCGAGGTTGGTCGGGTTCAGGCCAGGCCCGAAGCCGGCGAGGCCCTGGGCATCGACACCCGCCACGGCCAGGACAGAGGTTCCTGCCGCCGTGCCGTCGGACACCCACAGATCGGTGGCGCCGGCGTTGTCATGGCCGGAGAAGTACAGCTTGCCGCCCAGGGTCACGAGCCAGTCCGGGGCGAGGCCGCTGGCCGCCGCGGCCGCTGGCGCCACCACCGCCGTGCCGGAGGCGGTGCCATCCGTGACGTAGAGGTTGCTGTTGCCGGACGCGTCCAGCCCGGAAAAGTACAACCGGTTGTTGAATACCGTCAGGTTCCTCGGCTCGAGATCGGGCGAGAGCGCCGAGGTCAACGATGCCGCGGTGCCGGACGCGCCCTGCAGCGTCCAGAGCCCGGTCCCGGCGTGGCCTCCGCCGCTGAAATACACCGTGCCATCGTAGGATGTCAGGTCGGTGATGGGGGCACCATCCGCGGGATATCCGCCGAGATCGACCGCCACGGCCTCCGAGCCGCCAAGCTCGAAAAGCTGGCTGTCGTTCACCGAGGTCGCACCGAGAAAAACCAGAGTGCTGGTCATACCGCCCATCCCAAAAACCGCCGGCGACATGCGCGCCTGGCCCGCCAGGGTAGGCAGCAGCCCCTAATGCCTTGTTAAGAGCGCCGCCATGACATGGCTATCCGAACCTGCTCCGGCCAGCGAACCCTCCGACATAGGCCTGTCAGCAAGCAAGGCTGGGCTCTCCCTCCGCTGGCCATTCCAATGGCCCAAGCGGGCCATCGGAACCTTTGGCCAGCTCCGCCCAGACCCGCCAGGGGCGAGCCGCCCCTGGACCGGCCTTACTTAAGTACTGGATTCCAAAGGGCTCGCCCTTTGGCGGAGTTTGAGGCAGAGCCTCAACCTTGCTTGCTTTCCCCGTCACGCACCCGCCGCCGCCGGCATCAGGCCGTGCCCTCACGCCCCATCGTCAGGTACTTTTCCCGCCGCCTGGCCCGCAGCGTAGCACCATCCAGCGCCATCAGCGCAGGCAGCGCCAGGGCGAGCGCCTCGCCGACGCGCCCGATCGCCTCCTCGGGGGCGCGGTGCGCCCCGCCCAGCGGCTCCGGCACCACCTCGTCGACCAGGCGCCGCGACTTCAGGTCGGTCGCCGTCAGCCGCAGCGCCTCCGCCGCCGCCTGCGCCTGCCCCGCGTCGCGCCACAGGATCGAGGCGCAGCCCTCCGGCGAGATCACGGAGTAGATCGCGTGCTCCAGCATCAGCACCCGATCGCCGGTCGCGAGCGCGATGGCGCCGCCCGAGCCGCCCTCGCCGATCACGGTCGCCAGGATCGGCACCGGCGCTTCCAGGCAGGCCTCGATCGAGCGCGCGATCGCCTCGGCCTGCCCGCGCGCCTCCGCGTCGATGCCCGGAAACGCGCCGGCGGTGTCGACGAAGGTCAGCACCGGCAGGCCGAACCGCCCGGCCAGCTCGATCAGCCGCCGCACCTTGCGGTAGCCTTCCGGGCGGGCGCTGCCGAAATTGTGCCGCACCCGGCTTTCCGTGTCGGTGCCCTTCTCTGTGCCGACCACCACCACCGCCTCGCCGCGGAACCGCCCGAGCCCGCCGACGATCGCCGCGTCCTCCGCGAAAGCCCGGTCGCCCGCCAGCGGCGTGTACTCGGTGATCAGCGAGGCGATGTAGTGCAGCGCCCTCGGCCGGTCCGGGTGACGCGCCACCTGGGTCTTCTGCCAGGCGCTCAGGCGCGCGTAGGTGGCGCGGAGCTGGCGGTCGGCCTTTTCGGTGAGGCGGGCCACCTCGTCGGCGATGTTGAGGCCGCCGGGCTCCGACATCTGGCGGAGTTCCCCGATCTTGGCCTCCAGCTCGGCCAACGGCTTTTCGAAGTCCAGGAAATGACGCATGGCGGCGGCTTAGCATCGCGTCCGCGCGCCCGGAAGGCTGCGCCGGCGCAGGCCGGACGCATCCGCCCGGTCCGCCGACATGCAGAAAGCAAGGCTGGGCTCCGCCCAGACCCGCCAGGGGCGAGCCGCCCCTGGACCGGCCTTACTTAAGTATTGGATTCCAAAGGCGAGCCTTTGGCGGAGTTTGAGGCAGAGCCTCAACCTTGCTTGCCTGCCCGGTCACTCCAAAGACCTCCGGCAGCTCTGCCACCGCACCGCCGGCCTCTCGCAGGCAGGTCGGGCCAACTCCCGATTCTCAGGCCAGCGGATCGCCGCCGCGCAGCGCCAGGGGGTGGTGCGCCTCCACCAGGCGCTGCAGCCGCTCGGCCAGCACGTGCGTGTAGATCTGCGTCGTCGCGATGTCGGCGTGGCCGAGCAGGGTCTGCAGGCTGCGCAGGTCGGCGCCATGCGCCAGCATGTGCGAGGCGAAGGAATGACGCAGCACGTGCGGCGAGACCCTGGCGGGATCGAGACCGGCTGCCAGGGCCGCCTCCTTGATCACCGGGTCGAAGGCCTGGCGCGACAGCGCCTGCCTGGGGTCGCGCCCCGGGAACAGCCAGCGCGAGTCGCCCGACCCCGCCCGCAGCGCCTCCGCAGTCCGGCGCGACGCCTCCGACAGCGGCACCACCCGCTCCCGGCCGCCCTTGCCGCGGACCAGCAGCACCTGCGCATCCCCGCTCAGCGCCGCGCGCGGCAGCGACAGCAGCTCGGAGATGCGCAGCCCCGTCGCATACAGGATCTCCAGCGACGCCCGCGCCACCAGGCCGCGGCGGCCCTCCAGCTCGACGGCCAGCAGGCGATCCACCTCCGCCTCGGTCAGGTACTTCGGCAGCGACCTCGGCAGCCGCGGCGCGTCGAGCAGCAGCGTCGGGTCATCGGGCCGCACCCCCTCGCGCGCCAGGAAGCGGAAGAACTGGCGCAGGCAGGACAGGCGACGGGCCACCGTGCGCGGCGCCAGCCCGGCATCGGCCAGGCCGCGCAGGTAGCACGAGAGGGTCGCGTCTCCCGCCGCGGCCACGCTCTCGCCGGCCCGCGCGGTGTGGGACGCGAAATCCGCGAGATCCGCGGCATAGGCAGAGCAGGTGTTGGGAGCACTGCCGCGCTCGGCGACGAGCATCTCCAGGAACGCCTCGACGTGCCGATCCGCGCCGGCCACGCCCGTGCGGCGATTGTCCAGCGCCTGCCTTGCCGCCGCGGCGGCCTGGCTGAACGCGTCGGTGGCGGAGGGCACCGCGTCCAGCCGCTCGCCTTCCGGCTGCTCGGTGCCGTACGTCACCGTGTCTGGAAATGATCGTTGGGGATGACGTGCTGCACCGCGACAGGATGGGCTCGCGGCGGAAATGCTCCAAGCAGAATCAGCACGAGGAGCAGGAGTGCCATGCCCGCGGCGGCGGCCATCAGGAAGGTGCGGCGCATGATTCCTCTCAATGCCCGCCTCGCCCGTGGCGCGGCCGGCTCGATGCCCGAAGCGGATGGATCGTGCCTCGCCCGAATGGCCCTGGGAGCCGGCCGTGTGCTAGCCTCCGCGGCGATGACACGCAACAGTGCCATGCCCCCCGACGCCGGCTGGCTGAAGCGCCTCGGCATGGAGCGGGACGCGGCGGAGGCGCGTATCCCGCAGGATGGGCCGCCCACGCCGCATCCGCACGCGCCCTTCGCTGCCGCGCAGCAGCCAGCCCCCTCGGCCAGGGCCGCGCGCTCGATCGTGCTGGTCGGGCTGATGGGGGCGGGGAAAAGCTCGATCGGGCGCCGGCTGGCGCTGCAGGTGGGGCTGCCGTTCCGTGACGCCGACGCCGAGATCGAGGCGGCCGCGCGCTGCTCGATCGCGGAGCTGTTCGCCCGCTACGGCGAGCCCAGCTTCCGCGAGGGCGAGCGCCGCGTGATCCGGCGCCTGCTGGCCGGGCCGCCCCTGGTGCTGGCCACCGGCGGCGGCGCGTTCATGGACGCCTCGACCCGGGCCGCGATCCGCGCCGGCGCCACCAGCGTGTGGCTGCGCTGCCGCCTGGAGGTCCTGGCGCGCAGGGTCGCCGGGCGCTCGCACCGCCCGTTGCTGGCCGTCGACCCTGTCGGCACCCTGGCGACCCTGATGGCGCAGCGCCATCCCACCTACGCGGAGGCCGACATCATCGTGGACAGCGGCGAGGACAGCGCGGACGTCACCACCCGCAACGTGCACCACGCCCTGCAGGGCTGGCGCGCGCCCGAACGCCTCGCGGTGCGCCTGTCCGGCGGGGCGTACGACGTGGTGGTGGGCAGCGGTCTGCTCTCCCGCGCCGGGTCGCTGCTGGCGCCGGTGCTGCCGCAGAAGCGCTGCGTGGTGATCACCGACGAGGCGGTCGCCGCGCTGCACCTGCCGTCGCTGCTGGCCGGGCTCGCGCAGGCCGCGATCGAGGCGCACACGGTGGTCGTGGCACCTGGAGAGGCGTCCAAGAGCCTGGCGACCTACGGGCGCGTGGCCGGCGAGGTGCTGGAGCACGGGGTGGAGCGCCGCACCGCGGTGATCGCGCTGGGTGGCGGCGTGGTGGGCGACCTGGCCGGGTTCGTGGCCGCCAGCGTGCTGCGCGGCCTGCCGTTCGTGCAGGTGCCGACCACGCTGCTGGCCCAGGTCGACAGCAGCGTCGGCGGCAAGACGGGGATCAACACCGCGCAGGGCAAGAACCTGCTCGGCGCGTTCCACCAGCCGCTGATGGTGCTGGCCGACACCGCGGTGCTCGCCACCCTGCCGGCGCGAGAGCTGCGCGCGGGCTACGCCGAGATCGTCAAGGCCGGGCTGATCGCCGACCGCGCGCTGTATGCCTGGTGCGAGGAGCACGCCGCTGGCCTGCTCGCCGGCGACGCGGGGGCGCAGGCCGAGGCCGTGCTGCGCGCTTGCGCCTTCAAGGCGCGCGTGGTGGCCGAGGACGAGCGCGAGGAGGCCGCCTCGGACGGCCGCGCCCTGCTCAACCTCGGCCACACCTTCGCCCACGCCTTCGAGCGCGAGACCGGCTACGGCGAGGGCCTGCTGCACGGCGAGGCGGTGGCGCTCGGCCTGTGCCTCGCCTTTGCGCTGTCGGCGCGGCTCGGCGTCTGCCCGCCGGCGGAGGCGGCGCGGGTCGCGGCACACATCGCGGCGACGGGCCTCCCGGCGCGGGTGGATGCCCTGCCCCGGCGCCACTCCGCGGCGGCGCTGGTGGCGCACATGCAGCGCGACAAGAAGATGCGCGACGGCCGGCTCGCCTTCGTGCTGGTGCACGGCATCGGCCAGGCGTTCACCAGCCGCGACGTGCCGGCCGCGGCCGTGATCGACACGCTGCGGGAGTCGGGCTGCGACGCCTGAGCCGCATCCGGTCTCATGCCCGACGGAGTCCGGCATCGACCTGTCAGGAAAGAAGGCTGGGCTCTGCCCAGACCCGCCAGGGGCGAGCCGCCCCTGGACCGGCTTGACTTAAGGAATGGATTCCAAAGGCCTGTCTTTGGCGGAGTTTGAGGCAGAGCCTCAACCTTGCCTGCTTCTCCGGTCACACCGACCAAGCTCCCGGCCGAGGCGCCGCTAGACCCCGCCGGAGACGTAGGCGCGCAGGCTGTCCACCTCGTGCGCCTGCTGCTCGATCCTGGTCTTGACGATGTCGCCGATGCTCACGAGCCCCGCGAGCGCCCCATCCTGCAGCACCGGGAGATGGCGCACGCGGCTCGCCGTCATCAGGGTCATGGCCTCGGCGACGGTGGTGGCCGGCGTCACCGTGACCAGCAAGGAAGTCATCAACTGGGCCGCGGTCATCTCCAGCGTGGCCGCGCCCTGCTGGGCCAGCACGCGGACGATGTCGCGCTCGCTGACGATGCCCAGGAGCTGGCCCGCCGCGTCCAGCACCAGGACCGCGCCTATGCGCCGCTTGGCCAGCAACGCGGACACCGCGGCGATGCTGTCGGCCGGCGCGACATGGGCGATCTCGGTGCCCTTGTGCTTGAGAATGCTGGCGACCGTCATGGAATCCTCCCCTGGGGAATGAACGATCGAAAACCATGCGCCACAACCAGCCGGCTGTTCAAATGGTCGGTTCGCACCCGCACAAAGGGCAGCAGGCAAGGCTGGGCTCTCCCTCCGCTGCCCCTTCCAACGGCCCAAGCGGGCCATCGGAACCTTTGGCAGCTACGCCCAGACCCGCCAGGGGCGAGCCGCCCCTGGACCGGCTTTACTCAAGGGAAGCCAGTCCAGGGGGGCTCCCCCTGGCGGAGTTTGAGGCAGAGCCTCAACCTTGCCTTGCCTGTGACAGCCAGCCTCGCCGCCATCGGGACGGGAGGCGGCCCGGCCTACTCGGCCGCCTGCTGGGTGGCGCCCCCGGCAAGCTGGGTCGCCACCAGCTCGGCGAAGCGGCCGCGGCACGCCAGCAGCGCGTCGAAGCTGCCGCGCTCCACCACCTCGCCGCCCTCGAACACCAAGATCACGTCGGCCTCGCGCACCGTGGACAGCCGGTGGGCGATGATGAACGTGGTCCGCCCGCGCATCAGCGCTGTCATCGCCCGCGACACGCGGGCCTCGGTGGCGGCATCAAGCGCGCTGGTCGCCTCGTCCAGGATCAGGATCGGCGGGTTCTTCAGCGCCGCGCGTGCGATCGCCAGGCGCTGTCGCTGCCCGCCCGACAGCGTGGTGCCGCGCTCGCCGACCACGGTGTCGTAGCCGTTCGGCTGGCGGATGATGAACTCGTGCGCGTCCGCCAGGCGGCAGGCGCGCTCGACCTCCTCGTCGCTGGCGTCCGGCGCGCCGATGCGCAGGTTCTCGATGATCGAGCGGTTGAACAGCAGGCTCTCCTGGAACACCACGCCGATCGCGCGGCGCAGGCTCTCGATGCTGACCTCGCGCAGGTCCTGGCCGTCGATGCGGATCGTGCCGGCGACCGGGTCCCACAGGCGCTGCAGCAGGTTCATCGCCGTGGACTTGCCCGCGCCGGTCTGGCCCACGAGCGCCACCGACATGCCCGGCCTGGCCACGAAGCTGACGTCGTTGAGGATGCGCGGCCCTCCGGGATAGGCGAACGCCACCTCCTCGAACGCGACCTCGCCATGCGGGGCGGCCAGCTCCGGCGCGCCCGAGCGGTCCGGCACCGAGCTGCGCGCGTCGAGCACCTTGAAGAACTCGGCGAGCCCCGGCGCCTGCATGAACAGCCGCGAGGAGAACGCTACCGCGGATTCCAACCGCCCGATCAGCAGGGTCGCGAACCCCATGAACGAGACGATCTCGACGATGGTGGCGCGGCCCTCCAGGTGCAGCAGCGTGCCGATCAGCACGATCGAGATCACCGCGAGCGTGGAGGCCGCGCGGGTCAGCACGTTGACCATCGCCCACCAGTTCAGCACCGGGAACTGGTGGCGGATCACCTGCTCCATGATCTGCCCGAAGCGCCGGCTCTCCGAGGCCAGGCGCCCGAAGGACTGCACCACCATGACGTTGGCCAGGGCGTCCTGTGCGGTGCCGGCGAGCGCGCCCTGGTACTGCTCGGCCTGCTTCTGCCCCGCCTCGGTGCGGCGCACCACCACGAGCGTCAGTGCCACGAACAGCACCACCAGCACCAGCAGCGACAGCGACAGGCGCCAGTTCATCAGCATGGTGATCGGCAGCAGCACGATCACCGCGACGTAGGTCGCGAGCTGCTCGCGGAAGAACTGCAGCCACACCGAGAACAGCGCGTCCGAGCCGCCCAGCATGATCTTCATCAGGCGGCCGGAGTGGCTGTCGCCGTGGAACGACAGCGGCAGGGAGATCACGTGGCTGAAGCAGCGGCTCATCGCCGCGAGACGGTTGCGGTGCGCCATGCGCTCCGCGTGCAGCGCCACGAGCATGTTGGCACCGATCCCGGTGGCGCCCACGGCAAGCCACACCAGGATCAGCGTCGCCGCCCGCTGCCAGAGCTGGTCGTGCGGCAGCCGGTCCGAGGCGGAGAGCAGGCCGACGACGCGGCCGAACAGCACGGGATCGAGGAACTGCAACCCGGCCACGACGATGTTGGCCAGGCCGAGCACGATCGCGAGCCTCCGGTCGCCCGCCAGCAGCCCGAGCACGCGGCGGTAGATCTGCAAAACGGTCATTCACCCATCCCGGCGCCCCTCGGGCGCAGTCGCAAGGCCACAGGCTTACGGCACGATCGCGACCAGACGAAGACGTAAAGCGGACGTGGCGTGAAGCCTTGGGAGATTTGCATGGGAAGAAAGCAAGGCTGGGCTCTCCCTCCGCTGCCCTTCCAACGACCCAAGCGGGTCGTCGGAACCTTTGGCAGCTACGCCCAGACCCGCCAGGGGGGAAGCCCCCCTGGACCGGCTTTTCTTAAGTATTGGATTCCAAAGGCGAGCCTTTGGCGGAGTTTGAGGCAGAGCCTCAACCTTGCCTGCCTGCGCCGGCCCTCAGCACGGCTCCGCCGCCAGCATCCGCGACGGCTGCACGAACTCGTCCTGCGCCGCCACCAGCGCGATCTCGCGCGAGCCCGAGCGCAGCGTATGGCGCAGCATTCCCGCCATCGCGCTCGCCGCCCGCTCCAGCGCCAGGCGAGCGGAGCCCTCGCGCAGCACGTGGAACAGGAACAGCGCCGCGATCGCGTCGCCCGCCCCGTTCACCGCCAGCGGCAGCCGCTCGGTGCGCAGCCGCCAGCCCCCGTCCGCGCCGACCGCGAGCAGGTCCAGCGCGTCGGCCGGCGTATCCGACCCGTCCAGGCTGGTCACCAGCACCGCGGGCGTGCCCGCGCCTCCACCCACGCTCCCCGCCATGCGCGCGCGCAGCGCACGGGCCGCGGCAGAGGCCTCGGCGACGCTGCCGCAGGGCAGCCCGGCGAGCAGCTCCAGCTCGAAGCGGTTGGGCGTGAGGATGTCGGCCGCCGGCACCGCGCGCTCGCGCAGCAGCTCGGCGATGCCGGGGCGCACGTAGACGCCTGTGTCCACGTCGCCGATCACCGGGTCGCAGCAGTACAGCGCGGCGGGATTGGCGGCGCGCACCCGGCGCACCGCGTCCAGCACCGCCTCGCCGGTGCCCGCGTCGCCCATGTAGCCGGACAGCACGGCGTCGCAGCCGCCCAGCACGCCGCGCGCCGCGATGCCGTCCACCAGCGCGGTGACGGAGTCGGGCGCGAACACCTGCCCGGTCCACTGCCCGTAGCCGGTGTGGTTGGAGAACTGCACCGTGTTGACCGCCCACACCTCGGCGCCGAGGCGCTGCAGCGGGAACATCGCGCTGGCGTTGCCGACGTGGCCGTAGGCGACCCAGGACTGGATGGACAGGATGTTCATGGCGCCATCCTGGCACGGCCGGGAGGCGGCGCGCGACGGCGGCCCTGCAAGGCAGGCAAGGCTGGGCTCTGCCCAGACCCGCCAGGGGGGAGGCCCCCCCTGGACCGGCTTTCTTAAGTAGTGGATTCCAAAGGCCTGCCTTTGGCGGAGTTTGAGGCAGAGCCTCAACCTTGCTTGCTACGGGTGCGACCGCCGAGTCGCGTGCCGCCGGGGTTGAGCTTCGTCGGCGAAAGGCGTTCAACCCTGCGCGGGCGGCAGGCACCGGCCTTGCGGAGCCTGCGTCCCGACACGCCCAGCAGGAGAGCCAGGCCATGGCCCGCCCCACGCCGCTGCTGTTCCAGCCGATCGGCTTCCGTTCCGTCACCGCGCGCAACCGCGTCGCCGTGGCGCCGATGTGCCAGTACAGCGCCACCGACGGGTTGGGCTGGGACTGGCACATCCAGAACCTCGGCGCCAAGGCGATGGGCGGCGCCGGCATCGTGTTCACCGAGGCCACCCACGTCTCCGCCGACGCCCGCATCACCCACGGCTGCCTCGGCCTGTGGAACGACGAGCAGCAGGCGTTCCTGGCCCGCCTCGCCGCGATCATCGCCTACTCCGGCGCGGTACCCGGCATCCAGATCGCCCACGCCGGCCGCAAGGCCAGCAGCCAGCGCCCCTGGGAAGGCGGCCGTCCGATCCGCCCCGAGGATGGCGGCTGGCTGCCCTCGGCCCCCAGCGCGCTCGCGATCAGCGACGACACCGTGACGCCGCACGTGCTGACCGAGCCCGAGATCGCCGGGATCGTGGCGCAGTTCGCCGCCACCGCGCGCCGCGCCCGCGAGGCCGGGTTCCGCATCGTCGAGCTGCACGCGGCGCACGGCTACCTGCTGCACAGCTTCCTCTCGCCCGCGTCCAACGTCCGCCGCGACCGCTACGGCGGCGACCTCGCCGGGCGCGCGCGGATGCTGATGGAGACCATCGACGCGGTGCGCGCCGAGTGGCCGGACGACCTGCCGCTGTTCGTGCGTCTGTCCTGCGTGGACTGGGTCCCCGGCGGGCTGGAGATCGCCGAGACCGTGGCGCTGGCGCGCATGCTCAAGGCGCGCGGCGACGTGGACCTGCTCGACTGCTCCGCCGGCGGCCTGTCGCCCGCGCAGCAGATCCCCTCGCTCTACCCGGGCTACCAGGTGCCGTTCTCCGAGGCGGTGCGCGCCACCGGCATCCCCACCGGCGCGGTCGGCCTGATCCGCGACCCGGAGCTTGCCGCCGAGATCGTCGCCAACGGCCGCGCCGACCTGGTGTTCGTGGCGCGCGCCGTGCTGGCCGACCCGAACTGGACCAACCACGCGGCCCACGCCCTGGGCACCGCGGCCGCCGTGCCGCCGCAGTACCAGCGCGCGGTTCCGGGCTGAATGGCGCTGGCGGTGCGCCCCCGCCGGCCCGTGCCGCCCGACGGGCGTGCCACCAGGCGTCTGCCCGTGTCCGCCAGGGTGTGGGCCGTGCTGGCGGCGTCCGTGCTCTGCCTGGGCGCGGCCGGCTGGGTCGGCGGGAGCCGCATCGGGGCGGGGTCCGCCTCGACGCACCTCGCCGCCGAGGCGCCGGCGGCGGATGCGGCGACCGGGGAGGCCTCGAGGCCGGCGCCGAACCCGTGGGCCGCAACCCCGGGCATCGCCGCAGGCGTGGCACCGCGGCCGGCCGAGCGCAGCCAGGTGCGCGAGGCCGTGGCGCAGCGGATCGACGCGCTGCACCGCCGGCTCAGGATCGTGCCGGTCGAGCAGGCGCTGTGGGACCAGTTCGCCGACACGATGCTGCGCGACGCCCTGGACTCCGAGGACAGGTTTAGGTCGCGCCAGTCGCGCTCCGCGCTGGGCGCCGCAGAGGGCCTCGCGGCCCGGGCGGAGGCGGCGCAGGCGCGGGCCGACATGCTGGGGCACCTGTCCGCCAGCTTCCACGCGCTGTACGAGGCGATGCCGCCGGACCAGCGCCTGCTGGCCGACCAAGTGTTCCGCCAGGCGCAGCGCCAGGAAGGCCGCCGCGGACCGTCGCGGATGCAGCAGGACTGACGCCCGTGCCGGTGCCGGCCAAGGAAGGTTGAGGCTTTGCCTCAAACTCCGCCAAAGGCAGGCCTTTGGAATCCACTTGCTTCAGCAAGGCCGGTCCAGGGGCGGCTCGGGGCGTAGCTGCCCAAAGGTTCCGATGGCCCGCTTGGGCCATGGGTAATGGGCAGCGAAGGGAGCCAGGCCTTGCTTGCTAGGTGCGAGCTGACCCGTGCATTGCGGGCGGCCCTGGCCGCGTCTATACCGCGCGCCTGCGCTGCCGGTCGGGATCGGCGGCACCATCACGGGAAGCCGCCATGAAGTCCGGGATCCACCCCGAGTACCACGAGATCACCGTCGTCATGACGGACGGGACGCAGTTCACCACGCGCTCCTGCTACGGCAAGGCCGGCGACACCATCCGCCTCGACATCGATCCCAAGTCGCACCCCGCCTGGACCGGCATCCAGCGCATGATGGACACCGGCGGCCAAGTCGCGAAGTTCAACAAGCGCTTCGCCGGCATCGGCACCCGCAAATAGGGCGTCCGGCCCGGCTCCGCCGCCGGGCCACGCCGCGGCACACCCGTCGCGGCCCACGAAACTCACGAAAAATCGATCGGGGCGCGGCGGTTCGCAAGGATCGCCGCGCCCTTGATCGCGCCGTGCCATCTGCCCATCTCGGTGTGGTCCGAGGCGCCCGTATGGGGCCTTGGAAGATGAATGGATCGTCCCGTCAGGGAGGTCCGGCCCGCAACCTTGCTTGTGCAGAAGGTACCACCATGACCTACGATCTCGCGCCACTGTTCCGTACCGCGATCGGCTTCGACCGCCTCGCCCGCCTGGTCGACACCGCCACCGAGGCGGCCCCGGTCCCTGCCTACCCGCCCTACAACATCGAGAAGACCGGCGAGGACAGCTACCGCCTGACGATGGCGGTGGCCGGGTTCTCCGAGGCCGACCTCGACCTGGTCGTGCGCGACAACACGCTGTTCATCAGCGGCCGTGTCGCCGCCGACGCGCCGAAGCCGGAGATGCTGCACCGTGGCATCGCGGGCCGTGCCTTCGAGCGCCGTTTCGTGCTGGCCGACCATCTGGTGGTCGAGGGTGCAGACCTGCAGCACGGCCTGCTGCACGTCGCCCTGAAGCGCGTGGTGCCAGAGGCGATGCGGCCCCGCCGCATCGCGATCGGCGCCGCCGCGGCTCCGGCGATCGCCAACGACGCCGGAGCGCAGACCCAGGCGGCCTGAACCGTCGGACGCCACGAGGGCCGGGAGCAATCCCGGCCCTTTTCGCATTTGGGCCGAACGAACCTCCTGGCCGGCGGGTCCAGATATTCTTCCTGTCCGCCGTTCCTGCGCCAGGAACAGGAAGCAAGGCCTGATACGCCCGGCTTCATTGACTGACGTACGCCGACCAAAGGTCGGCGAACCTCTCATGTGTCAGTCAACTTGGCCGTTGGTATGAGACGTTGCTCCTGAATGTGGCCAAAGGCTCGCCTCCGGAATTCTCTACCGAAGCAGGTGGTCTCTAAAGCCCTCCGGCCTTTGGCGGGTCTGGGCAGAGTCCGGCCTTGCCTGCTGCCGAGTTGCCGTGCGGCAGGCGAATGATCCGTCTTGACCGGCTGAGCGGCACTGCCGCATATCCGCCCCTTGACAATGATGCCCTGCGCCGGACAGACGCCGCGCGCCGAAGAGAACAGTTCCATGACGCTGCCCCTGATGCCGAAGGCCACCGCGGTGTGGCTGATCGAGAAGACCGCGCTGACTTTCACCCAGATCGCCGATTTCTGCGGCATGCACCCGCTCGAGGTCCAGGCGATCGCCGACGGCGAGGTGGCGCAGGGCATCGTCGGCTACGATCCGGTCGCCAACATGCAGTTGGCCCAGGACGAGATCGCCCGCTGCGAGAAGGACGACGCGCTGCGCCTGAAGCTGGTGCCGGCGGCCAACGTGGTGACCAAGCGGTCGCGCGGGGCGCGCTACACCCCGGTGGCGAAGCGCAACGACCGCCCCGACGCGATCGCGTTCGTGCTGCGCAACTACCCGCAGTTGACGGAGATCCAGGTGGTCAAGCTGCTCGGCACCACCAAGGACACCATCCAGAAGGTGCGCGACCGGCAGCACTGGAATAGCGCCAACATCAAGCCGCGCGACCCGGTGATCCTGGGCCTGTGCAGCCAGACCGACCTGAACGGCATGGTGCAGGCGGCCAACGACCGGCTGACCCGCGACGGCCTCGCCGTGCCGCCGCCGCCGGTGCCGGAGGCCGAGGAGGCCGCCTAGCCTCCCGCAGCAGGCAAGGCTGGGCTCTCCCTCCGCTGCCCATTCCAACAGCCCAAGTGGGCTGTCGGAACCTTTGGGCAGCTTCGCCCAGACCCGCCAGGGGGAAGCCCTCCTGAACCTGCTTCACTTAAGTGATGGATTCCAAAGGCGAGCCTTTGGCGGAGTTTGAGGCGGAGCCTCAACCTTGCTTCACTGCTCTACTCCGGGAAGCCTTTGGCAGGAGGGGGCCCGCCCCTTCAGGGCTGGTCCTGCAGCCGCTCCATTTCCTCCTTGAGGCGGAGCTTCTTCACCTTGAGCTGCGACAGGGTGGCCAGGTCGGGGCGAGGCCGGTGGTCCTCGTCCGAGATCCGGGTCTCCAGGCTGGCATGGCGGTCCTTCAGGCTCTCGAGTCTGGCTTGCAGGGTCATGGTGCCTCCTTCGCTGGTGACGCACGGCCGGGAGGGTGCCGCCTCCGTCACGACGATGTCTCCGGCCTGCCCTGGCACGCTAGGCCTCCGCTCCTCGCCAGTGCCAGACGAATCGGCAGGCGGTCCGGCGGCAGTAGGTGTGCGCCGCGTTCCGTGATAGGCGGACGGAGCCCGTGCCGGAGACGCCATGCTGACCGACCGTGACTCGCTGCTCCGCAACCTCCACGAACTGCGCAGCGAGCACCGCGACCTCGACACCGTGATCGCGCGGCTCGCGGACCAGCCGATGGACCAGCTCCACCTGCAGCGGCTCAAGAAGCGCAAGCTGCTGCTCAAGGACGAGATCGGCCGGCTGGAGAGCCGCCTCATCCCGGACAGCATCGCTTGAGCGCTGAGCCTGCCGCCGACGCCGCGGATCGCGGCACCGTCCCGGACCAGGCCGCCGCCTGCGTCGGCCTGGTGATGGGCAGCCAGTCCGACTGGGCCACGCTGAAGCACGCGGCGGACACGCTGGACCGGCTCGGCATCGCGCACGAGGCCAGGATCGTCTCCGCGCACCGCACCCCGGACCGTCTCGCCGAATACGCGCGCGGCGCCAGGGACCGCGGCCTGCGGGTGATCGTCGCCGGCGCGGGCGGCGCCGCCCACCTGCCGGGCATGTGCGCCGCCTGGACCCCGCTGCCCGTGCTCGGCGTGCCCGTGGAGTCCGCGGTGCTGCACGGCGTAGACAGCCTGCTGTCCATCGTGCAGATGCCCGCCGGCATCCCGGTCGGCACGCTGGCCATCGGCCGCGCCGGCGCCGTCAACGCGGCCCTGCTCGCGGCGTCGATCCTAGCCCTGTCCGACACGGCGCTGGCCGCGCGGCTGGACGCGTTCCGCGCCGCGCAGACGGAGGCCGTCGCGGGCACGCCGTCGTGAGCGCGTCCGCACCGTCGCCCGCCGGCCCGCCCGCCCCGCGCCCGCTCGCCCCGCGCCTGTCCGCGCCGCTGCCCCCGCTCGCCACGATCGGCATCGTCGGCGGCGGCCAGCTTGGGCGCATGTCGGCGATGGCCGCGGCCAGGCTCGGCTACCGCTGCCACGTGCTCACGCCCGAGACCGACAGCCCGGCCGGCCAGGTGTGCGACGAGGTCACGCTCGGCGACTTCGAGGACCCCGCGATCCTGCGCGCCTTTGCCGAGGCGGTGGACGTCGTCACCTTCGAGTTCGAGAACGTCAGCGCCGAGGGGCTCGACCTGCTGGCCTCGCTGCGCCCGGTGCACCCCTCGCCCGCCGTGCTCCGCCTCAGCCAGGACCGCGTCGCGGAGAAGGGCTTCCTCAACGACGCCGGCATCGGCACGGCCCCCTGGCGCGCGGTGCACGACCGCGACGGCCTCGACCGCGCCGTGGCGGAGCTGGGCCTGCCCGCGATCCTCAAGACCACGCGGCTCGGCTACGACGGCAAGGGCCAGGCACTGCTGCGCGACCCGGCTGGCCTCGACGCGGCCTGGGGCAGCCTCTCGCCCAGGCCCCTGGTCCTGGAAGGATTCGTCGACTTCGCCTGCGAGGTCAGCGTCGTGGTCGCCCGCGGCGCGGACGGCGCGGTCTCCGCCTTCGACACCGTGGAGAACCGCCACCGCGACGGCATCCTCGACCTGACGCTCGCGCCAGCCCGCGTCACCGACGCCGTGGCGGCGCGGGCGCAGGAGGTCGCGCGCCAGGTGGCCGAGGCCCTCGGGCTGGTCGGCCTGCTCGCGGTGGAGATGTTCGTGGCCGCCGACGGCGACGTGCTGGTCAACGAGATCGCGCCCCGGCCGCACAACTCCGGGCACTGGACGCTGGACGCCTGCCCGGCCAGCCAGTTCGAGCTGCACGTCCGCGCCGTCGCCGGCCTGCCGCTGCCCCACGCCGTGCGCCACTCCGACGCGGTGATGAAGAACCTGGTCGGCCCGGAGGAAGCCGCGCTGTGGCCCGCGGTGATGGCCGCGCCAGGCCTGATCGGGCACCTCTACGGCAAGGCGGAGGCGCGCCCGGGCCGCAAGATGGGGCACGTGACGCGGCTGTTCCCGCGCGGGGCGCTGCCGGGGGAGTTCGGCGTGCGGGCTGCGCTCGGCGTGCTGGCGTCCGGCTGAAGCGAAGAAAGCAAGGCTGGGCTCTGCCCAGACCCGCCAGGGGCGAGCCGCCCCTGGACCGGCTTTACTTAAGTGAATGTTTCCAAAGGGCTCGCCCTTTGGCGGAGTTTGAGGCAGAGCCTCAACCTTGCTTGCTCACCTGTACACCCACAAAAAAGATGTTTTACTACGCCCCTCGGATTCCCTGACAAACACGGCTCATCCAGAATTCGGCGCCGCCTAAAGTTCTTTCAGAAACACGGCCGCAGGGCCATCGGACGTTCTCGCACCGACAATAAACATCGTTCACCACAGTAGAGAGCATTCAGAACCTCCTGGTCGGAACGCCCGTCTTGGTGTCCCCATGCGCGGCTCCGCGCTCACGGCAGGCCCGAGCAGGCGAGCGCGCAGGTCATCGAAACGGCGGGCGACGTGATGAGACGTTGCAATCGGCGGACGCGGCGGCACACGGGAACGACGGGTCCGCGCTCGCGGGGCAGAGCGTATCCGGCGGCTGTGGCGGGCCATTGGGGTGGAGGCGACGCGTATGGTCTCATAAGGTCGAACCCGAGCTTACCGATGCTCGGCAGTTCGTCGGCTCATTAGGGTCTTTTCACGAAACCAGCGTGTCCCGGACGCAGCCGCCAAGCGCGCAGCGAGATCCAGGGTCCTACGTTGGACAGGCGTCCCGCAGGCCGCCGTCGTCAGCCGTTCAGTGTCGGCGATCGGGAGCAGACGACAAGCCTCTTCGATCCCCGTGTCATGGCGACGTAGAGGTGTGCCGCGTCCATATCCAAGACGTCGAGCATCACCGCGACCTCCGCCTCCAGGCCTTTGAGCAACAGCGTGCTGCCTACCGCTCTGGCGGGCAGCGTCCGGCCGAGCAGCCTGTTCTCCTCACGTGCTCGCACAGCCGCCTCCACAAACGAACCAGATTTGCTCCCCTCGCAGGCTTTCAGGGCCTTGATGCAGCAGGCCAGGACGATTTGCCTGTGAGCGCGGGCTCCACTTTGCCTGTTCAGAGCGACCAGCACCTCAATGGCGGCCTGATGGCTAGGCGCGGATAGGAAAGCCAGTGCCGCAGCCTCCGTCTCCGTAGGAACTTTTCCGCTGCCTGATCGGAGCGCGGCGACCCGTACGAGCAGCCCCGTCGCGTCGGCGTCGCTCATCACGTCGTCTGCGAAGCTGCATATCTGCTGGAGTGCGTGGGTGCGTGTGGGGTCGAAGCCATCCGCGAACGTCACGAGGTCCGCCAGATCGACGCTCTCGACGGTCACGGCGCCTGGCGTGTCCATCGCGAACTTGCGTTGGCCGAACTTGTCCTTGCCCGCCGCGATGATGAGCACGCCGCCGCCTTCGGTCGGTGCTCGCGTGCGGCAAGCAGCCAGGCGGCGAGCACGGTCATTGATGCCGTCCATGCGTACCCATTCGACGTTCGTGGGCGCGGATCGCAAGTCGATCGGCCGTCCGCCTATTAAGTGGCCACGCACGGCGAGCAGCCACTCACCGAAAGCCTGCTCGCCCGCGTTGATCCACCGCCACGGCGTGGAAAGCTCGGCGACATGGGGGAAATATTCGCGGACGTCGGTCTCCCAGTCCACGAGCTTTCCCGCGAACCCGAAGATCGCCTGGAGGGGGTCGCCGAGCACACATGTCGGCAGGAGATTCGACACGAGCGCGACCAGCGCGTGCTGGAGCTCCGAGCAATCCTGGTACTCGTCTACCAGAAGGCGCTCGTAGCTGGCCACGAGCACGTCATCCAGGTGTCCGTCGTTGAGCATGGTTACCGCGGCAAGCCTGATCGCTTGGTAGTCCAGTTTCTGCGCCCGAGGCTCCAGGCGCCGCGGATCGAGCCCGCTCCGAACGGGGAAGGTAGCCACCAAGCGCATCGCCCAGCCGTCGAGAGTTACAAGTTTGTAGGCGCTAACTGGCACCTGGGCACGGTCGAGGCGGCTCTTCAGCGCCATGACGCCCGCGTTAGTGTGGGATTGCCCCGTTTCCGTGGACGGTTTGTGGGCTTGCGGACTACGGCTTGGCGGCGACGTCCTGCATGTCGGCTTCGTAGGTCATGGGAGAGCGGTAGCCCAGGCCCGAGTGCAGCCGCACCGG
>JAABUY010002956.1_pt1 | contig 19379 bp, 21 predicted proteins | sample 5560271 | NCBI WGS metagenome assembly JAABUY01 (sample SAMN10711886, study PRJNA513374) | rock metagenome | isolation source: Antarctica rocks | place: Antarctica: Victoria Land, University Valley
GAAGGTCTCGGGAGCCCCCTTGCGTCCCAGCAGACCGAGCCGGTCCAGCTGGACGTCGGCCAGGTGGAAGCCGTCCATGGGCAGGTGGACGACCGCGTCCGGGCCGAGCCCGGTGGGCGGGTCCTCCAGGAGTGCCTCGACGAGCTGCTCGGCCAGCGTCGTCTTCCCGGCACCGGGCGCTCCAGCGATCCCGAGGAGCGTCCGGCGACCGGAGGAGACGAGCGAGGACGCCCGGGCGAGCAGGGATGCGAGGTGGGCCGGGTCGACGAGGTGAGCGGACGGCATACGGCCCATTGTGCCGTCGGCGAGGTCGACGGGCACCTGTCGGATGTCTGCTTGACGGGAACATACCCCCGCCCGGTATCGTTGTGTGGGGAGGAAGGCCCGATCGGTCGTCAGTCGAGGAGGAGACGGTCATGGACGTGGACGCACCGGGTTACGCGGACACCAGGCAGGCGCACCTCAAACGGCTGCGCCGGATCGAAGGACAGGTCCGCGGCCTGCAGCGGATGGTCGAACAGGACACCTACTGCATCGACGTGCTGACGCAGATCTCCGCCGCCACCAAGGCCCTCGAGGCGGTGGCGCTCGGCCTGCTCGAGGAGCACCTGAGCCACTGCGTCACCAAAGCCATTCACGCCGGTGGTGAGGAGGCCGACGCCAAGGTTAAGGAGGCGTCCGCCGCAATCTCCCGGCTCGTCCGCTCCTGACCTCACTCCCGCAGACCACGCCCGCCCCCACGCACCGACCGGCACGCGCCGACAAATCCGATAATCCGACAATCCGACAATCCAAGGAGAACGACATGACGACCAAGACCTACCCCGTGACCGGGATGACCTGCGGCCACTGCGTTGCCGCCGTCACCAGCGAGCTTTCCGCCCTGCCTGACGTCACAGCCGTGTCGGTCGACCTCGTTGCCGACGGAGCGTCCCAGGTCACCGTGACCACCGAGACCGCGCTGAGCGATGCGCAGGTCGCCGACGCGCTCGACGAGGCCGGCGACTACCGGCTGGCCACCAGCAGCTGACCGATGCCCCAGTGGGCACCTTCTCAAGGGAGATCAACCGTGAGCACGACCGACCAGACCGCGCACCAGGCGGATACCAGCATCGAGCTGGCCATCGGGGGGATGACGTGCGCTTCGTGCGCCGCCCGGATCGAGAAGAAGCTCAACAGGCTCGCCGGGGTCAGCGCCACGGTGAACTACACGACCGAGAAGGCCAAGGTCACCTATCCCGCCACCGTCGACGCAGCTGACCTCGTCGCGACCGTGCAGGCCACCGGTTACACCGCTACCCTGCCCACCGCACCCGGACAGACCGACGCAGCAGCCGGACCGACCTCGGCGCAGCCCGAGGACGAGGCGTCCGCCCTGCGGCGCAGGCTCGCGGTGACCGCCGTGTTGAGCCTTCCGGTGCTGCTGCTGTCGATGGTGCCCGTGTGGCAGTTCGACAACTGGCAGTGGCTCTCCCTCACCCTGGCGTCGCCCGTCGTCGTCTGGGGGGCGTTGCCGTTCCACCGCGCCGCCTGGACCAACCTGCGGCACGGCGCAGCGACGATGGACACCCTCATCTCGGTCGGCGTCGGGGCCGCGTGGCTCTGGTCCTTGTGGGCCCTGTTCGTCGGCGATGCGGGCATGACCGGAATGCGGATGTCGTTCTCCCTGCTTCCCTCCAGAGATGGTGGGGCGAGCCACATCTACCTCGAGGTCGCTTCGGTCGTGACCGTGTTCATCCTCGCTGGCCGCTACTTCGAGGCGCGGGCCAAGAAGCGCTCCGGATCGGCGCTACGGGCGCTGATGGACCTCGGAGCCAAGGACGTCGCCGTCCTGCGCGCCGGCAGCGAGGTCCGCGTCCCGCTCGACCAGCTCGTCGTCGACGACGTGTTCGTCGTCCGCCCGGGCGAGAAGATCGCCACCGACGGGGTCGTCACCGACGGCAGCTCCGCGGTGGACTCCTCCCTGCTCACCGGAGAGTCCGTCCCCGTCGAGGTCCGTCCCGGCGACGCCGTCGTCGGCGCCACCGTCAACGCGGGCGGCCGGCTCCTGGTCCGTGCGACCCGGGTCGGCTCCGACACCCAGCTCGCCCAGATGGCCCGCCTCGTCGAGGACGCCCAGAACGGCAAGGCCGAGGTCCAGCGCCTCGCCGACCGGATCTCCGCCGTCTTCGTGCCCGTCGTCATCGGCCTGTCGGTGGCCACCCTCGCCGTCTGGCTGCTCACCGGCCACCCCGTCGCGGCCGCCTTCACCGCCGCCGTCGCCGTGCTGATCATCGCCTGCCCGTGCGCGCTCGGCCTCGCGACGCCGACCGCGCTGATGGTGGGCACCGGCCGGGGAGCGCAGCTGGGCATCCTCATCAAGGGCCCACAGATCCTCGAGTCCACCCGCCGGGTCGACACCATCGTGCTCGACAAGACCGGCACAGTGACCACCGGCCGGATGAGCGTGCACCAGGTCGTGCCCGCTGCGGGCGAGACGGCGGCCGACGTGCTCACCCTCGCCGGCGCCCTGGAGGACGCTTCGGAGCACCCCATCGCCACCGCCGTCGCGGCCCACGCCCGTTCCTTCGCCAACGCAAACCTGTCGACGGTGGACGGGTTCACCAACCATGACGGACGAGGTGTCTCCGGCGTCGTCGACGGACACGCGGTGCTCGTCGGACGCCGCTCATGGCTGGCGTCCGAGTGGTCCGTTACCGCGCCCACCGACCTGACGAACGCTGCCGAGTCGGCCGAGTCCGACGGCATGACGCCGGTCTGGGTCGCCTGGGACGGCCGGGCCCGCGGTGTTCTCGTGGTCGCCGACACCATCAAGGAGACCTCGACCGCGGCGGTGGCCCAGTTCCGGCAGCTTGGCCTGCGTCCCGTCCTGCTGACCGGAGACAACGCCCGCGCCGCGCAGGCCGTGGCCCAGCAGGTCGGGATCGAAGCCGCAGACGTCATCGCGGAGGTGCTGCCCGCGGACAAGGTCACCACCATCAAGCAGCTCCAAAGCCAGGGAGGCGTCGTCGCCATGGTCGGCGACGGCGTCAACGATGCCGCCGCCCTGGCCCAGGCCGACCTCGGCCTGGCGATGGGCACCGGCAGCGACGTCGCCATCGAAGCCTCCGACCTGACCCTGGTCCGCGGCGACCTGATGGCGGCAGCCGACGCCATCAGGCTCTCCCGCAGCACGCTGAGGACCATCAAGGGCAACCTCTTCTGGGCGTTCGCCTACAATCTCGCCGCCCTGCCCCTGGCCGCCCTCGGCCTGCTCAACCCTCTCATCGCCGGCGCCGCCATGGCCTTCAGCTCCGTCTTCGTCGTCACCAACAGCCTGCGACTGCGCAGGTTCCAGCCCGTGGCAGGTACCCGAGACGGTGGCTGACCGGCATACCCGGCCCAGCTGGTCCGGGGCCCAGTGCCGTCCGGCATCGTGTCACGATGGAACCATGACGGCGCTCGTCCGCACCGCAATCGCGTCCGCCCGCCGCTCCCCCGGCGGTCGGGTGGTGCTCGGTGTCGCAACTCTGCTGATGGCGGCCGCGATCATCGGGATGCACTCCGGGGGCGCCGGCCACGACGAGCATCCCCTGACCGTGGCAGCCGGCTCATCCGCCGCCAGCCAGGCCGACTCTGCCGCACACTCGTCGATGAGCATGCCCGACCCGGTCCCGGCCGTCGACAGCCCCTCCGGAGAGTGCCTGCCTGGCTGCGCCACCGCGAATCCGGTGGGCCACACCATGGGGATGGTGTGCGTGGGCATCCTCACCGCCCTGGTGCTCGCGCTCCTCGGTGGACCAGCCCGTCACCACTCGATCGCTGCACGCCGGCGTCCCGCCGGCCCTTCCGGCCGCCCGTCGGGGCGACGACGCCGGGCTCCACCACCACACCTGAGCCCATCGCTGTCGAAGCTCTGCATCCTGCGCACCTGAGTAGCTGGTCGCCGGACGTGGCCCACTCCTGGTGACCGACCGGCATACGCGCACACCTCAGCAACCTCAGACCGATGAAAGGACCCACCCTCATGAACCGCAGCCTGCGCACCCTCGTCCTACCCGCCGCCCTCGCCTCCGTGCTGGCCGTCTCCGCCTGCGGAAGCACCGCCGGCACGCCCGGGACAGCCGGCACACCCGCCCCTGATTGGGAGGCATGAGCCAGAGCAGCACCACGGCAGCATCGGCCGGGAAGCCCGCTTCGGGACCGCACTCCGATGCCGATGTCGCCTTCGCGACGGGCATGGTCCCACACCATGCGCAAGCCGTGCAGATGGCCGACATGGCCCTGGGCCAGGCAACCAAGCCCGAGATCAAGACCCTTGCCACGGAGATCAAGGCATCCCAGAACCCCGAGATCCAGACCATGTCCGGATGGCTCGTCGGCTGGGGCAAGCCCGTGCCGACCCCCGGCGGGTCGGACATGTCCGGCATGGGCGGGTCCACCGGGGAGCCGATGGGCGGAATGATGTCACCGAAGGACATGTCCGACCTCGGCAAGGCCACCGGCACCGCGTTCGACCGGATGTGGCTGCAGATGATGACCAAGCACCACCGAGGTGCCATCACGATGGCCCAGACCGAGCTGTCCCAGGGCCAGAACCCGGACGCCAAGAAGCTCGCTCAGACCATCATCGACGGTCAGACCAAGGAGGTCACGCAGATGACGGGTATCCTGGCCACGCTTCCCAGCTGAACGGCCAGCCCACAGCCACCGGGTGACCCGTTCTCCCAGCTCGCCCCTGTCAGCAGGGGCGGGCTGGACCGGGTCAGGCCGAGTCGTGGACGGGGTCCCAGCCACGGAGGTAGGCCGTACGCGTCAGCGCGGGCCGGCGTCACGGACGGTGGGCGCCGGCGGGACTGACGTGGATGGTGGCCGCAGTCAGCCGGCAGACGTGGTCAGGAGGTGTTACTCGGCGTGGTGGGCGAGGTCGTGGGCCTGTTCGACGGTCAGCGTCGCATCCACGGTGATGTCTGCCTCGGCGCGCAGGGTGTGTCCGATCCAGCGGATCCGCAGGTCCCGAACAGCATGGATTCCCGGGACGGTCCCGATGGCCGCCGTTGCCTGCTCCACCAGCTCGGGATCCACGGTGTCCATCAACCGGGCCCCGACCTGGCTGATGGCGGAGCGGAGCGCGCCCAGGATGGCACCGGTGATCAACAGCCCCACCACCGGGTCGGCCCACGTCCAGCCCAGGGCCAGGCCACCGGCGCCGAGGAGGACGGCCAGGCTGGTGAACCCGTCCGTGCGGGCGTGCAGGCCGTCGGCGACGAGCGCTGCCGAGCCGATCTGTCGCCCGACCCGGATCCGGTACCTCGCGACGAGCTCGTTGCCGACGAACCCGACGATGCCGGCCGCGGCCACGGCCCACAGGTAGCTGACCTCCTGCGGGTTGAGCAGACGGGTGATCGCCGTGTAGGCGGCCAGGGCGCTGGACAGGGCAATCATCGCCACGACGAGAGGCCGGCCAGGTCCTCGGCTCGACCGTAGCCGTAGGTGAAGCGCTTGGTCGCGGCCCGGCGCGCGAGGCTGAACGCCACCAGGAGCGGGACCGCGGTCAGGGCGTCCGCCACGTTGTGCAGGGTGTCCCCCAACAGCGCCACCGATCCGGACAGAGCCACGACAACACCCTGGAGGATCGCCGTGACCGCCAGCCCGACCATGCTGACCAGCGGGCACGGCGGCCGGCGCTGTCGGCCTCGAGGGCCTCGTCGACCTGGTCGGCGGCGTCGTGCGAATGGCCTCCGACCAGCTCCGAGATCGCGTGGCGGCCGCGCGCCCACCGGCTGCCTCCGTCGCCATCCCCATGGTCGTGGTGGTGGTCTTCGCCGGGCTCGTGCTGGCGGTCGTGGCGGTGGTCTTCGCCGGGCTCGTGCTGGCGGTCGTGGTGGTCGTCATCGAGGGCGGGGCCCATCTGCGGCTTCTCTCGTCGGGGTGCGAGGCTTCATAGTAGCGATATCTGCGCATGTGTGAATAGATCGCGGTGAATCGCTAGGCTTCAGCCATGGCACAGGAACACCCTCGACCGGCGAGCAGAGTTCGAGGCTCGCATCCCATCGACCAGCCCACGGTCGAGCAGGTGGCTGCCGCAGTGACGTCGTTCGCTCTGCTGGCCGACCCCACCCGGGTCCGCATCCTGTGGGCCCTGCGTGAGAACGGTGCGGACGTGGCGACCCTCGCTGCCATCGCCGGTTGCCGGGCCACCGCCGCCAGCCAGCACCTGTCCAAGCTGCGCCTCGCCGGCCTCGTGCACGGAGATCGGCAGGGCCGCCGGGTCGTCTACCGCCTGCGCGGTGGCCACGTGCGAAACCTGCTCACCGAGGCGCTCTTCCACGCCGACCACCATGTCAGTGGCCAACCGGTCCACGACTGAGCTCGCGGTATGCCGGGAGCCACCCGCGAGCCCCGGCCCGTCGACCATAACCGTCACGTCGCCGAGCCGCACCTCGGGCGGCCGAGGCTTGCCCCGGGGCGGCAAGCCCGTCGTCGGTGACCGAGCCGAACGCTTGGCATGCGCTGCCCACCCAGCTGGGCTGAGCGGCATACCGGCCCGGTATGCCGTGACGACGTCCAGGTAGTGCTAACGCGGCTGATCGACGAAGACCTGGACGGCGCCACCCCAAGGTCGTGGACGCCACCGGACATGGACGTCGCAATGCAAGGCCAGTGGGCTGCGCGCGAGGTCCCATGGCGGTGCCGAGCAGATGGGCAGGAATAGTCCACTCCGTGTTAACTGGACCGGTGCACCACACGGAGGGACGGGTATGAACGGTCGGCCTTGGTTTGTCGTTCTCGTTGTCGCAGCGGTTGTGGGCGCGGCATCCTGCAGTTCGGGTGCCACCGATCCGCCCCCGGCGCCCGTCGGCAGGTCGAACGCGGCCACTCCGGTCAGTCCGGCCAGTCCGGTCAGTCCGGCCAACAAGGGCTCTGGCACCTCGACCGTGGCTCCCACCGGCAGCCGTCAACCGGTCACCATCGCGTTCGCTGGTGACGTGCACTTCGCCGGACAGCTGGCCTCGCGGTTGACCGATCCCGGTACGGCGATGGGTCCGCTGACCGCACGGTTGGCCGAGGCGGACCTGTCGATGGTCAACCTTGAGACCGCGGTGACGACCCGTGGGGCACCACAGTCCAAGCAGTTCGTTTTCCGAGCCCCGCCCGTTGTGTTCCGCGCGCTGGCCGACGCGGGGATCGACGTCGCAACGATGGCCAACAACCACGGCATGGACTACGGTCCGGTGAGCGTGCCCGACGCGCTCGATGCGGCCGCCGCGGCGCGCTTTCCCGTGATCGGCATCGGTGCGGACGCCGATCAGGCGTATGCGCCGTGGATCGTCACGGTCAAAGGCCAGCGGATCGCGTTTCTCGCCGCGACAGCGGTGCTCGATGACGCGCTGGCCACGTCATGGTCGGCGGGGCCGGGCAAAGCTGGGCTTGCCACCGCGCTCAACGGCAACAACGCCGCGATTGTGGCCGCAGTGACGGCGGTCCGACCGCACGTCGACACCGTGGTGGTGAACCTGCACTATGGGTCAGACCTCACCGCATGCCCGACCGTGATCCAGCGCAAGCTTGCCGGCGACCTGGTTGACGCGGGCGCCGACATCATCGTGGGTCAGCACGCCCACATCGTCCTCGGCGGCGGATATCGCGGTTCGTCGTACGTGGACTACGGCATGGGGAATTTCGAGTTCTACGTCTCGGGCGGCAGTGTCACAGCCGAGACCGGGGTCCTGAGCCTGACCGTCAACGGACGCTCGATCAGCAACCCGCAGTGGTTCCCCGGCCAGATCGTGAGCGGGCTGCCTACGCCGCTCTCGGGCACTGCGGCGGCCGCCGGCAACATGCATTGGGAAGGCCTGCGTGGCTGCACTGGGCTCACCGCGACCCCCACGCCCTGACAGCACGCCCCCGGCCGGACGAGGCGCTCTCGCGCTGCTCGAGAGTTGCCGTTGCGGCACGCTCAGCCAGTCAGGAGCCTCGCCGAGGCAGCCGACAGGCGCCGGCCCGTCGGGCCAGTGCGCCCTTCAGGAGACCGCGCGCCGCTGGTGCGTCCACCAAGAGTGAGCAAGCTGCGCTGGCCGCAGTTCGCAGGCTCCCTCCTGAGCTCGAGGTGCCGTCGCCGGTGGCCTCGCCGTAACGATCGGCGACTACTTGACGGTGACGGTGATCTTCTTCATCACGACCTTTCCGTTGTACATGGCTGGTAGGTCGGCGCCGGCAATCTTGGGAAACTCGTAGGTGCCGATGGCGTGGTCATCGACGTGCACATGGGCCAGTAGTCGCCGCTGGGGATGCCCTGGGGTGTGGGAATGACGACCTTGCTGGAGGCGCCTGCAGACCATGTTCAGAGGGTGTCGCTGGTGCGGTTGAGGGCTCGAATGACCCAGGCGAGCAGGACGGCGACGACGGTGATCGCGGCGGCGGTGCCCAGCTGGGTGAGGGTGAGTGGCTCAACTCGCAGGAGTACTGCGGCGGGGGTCGCCGCGGCGAGCACCGCGACGGCGACTGCGGTCAGTGCCCAGGCGGGGAAGGCCGGATTGGCTCGCCAGGACAGGGCGGGGCGGGCGCGCAGGGACCAGGCGATCAAGACGTGGCCGGCGAGCCAGGCGAACACTGCTGCGGCTCGAGCCTGCCCCAGGGGGGCGCCGTGCGCGATCAGCAGCAAGTAGGTCGGGGCCACCGCTGATGCGAGGGTGAGCGCGGACGTCAGGAGGGCGCGCAGGAACGGGGCGTCGACGAACCGGGCGTGGGGGGAGCGTGGAGGGCGGGTCATCGCGCCGGGCGCCTGCGGTTCGGAGACGAACGCGACCGAGGCGCCGATGTCCATGAACAACTCGAGCAGCACGATCTGGACGGGCGCGAAGGGGGCCGGGTGGCCCGCGAGCAGCGCCGCCAGCACGGCGGCGACGAGGGCGACCTTCGCGCCCAGGTAGAAGGAGACCGCCCGGCGCAGCTGGGAGGTGATCGAGCGGCCCTTCTCGATCGCGCGGGCCACGGTGGCGTAGGAGTCGTCGGTCAGGACCAGCCCGGCCGCCTGGCGCGCGAGGTCGGTACCTCGAGCGCCCATGGCGATCCCCGCGTTGGCCGCCGCCAACGCGGGTGCGTCGTTGACCCCGTCGCCCGTCGCCGCGACCACCTCACCGCGGGACTGCAGCAGCGAGACCAGCCGCAGCTTGTCGGCTGGGGTGGCCCGTCCGACCACGGTGCCGTTGCCCAGCTGGCCGAGCAGGTGCTCATCGTGCAGTCGGGCGAGCGGGGCACCCCCGCGCAGGGTCGCCGCTTCGGGCAGCCCGGCCGCCGTCGCGACCGCCCTGCCGGTCATCGGATGGTCCCCGGTGACGACAACGGTCGAGACTCCGGCGGCGCTGAGCTCGGCGACCGCGGCGGGCACGCCGGCCCGCAGCGGGTCGTCGAAGACCAACAGCCCCCCAAGGGTCAGGTCGTGCTCGACATCGCGCGCGCTCAGCTGCCCAACAGACCCGTTATGCGCCGGTTGGTCGTCGAGCTCTGGGCTCCTGCGGTACGCCACCGCGATGCAGCGTTGTCCTCTGGCAGCGGTCGCCTCGACCAACGCGGCCCACCGGGGCAGGTCCTGGCTGCCGGCGACGGCCAGGACGGTTTCTGGAGCCCCAGCCACGGCGAGCCGCGTGTGCCCGTCGGTGCGCCACAGCCGAGAGACCCGTTTGCGGTCCGAGTCGAACGGCCACACGGCGGCTACCTCGGCGGGGTCCAGGACGATCCCTGCCGCTTCGGCGGCCGCCACGACGGCGGCGTCCATCGGGTCCGCGCTGCCCGTGCTGGCGCCCTGGGCCGCGTATGCGATGGCCAGGACCTGGTCCCGGTTGCCGTAAACATCGCTCAGGATCATCCGGTTCTCCGTCAGCGTTCCCGTCTTGTCGGTCAGCAGGTAGGTGACCGCGCCGAGCGCCTCACCGACCCCGAGCCGGCGCAGCAGCGCTCCGCGGCGCGCCAGCTGCAGGGCGCCAACGGCGAGCAGGATCGAGACGAGGATCGGCAGCTCCTCCGGGACGGTCGCGAACGCCAGGGTAAGGCCGGTCAGGATCATGTCCTTGACCGGCTGACCCATCAGCACGCCTAAGATCGGCACGGCGACCGAGACGACCAGCGCCAGGATCAGGACGAGTCGGGCCAGCTCGGACATGGCCCGCTGCAAGGGCGTCGCCGGCTCGGTCTGTGCCTGCACCACTGCGCCGAGACGGCCGACCTCAGTGTCCGACCCGGTGGCCACGACGACCACGCGGGCCTGCCCATCGAGCACCGACGTGCCCTGGTAGACCATGTTGGCGCGTTCTGCAAGGTCGGTGCCCGCCGCCAGCGTAGTGGCGCTCTTCCCCGCCGAGATCGCCTCGCCGGTCAACATCGACTCATCTATCCGCAGCCCGTGGGCCTGCACCACTCGGGCGTCGGCCGCGACCACGTCGCCCGCCTCCAGCAGCAGCACGTCCCCCGAGACCACTCCAGCGGCAGGAACCTCCGCCGCTTCGCCGTCGCGCAGCACCCGCGCGTGCGGGGCGGACAGGTCATCCAGCGCCGCGATCGCCCGGCCCGCGCGAACCTCCGACGCCGTCTCCACCGCGGCACTGAGCAGGATCACCCCAAGGATGGCGAACGCGTCAGCTCGCTCACCAAAGAGAAACGACAAGGCTGCGACCGCCACTAGCAGCAGCTGCAGCGGCTCGGTGAACGACTCTGCGAACTCCTCCAGCCAGGACTCGCGCTGGCGCGCGGCCCGGACGTTCGGCCCAGCCTGGGCAAGTCGCGCCGCGATTACCGCCTCCGTCAGTCCATCTGACGCGGAGTCCAGCCTGCGATAGACCTCATCGACGGGGACCGCATGCCACGCCGGGATCTCCATCACGGTGTGGGCGCTCGTCGAAGCAGCATGGGACGTCATGGGCTGGACTCCCCGTTGTCTGGGATCTGTCTCGAACGACCGACCCGTGGTTTACTGTGCTCGCCGGTGCACATCGCACCTGTTACGACGGTAACATTGAGAAGGGATGGACGGGTGACGGAATCCGACTGGCTGCTCATCAGCGTCAACACCGCCGCCGCGTCTGCGTCCCTTCGGGTCACCGTTTGGCGCAAGCTCAAAGCACTCGGCGCGCTCTACCTGCACCAGTCCGTCTGTGTCCTGCCCGTCCGGGCCAGCACGCGCCGCGCCGTCAGCGCCCTTGCCGAACGAGTCACCCAAGGCGGCGGCAAGGTGCGCACCCTCAGCATCCGGATCACCGACCCCGACCACGAAGCCTCCCTACGTGACGAGCTACGAAGCGCACGCGACGATGAATACAACGAGGTCCTCCAACGCTTCCCCACCTTCTTCGAGGAGCTCGAGACGGAAACCGCCCGCGGCCGCACCACTTTCGAAGAACTCGAGGAATCCGAAGCCGACGTCGCCCGCTTCCGGGGGTGGCTGGGAAAGATCGACGCCCGCGACTACTTCACCGCCCCCCTCGGCGAACGAGCCCGTGCCGAGCTCGCCCGAGCGGACGAAGCCATCGCCGCCTTCGCCGAACTCGCCATCGCCAGCCACGACACTGCCCCCTCGGCCGAGGAGGAGACAACCCGGCTACGCGCGGTGCGCAGGCGGCGAACGTAGCCCGAACCAAACATGACCCGAGAAGCCACTGTCAACCAACAGCCCTGTGCCTTGCTCAGCGGTGACGGCCGTCGGCTCGCCACTGTGCGGGCCCGGAACCAGACCTGGACAAGGTGCGTCTGCGAGCGCACGAGCAGCCGTTCGACATGGGGGCTGAGGCACGAGTCTCGAGTGCCCCATCGGGCCACGAAGCCCATAGCCCGCTCCACTCCGGGTCGGTGTCATCGCTCTGCGCGCGCGGCGAGCCTAACGTCCAAGGGTCGTGCCACAGCCTGTGACCGCTGCTCGGTCGGAGAGGGGCCATAACCGGCGACGTCCCGATGCGGCCGCACCGGGACCCGACTGAACGAGCCGGCTCCGTTCATGAGCAGGCATGGAGAGGTCGCATATGCAGCGAGTCTGGCGCCGTGCTCTCCGTGCTCGCCGGCGTCGTCGTTGGCGTCGTCGTGACGCGTTTGTCGTGACGCGTTTTGTTTGTCGTGGCGCTATGGCCTACCGCTGGGGTGGGTCGCTGCGTCGTTGGTGTACACGGTTCGCATGTGGTGGACGCTCTGCACCAAGTCCGTGGCGATGTGGACCTGCGCGACGCGCAGGAACTGTCAGCCGTGGTCGACACCCCGAACCCTTGGCCGACAAGGTTCAGCAGAGGCTGGACGTAGTAATTGGGTGCGGCTCTGCTGAAGTGACGTGCGTGTGCGCTGGCTCGTAGTGGTCTGATTCGTGCATTGTGGCGCGTCGGTCCATGGTTTCTGGTGGTCGATGGTGTCTCCTTGTCTGTAGTCGCTAACAACTCCAGAATGGCCGTAGGATGACCTGCATCGTCGATCGATCCGAACCATTGATGCTGCCCGGCACGGTGAGCACATTCCGGCGCCGTTGTGGCAAGCTGAACTGCCGCTGCGCCGCTGGAGAGCCACATGAGAGTCCGGCGCTGGTGTTCACCGAGGGCGGCCGGACCAAGACCGTGACGCTGGCCGGAGCCGAGGTCGCCGAGGTCGAGGCGGCGGTGGCCCGCTACGCACGGGCCCGCGCGGAACTGGAGCAGCAGGCCGTGGCCGGGATCGCCGCGTTACGCGCTAGCCGTGCCCAGAGCCGCCGTGGGCGAGCCCGATGATCGCCGAGGCGAACGAAGACCTTGGGTTCACCAGGTCGCGGGGATGCTTCGATGAGGTGGTGGCCTGGCTGGGCGCCGCCGAGGCAGGCGAGCTCCCATGCCGGGCTCGAAGACCGCCTCGAGGTCGCCGGACGCGATCTGCTCCGGCGGCTGCTCCAAGACCACCTTGACCTGCGCGCGCAGCGAGAGGCCCGCCTGGCCGATGTGCTCGATGTCCACGGGGTGCGTCATGGCACGGTCGAGGACGGACACGGCCGCCGGTTGGGCACCGTGTTCGGGCAGGTCACCGTCTCCCGGCTGGCCTACCGGCACCGCGGCCATCACAACCTGTATCCGGCCGACGCAGCGTTGAACCTGCCCACCGAGCGGCACTCCCATGGGCTGCGCCGCCTGGCCGCAGCGGAAGCATCGCGAGGATCGTTCGACGAGGCCGCGGCCGCGCTCGAACGCGCCACCGGTCAGCACCTGGGCAAACGCCAGGTCGAGGCGCTGCCCGACCGGGCCGCCGTCGACGTCGACGCGTTCTATGCCATCCGCGCCCACCCGCACGCCGCCGAGGGCGAGGTGTTGGTCATCTCCGCGGACGGCAAGGGCATCGTCATGCGACCCGATGCACTACGCCCAGCCACCGCGAAAGCGGCAGCCGCAGCAATTAACAAGCTCACCTGCCGGCTCTCGAAGGGGGAGAAACGCAACCGCAAACGCCTCGCCGAGGTCGGCGCCGTCTACGACCTCACGCCGGTGGCCCCCACCCCCGCCGAGGGTCTTGGCCACCAAGGCCGGACAGAGGCCGCCGCCGGCGCCGAAGGCCCGCGCCAAATGGGTGACCGCGAGCGTGGTCGAAGACGCCGCCACCGTGATCGCCAAGGTCTTCGACCAGGCACAGCGGCGCGACCCGAACCACGCGCGTCGATGGGTGGCCCTCGTCGATGGCAACAACCACCAGATCGACCGCATCCAAGCCGAGGCCAAGACCCGAGGAGTCAAGGTCGCCATCGTCGTCGACCTGATCCACGTGCTGGAGTACCTATGGGGCGCGGTGTGGTGCTTCTTCGCTGAAGGCGACCCCGCCGCCCAGACCTGGGTGCACGAGCGGACCTTGGCCGTGCTGTACGGGAACGCCCGCGGCGTCGCCGCCGGCATCAGACGCAGAGCCACAACAACCCGATCGAGCAAACCCAAACGCCTCAAGGCCGACGCCTGCACCATGTACCTCACCAACAAGGCCGACTACCTGGACTACCCCACAGCCCTCGCCGCCGGGTCGCCCGTGGCCAGCGGCGTCATCGAAGGAACATGTCGATACCTAGTAGCTGACCGGATGGACATCACGGGCGCCCGATGGAGCGTCAACCGAGCCGAACCCGTGCTCGAACCACGCGCCGTGCGCGCCAACGACGACTTCGACGAGTACTGGAGCTTCCATCTCAACAACGAACGACACCGAACCCACCAGACCCGCTACGCCGCCGAGACGGTGCCCATCGCGGCATGAGCGAAGTCACTGTAAGGGAGCCGCATCCAAATAGTTGTTGGCCACCGCCGCCCCGACCGTGATCGCCAACAGTATGACCAGCGCGCGGGAAATGCCCTGCCTTCGGGTGATGCCGGGGCAGTGGTCTCCTGCTCGTTTGTCGCCATACCCCAAGCGTCGCGGCGGGCATGGCGGTCAGCCAGAGCTCTGCCGACCCTGGGGTCGCCGACCATGGGACTCGCAGGACCACTCTGGGCGTACGACCTGGGCCTACCATGGCGTTGATGGCCGAGGGCAACCGGGTCGGTGAGTTCCTGCGCGCACGACGCGAACTCGTGCGACCAGAAGGTCGGCCTGCCCGAGATAGGCCGCCGCCGCGTGCCAGGCTTGCGTCGCGAGGAACTCGCGATGCTCGCCGGCGTCAGCGCTGACTAATTCATCCTCCTCAAGCAGGCCCGCAACCGCCGGCCGTCAGAGCAAGCGCTTGACGCGCTCGCCTCGGCCCTGTGCCTCGACGACGAAACCACTGCGCACCTGCGACCTCGCACGCCCGCTTCACGACGGCGGCGGGCAGCCAGCAGAGCCGAGCGCGTGCCTGTCTACACCCAGCAGCTGTTGGACACTTGGCCCCACATTCCGGCGTATGTGCTCGGCCGCTACAGCGACGTGCTCGCCGCCATCGCGCTTGCCGGCGCGCTGCACCCTAGTTTCACCCAAGGCAGCAACCTGCTGCGCACCATCTTCCTCGACCCCGACGCCCGAGACTTCTACACGGACTGGGACCGCGTCACCCGCGGTTACGTCACCGCACTGCGCGCTTCGGCCACGCCCGTTCTCGACGACTCACGCTTCAACGAACTCGTCGGCGGGCTCTCTCTCGGCGGCGAGACAGGCTATGGGGCCGTCACGACGTACGCGGCAAGACCCATGCCGCACGCCTCAACGATCCGATCGTCGGTGAGCTCGAGCCCTACTACACGTCCTTCTCCCTCGACGCCGCAGCAGACGAGCAGCTCGTCGTCTACCACGCCGAGCCCGACACCCCAGCCGCCCAAGCCCTCACACTGCTCTCCAAGCGTCGCCGCCAGCAGCCCATCCGGAGCCGAGGCCGCCGCGGATCAACGTGTCCTGTAGGGCCATCCCGCTACGGCGAAGTTGATTCTGGCGAAACGAGGTGAGCCCAGGTGCCAGTCGTCAGTCGGCTCTGGTGACCTCGGTGAAGAGTTTGGTGAGTGCGTCGTGGAGGCTGCGCCGTTCGGCGGCGTCGAGGTGCTTGAGCATCTGGTCCTCGACCTCATCGGCTGCGTGCCGTAGTTCGGTGAGCGTGCTGCGTCCGGTGGCGGTCAGGCTGACGGCGTAGCGGCGACGATCCTCGGGGTCCGGAGCGCGGGCGATGAGCCCTCGATCTTCTAGCAGGTCGATCAGCGGCACGGCGTTGCGGGGATCGACACCGACGAGCCGGCTCAGCTGCTGCTGGGAAGCTGCGCCGAGATGTTCCAGGCTCATCAGCACGCTGAAGTGATGCGGGGTCAGGTCCCGCTCGAGGAGCATCCGGGCCCACCGCCGCCGCGATTCAGCCCCGACCCGCGCCAATAGGTACCCGGTGCTTGCCTGTAGCCCGACCGGATCCACGGCGTCGCTCGGCGGCGCGGCGGGCAGCTTCCTGGATCCGACCATCCTCTTACTTTACTACAGTCATGAGATATGATGAGATGCCGGCATGGCATCTCAGGAAGAGCACCCGAACAAGCCCGTGGCCGGCGAGAACAGCACCATGCGCGGCATGACCTGCCTGGTCACCGGCGCGACCAGCGGCATCGGTGAGCACACGGCATACGGACTGGCGCGTGTGGGCGCGACCGTGCTGATCGTGGTCCGCGACGCCGAGCGCGGTGCCGCGGTAGCCGCCGATATTCGCACCGTCGCCCCGCAGGGGACGGTGGAACTGTTCGTCGCCGACCTGGCGGTGCAAGCCGAGGTGCGCACGCTGGCCGCTGACGTCGGGGACCGCCACCCGCGCCTCGACGTGCTGGTCAACAATGCGGCGGCGGTCAACGCCGAACACCGGCTCACCGGCGATGGCATCGAGGCCACCCTCGCCGTCAACCACCTCGCTCCCTTCCTGCTGACCCACCTGCTGCTCGAACCGTTGACAGCTGCGCCGGCCGCCAGGGTGATCACGGTCAGCTCCTACATGCACCATCGGGTGAAGACGATCCCCTGGGACGACCTGAACAGTGAACGCGGCTACCGCGGCCAGGACGCCTACAACCTCACCAAGCTGATGAACATCTTGTTCACCTACGAACTCGCCCGCCGCTGCGCCGGCACGACGATGACCGCGAACGCGCTACACCCCGGATGGCCACTGAAAACCAACCTCGGCCGCGAGCAACACGGCGCCGGCGGCGCTTTCGACAGGATAACCAAGCGGTTCGGCGCCTCCGCGGCCGAAGGCGCGAGAACCTCGCTGTACCTGGCCAGCTCCCCAGCTGTGGCTGACATGAGCGGTGGCTACTACGCCAAGTGCAAGCCGGCAAGCTCTTCGAAGCTCTCGCACGACGAGGACACCGCCCGGCAGCTATGGCAACGCAGCGCCGAACTGTGCGGCACCACCACCCCAGCGAGCTAGAGAAGGCAGACGGCAGTACCCAGACCCGACGAGAAGCCGAAAGCGCCCGCTGACCGATCCCCAAGCGGTGACGAACGAGGGCGCTGCGCGGGGCGTCCGGTGGTGCCCCGAGTCGCGCCGTAGAAGGTTCCGCTTGCGAGGAAAGGTCACGAAAACCGTGGTTGCCTCCGCGAGGGGCTTACATGTCCGGTCGCACGAAGCTGACCAGCACGATGGGTGTCACCACGCATCTGGTGGGGACGCAGAACCCCAAAGGGCGGCGACAAGAAGCCCCGCCACCTCCGGCCCGCTGGGGATCAGGACTGCCGCGTGACCGGCACGGTCGTTGGAGGCGAGGGATCGCGGACTGACGCGGTGCATGAGATCCTTGGAACGGCGACGGTTCATGTGGGGGTCTTCTCGTGGCGACCGAGTCCGGCCATGAGATGAGTGGTCCTGGCTTACATCGAAGTGGTGGTGGTCGGGCGATCGAAGAGGAGCGATTGGTGACCGACCCGGATTGGTTGTCCCTCCCTCGTGAGGTTCGACACGCGGTGCAGGACGGTCTTGGCGCACCGGTCTTGGCGCACCCGTCGTGGCGACCTCACCGGTCCACGGTGGGTTCTTGCCGGGAATGACCTCTCTGCTCGACACGCCGGCTGGCAGGAACTTCATCAAGGCCATCAGCACGAAGCATCCAGAGGTGTCGGTCGCCCTGGTGCGCGACGAGCTCGACGTGCTCGAGCGACTCCCCGAGGTGAGCCGACCCGTGCCGACCCTTCGCGCCAAGGTCAGGGTGGGCGGATGGATAGCACTGGTGACCGATGCCGTGCCCGGGCGCAGCCCGGGTCCTGGCGTGGGCGACGGCCTACCCGCGGGCCTCGACGCCCTCAGCCAACTGCGGGACGCTGTCCCTTGCGCTCCTGCCGGCCTCCCGTCGGTTGCCGACCGCTACGCCGGGCTGCTGGCCCACGTCCCGTCCCTCCTTCAGCGCCAGCCCGAGCTCGTCCCTGCCGGAGCGCCGCCCGGCGCGACGGAGGAGACAGTTGACCGCATCTTGGCGCACGAACGCGAGGGCCGTCACCTCCTGGTCACGCTGCCAGGACCTGCTAGAGAAGCACGAGCTGACCTCAAGGGTGGCGCCGACTGCCCTGAGGCACGTAGCGCTGGCTGTGGCCAGCCTCTACGCGTGGTGCTCACGGCACCCAGATCCATCGAGCACGACAAGGTCACGGCATCGAACCAGGGCTGGCCGTGGCAGCCCCATGCCCAGTCCACGCGGCGGGCGTCCGGGCGGTCTCGACCATCTCCACGAGGAGTTGGACCCGCGCACGCGCGGCGGTGCCCGCGCCGCTGGAGGGGCGGCGTCCCACATGAACGGGAGGGCGGGAACCTGTCGTCGCGGGCGTCAGCTGCCGGGCCTCGCCCGGGCGGGCCCGAGTAGATCCCAACTGTTGCCCGCAATGTCGTGAAGACCGCAACTTGACCGTACGGCTCATATCGCGGCTCCGAGATGAACTCGACGCCAGCTCGGACCATGTCCCTGAATGCCTCGTCGAAGTCGTCGATACGCAGGAAGAACCCAACTCGGTCTGCCACCTGATTGCCGATGACGGTTGCTTGGTCGGCGCCGTCGGCCTGTGCCAGCAGTAGCCCGGTAGCCGCCCCTGGCGGGCGCACTACCACCCAGCGCTTGGGACGACCATGGCCGGACAAACCCGATGAATCCTCGAGCAGTTCGAAGCCCAGCGCACCGACGAAGAATTCGATGGCCAAGTCGTAGTCGGGGACCACCACGGTGACGTGCTCAAGATGCACTGCACGAACCTAGCAAGGCACGCCACTGTAGAGCGATCGGCTTGTGGGACGACCAGGCACCGACGTCGGTGAACGCGATAACCGTCGTTCGGCGCGGCGTGGCCGTGATCAACGAGATGCGCGTTACTTGCCCATATCGAACATTCTGGCCCCGAGTTACGCCTGGCGGTCACTGAGACGTTGTTGAGGGTCACCGACGGACGACTGTCGTACGGTGATGGCATGGCTGATCCGGTCCGCGTGATGCTCGAGCAGGGCAAGAAGAAGCGGGTGGTGGCCTGCGCCTTCGACTGGCCGGGATGGGACCGGAGCGCCAGGATCGGTGAGGACGTGCTCGCGGTCCTCGCCGCCTATCGACTCCGCTACGCGAAGGTCGCCGAGCTGGCCGGCTTCGGCGCCGAGTTCGGGGCCACGGGCGAGCTCGACGTGGTCGAGCGACTCGAAGGGATCGGGATGACCGATTTTTACGGCCTTTCGGGCAGGACGGCCGCGCCCGAGAACGACGCAATGACCGAAGCCGAGTGCGAGCGGAAGATCGCGCTGCTCCGGGCCTCCTGGAACATCTTCGACGACGTCGCCGCAGGCGTCTCGCCCGAGCTCCAGAAGGGTCCGCGGGGCGGCGGCCGCGACCGGGATCAGATCATGCGGCACGTGAACGGCGCGGAGATCGACGAGTTCGCGCCAAAGGTCGGCGTGAAGGTCCCGCTGGAAACGAGGGACGACGCCGAGGCCCTTCGCGCCTACCGGGATGCCTTCGTCG
>JAABUY010002957.1_pt1 | contig 19376 bp, 17 predicted proteins | sample 5560271 | NCBI WGS metagenome assembly JAABUY01 (sample SAMN10711886, study PRJNA513374) | rock metagenome | isolation source: Antarctica rocks | place: Antarctica: Victoria Land, University Valley
TTGGAGCGTTTCCACGGGGCTGACGAAGATGTCGGCTGCGGAGTAGTACAGAGGGCCTTCCGCCACAGAAGGCCGAAGCCTGAGAAAGACCTGATTAACGCAATTATGTTGTGCAATTAGGGTTTCCAGGTAGTCGACGGCTTGATCTGAACCGGCATTTCCAGCCAAGACAAGCGCAATTTTGTTCCCGTGCTGATCCATCAGGTCACGAAACGCGGATAATAGCGGACCGAGATCGCCTTTGCTGACATGATCAATCCGACCGAAGTATAGCAGGATGATCTTGCCTTTGGGTAAGTTCAAAAGCTCTCTCGCTTGGTTCTTGTCTCGGGGCTGGAACATCTCCGTATCAACGCCCAATGGAATGATGTCGGTCCGTGGACTTTGGTTAATGACTTGCCCACCCATACATTCGATGCTTTCTTGCACACGCGTCAAGATATTGTCAAAGGCGTCATGGGCAGCAGTCGAGGTGCAAATGATGGAGTCACAGGCTAACATGGGGGTATGTAGCAGGTGGCTGAAATCGTTCCAGCGCGCTTGCGAATAACTGAACCCATGGACCAAACTTGTAACTGGAAAGGGTCTTGACGATACCAATGATCTGGCATAGGTTGCATGGTGTAAACAGCCGTTATGTATATCATGGATGACCGATAGCGGCTGGTGGTGAGACGACCCATCCAGTGTCTCAATGGGCCAAACTTGCGCCAGACTAGGTTCGGCTGTGCCTATAGCCTCCATCTGAGCAAGGTCTCGAGTGACGCTGAGGACATTTAATCGGGAGGCAAGCAGGACCACAGACTGTTGCGGTAGGTAAGTAAGCATCGCCCTGACGCATTCACGCCCTGCGATTTGAGAACCGACTAAGAATTGGGAAGAGGATTGTTTGCTGCGATCCAGAGGGGGAGGAAACACACCGATCATAAGTCAAATCCTTGCTTTCAGGAATGAGGTCGTCGATTCTAAGTGCCTGATTTTTAAATAAGTTAAACTATCCGACTGGTCAGCAAGAACCATTTTACTCTCAGTTCTGCTTATTCACCTGGCACAGACAGTTTAATCTATTTCGGAACAACTACTTAGAATGTATTTCAAAACGTGGGCTAAGAATCCTCCGCCCGCGAGGCGATAATGGCTCCATGATGTCCCCGAACCCGCCGCCCGAGACGACTGAGCCGAAGCCCAACAAGACCAAGCCGCTCCCGACGCTCTGGAATGTTCCTGACCCACTCTGGGAGCTGATCGCTAAGGTTCTCAACGTCTATGACCCGCCCGCCAAAACAGGGCGCAAGCGCAGCGACGAGCGCCTGGCCTTCGACGGCGTCATCTATCGGCTGCGGACCGGCTGCCAGTGGAACCACCTGCCCGACCAGTTCGGAGACAGCAGCAGCGTGTACCGCGCCTTCGTGCGCTGGGAGCAGAAGGCCATCTTCGACATCCTGTGGGCCATCCTCTTGAGCAAGTGCGACGACCTACAAGGCGTAGACTGGCAGTGGCAGTCCGCCGACGGCTGCTTAGGCAAGGCGCGCGGCGTCCCCGGCAGCGGGGTCGGAAAAAGGGGGCACAGGAGGAGTGCGTCGGCCCAAACCCCACCGACCGCGCCAAATCGGGCGTCAAGAAGAGCGTGCTGGTCGAAGGGAACGGCCGCCCCCTCGCTGTCGCCATCGGCGGGGCCAACACCCCTGATGCCAAGCTGCTGAGGGCGACGCTGGAAGCCATCGTCGTCGAGCGTCCCGCGCCGACCGAGGCCGCCCCGCAGCACCTATGCCTGGACAAAGGCTATGACAACGCCCCCGCCGAGGCCGTGGTGACGGGGGCGGGCTATGTGCCCCACATTCGGCGCATCGGCGAGGAGAAGCTCGACGCGCGGCAGGAGAAGACGTGCCCGGCCCGGCGGTGGGTGGTGGAGCGCACGTTCGCCTGGCTGTCGCGGTGCCGGGCGATCCTGGTGCGCTATGACAAGCTGGCCGAGCGGTATCTGGCGACGGTCAAGCTGGCCTGCGGCCTGCTCTGGTTCCGCTACTGGCACGCGCTCGACCCCACCCTTTCGTTTTGAAATACATTCTAATTCGACACAATCGCGCTGGAAAGACCTGTCTCTTTCAAAACCCAAACGACAATAGGTTAGGCTGATTTTACACTGGCGGGGGTTGTGCGAAAATAGCCTGGTAGGCCAGGTAGGCCAGGAGCGCCGCCGTCTTCTGGGTGCGGAAGCGCGTGACCGTGCGCTCTTCCCGTATGGCACGCAGGCCGCAGAAGAGCTGGATCTGCCAGATCGGGCTGGGCGTGCTCGCCGCTGTTCTTTGTTCCATTCCCTTATGATACAGCCAAAGTCTCTCAAAAGTCTCCCAAGCCACGTCCCCTGCCAAAGCCTGGGCTGCTGTTTTTGGCGCAGGTGGTCCAAGCGTCTGCACGAACCAAGGTGCCAAAAACGCCTGTTTCTGGCACCCCCGCGCCCTGCCCCGCCGGGACACGGGAGTCGCTCTCACCGGCGCCCCCAGGTTTCCGCCGAAACGGGTATCAGAATCAAACATTCAAAAACCTCCTTCCCCGGCTTTTGATGTACGGCGCTCATGCTCGCCGTCCGCGGCAGCCCGGATGCCCCCAACAGTGGATGCTCTCACTGTGAAAAGTCAACGTATAAATGACGTTATACGTTGACTTTGGACACCACTCGGCGTATAATTGTCCCGGAACGGCGACGTCATCCGCCGGAAAACTGTGCGTATAATACTTTCGCCCTTGATAACCCGATATACCCATGGACAAGAAGACCCTCTCCCCCACCCCGCCCGGCCCGGACCTGCCCTGCCTCGCGCAGTTCGCCGAGCACCTGCGCCACCGCGAGTGCAGCCCGCTGACCGTCACCAACTACCTCGCCGACCTCCGAGCCTTCGCCCGCTGGTTCCAGCAGACCAACGGCGACGCGCTGGCCCCCGACCGGGTCACGCCCACCGACCTGCGCGAGTTCAAGCGCCACCTGGTCCAGGGGAAGCTGAGGCCCGCCAGCATCAACCGCAAGCTCGCCACCCTCAAGAGTTTCCTCCAGTGGGCCGCGGACGCCAGGCTGGCGACAGGCGCGGCGGTCCTGAAGATGCCCAAAGCCGAGCGCCAGACGCGGCTCGGCCCCCGCTGGCTGGACCGGCGCGAGCAGAACGCCCTGCTGCGGGCCATCGAGCGCGGCGGCAGCGCCCGGGACCTGGCGGCGGTGACGCTGATGCTGCACTGCGGCCTGCGCGTGGCCGAACTGTGCGCCCTGACCTGGGCGGACGTCGTGGTCGGCGACCGGAAAGGGGTGCTGACGGTCCGCAGCGGTAAGGGCGGCAAGCGGCGCGAGGTTCCGCTCAACGCCGACGCGCGCAAGGGATTGCTGGCTCTGGGCTACACAAAGCTGTCCGGACATCCGGACAGGATGTTCCAGGGGCAGCGCGGTCCGCTGACGCCCCGAGGAGTACAGTCCATGCTGACTGGATACGCCAAGGCTGCTGGGCGGGAGGGATTGAATGGCCTTTCCCCCCACGCCCTGCGCCACACATTCTGTAAGAACTTGGTGGACGCCGGCGTGGGGCTCGAACAGGTGGCGGCACTTGCCTCCCATGAGAGCCTTGACACAACCCGCCGTTATATCGAGCCCTCACTTCGAGATCTGGAAAAGGCCGTCGAGTTGATTAGTGAGTGAGGCTGACACAAGGTGCAAGCGTCGTCTACGCAAAGAACACCAGGCGAAGTCGTATGTTGATCCGTCGTCTCAGAAGCAGTCACCCGCTTCGTGGCCAAATGCTCTTTTGAAGGCTCACGAGTTTTCTTCAGCACCCAACGAAGGTTGTACCACGTCGTCAGCGGGTACGCTTCGCGTGGGGTACGCTTCGCGCCGGGACATCGCGCGCCCTCGAAAGCCCGCCTCGACCTTGCCGATTGGGTGCCGAACGTCTTGGGTGCCGAACGTCTTGGGTGCCGAACGTCTCCGACCGGGCAGAGTACCCCGCCCCCCGCGAAGCCCGTGCGGCTGATTTGAGGGCCAAGCCGCCCAAGGGTCCGAAGGATTACCAGTTGACGCCACGGACGATGTACAGGTAAGATCAATATACAAGTGAAATCAACGTACAAGTGAAATCAAAGGCCGCCAGGTTTGACGGCGTACAGCGGTTTGCTTCGGAGAAAGGAGTCCCAGACAAGCCCATGTACCTGATACTCAATACGGCTGTCGGAGGCGACTTCCCGGGGAGGCTAGATACGGCAACACCATTCCCTCAGAAGTATGAGCTTCGCTATGTACGTGTCTGGCAACGTCAGAAGAGCAACCTCCCTTGAGGTGTTCCCAGTCTTTTTCAGCGAATGGATTAGGGTGTTAGATGGATTAGCGTAGTAGGGGATGACAAATCACTGTGACCAGAAAGAAGTAAGCCGTCAAGGTCGCTCCGATCACCGTTACTCGTCACCATTACTCGTGTCCGCCAGCGGTTCACCGAGCGCGGGCTGGAGACCAGTCTGCGCCGCAAAGAGCAGAAGACCCGCAAGGCCCGCCTTCTCGACGGTGAGGGCGAAGCCCACCTGATCGCCCTGGAGTGCAGCGCCCCGCCGGACGGTCACAAGCGCTGGGGCCTGCACCTCTTGAAAGACACGCTCCTTGCGGGCATTGGCGGCGCAGCGATGCCGGGGTGGCGAACTGCGTCACCTTAAAAGGGGACAGGCTGACCGAAAAGCCTCTCCCCTAAAAAGCCGTTCCCTCTAAGGGATCTAATTTGGAGGGTCTGACTGTACCTATGGATGATGAAAATGGATGATGAGAAAGCCCGAGCAACGCGCGCCGATACCCGCCGGGCGGGGCTGGCTTTCTTCCTGCGTTACGCCAGCCGCACCGAGCGGGGCATCATCGGCTATGGTAGCCTGGAGGCCGCCAAAGCCGCCGCCTGGGACCGGCACCGCGACGGCAAGCTCCGGCCGGTGGAGATCCTGGACCGGGGGATGTGCCCGGTGATGGGGCGGACGGCGCTGCGGGAGTGGCTGGACTTGCAGGACCGGGACTGGCCGGAGATCGAGGACGACGGGGAGCTTGAGGACTGGGGCGAGTGAGGCCGCGCCGGACCGCGCCGAGTGAAAGGGCTTAGCATGAGTGAGGACGCGCCGGACCGCGACGAGCGAAAGGGGGAAGCAAGAGGGAGGGAGCGAAGTCGAAGCATCCAGCCGGGGTGCACCCGCTCTGCCTTGATCCGCGAGGCCGTGCAGCGCGTGTGCCAGAGAGGCCGTGCAGCGCGTGTGGCGGACAGGGGAGGAGTGCAAGGCGGACACAGGGAAGCCGGTGGGGCCGCTATGACGGGCGTGAGTGCTATGACGGGCGTGAATGCTATGACGGGAACGTAGAAGGGAAACCGCATGTCTCAGACCTCGGTCGTCCGAACCGTCAGGGCCGGGGAGCGGCTGCGACGCGAACTGCTGGACGTCCTGCGGAGGGCGGACCCGACGGAGCAGGCCGGTGTCCTCACCGAGCTGCTCCTGTTTTACGGGCAGGGGTTCCAGGCCGTGCAGCATCTCCTGGCGGAAGAGCCGTCCCTGAGCCTCTGGCACGCGAAAGTGCTTCATGAGAGCCTCTGTGGGCGGGTGATCTATGAAGGCTGGCAGCGCTCCTGCACTCCTTTTTTCGCGCGGGCGGACTACACGCGGATGACCAAACACTGGCAGGCCTTAGTGATGCTGGTGCTGGCGAAAGACAAGTAGCCGGGCCAAATGCTTGTTGAGTTCGCCTTTGGAACCAAGAGCGAAGTCGGCGGCGGTGGTGAAGGGACAAACGTCATGCTAACACGGGTCGTGCCAGGACGTGAGGACGCGGAGCGAGATGCCGTGGCCGCAGCCTGGATGAACAGGGGACGGACGGCGGCTCCGTCGTCTTCACCAGCCCGCAGTTCTCCACCGGCGGCAGCTTCGTGGTCAAAAACGCCGGCAGTGTGGATTTGCTCCAGGGCAACTTTGCGAGCCTCAACCAGTATCTGCTCACCAGCACCTCGCTGTTCGCCAGCCTGAATGTCACCTATACTGGTGGCACGGAGTTGACGCAGGCGGGGTTCGCGCCGGGGGACAGGGGCACTCTGGGCCTGACGCTCTCCGGCGTGCTGCCGGGGTCGGGCCCAGGGGCGCAGACGGCGAATGAGTACGGCCTCTCCTTTGATGTGAACAAGCCGGCCCCGGCCCCGGTCCCGGAACCCTCGGCGGCGGCGACGTTGGCTGTCGCCGGGCTGGGCCTGGGCGGATTGCTGATCGTCGCCAAGCGCAAGAGGTAGGCGGTAAGCTAGACTTTATCCATTTTGCGATCAAAGCTTCAGAGAGACGCAACAACTATCAATGAGTTTTTGGATGTCGTGATTCTTACCGACATCCAAAAACTCGCTGTCGAAGTTTTGCAATTTATCTTTTACTCTCAAGCCGCTCGATTGGGTCAAGCTGAAAAATGGATAAAGTCTAGGTAAGGATTCGTGCAAAAACCCCGCGAAGGAAGATTGGTGGCCACCTCGCTGCATCGCTGCCCTTAACCCCCACCTGCTCGGGCTGATTTACTTGTTCCTAAGCCGGTTCCAAGGCCGCCCCACAGAGGCAACCGGAGGAACGCGGCATGATCCTTCCTGGGAGGCTTTCGTCCAGGCCCTGCCCACGCTTCTGGCGCAGGAGAACAGACAGGGGATCGACAGACAGGGGATCGGCGGCTCGACCCGCCTCTGGCGCGAGGAAGAGATACTAAACGTTTCCGAGACGACTGATAGCGATATCCATGCAGAGGGGCAAGGAGGTCCCGCCGACGCCAGCGCGCGCTGGGCTTGGAACGCTGAAATGCGGCTTTAGGTGGAAACGGACGCAATTACGAGCTAGGGTAAACACCCGGTGGACCTACTGTCGGTTCCTAAAACAAAAAGTGTCAATCTAGATTGACACTTTTTCTGTTTATTATCTGTCACGGGGTTAGTGATTAGAACGAATAACGCAAATTTCTGTACATATTTATGATGTCTGTTACCTTATCGTTTATATATTCAGTTGCAGTAGATCGTGTGAAGTTACACAGCCGAGAAATTTGTTTAACTCTTTTAGTCAAAACTCTTGACATGACTGTACTTCGTGGTCATAATGACTCGCATCCGTGGCAGCGCAGGCTGAGGATCCCACCCTTAGCTAGCGCGGCACACTCTCAACTCGACTAGTCCGTTCTGGAGGGGCGCAATGGCTGTTCGTCGCCGACCACTGGAAAACTTTACCGTCACCCAGGCTGCCAACGTCCTCGGGATTTCGCCGGAAACGCTTCGCCGGATGGATCGGCGCGGCGACGCGGCCCCTTCGATCCGGGAAGGGAAGCGGCGCATCTACACGTCCGAGGACCTGAACCATCTCCGCGAGATGCTCTCCGGGCGTAAGCGCAAGGCCACGACCACAATCGCTCTCGTCAACCAGAAAGGCGGGGTCGGCAAGACGACCATCACGATCAACCTAGCCGGCGCCCTCGCCACGCAGGGGTACCGCGTCCTGATCGTCGACTTCGATCCCCAGGCCAACTGTTCGTTCGGTCTAGGCGTCCTGTGGAACGACGTCGAAGCCTCGATCGCGGACGTGCTCGGCTATGAGGTTTCCGGGCCGACGAAATTGCTATCGGAGATCATCCTTTCGAGCGCGCACCACCCGAACCTGTTCCTCGCGCCCTCACACCTCAACTTGGCTGCGGCCGAGATGGTCGTGCAGAACACCATGGGCCGCGAGATGAAGCTGGACAAGGCGCTGGATGAAGTCCGTTCCCAGTATGACTTCATCCTAATCGACTCCCCGCCCTCGCTAGGGCTGTTGTCCATCAATGCCATGGTGGCGTCCGACGCGGTGCTGATCCCGATCGACGGCGCGTTCTCGCTCGAAGGCGTCCGCCAGCTGCTTAACACGCGCAAGGGCTGTGCGGAATTGTCCCGCCATCCCATTCATGTGCTGGGCGGCGTCCTCAACCGGCAGCGGGCCGGGACGGGTAACGCAGTGGCGATCATGGAGATGACGACGGCCATCTTCGGCAAGCGGATGTTTCAGACGGTCGTCCCGGAGCGTACCGCCGTGGACGGCTCGACAGCCACGCGCCTGCCGATCGTCTTTTCCGGCGTGCCCGAAGCGGAGCCGTACCACACCTTAGCGGAGGAGGTCGTCCGAAGTGTCGCTGAAATTACCGGAAACTAAGGCGGAAACTAAGGAGACAGGGAGGGGCGCGAAGCCTACACCCGGCAGCGCCAAACTGCGCGCGAGTCTTGATGGCCTTTCACTGACGGCCAGTGCCGCAGCCGACCTCCTCGAAGAAGGCGACCGGGCCCATGCGGGCATTGCGACCGATGCCCGCGACCTCCTCCTCAGCGAGATCGAGCCCGATCCGCAACAGCCGCGCCGCCACTTCGACGATGCCGACTTGCGTATCCTCGCCGATGACATTTCCCGCCGGGGAGTCCTTCAGCCCGTCCTAGTGCGTCCCCCCGTCTCGGTCGGCCAGCCTTACCGGCTGGTGGCGGGTGAGCGTCGCTGGCGCGCCGCCCGCCTCGCGGGGAAGGTACGTATTCCGGCCCGCGTCAGGGAGATCGCCGACGAGGACGTACAGGCGGCGCAGCTCGCGGAGAACATACTGCGCGCCGGCCTGACGGACATCGAGAAGGGCCGGGCCTTGCGCCGCCTGTACGAGTTGCGGAAGATCCAAAACTACAAGACGACCTGGGAAGACATCGCCGGCGAAGTGGGCCTCGGCCGAGCCCGCATCAACGACCTGTTCAGCCTGGCCTCCCTGCCAGATGCCGTCGCTGGGCTAATCGAGTCGGGCCGGCTCACGGGCAGCCATGGCATAGCCCTCCAGCGGGCGCAGGAGCACCTCCTCGAAGAAGACATAGTCGCGCTAGCCCACCAGGCGGCGCGGCCGGAAGGGAAGCGCAGCGGCGGGTACGCGTTCACGGTCGCTGTCCTCCGCCACCGGCTCCAGGCACGCATCGAGCAAGGCCCGGACGGCGGCTCCGACGCTAAGGCTGGCGACGCAGAAGCAGCCTCATCACTGAACGGCGCCACGGCCTCAGGGGGACCCCTGAGGCTGTTCGTGCGCCGCACCCTTGAGGCGATCGCTTCGGGCAGGATCACCTCGGAGGAACACCACCTTCTTTTAGAGGCCCTGAAAGACGGACCGCCTGACCCGCGGGCCTCGGACGATGCGGTGGGGCCGCCAGGCGGCGCAGAATGAGTTGAAGGCAGCGGGGGTGATGCAGTATGATATCATCCTTTTCTCATTTCCACGGCTAGCCGGTACAGCTGGCGACGGTTTTTGCGCCGAAGCTTACATCGTATGAGGTACCCTCAAAAGTGTCAATTCAGATTGACACTTTTGAGGGTACCTCACCAGGAACTGGCTGATCTCGGCCTCATTGGGGAAACGACTCGAAGCATGAAACCAAGCATTGCAGGCAGGTAGAACATGTCAGTACCAGAGAAAGCCTCCCAAGACACGAGGTTCATCACGCTCTCTCCTTTTTACCACTCGGCGATCAACGCGGTGACCGAGCCTAACCGCCTCGTCTTTTGCTCGCGCTACCTCGTCGAGCGGTGGTCGCCTCTCTTAGGCGGCACGGGGATCCAGATCCTCCTCTATCTGCGCTCCCACTGCTTCCACGACCGGCGCACAAGGGAGTGCCGTAACCAATGGCAGGTCAGCCGGGCCGAGATAGGCCGTGCCGTTGGCGTCTCCGAAGCCACGGTCAAGCGCGAACTGCTGCAGAACCGTTTCCTGCGTCTCTTTATTCAGCCGCAACAGGAATACAGCCTGTCGGGAGGACGGGGAGGCGTGCGACGGGACGCCAACTCGTACCGGATCGCGATGGACGACCCGATCCACGAATCGGACTGGCCGCGCGTGGAGGCTTACGTCCGTAAGGCCGAGGCGCTGAAGGAGAAGGAGAGGTGCAGTCCTACCGACGACGCCGACCGAGCGAAACGGCGAGCCCGCCACCAGCATCAGGCAGCGGGTCAATCTGACCCGGCGAATGACGCGGCTCACGTCGGCGAGACGCTTGCGTCGGGTCAGATTGACCCGACGCATGGCCAAGACATTCGCCGGGTCAGATTGACTCATCTGCCGGGTCAGATTGACCCAGCAGAGTCCGGAAGAGACTTAAAGAGTACTAAGATTCAAACGTTCAACGTTAAGGGGGTATCAAACTTCGTTGCTACATCCGAGCCAGCAGTGCCAGACGAACCGCCTTCCCCAAAACTTCGCAGTAAGCGGACCCAGGCTCTGGACAAAATGGTCGAAGGGCTGGTGGCCGAGCTAAAGGACTTCGGCAGCGAACGCCGCCACCACCAGTTACTGGACATCTGCCAGCAGAGGAACCTGGACGAGTTGCCCCGGCAGGCCCTCGCCGCCACGCGCCAGCGCCTCGCCTCGGAGGGCGCGCAGGGGCCTCTAGAGAGGCCAGGGGCGTACTACCAGAGCGTCCTGCTGGCTCTCCTGGAAGACCACCAGGTCTTTGTCCCAAAATTAGGGGAAGGGGACCCGGACGAGGTGCGGCGGCTGGCTCGAGCCAGTCTGGGCCTGGAGAAGAGTTGAGGTAGAGTTGGGGTGTGGGTCTTCCCAAGCTTACATTCTCAGGACTTTCGCTTGCACTCTAAGCCAAGCAAGCATTGGCTGACACTACTAAGCATCTACAAATAGGCTGGAAGCAAACGCAAGCGAAAGTCCTAATTCTATAGGAGTTACGCAGTTGGAGAGTAAATCACTCTCAACGGAGCAACGAAATTACTCACATTTTGCGCTCAACTGCGTAACTCCTAATTCTAACTAAAGGCATCTGTTTACCAAGTCCTCTCCCGATCAGAAAAAGACACCCCTCAGGAAAAGACACGCCAGACACCGGTGAAACCATGAGCGGTTTGGGAGAAACGAGGGGATGGGACAGTCATGAAGCGGAAGAAGTAAGCTTAAAGTGGGAGAAACAAAGTGGAAGGCTTCGAAGCACTCGCGCGGGTGGCCCGCCTGTTCAAGATCCTAACCCTGGTCCGTTCGCAGACGCCCGGCCGCCCGCTCGGCCGACCCAACCTCGCCGAAGCCTGCGGGTGCGACGTCCGCACCATCCACCGTGATCTGCTGCTGCTCCAGGAAGCCGGCATCCCCATCGAATACGATCCCGCCCGCCGCGCCTACGTCCTGCCGGAGAAGGGCTGGGTGTTCCCCATCGCGCCGCTGGACGCGGAAGACGCCCTGGCACTCGCCCTGATGCGCGGGATCGTCGGCGCACCCGGTCTCCCCCAGGCCGACGCGCTCCGGGCCACCCTCGACAAGCTGACCGGCTCGCTCCCGCCCGCCCTCGCCACATTGATGCGAGAGGCGGCACAGGTGCTGCAACCAGGCCGCCCCGCGCGGGACTACTCACACGCACCCGTCTCGGCGCTGATCGCGGCGGCGAGGGCGGGCCAGTCGGTGGACCTCGACTACCACAGCCGCAGCCGGGGCGAACGGTCCTGGCGTCGGGTGGACCCCTATGTGGTGGAGGCGCGGGCGGGCCAGTTCTGGGAACTGCACGGGTGGTGCCAACGGAACGCCGGGATTCGCACGTTCGCGCTTGACCAAGTCTTTGGGCTGCACACGACGGGGGAGGACTTCACAGTGCGGGAGGCGGAGTGGGCCGCATTCGCCGCCGCGCAAGGGGTCGTCGGGGGCATCCGCAGCGGTGCCGCCGTGGGGGTGGATGTGGTCTTCCTTCCGCCGGTGGCGGCCTATGCGCGGGACCACCAATGGCCGGAGGGCCTGGCCGTGGCGGGGGAGGCCGACGGTGCGGTGCGGATGACGGGTTCGGCGCTGGGGGTGGAAGGGCTGGTCGCCGAACTCCTGCGGTGGCGTCGGCACTGTCGGGTGGAGGGTGGCCCCGAACTGCGCGCCCGGATGACCGAGGAGGTGAACGCGATTGCGGACCTGTACCGCTAGGGGCACTGCTGCTCCCGTGTCTGCCCTACGCTGCTTGCGGCGGACACCCCCGGCTGGCGTGTGAAGACGACGCCCATGACTTCTTCCGCGCGAACCCCAAGCATTTGGCGGTTCCCCAAGACGTTCGCGCCTTTCCCTCTTCTCCAAGCCATCCGATCCAGAGGCCACCGGGGGTACAATGCCGCTGGTCAGGCATATGCGGTAGATGTAAGCCGACTTGCACCGGCCTTCCGGGGCCGGTGAGGGTTGAAACAAGGTGTACGAGTTGGAAAAGGCGCAGACGGTTAGCCCGCATGGCCATGGAAACTCTGCGAGGATTGAAACAGCAGCTTAAAAACGCGCTGGTGTAGTCGGCCCACGTTGTACCAGCCCCTCAAAACCAGTATGGGGTGAAATAAGGTCATGCAGGACCGGAGCCGTAGCACAGGACGCCGAAAAAAACTTGGCCCCAAAAACCGGAAGGACAATACGCTGTCCTTCAGGTTTTGCTATGATAGAGTTGAGCAAGACAATCACGACCGCGTAGGAGGCCCCCGCCGCATGAACTACGTCGCGCACAGACCGCCCGAAGACAATCCCACAAAGTGGCAGAGCACATTTAGAAAGGGGCTTATTACTCCATCGTCGGCATCGGTGACCGCGTGGAAATGGATGTCAGCGATCTGTTTGCGTGAGATCACACAGTTAGTCTATATTTATTTCACTTAATAATAGATATTTCACTTGCGCGGTATAATGAGCCTGGAGGAAGTCCATTATGCGAGCCGCACCCGTCCCTGCAGGCTATGATCTGAGGAAACCGACACGCCAGGAAGCGCAGCAGGCGCAGACCGCTATGCACGCCCTGTCTGCGGGAGAATTGGAACTGGCCCAACTGCCCGACATTGTCCGGCAACTCCTTTCCCGCATCCTGGACGAGACCGCGCGCGGGCGCGCGCTGACCGTCGTGCCCGTCGAGACCGATCTGACGACCACCCAGGCGGCGGAATACCTGAACGTGTCCCGGCCCTATCTGGTCCGGCTGCTCCGGGAGGGCCAACTGCCGTTCCACCGGATCGGAACCCACCGCCGCCTGCGCCTGCGTGACCTTCAGGCCTATAAAGCGCAGCAGGATGAGGAATCGGAGGCGGCCCTGGCGGAACTTCAGGCCCAGGCGCAGGAACTGAACCTGGGGTATGAGGCGAGTTGACCAAGCCCATCGCCCTGTACGACGCCTGCGTCCTGTTCCCCGCCCCCCTGCGTGACACGCTGGTCTCCCTCGCGGTCACGGGCCTGTTCCGGGCGCGGTGGACCGAGGCGATCCACGACGAGTGGACCCGGAACCTACGCGAAGCCCGCCCGGACCTGCCCCCCGCGCAGCTCGACCGAACCCGGCGGCTGATGAACAGGGCCGTTCCCGACTCGGTCGTGACCGGCTACGAGGGGCGGATCGCAGCGCTCTCCCTTCCGGACCCGGACGACCGGCACGTCCTGGCGGCGGCGATCCACGCCCAGGCCAAGGTGATCGTCACGTTCAACCTACGGGACTTCCCGAGTAGGGTCCTGGCAGCCCATGGCCTGCGGGCGGAGCCTCCCGATGCGTTTATCTCCGGGCTGCTGTGGAACCATTCGCAGGAGGTGACGGCAGCCCTCTCCCGGCAGCGCCGCCGGCTGAACAACCCGCCGCAGTCGGTGGAGGAATTCTTAGCCACCCTCGCCCGTCAGGGTTTGGTGCAAACGGTCGAGGGTCTACGGGACTATGCTGATCTGCTATGAGGCAAGAGCACTAGCCATCGGCTAATTTCCGCTTTTCTCATTTCCTGCTGAGTAGAAACCTAATGGCCTTCAGACAAACAAAAGATCGCCAGCTTTCTGGATAGTAGAACATCAGCCCGCTGAGGATGCCCACATGATCAAGAAGCCATTATACGCTCACACCCCGCCAAAAGATCAGCCCACCAAATGGCAGACGATGCGGGAACACTGCGAGAATGTTGCTGAGAAGGCCATACGGTTTTCAGCACCGTTCGGCGCTCAACCCCTGGCGTATTGGGCGGCTTGGCTGCACGATGTTGGAAAATGTAGCGACGAGTTCCAGCAATACCTGCTTGACTGCGACGCTGGCATTCCCCGTAAACCCGGCAGTGCCGAGCATAAATGCGCTGGAACAAAGCTTGCTTTGGAAGGTATCGCCTTTCCAGAGGCCATGAAAAAAAGTATTGCCGCTTGTGTGCTGGGCCACCACGGCGGATTATCTGTTGCCAGCCGGGAAACACTGGAGGATGCTGTCTTTCGAGTAGAGGAAGAAACTCCCGGCGGCGTTGCAATGCTGGAAACTGCGATCACTAGGGCGCAAAAAGAGTGCCCGGAGCTTGGGGCCGTGCCCCCAAGCGTTGCGGATGTTTCTGCTCTTTCCGCGCTTCCCCAAGACCCGCGCCTATTCTGGGAGATGCTGACCCGCTTTGTCTTTTCCTGCCTGGTTGACGCGGACTGCTTGGACACCGAGCACCATTTCTCGGAGGAGAAGACGCAACAGCGAACGGTGGCCTCGCCTGAAGGGCGACTGGAAGGTTGGCGCAAAGATTTTCAGACGAAGCAACAGGAGTTGATGAGAAAGCCAAGCGGCTCACAGAGCGTGAACCAAGTTAGACGACAAGTTTATGAAGCTTGTCTTGAAGCGGCAAAACGGCCGCCAGGTCTCTTCACACTCACGGTCCCCACTGGCGGCGGCAAGACGCGCTCCGTTCTGGCGTTCGCTCTTGAACACGCCGCCGTGCATCAGCACTCTGAGACAGCCCGGCGCACCCGGATCATTTACGCCGCTCCATACACTACCATCATTGACCAGACCGCAGACGTCTTCCGGGAAATCTTAGGTGCGGAGGCTGTTTTGGAACATCACTTGGCCGTGGAGGCTCGGGAAAGCGGGTCGAAAAGTGAAACAGAGGAGGATCAGACGGAAGACGCTAAAGAGCGGAAGCGCCAACTCCTGGTGCAGAACTGGGAGGTTCCTCTCATAGTCACGACCACCGTTCAACTTCTGGAAAGCCTTTTTTCTGACCGCACGACGCGATGCCGGAAACTCCACAACATCGCTGGGAGCATTATCATTCTGGATGAAGTGCAGACGCTCCCTGCCGGTCTGCTGCTCCCCTTGCTCAACGGACTGCGCGCTTTACTGGATCAGTTCGGCGTCACCCTCGTCCTCTGCACGGCTACACAGCCGGCCATCACGGGTGATACGCCGTTCCGAGAGACGCTGGGGGAGCCGACCCAAATTATTAGCGATCCCGACGACCACTTTGAGAAGTTGAAGCGTGTTACCTACTCCGTAGAGGAAGAACGTTGGGACTGGACGCAGACGGCCGATAAGATTCAAGGCAAACAGAGCGAAGGCAAGCAAACATCTTGCTTGGCTGTGTTGAACACCAAAAAAGATGCACTTGCCTTGCTGGACGCGCTGAGTTCCGATCCGCCGTCGGAGACACACCTGCGCCACCTATCTACGCTTATGTGCGGCGCGCACCGCCGCTATGTTCTGGCCGAAATCAAGAAGTTCTTGGAAGATGCTGAACAAGGCGGTCCCGCAGTCATCCTCGTGAGCACTCAAGTCATAGAGGCTGGCACTAACATAGATTTTCCTCATGCTTTTCGGGCAATCGGACCGCTGGATAGAATTATCCAAACGGCAGGTCGTTGTAATCGGGAAGGGAAGCGTCAGAAGGAAGAAAGCCAAGTCGTCGTCTTCACCCCCTTGGAAGGGAGCGCGCCGCTCGGTGAATACCGAACCGGCATCGAAACGGCCCTCAATGTCATCCGAGACGGAGGGGCAGGTTTCGACTTCGACACGCCTACTGTGGCGACCGAATACTTTGCCTCGCTCTATAAAAGTCTCGGCGAGAGTGGATTAGACAAAGAAAAGGTGCAGGCCCTGCGCCTCAAACACGACTTTCCCGAAGTCGCCCGCAAGATGCGTCTGATCAAGGATGACACGGTTCCTGTCTTGGTTCCTTACCATCAGGGCCTTTTCCCCGAGGCCGCGATCACAGAGGAAAATTTCAGGGAGATGGTGGAAGACATCCGGCGGATTGTCGCGGCCCAAAAAGCGGGACACAGCAAAGGAAAGACGTTGCCGCGCGATCTGTGGCAGAAAATCCAGCCGCTCACCGTCGCCGTCTTCACCACGGAAATCGGGAAGCGACCGGCCTCCGAACTCGTCCCAGATCAGCTTTACCTTTGGGGAGGCACTTACGATGCCCTGACCGGCATTGGCCGAAGCGTTGACTTGGACATCGGTGACCTTATCATCGGCTCACCTAAAATAGCATAGGAGTTAACCCAAGTTGCGTTTCTCGTCTTCGGCGGTAAAAGCCCTTGAAAAAGAACCAAACATTGCCGCAATTTTCACATTTCGACGCCTCAAAATCGCTTTTTGAGGCAGATCGTCCCTTCGCTGCAATAGAAACGCAACTTGGGTTAGGAGTTACGCAGTTGGAGAGTAAATCACTCTCAACGGAGCAACGAAATTACTCACATTTTGCGCTCAACTGCGTAACTCCTAATAGCAAAAGGAGGAAACTGATGGACTACCCGCCTTTAGAAGTAAAAGTCTCTGGCGACTATGCCTGTTTCACAAGACCGGAGCAGAAAATCGAACGGGTTTCCTATGAAGTGATGACACCCTCAGCGGCACGGGGAGTTTTGGAAGCGATCTTTTTTCACAAGCCCATGAAATGGCGCATCCGTGAGATCGTCGTCTTGAAGCCCATTCGGCACTTCAGCATCCTGCGGAATGAAGTCAGTCCCCGTATGAGCGAGCGCACCGGTGGCCTTAGCATCACCGACGACCGCTCGCAAAAGCACACGCTCGGCCTTCGGGATGTTGAATACATTATCAAAGCTGATGTTTGGTTAAGGCCCGGCGAAACCGACCGCGACGGCAACCCTGTTGATCCGGCCAAATACCGGGATCAGTTCCGCCGCCGCGTCCAGCGCGGCCAGTGCTACTGGCAGCCCTATCTCGGCTGCCGGGAGTTCTCCGCTTTCTTCCGCTTGCCCGATGGAACAGAAAAGCCCATCAACGTGAGCGCATCGCTTGGCCGGATGCTCTTTGACATCGAGTACGGCGAGGACAACAAAAACGAAGCGCACTACTTCGACGCCAGCCTGGTCAATGGACGGTTGGTTGTTCCCCCCGGCGACTATGACCGGATACATCGCACAGGAGGGGCAACATGATTCTTCAACAACTTTATGAGGATTCGGAAGCGATCCTCCAAGATGCCCCGACGCCGCCCATGTACGACAACGTTCTCGTTCAGTGGGAGGTTCAACTTACCGCTAATGGCAAACTCAAAGGGGATGGCTTTGTCAATCTGGGTGAGAAGGGCGGCAGTCGCCACTGCGTTCCTTACAACTATGGACGCGCCGTCGACATCGTGCCAAACCTGCTGGTGGACACGGCGGACTATGCTCTTGGAGTATTAGACAAAAATGCGGCCAGGAAACATCAGGCGTTTCTGACTTTGATGCGTCGCTGCGCTCAGGCCACACAGAACCCGCTAGTTCTGACGGTTCTACGCTTCCTGGAAGCGGGTGGTGTTCCGCTAGAAGCTTTGCCGAAGGGCTTGAAACCAAAAGACCGGATTATGTTCACGGTCAACGGCGATAGGCCCACGGAATGCCTGGACGTGCGGAAGTTCTGGGCCGAGTTGACGGAGCATGAATGTAAAGACAAAGAAAAGCCACGCGGTTGTTGCTTGATTACGGGAGAGGATGGGTTCGTTGAGCGCATCCTGCCCTGTGAGGTTCGAGTCGGCGGCGAAAGTGCGCCATTGATCTCGGTGAATGAAGCCGCTGGTAATTCTTATGGCTTTGAGCAGGCGTTGAATGGGGCGGTCTCCCTCCGCGCGGCGGAAGGCTTTACCAAAGCCTTGAATGCCCTAATGCGGAACCCGGACACGCGCTTGAAGGTCGGCGATGTCACCTATGTCTTCTGGCGGCGGAGCGGGCCGGATACCGAAGTAGCGGAAGTCCTAACGCGGCCTGATGAGGGCAGTGAGATCGTTAAGCGTCTGCTGAACACCCCCTATCGTCCCCAAGACCACGTTTCTCAAGGAAGCGCCGCCAGAATCCCGAAACAGTTCTTTGCTTTAGCCCTTTCCGGCAACAAAACGCGCGTCGTCTTCCGCGACTGGCTGACGATGGAGGAGTGGGAGGTCAAGGATAACCTGCGCGGCTGGCTGCTGGCACAGCGCATCGTCTCGCCTACAGGGGAGACCGCGCCGGTCCGCTATTTCAGCGTCTTTCAACTGGCTGCCGCTCTCTACCGCGAGAGCAAAGAAGTTCACAAAGCTGATGCTCCGGCTTTGGTTCGCGTCGCCCTGCATGGCGACCCTGTGCCGCGCCGGATGCTGGCGGCCGTCATCCGGCGCTGTTGCACTGAACGACACATCACTCACGCGCAGGCCGCCTTGCTCAAGCTGGCTCGCACCCGTCACGATCAGGAGAAAGCAACCCAAATGGCGACACCCGAAAATATGGATCTCTTTCAAGAGAACTCCGCTTATGTCTGGGGGCGCTTGATGGCCCTACTGGAGAGCCTCCAGTATGCCGCCCTCGGCTCAGTCAACTCCAATGTCATTGACCGCTACTTCAGCGCTGCCGCCGCCGAGCCGCGTCGCATCCTGGGCGGCATCCTTCTGCCGCAGGCCAAGAAGGCTTATCTCGCCAAATTGCGCCGTCAAAAACCTGGCCTCAGTGTCCTCTATGAAAGCAAAATCGAGGCGCTTCTGGATCAACTCAGTCCCACGAACCCTATAGGCGCATCGGCAACGCGTGAGATGCTATCTCTGGAAGAGCAAGCCGACTTCCTGCTCGGCTACTACCATCAGCGCGCCGCTGACAGCGCCGGCAGAAGAGAGAACATAGAAAAGGCGGAACGCAAAAAGGCCGAACAAAAACAAGCCAAAGCGGCGGCTGCTCCCGACCGAATCGCCATGACACAAGACGCCTCATAAGGAAAAAAAGATGATCAACTTCAAGAATGCCCACCACCAAGCCTGCCTCGATCCCGCCCGGCGGCACGACTTTCTGCTGCTCTTTGATGTGGAGAACGGAAACCCTAATGGGGACCCGGACATGGACAACCAGCCGCGTCAGGACCCGGAGACGAGTCACGGCCTGGTCACAGATGTTTGCCTCAAGCGCAAAGTCCGCAACTTTGTTGCTCTGACCCAGAAGGATGAGAAACCTAACCGCATCTACGTTCAGGATAAAGGCATTTACCTCAATGACCTCCACGCAGAGGCACACGCAGCGGCCCACATTCCCAAAGAAAAGGCGAAAACCCCCGATCGCCCCAAGCGGGATGAGGCGCGAGCGTGGATGTGTGCCAACTTCTTCGATGTACGCATGTTCGGTGCGGTGATGAGTA
>JAABUY010002959.1_pt1 | contig 19357 bp, 20 predicted proteins | sample 5560271 | NCBI WGS metagenome assembly JAABUY01 (sample SAMN10711886, study PRJNA513374) | rock metagenome | isolation source: Antarctica rocks | place: Antarctica: Victoria Land, University Valley
CGACGTCGGAGCCGACCGGCGATGTCCACGCCTGGTCGTCCGAGGCGACGGGAGCGCTCCCGGCAGCGGGAGGAGCCGGAGCCGGAGGGGCCGGGGCAACCTGCTGGATCGGCGGGTTCACCTGCCGCGACTGCTCCTCGGCTGCCCGCCTGGCGTCCTCCTGCGCCACAGCGTCGAGCCTCTGGCGCTCGCTGTCGCGGGCGGCACGGTCCTGGACGAGGCGCGACTGGGCGCGGAAGGCGTTGCTCTTGAGCTCCTGCGGCTCCCACCGGTCCGCAAGGATCGACTGGGCCGGGGCCGGGGCCGGGGCCGGTGCCGGTGCGCCGCTGTTGCTGCTGAGGTGGACGGTGTTCGTGCCGAGGTGGACACCGGTCGCCGTCAGGACCAGCGTGGCGGCTGCAGCAGTCGGTAGGAGGAAGCCGGTGCCCGCGATCCGGGAGATCGCCCACGTGGTCGACGACGTGCGGTGACGGCCCTGCGACGTGCGGTGACGCCCTTGGGACGTGCAGTGACGCCCTTGATAGGTCGTTTTGGCCACAGGGACAGCCTCGTGGACGGGTACGGGGGAGCGCGGCGAGCCTAGCGTGATCGTTTCGTTATTCGCAATGGCGTTTGAACAACCGTCGAGTCGAGTGGGTGCGCTACGCGCACAGCGACCGCCTCACGTCGTTTCGGTACGCTGCCCCCATGACTGAGTCGTCGCCCTCCTCACCGGTGCGTGTCGTCGTTGCCAAGCCCGGGCTGGATGGCCACGACCGGGGCGCCAAGGTGGTTGCGCGGGCGCTGCGGGATGCGGGGATGGAGGTCGTCTACACCGGTTTGCACCAGACGCCGGAGCAGATCGTCGAGGCGGCGATCCAGGAGGACGCGGACGTCGTCGGCCTCTCCATCCTGTCGGGGGCCCACATGACGCTCTTCGCCAAGGTGGTGGAGCTGCTCAGGGCAAGAGATGCCGCCGACATCGTCGTCTTCGGCGGCGGCATCATTCCCGAGGACGACATCCCCGAGCTCGAGAAGCTCGGCGTGGCCAAGGTCTTCACCCCCGGAGCCACGACGACCGAGATCGTCGCCTGGGTGCGGGCGAACGTCGATCCCGACCGCTGAGTCGACCGGCTGGCGTGCGCTGTTCGTGGATGCCGACCGCCTGGACGGTAGTCGAGGAGCGCGCTTCGCGAGACCTCCGGAACTGGCTCGACGTGTCGCGCCTGGACCAGTGATCGACCAACCAGAAGAGAGTCAACTGAACTTCACCTGGCCAACTATGCTGCGGCCCATGGCTGACCCCACTTCGCCACAGGACTTCGAGTATGCCGGCCCCCCTCGCCCGGGGCGACGCTGCCCAGCCGGGCCACGACTCGCGGGACGGTCCTGGCGCCCGGCGGCGGTGCTGGTTGCGCTGGCACTCCTCGGTGGTTGCTCGCAACCGCCGCCACCCACTGGAGCGGGCACAGCCGCGCAGACCACGGCCGCGCAGACCACGGCCGCGCCACCCACTGGAGCGGGCACGGCCGCGCAGACCACGGCCGCGCAGACCACGGCCGCGCCGACCACGGCCGCGCCGACCACGGCCGCGCCGACCACGGCCGCGCAACCCACAACGGCGAGCCCGACCACACCACAGCCGCCTGCCAGCCCGCCAGCCCCAGCGCCTGCGGTCCTGCCCTCCAGCCCGACGCTTCAGCCCCTCAGGGGTGGCCCCGTCCTCGCCGTCAAGATCGACAACACGGGCAGCTCCCGGCCGCGGGTCGGACTGGGCCGGGCCGACGTCGTCTACGTCGAGCCGGTCGAGGGCGGGTTGACCCGCCTGCTGGCGATCTTCTCGACCTCGCAAGCAGGAGAGGTCGGCCCGGTACGCAGCGCCCGCGAGTCCGACGTGCCGCTCCTGAGAAACTACGGACCGGTGGCCTTCGCCTTCTCCGGGGCCTCGGCCGCCACCCTGAGGATCCTCGGCGGCGGCCACCAGGTCAACCTCTCGAACGACGCGTCCGGCCAGGGCTATCGGCGCGACGGCGCTCGTCCGGCTCCCTACAACGTCATCGGCAGCCCGTCGGCGCTCCTCGCTCGCGCCGGGGGCAGCGTTCCGCCGGCCGACGTCGGTTTCCGGTTCGGTCGGCCCTCGGCCGGCGGGGTGCCCGCGAACCATCTCGCGACACGCTGGCCGGCATCCGGCATCGACCTCTCGTGGGACCCCGGCCGCCAGCGCTACCTCGTGTCGACGGACGGCAAGCCGGACATCGACGCCGACGGCACCCAGCACGCAGCTGCGACGGTGGTCGTCCAGGTCGTCGCCAGCCACCTCTCGCAGAACCGCGACGTCAACGGCGCCCAGACACCGGTCGTCGACGTCGTCGGCCAGGGCGCGGCGACCGTCCTGCGGGACGGCCGGGCCTGGACCGGCGAGTGGTCCCGGCCCACCCCAGAGGCCCCGACCTCGTTCACCACCAACGGGCAGCCCATCGCGATGGCTCCCGGGCCGGTGTGGGTCCTGCTCGTGCCACAGGGGCAGGCCACCCAGCTGGGCTGAGCAGTCGAGTGTCCAGCGCTGCGTCCGCCGGCTCGGCGGCGACAGCGACCCAGCTGTCGGACCCAGGCAACCGCCGCCTGGGCTCGTGAGCGGCGCGGAGATCCCGGCATACGAGCGGGGTTGAGGGGCCGATAGAGTCCGGCGGGGAGCCAGACTCCTGCCCAGACCGCAAGCTCTTTCCAGAATGGGACGGACGATCCGTGGATCTCTTCGAGTACCAGGCCCGTGACATGTTCGAGGCACACGGGGTGCCCGTGCTGGCCGGCGTCGTCGCCGGCAACGTCGCCGAGGTGCGGGCCGCCGCCGAGCGGATCGGTGCCGGGAGCGGCGGGGTGGTCGTCGTCAAGGCGCAGGTCAAGACGGGCGGACGCGGCAAGGCCGGCGGGGTCAAGGTCGCCACGTCCCCCGACGCGGCCGCTGCCGCGGGCGAGGCCATCCTCGGCATGGACATCAAGGGCCACACCGTCCACCAGGTGATGGTGACGCAGGGAGCGAAGATCGCTGAGGAGTACTACTTCTCCGTCCTGCTCGACCGGGCGAACCGCAGCTACCTGGCCATGTGCAGCAAGGAGGGCGGGGTCGAGATCGAGGAGCTCGCCGTCACCCGGCCGGAAGCCCTCGCTCGGATCGCCGTGGACCCGAACGTCGGCATCGATGGCGCCAAGGCCAGGGAGATCGTCGAGGCGGCCGGTTTCGACGAGGCGGACCGGGGCGCCATCGCCGACGTGATCACCAGGCTCTGGGTGGTCTACCGCGAGGAGGACGCGACGCTCGTCGAGGTCAACCCGCTCGTCAAGACCGAGGGCGGCGACATCATCGCCCTCGACGGCAAGGTCACGCTCGACGAGAACGCCGACTTCCGCCATCCCGAGCACGCAGCCCTGCACGACAGCGCGGCCGCAGACCCGCTCGAGGCAGCCGCGAAGGAGCGTGGCCTCAACTACGTCAAGCTCGACGGGGACGTCGGCATCATCGGCAACGGAGCCGGGCTGGTCATGTCGACGCTCGACGTCGTCGCCTACGCCGGCGAGCAGGTTGCCGCCGACCAGGGGCTGAGCGTCCCACCGAAGCCGGCGAACTTCCTCGACATCGGCGGCGGCGCCTCAGCCGAGGTCATGGCCGACGGACTGCACATCATCCTCGGCGACGAGCAGGTCAGGTCGGTGTTCGTCAACGTCTTCGGTGGCATCACGTCGTGTGACGCCGTGGCCAACGGGATCGTCGGCGCCCTGGACAGGCTGGGTGCCGACGCGACGAAGCCACTCGTCGTGCGGCTCGACGGCAACAACGTCGAGGAGGGCCGGCGCATCCTCGCGGCACGCGCCCACCCGCTCGTGAGCATCGAAGAGACCATGGACGGCGCGGCCCGCAAGGCTGCCGAGCTCGCCGTCCCGGCGAAGAACTGAAAGGCGCACCTCGTCATGGCTATCTTCCTGACCGGCGAGTCGAAGGTCATCGTCCAGGGCATGACCGGCTCGGAGGGCATGAAGCACACGACGCGGATGCTTGCCTCGGGCACCAACGTCGTCGGCGGCGTCAACCCCCGCAAGGCCGGCCAGAGCGTCGGCTTCGACGGCGGCGTCACCGTGCCCGTCTTCGGCTCGGTCGCGGACGCGACAGCCGAGACCGGCGCCGACGTCACGGTCATCTTCGTTCCCCCGGCCTTCGCCAAGTCGGCCGTGCTCGAGGCGATCGACGCGAGGATCCCGCTCGCCGTGATCATCACCGAGGGCATCGCGGTCAAGGACACGGCGGAGTTCTTCAGCCACGCCCGGTCCACCGGCAACACCCGGCTCATCGGGCCCAACTGCCCCGGCCTGATCAGCCCCGGTCAGTCCAACGCCGGCATCATCCCGGCCGACATCGCGGGCCCCGGCCGGATCGGTCTCGTCTCGAAGTCGGGCACCCTGACCTACCAGATGATGTACGAGCTGCGGGAGTTCGGGTTCTCCTCGGGCGTCGGCATCGGCGGGGACCCGATCATCGGCACGACCCACATCGACTGCCTCGAGGCGTTCCAGGACGACCCCGACACCGACGCCATCGTCATGATCGGCGAGATCGGCGGTGACGCCGAGGAGCGCGCGGCGGCCTACGTCTCGGAGCACGTGACCAAGCCGGTCGTCGGCTACGTCGCCGGGTTCACCGCTCCCGAGGGCAAGACGATGGGCCACGCCGGCGCCATCGTCTCGGGTTCATCCGGCACGGCCGCGGGGAAGAAGGAGGCCCTCGAGGCAGCAGGGGTCAGGGTCGGCAGGACGCCGTCCGAGACCGCCGACCTGATGCGCGACATCATGAAGGGCATCTCGGGCTGAACTCCGGCTGACGCCGGCGATCAGCCGAGCGAGCCGACCAGGTCTCGGCAGGCCCGCTGACAGCGCCGGCAGGCGTCCGCGCAGACGCGGCAGTGCTCGTGCATGGAGGCGTTCTCGCCCCACTGGTCGCCGCAGCTCTTGCAGGCCTGCGCGCACGCCTCGAGCACCACCCGGGTGAGATTGGCGTCGTAGCCGGTGTGCCGGGACAGCACCCGCCCGGTGGTGTCGCAGAGATCCGCGCAGTCCGCGTTGCTGCGGATACACGTGGTCAGCTCCGCGACGCTGTCCTCGCTCAGCTACGCATCCGCACAGGCGGTGCAGGCCTGTGCGCAGTCCAGGCACGCCTCGACGCACGCGACCAGCTTGGTCGACCCCGCCCAGGTCCCTGGGGTAGCTGTCCAACATCTGAGCCGCACTGCTCACGACGGTCTCCTTCGTATGCCGCGGCGCAGCCCGGTCCTGATGCCGGGTCTGGTGACGCCATCAGGTCACCCAACGGCATACCCACAAGCGGCGAAATCCTCGCCGCCATCCGTATCCGGACCGGGGACCGCCGCCGACGGACGCGCCACCGACCGGGACCCCCCGCCGCGAAACCGACCGAAGCAGCAGGCAATCTGCGACCGCTCGGCGTGCCCTCGGCGCTGGGCCGCCGCGATCCGCGACGATGGTGCCCGTCATGAGCCTCCTCGAACGCGTCCGTCCCAACCGCACCGGCCCGGCACAGGGCGAGCCCCCGGCCGAGGAGGGCTGGTGGCGCCCCGTCCTCAGCGGCGCGATCGCCGCGGCCGGCTCCTGGCTCGTGCTCGCGCTGCCGGTGCTGATCGTCTGGGTCGGCACGCCGCGCACCACCGTGGGCTGGGGCGAGGCCCTCGGCGTGGCGAGCGGCGTGTGGTTCCTCGGCCACGGCAGCCCGCTGTCGGTGGGAGCCATGAGCGTCTCGGTCGTGCCGCTGGGCCTGTGGGCCGTCGCCGTCACGATCACCACCCGCAGTCTGGGCCGGCTGCTCGCCCGGACGGAGGCCGCGGCGCGCGGCACCACCTGGCCGCGCCTCCTCGCCCGTCGCCACCTCCCCGGCTTCGCCGTCGGGTATGCCGGGTTCGCCGTCGCAGCCTGGCTGCTCACCCTGGCCGGCCCGGCCCGACCGAGTCCCGTCGGCGTCCTCATCGTGCTCACCGTGCCGATCCTCGCCACCGCCGTCTGCCTCGTCCGCCGCCACGCCGCGGAGCAGGCGTCGCCCATCGTCGGGGAATGGCTCGACCGGGTCCCGCGCCCGGTCGGTCGAGCCATCGCCCCCGGCGTCTGGGGCTCCGCGGCCCTCCTGCTGCTCGGCACCGGGCTCGTCGTCGTGATGCTCGTCGCACGGGTCTCGACGGTCACCGGCCTCTACGCCGCCCTGGCTGCCGGCGTCCTCGGCACCCTGGCCCTCAGCCTCGGGCAGCTCCTCCTTGTCCCCAACCTGGCCATCTGGGCCCTCGCCTGGATGACGGGCCCGGGTTTCAGCGTTGCCGACGGGTCGGCGATCACCCTGTCCGGCGCCCATCCGGGACTGCTCCCGATGATCCCGCTCCTCGGCGCCCTCCCGACGGAGGGCAGCTGGCCACGGTGGCTGCTCCTCGTCCTCGCCCTGCCGGTGGCTGTCGGCTTTCTCGTCTCCCGGCGGGCGTGCCGTTCGGTCGCCCGGCTGGCGAGCTGGCGGACCAAGCTCATGACGTCGGTCGCGTCCGTTGCCGTCTCGGCTGGGGTCATCGCCGTGCTGACGGTGCTGTCGACCGGTTCGGCAGGCATCGACCGGCTCCGCCACGTGGGTCCGAGCCCGCTGGCGCTGGGAGCGGCACTGCTCGGGGAGCTGCTCCTCGGAGCCGCCCTCTACGTCAGCGGCGACTGGCTGCGGCAGCGCCGCGGCTGACCGGTCAGGCCGACGAAGGGTCGCTCAGCCGCGGTGCCAAGGGGCTCGAGGCCGGCGCTGGCCATCAGAGCTCGAACAGGTTGCCGACCAGGCTCTGTTGACGCTCCTGGGCGCAAGCAGCCTGCGCCGCCTGCGTGTTCGCGCCGGCCAGGCAGTCCTCATACGCCTTCAGCGGCACGTAGAGGGTCACCTGGGTCGCTGCGGCAAGCAGCAGCATCCCGACGAACCCAAGGGTGAGGAAGGGACCGAACCGCATCAGGGCCGGAGCGCTCTCGCGCTGGAGCCGGATCAGCTCGCGTACCGAGATGACCGCGGCGACGGCGATCGGCACGATCGCGACGGCCCGCTGGGGCAGCGGCAGGGCCGAGGCGAGCAGGATGAGCAGGAACAGCGCGACGACCGTCATCGAGTAGCCGCCGCGTCGCATCACCTGCTCGCGCGTCCGCTCTGCCACCAGTCCTCCTCCGCCCAGCCCATCGACGACGACGTCACCGACGACGACGTCGTCCCGACACATCCTGCCTGATGGCAACGACCGGTGGCCCTGCGCCGTGCCCACAGGAGGGGACCCGCCCATGACCGACCGGCATCGCTCGATAACCTGTCCCGGGTGACGGCACCTCACGCGGACCATCGCTGCGCGGTCGTCGTCCTCGTCTCCGGCAGCGGCACGAACCTCCAGGCACTGCTCGACGCCACCGCGGATCCCGGCTACGGAGTGTGCATCCGGGCCGTGGGTGCCGACCGCTGCGACATCGAGGGGCTCGCCCGGGCTCGCAGCGCCGGGATTCCCACCTTCGTATGCCGGGTCGCCGACTTCCCGACGCGGGCGGACTGGGACGTCGCGCTGGCAGCCCACGTCGCGGCATACGAGCCGGACCTCGTCGTCCTGGCGGGGTTCCTGAAGCTCACCGGGGAGGTGTTCCTCGCCCGGTTCGGCGGGCGCACCGTGAACACCCACCCGGCGCTGTCGCCGTCCTTCCCGGGGATGCACGCGCCCCGGGACGCGCTCGAGCACGGCGTCAAGGTGAGCGGCTGCACGCTGTTCGTCGTCGACGATGGGGTCGACTCGGGCCCGATCATCGCCCAGACCGCGGTGCCGGTGCAGGACGACGACACCGCCGCGTCGCTGCACGAGCGGATCAAGGTTGCCGAACGCGCCCTGCTCGTCGACGTGGTCGGCCGAATGGCCCGCGAAGGCTTCACCATCTCCCAGCGAAAGGTCTCCATCCCGTGAGCCAGCAGGTCAGCCCGACCACGGCCGAGTGTCGCCCGATCCGGCGCGCGCTGATCTCGGTGCACGACAAGAGCGGGCTGGAGGACCTCGCTCGAGGTCTGCACGAGGCCGGCGTCGCCATCGTCTCGACCGGGTCGACGGCGGCGGTCATCGCCTCGGCCGGCGTCCCGGTCACCGCGGTGGAGGAGCTGACCGGCTTCCCCGAGTGCCTCGGCGGACGGGTCAAGACCCTGCACCCGAAGGTGCACGCGGGGATCCTCGCGGACACCCACAACCCCGAGCACGTGCGCGAGCTCGACGCGCTCGGCGTCGAGCCGTTCGACCTCGTCGTCAGCAACCTCTACCCCTTCCGCGCCGCCGTGACCTCGGGCGCGTCGATCGAGGAGTGCATCGAGCAGATTGACATCGGTGGTCCTGCGATGGTGCGGGCCGCCGCCAAGAACCACGCCAGCGTCGCCGTCGTCACCAGCCCCACGGCATACGGGCAGGTCCTCGCCGCGGCGGCGGACGGCGGCTTCACCCTCGTCGAGCGCCAACGGCTCGCGGCGCAGGCCTTCGTCCACACGGCGACCTATGACGTCGCCGTAGCGAGCTGGATGGGCAACGTCGTCGCGGACACGTCTGGGGGCACGGGCTTCCCAGCGTGGACGGGCGCGACGTGGGAGCGCGTGACGCCGCTGCGCTACGGCGAGAACCCGCACCAGCGGGCGGCGCTCTATGCCCACTGGCGTCCCGGGATCGCCACGGCCGAGCAGCTGCACGGCAAGGCGATGTCCTACAACAACTACGTCGACGCCGACGCGGCGGTCCGGGCGGCCCACGACCACGGCGAGCAGCCGACCGTCGCCATCGTCAAGCACGCCAACCCCTGCGGCATCGCCGTCGGCGCCGACGTGGCGGCGGCCTACTCGAAGGCGCACGCGTGCGACCCGGTCTCCGCCTATGGCGGCGTCATCGCGACGAACCTGCCGGTCACCGAGGCGATGGCCGAGGCGGTCAAGGAGGTGTTCACCGAGGTCGTCGTCGCACCCGACTTCGAGGACGCGGCCCTAAAGGTGCTCCGGTCGAAGAAGAACATCCGGCTCCTGCGGCTGCCCGCCGGCATGGACCGCTTCCCCGACCCTGTCGAGGTGCGGCCGATCACCGGCGGCATCCTCGTGCAGACGGTCGACCGGGTCGACGCCGTGGTCGGCAACGATGACGCGGGCGACGGTGTCGAGGCCCCGGGTGCCGCCGCGCCGGGTGCCGAGGCCGACGGGGAGGAGAAGCGTGGCGGCGACGACCCCTCGCGCTGGAGGCTCGTCTCCGGCGAGCCCGCGGACGCTGCGACGATCGCCGACCTGGACTTCGCGTGGCGCGCGATCCGCGCCGTGCGGTCCAACGCCATCCTGCTGGCCAGGGACGGCGCCTCGGTCGGCGTCGGCATGGGGCAGGTCAACCGGGTCGACTCCTGCCACCTCGCCGTCTCGCGCGCAGGGGCCGAGCGGGCCCGTGGGTCGGTCGCCGCCTCGGACGCGTTCTTCCCCTTCGCCGACGGGCTGCAGGTGCTGCTCGATGCCGGCGTACGGGCCGTCGTCGCGCCGGGCGGCTCGATCCGCGACGACGTAGTCATCGACGCGGCCACGGCGGCGGGCGTGACGATGTACTTCACCGGCACCCGCCACTTCGCCCACTGACCGTGGACACCGACCGACCGGCCGCCCACGAGCCGGGACGCGTCCACCTCTTCTGGGCCGTCCTCACCTTCCTGGCCGGCACGTTCCTCTCCCTCCAGTCAAGGATGAACGGTGAGCTTGCGACCATCACCGGCCGCGGGATCGACGCCGCCCTGTGGAGCTTCGGCTCCGGCCTGGTGGTGCTCACCGGCGTCGTCGCGACCTCCCCCCCTGTTCGTGCCGGCTTCGTGAGTCTGCGAAAGGCATTGCGGGAGAAGGTCATCCAGCCGTGGCAGTGCTTCGGCGGCGGTGTGGGTGCGCTCTACGTCTTCAACCAAACGTATGCCGTCCCGCTCGCCGGCGTCGCGCTCTTCACCATCGCTGTTGTCGGGGGACAGACCACCAGCGCCGTCGTGGTCGACCGGTTCGGCCTCGGACCGGCCGGCCGCGTGCCGGTGACCCGCTCACGGGTGGCCGCCGCCCTGCTGGCGACGGTGGGCGTGGTCGTCGCCGTCGGCGGCCGGGTGACCAGCACGAGCAGCGTGATAGTCGTGCCGGTCGTCCTCGCGCTACTCGTTGGTGCGCTGATGACGGGGCAGCAGGCAACGAACGGCAGGGTCAACGTCGCGGCAGGCAACCCCTTCACGACGACCTGGCTGAACTTCGCCGTGGGGACGGTGGTCCTGCTCGTCCTCGCCGTGCCGGGAGCCCTGACCGGCGCCTTCGGGACGCCGGGCAGTCTCGCCGCCCCGTGGTGGGCGTGGCTGGGTGGAGTGGTCGGCATCGCCGTCGTGGCCATCTCGGCCGTTGCGGTCCGCCACCTCGGCGTCCTGCAGGTGATGCTGCCCATGCTCCTCGGCCAGCTCTCCTCGGCGGTCGCGCTCGACGCCCTGAGCCCGGCCACCCGCGGCCACATCACCCCGGTGGTCATCGTCGGCCTGCTCATCACCCTCGTCGCCGCTGCACTGGCCGGTTTCGCGGCGAACCGGCGCGCACGGCATACCGCTGCTGCGACGGCGGCTCGCCCGTAGCGCCGGAGGACGACCGACCGGATTCGAACGGCCGGTGGCGCGGGGGGACGAACGACGGGATCCGAACGGCCGAAACGGGTGCTGCTGAGCGTGACAAGCGGACTGGCTCCCGTCGATCGTCCCCGCGGGGAAGGCGCGCCAGCCCGCGGAGGGTGGCCGGGACGGCATACCGCAGCGTGGCAGGATGGGCGCTCGTGACGGCACAGATTCTTGACGGCAGAGCCACCCTCGCCGCGATCAAGTCCGAGCTGAAGGAACGCCTCGCGCTGTTGGCTGAGCGCGGCGTCGTCCCCGGTCTGGGGACCGTGCTCGTCGGGGACGACCCGGGCAGCCGGTGGTACGTGGGAGCCAAGCACAAGGACTGTGCCGAGCTGGGGATCGCGAGCATCCGCCGCGACCTGCCGGCGACCTCGACCCAGGCCGAGGTCGAGGCGGTCATCGACGAGCTGAACGCCGATCCCGGCTGCACCGGCTTCCTTGTCCAGCAGCCCACGGGCCTCGACGAGATGGCGCTCCTCTCCCGCGTCGACCCGACGAAGGACGTCGACGGGCTCCACCCGATGAACCTGGGCTGGCTGGTCCTCGGCAAGGCTGCCCCGCTGCCCTGTACGCCGATGGGTTGCCTCGAGCTGCTGCGCCGGCACGACGTGCCGATCGCCGGTGCCAAGGTCGTCATCGTGGGCCGCGGCCTCACCGTCGGTCGGCCGCTCGGACTCATCCTCACCCGCCGATCCGAGAACGCCACGGTGACGTTGTGTCACACCGGCACTCGCGACCTCGCGGCCGAGGTGCGCCAGGCCGACATCCTCGTGGCGGCCGCGGGCGCGCCGGGCATCATCACCGCCGACATGGTCAGGCCGGGAGCCGCCGTCCTCGACGTTGGGGTCTCCAGGGTCGACGGCAAGGTCGTTGGCGACGTGGCGCCCGACGTTGCGCAGGTAGCGGCCTGGCTCAGCCCCAACCCCGGTGGTGTCGGTCCGATGACCCGCGGCCTGCTGCTCACCAACGTCGTCGTCGCGGCCGAGAGGCAGGCTGGACTGCGGTGAGGTGGAGGGCCTTCGGCCGGCTGGGAGTCTGGTGGCTCGTCGCCGCCGGCTCGGCCGTCGGGCTGGGCCTGGTCATCTTCGCCGACGCCCTGCGCATGGGGGGCCGGGTCGTCGCGGCCTCATTCCTCGTGGGTGCGGCCCTGCGCCTGCTCGTCCCCACGCCTCGAGGAGGAGGACTCGAGGTGCGTCATCGCCTGCTCGACGTCGGCGTGCTGCTGGGTCTGGCCCTGGCGACAGGTCTGGCGTTCTCCCTCGTCAAGGCGAGGAGTGGCTGAGCCGCTCCGGTATGCCGGTTGGCCGGCTGCCGCGGCCGGCTTTCTCGGCCGGCCGTCTCGACCGGCCGCCGCCGGTTGTCTCTTCTGGCTGCCGCCGCCGGCTGTCTGGGCCGGCCGTCTCGGCCAGCTGTCTCGGCCAGCTGTCTCGACCGGCTGTCTCGACTGGCTGCCTCGAACCGGCTCCCGGCCGGCTCGCTCAGGCGAGAAGGCCCAGACCCTTGACCGCCTCGCGCTCGTCGGCCAGCTCGGCGACGGAGGCGTCGATCCTGCCTCGCGAGAAGTCGTCGATCTCGAGGCCCTGGACGATGCTCCACCGGCCGTCCGTGACCGTGACCGGGAAGGACGAGACGAGACCCGCCGGCACGCCGTAGGAGCCGTCCGATGCCACGGCCATCGAGACCCAGTCGCCGTCGGGCGTGCCGTCTACCCAGGTGCGCACGTGGTCGATGGTCGCGGAGGCGGCGGAGGCCGCGGACGAGGCGCCGCGCGCGTCGATGATGGCGGCGCCACGCTTGGCGACGGTCGGGATGAAGGTCCCGGCCAGCCAGTCCTGGTCGTTCACCGCCTCGGCGGCGTTCCGGCCGCCCGCCTCCGCGTGGAAGAGGTCGGGGTACTGGGTGGCGGAGTGGTTTCCCCAGATCGTCATCCTGCGAATCTGGGTGACCGGCACACCGAGCTTCGTGGCGAGCTGACCGATCGCCCGGTTGTGGTCGAGCCGGGTCAGCGCCGAAAAGCGCTCGGCGGGAATGTCGGGGGCGTTGCTCATCGCGATGAGGGCATTGGTGTTGGCCGGGTTGCCGGTGACCGTGACGCGGATGTCGTCCGCCGCGACCGCAGCCAGAGCCCTGCCCTGGGGAGCGAAGATTCCGCCGTTGGCCTCGAGGAGGTCACCGCGCTCCATGCCAGCACCGCGCGGGCGGGCGCCGACGAGCAGGGCGTGGTTGACGCCGTCGAAGATGGTGTTGGCGTCGTCGCCGATCTCGACCTTGGCCAGGGTGGGGAAGGCGCAGTCCTCGAGCTCCATGACGACACCCTCGAGGACCTTCAGAGCCGGGGTGATCTCCAGGAGGCGCAGCTCGACCGGGGTGTTCGGGCCGAGCAGCGCACCGCTGGCGATCCGGAAGAGCAGACTGTAGCCGATCTGGCCGGCAGCGCCGGTGACGGCGACCTTGACGGGTGTGGTGCTCACGGGACTGGCCCTTCGACAGCATTACGGAAGCGGACCTCACGACGCTATCAGCCCGAATTTCGTTCATCCCGACCCACTCAGGTGGCCTCGATCGCGGCTCGGGCTGCGACGGCGAGCGCTCCGGCGAACAGGAGGCTCGTGAAGCTTCCGATGAGGAATCGTTCGGCTGTTCCCTCGGGGGCTCCGCGGAGCTCTCCGTAGCGGCCCAGGCCCTTGAGGGCCACGACCAGCGCGACGCCTTCCGGCCACCCCGCGATGACGGTCAGCAGCACCGCCGCCCGCTCGAGCCACCCGATCGCGCGCCCACCGCACAGAGTCGACGCAGCCTTCGTCACCTGCGGAGACGTTTCGCGCGTCGCGGTCGACCCGCCGGAAGACCCACGTGGTAAGAGGGCTGCCGAGCACGAATGCCGTCACGGTGAACACCAGGCCGATCCCTGCGTCCAGAAGGTGTGCGCCCACTTCCCTACTCCTTCGGTATGCCGTCCTCACCTGTTTCACCGTCGGTCACCGACAGGTGGTGGATCGCCAGAGACTGTGCCCGAAGCTGCTCGACCCAGCCAGCGCGACAAACCCGTTGGCTCACGGCCGAGGGCGAAATGCTGAGCCGGTCAGCGACGTGTTGTTGGTTGAGTCCTTTGGCGAGAAGGTTGGTCACCTCCCATCCGGAATCGGTCCGTGTTCGGAGAACGAAGCAGAGCAGCCACAGGGCCGACTCGGCCTTGTCGGCTGCGACCCCATTCGCGCTCTGTACCCCCAGTTGGGCAGAAGTCGAGTGCGCGCTGCGAACGGCAGTTCGTGCCGCGACGAATGCGGGGCCTCGTCCTGCTCGCGCCTGCCGGGGAAGGGGTTCCTCCACAGGTCCGATGCCGATGCCAACGCGCCAGTCGTCGCCACGCATCAGGATGGTCACGACGTCGACAACCGTGCGAGGATCATTCACTCGTCGCCGGCGGTGCGATCAAACGCCCGGACAGGTTGCGGCCGCACCTCCTTGAGGCTGGTCAGGGCCGCGGGCACGAGGTCAGGTCCTCTCCTGCTCGCGCGTTGGTCCGCGGTGATGACAAACACTCGCTCCATCCTTCATTTGCCCCGTTCAGCGGCAACCTCGGCGGTGACCTCAGCGGTGACCTCGGCGGGGCTGACGTCGCCGCTGACGTCGGCGCCGCTGCGGTCGATGCCGGTGATCGCGTCGAAGGACCAGCCGGCGATGACCGCCCCCACGACCGGGGCGACCCAGAAGAGCCACAGCTGCCCGGGGGCCCCGTTGCCGTTGAAGAAGGCGACCGCGGTGGAGCGGGCCGGGTTGACCGACGTGTTGCTGATCGGGATCGAGATGAGGTGGATCAGGGTCAGCGTCAGGCCGATCGCGAGCGGGGCGAACCCGGTCGGCGCGTGGGAGGTCGTCACGCCAAGGATGACAAAGACGAAGAACGCGGTGAGCAGGATCTCGGTGAGCAGCACGGCCACGAGCGAGAAGCCACCGGGGGAGTGCTCCCCGTAGCCGTTGGCGGCCAGGCTGCCGGTGACCGCCGCCCCACCCTTCACGCTTTTTGCCAGCCCCCACAGGACACCGCCGGCGAGCAGCCCGCCGACCACCTGGGCCACGATGTAGGCGCCGACGTCCCGGAGGCTGTCGAAGCGCTTGGCCGCCCACAGGCCGATCGTGACCGCAGGGTTGAAGTGTGCCCCCGAGACGTGCCCCACGGCATACGCCATGGTGACGACCGTCAGCCCGAAGGCGAGCGCGACGCCGAGGTGTCCCACGCCGAGCTCGGTGCCCCTTGAGTCGGTGACGTTACCGGGCGAGAAGAACTTCGAGCCGAAGATCGCCGTGCCGCACCCGCCGAGGACGAGCCAGAAGGTCCCCAAAAGCTCCGCACCGAGCCGCTTGCCGAGCGGAGGTGTCGTCATGCCCCGCAGGTTAGCGGAGCGTATGCCGTGTCGCCCGGCGAACTCGCGGCCGCCGGGAGCGAGGTTTGGGGACGAGACGACCTTCAGGTCACGGTGCCCTGTGCGGCAGGGAAGCTGCGCTCACGCACATGCCGAGAGTTCCTTCCCGAGAGCTGCGAAACCACATCGCCGAGGTGCTGCGCCAGGTTGCGGATGGCGCGCGCGTCACGGTGACCGTCAATGGTGCAGCTGTCGCGGAGATCAGCCCGGTGCGCGAGACGCGTCCCGCCTTCATCTCCAAGCGCGACCTGATCGCCTTGCTGGCGCACCGTCAGGCGGACCCCGGCCTGCGTGACGACCTGGCGACGCTCGCTGGCGAGACGACTGACGAACGTGACTCCACCCGGTGACGGGCCCCTCGCGAGGGCCACTGGCGACCTGGAGCCGAACTATCTTGATGTCAAGGTATCGTGGGATGACCGAGGCACGGATCCGTGGGAGAGTCCTGTCGGCCCCACCGCCGCACACCGCCGCACCCCGAGGAGCACGAGAACATGAGCAAGATCAAGGTGGTCAACCCCGTCGTCGAGCTCGACGGCGACGAGATGACCCGGATCATCTGGCAGTTCATCAAGGACCGGCTCATCCACCCCTACCTCGAGATCGACCTCAAGTACTACGACCTCGGCGTCGAGCACCGCGACGAGACCAACGACCAGGTGACCGTCGACGCCGCGAACGCCATCAAGGAGTTCGGCGTCGGCGTAAAGTGCGCGACGATCACGCCGGACGAAGCCCGCGTCCAGGAGTTCGGCCTCAAGGAGATGTGGAAGAGCCCCAACGGGACGATCCGCAACATCCTCGGTGGCGTGATCTTCCGCGAGCCGATCATCATCTCCAACATCCCGCGGCTCGTGCCGGGCTGGACCAAGCCGATCATCATCGGCCGCCACGCGCACGGCGACCAGTACAAGGCGCAGAACTTCAAGGTCCCCGGCGCCGGCACCGTGACGATCACCTACACCCCGGCCGGCGGCGGCGAGCCCGAGGTGCACGAGGTCGCCACCTACGGCGACGACGGCGGGGTCGCGATGGGGATGTTCAACTTCAACGACTCGATCCGTGACTTCGCCCGGGCGTCGCTGAACTACGGCCTGCAGCGGGGCCTGCCGGTCTACCTCTCGACGAAGAACACGATCCTCAAGGCCTACGACGGCGCGTTCAAGGACATCTTCCAGGAGGTCTTCGAGGCCGAGTTCAAGGAGGCGTTCGACGCGGCGGGGCTGACCTATGAGCACCGGCTCATCGACGACATGGTCGCCGCCGCGATGAAGTGGGAGGGCGGCTACGTCTGGGCCTGCAAGAACTACGACGGCGACGTCCAGTCCGACACGGTGGCGCAGGGCTTCGGGTCGCTGGGGCTGATGACGTCGGTCCTGATGACCCCCGACGGCCAGACCGTCGAGGCCGAGGCGGCGCACGGCACGGTCACCCGCCACTACCGCCAGCACCAGCAGGGCAAGCCGACCTCGACGAACCCCATCGCGTCGATCTTCGCGTGGACCGGTGGCCTGAAGCACCGCGGCAAGCTCGACGGCACGCTCGAGGTGACCGAGTTCGCCGAGACCCTCGAGCGGGTCTGCGTCGAGACGGTCGAGGAGGGCAGGATGACCAAGGACCTCGCCCTGCTCGTCGGCCCCGACCAGGCGTTCCTGAGCACCGAGGGCTTCCTCGCCGCGATCGACGAAAACCTCCAGAAGGCGATGGCCTGACCTCAGGCGCTCGCATGCCGGGCTGCTCACCCAGCTGACCCTCGTGCGCCCAGCACACCTTTTGTGCGCCCAGCACACCGTACGCCGTGTGCTGGGCGCAGCGACGTGGGCTGAGCCAGCGCTACGCAGCGCGCCGGGACCGGGAGATGGCCTGACGGATCGGGCGCAGGATGCGCTCGGGGCGCAGGCGGGTGGGCCGCGCACTCCGCCGGCCGGTTGGGCGACGTGTGGGTTCCAACGCTCCAACTATCGGTCGTCCTACATTTCGTATTACAATCGGCCAATGGCCGACACCATCACGTTCCGCCCTGACGAGGACACCCAGCGAGCCCTCGACGCGCTGACTGCGGACGGCACCGCCGTGTCGACGGTGGTCCGTTCGGCGCTGATCGACGCTGCTCGCTCCAGGGCACTGAAGCGTGTTCGAGCCGAAGCTGAGGCGTTGGCGGCTGACCCAGGCGACCGCGCCGAGGCCGCGCAGGTCCTCCGCGACATGGAGACCCTGCGTGCGTGGTGACGTCTTCCGGCTGAGGGCCCCTCGTGGAGCCCGCGCCCACGAGCAGGCTGCAGCGCGCTATGCCGTTGTCGTGCAGTCCGATGCACTACCGCTGTCCACCTGGCTCGTGGCGCCCACGTCGACATCCGCCAGACGGGCCAGCTTCCGTCCGGAGATAGAGATCTTCGGCGTCTCTACTCGAGTCCTGGCAGAGCAGACAGCGGCTGTAGATCCCGATCGGTTGGGGCAGCAAGTCGGCCAGCTGACGTTCGAGGAGCTCAACCGTGTGGACGCTGCGCTGCGAGTCGTGCTTCAGCTCTGACCAGGGTTGCCGGCCTGCCGCGGGGTCACGGCGAGATCACGGCTCACGAGATCGCGTAGATCGCAGCTCACCAGTTGTGCGCCGGCGCGCGCAGCGCCGGCCACATAGCCGGCGTCGTAGACCGACAGGCCCTGCGTCTCCGCGATTCTGACGGCGTGGGCGATGAGAGCTTCGTCGACCCGTACCAGCCCGCCGTCGGCCGCGATCGCGTCGACCAGGCCTTGCAGGCGACCGGCAGCTTGTCCATCGCGCCACGCTCGGACAGCGACGTTGCCGACTTGGTAGAAGGCCAGATCAAGTGTGGCTAGAGTCGCGTCACCGGCCAGCAGTTGGCGCGCCGCCTCGTGCTGATCGTCGTCGGCGTCCTCTCGGGCCAGCAGGACGCTCGCGTCCACGAACCAGACGGTCACGCTGTCGGTCGGTGTCGCTTGAGGTCATTGACGCCGTTGCCTCCATGGTGGCCAGCTTCACTCATCAGTTGCTGCACCCGGCGCGCCCGTTCGTGCCCTCGGTGGCGCAGGCCCTCGTGGGCGTAGTCGCGTAGCAGCCCGCTGCGGGTGGTGTTCCTGCGGGCGGCCTCGGCGTCGAGCGAGCCGAGCAGATCATCGGGTAACGACACCATCACCTTGGCCATCAGCCGAGTATACCCGGTACTGCTGATTGTGGCCATCAACCGTCTCAGGCCTCGCGCACCACAGCGACGGCTCCGGGGGCGAGGGCGAGCACTCCGGTGACGGCGGTGTCCGCCACGAGGTCGTGCCCCGTCACGGGCAGCTCCTGAGGCTGGTCCGTGTGGTTGATGGCGAAGAGCCAGGTGCGCTCGTCGCGCGCCCGGCGCACCAGCTCGACGCCGGACGGTGCCGCCACTGGTGGGGTGACCTTCGCGAGGTCGAGGAGGCTGGCGACCAGTGCGGCCAGCTGATCGCGCTCGGGCAGGTAGCTGAGGTACCACGCCGAGCCCGCGCCGATGTCGTTGCGGGTCAACGCCGGCCGGCCGGTGTCGGCGTAACGCACCACCGGGGTGGCCGTGGTCGTGTCGAGATCCTCGGTCCAGAGCAGCGCCCGGCTCGAGTCGTCCAGCGCCCGGCTCTGCCCCTCGAGGAGCGGGCGGAACTCCTCGACGCGCACTCCAAGAAGCTCCCGGAAGGCGCCGGGGTAGCCGCCGAGGCGGATGTGGTCGTGCTCGTCGACGATCCCCGAGAGGTAGGTCACGAGCACGTGGGCGCCGGCTTCGGCTGCGGCGTGGATCGCCGCCGCGTGCTCGTTCCGCACGAGCTGCAGGGTTGGCACGACGACCAGCCGGTATGCCGTGAGGTCGGCACCCGGGTGCACGACGTCCGCGGACAAGCCGAGGTCACGCAGCGCGCCGTGCACCTGCAGGGCGACGTCGGCGTAGTCGACCCGGTTCGAGGGCACGGCCGGCCCGGCCACCGTCCAGGCCGCCTCGTAGTCCCACAGCAGGGCGACGTCCGCCTGCACCGTGCTTCCCGCGAGCTCGCCGAGGCGGGCCGCGATCTGGCCCAGCCGGCATACCTCGCGGAAGACCTCGGTGTCGGCTCCCGCGTGCGGGACCATCGCGGAGTGGTACTTCTCGGACCCGGCGCGGGAGGCGCGCCACTGGAAGAAGCCGATGGTGTCGGCGCCGTGCGCCACGTGGGTGAGGCTGTCGCGCACGAGCTGGCCGGCTCCCTGG
>JAABUY010002961.1_pt1 | contig 19350 bp, 16 predicted proteins | sample 5560271 | NCBI WGS metagenome assembly JAABUY01 (sample SAMN10711886, study PRJNA513374) | rock metagenome | isolation source: Antarctica rocks | place: Antarctica: Victoria Land, University Valley
GGGACCGCCGCGACGAGCAGCAGGGCGCCCAGCAGCGTCGCGCCCACGGCCGCGTCGTCGCGCGCGCCGCGCCGGCGCCGCCGCCAGAGGACGAGGCCGAGCGCGAGGATGCCGCCGCCGAGCAGCGCGTCGCTGCCCAGCTCCGGCGTCGCCGCCCCCCCGCCGCCCGGCCCGCCGGGCAGGGGTGTGCCGAGCGCCGGGAAGACAGTCGAGGCGTCGAGGCCCTTCACCCGCACATGGAAGATGTCGCCGGGGGCCGGGGTCTTGTAGCGCGTGTAGGCGGCGCCAGGCTTCACGACGATCTGCGTGTCGGTGTACCGGAGGACGACCAGGCCCACGCCGTTCAGCGACGTCGCGGTGTTGAAGCCCATCGAGAACGTCGGCGTGTAGATGAACAACTGGTCGCCGAAGTCGGCCCCGTTGTCGGGCACGCCCGCGGGGTTGACCACCTGCGCGGCGGGCGCGGCGCCGAAGCCGGTCCCGTCGATCGTGAACGTCGGGTCCGTCACCGTACCGGCGACATCTATCGAGGTGATCGCGGGCCCGGGGTTCGTCGCCGTCAGCGGCGCCTGGGCCGCCTGCAGGTCGTAGGGCGTCGTGTCGGGTGTGCCCGTGAACGCGCGCCACATCGGCGTGGCGTTGGCGTCGAACTGGCTCATCGGCTGCAGGCCCAGGATCAACTCGATCGTGCGCACCATCGACGCGGTGTCGTAGAGCGCGTGGTCGACGCGCGGGGCCGCTTGCGCGGTGTAGGGGCTGATCACCAGCGACTCGGTGCGGTGGGCGTCGACGTGGTCGGGGCCGTCTTGCGCGTCGTCCTCGGTCACGAAGATTGCCGTGTCCTTCCAGTACGGGCTGTGACTGACCGAGTCGGCGATGGCGCCGACGGCCTGGTCGTTGGTGGCGACGTACGATTGGGGGGTCAACTGCCCCGGCTGTAGCCCCGACGTGTGGTCGTTGGGCACCCACAGGACCTCGAGGTTCGGCAAGTTGTTGTCCCGGACGAAGCCGGCGAACTCGCTCCGCCACGCGGCCACGCGGTCGGCCTCGGGGTAGTTGAGGTCGAAGGGCTGGTAGTGTGGGGCGACGTGGCCGGCCAGGTTCGGGAACCCACCGACCACGGCCGGCAGGCAGAGCACGTCGCCCGCCGGGACCAGCTGGCCGCTGTAGTGCGCCGTTACCGGCCCCGCGCAGGTATCCGCCCGCGCGGCCGGCAACACGGAGGAGCTCCCCGAGCCGCCGGAGAACTCGCCGTAGTAGCGGTAGCTGATCCCGGCCTTGGCGGCCATGTCCCACAGGTAGCCGCCCGGCGAGAGGCTAATGTTGCCCCCGTAGCCGAGTTGGCGCCCTGAGTAATCCTCCACCCACGACTTCTCGTTGTAGTCGCTGGCGTTGGCCGAGTCGGTCCAGTTGTGCCCGTCGGCGCTAACCTCGCCGTTGGCGTAGAAGTTGTCGAGCAGCCCGAAGCGCTCGGCCAGCGCGTGGATGTTCGGCGTCACCCGCCGCCCGAACAGGGTCAGGTCGGCCCGGTTGTTGCCGATCGACTCGTCGCCGAAGACCTGGTCGTAGGTGCGATTCTCCTTGATGATGTAGATGACGTGCTTGAGCGGCGACGCGCCGCCGGGCAGCGGGATGGGGTTGCCCGCGTCGCGCTGGTCGATGGCCGTGTCGCCCTCCTTGTTGTTCGTCGCCACCTGGGCGCTGTACGCCTGTAATTGCGCGGCGTCGGGGACAGGAATCATGGAAAGCGTCCCGACGATCATGCTGCCGGTGTACTGGTCTTCGTCTCTCGGGATGGGGCTCGTGGGGTTGGGGTAATGACCCGTGTCATTCGGTCCGGCGCCCAGCCCCTTGGCGTTGAGCACGAACAGCCGCCCGTCGGCGCTCGCGCGCACGTCGGAGGGGTACCACGCCACCGGGATGCGCCCCATGACCGTCTCGGGCCCGCGCGCCCCGTTGAGACCAATCATGGCCACGGCGTCCTCGCCGGCAAGGGCCACGTAAAGCCGCGCGCCGTCGGGGCTCACCGAAAGCCCCTGGGGGCTGCTGGAGAGCGGCGCGCCGGCGTAGGGCCGCAGGTCGATGGTGCGCAACCGCGCGCCAGTCGCCGTGTCGATCACCGCGATGGCGTCGCTGTTGGAGAGCGAGACGAACAGCAGCCCGGCGGCCGGCGTACCGGCGGGGCCGAAGGCCATAGCCGTGGGGTGGCTGTTGGCCAGCGGCGTCACGACATTCGGGACGCCGACGGTGATCGTCGCGGCCACGGTGGCGCTCGTCGTGGAGATGACCGAGAGCGTGTCGTCGCCCCAGTTAGAGACGTAGACGCCCTTGCCGTCCGGACTGACCAGGGTTGTGTAGGGCCTGCCCCCGACCCGGATGGTCTTGGTGACCGTTAGCGCCCCCGTGTCGACCACGGAAACGGTGTTGGCGAGGTCGTTGGCCACGTAGAGGGACCGGCCATCCGGGCTCACGCTCAGGCCGGCCGGGTAGGGGTTCTTCTGGGCGGCCGTCGCGAGCGGGACGGTACCCGCGGGCGTGAGCGCGCCGTCCGCGCCGACGGTGTAGGCGCGCACGACGTTGTTGTAGCCGCCCGCAGCGTAGGCGCGCGTGCCGTCGGGGCTGTAGGCGACGCCGATGTAGACGCTCTGCGGGGAGGGGAAGGGGATCGTCTGGACGACATGGCTGTCGGCCGTCGCCACGACCTGGAGCGATTCGGTGCCGCCCCCGCTGTTGGCCACGAGCAGGTACTTGCCGTCGGGGGAGAAAACCGCGCCGAGTGGCAGCTTGCCCAGGTTGGTCTGCTGCCCGGCCGGCGTGATGGTGCGCTGGTCGATGAGCGTGGTGCTGCCGCCGGGTTGCCGTCCTGGGGTCGGGTCGGCGGCGTGGGCGAGCCGCGGCGCCCCGCCGACGAGCAGCAGGAGTGCGAGCACGGCGAGGGACACGGCCACCCGTGCGGCGGGACAACGCCGCGCACGGGCGGCCGGGGCGTCCGCCGCGCGGACAGGGGAGGCATGAGGCCGCCGCTGGTGTGGCCGCCGGGGGTCGCGTGAGGGCTGTCGGTCCGGGCTGTACATGCGCGGCTCCTTCCGTATGCGCCCCTCACGGGGCGTGCAGTTCTACGGGGGCGATGCGGGACGCCACAAAGCGCGGTCCCGTCGTGCCGCCTTCACTCTACCCCCATCGGATTAAGGGCGCGTTAAGGCACGGTTAAAACGCGGTTAACATACAACGTTTGCTACATAGAACGCGAGGAGCGCGCAGCGCTAGGAAGCCGCTGATTTCATCGGCACAGGCAGCGCCGACACAAGCGCGAACCGCTGCTGAAGGACGGACAACAGGGTGCGGATCGCCTGAAGCGCCTCCGTCAGAGCCCGATGGAGGGCTGCGGCGTGCGTCGCAGTAGCCGCTGCCAGGGCCAGCGACCCCGTGGCCGTTCGCTACAGTCGGGAGTTGCTGGCGGAGGAGGGAGAGGGCGCGCGGCGTCGCCGCGATCGAGGCCGACCTGCGCGACCCGGCGACGATCCTGGGACACCCCACGACCCGCCGCCTGCTCGATGCCCGGCGGTCGCTGGGCCTCCTGCTCATGGCGGTGCCGCATTTCGTCCTCGACGACGACGAGGTCGCCGGTCTTGAGTTGCCCGTGCATGACCAGGATGCCGCCGTAGATGATGACGAGCGCCGTGGCCACGGCAGCGACGACCTCGACCAGCGGCAGGATCAGCGCGGCGATGCGCCCGGACTCCACGTTGGTATCGCGGTTGTAGCGGTTGAGGTCGTCGAACTCTTCGCTGTTGCGCCCCTCGCGCGCCAGGCCCTGGATCACGCGCATGCCCGAGATGTTCTCCTGCAAAGTCGAATTGACCAGCGAGATGGCGGCGCGCGTGCGCCGGAAGGAGCGTTGGGCGTAGCGCTGCCAGAAGGCGGCGATGATGACCATGACCGGCAGGACGGTGAAGGCGAGCAGGGCCAGCCCGACGTTCACGACCAACATGATAATGACGATGCCGACGAGGGCGATCAGCGAGCCCAGGATAGAGAGTAGGCCCGAACTCAGCATGTTCTCCAGCACGGCGATGTCGCTTTGCAGGCGCGACATGACGCGGCCGATCTCGGTGCGGTCGTAGAAGCTGAGCGAGAGCCGCTGCAGGTGCGCGAACATGTCCGACGAGAGCTTGTAGAGCGTCTGCTGCCCGGCCCACGACATGGTCCAGACCTGCCAGTACTGCGCCTGCCAGGCCACGACGTTGACAAAGAGCAGCAGCAGACCGATGCCGGTGAGGCCGCGCGCGTCGTGCAGGCGCCCGTATTGCACGAGGTTGATCACTTTGCCGATGAGCAGGGGGGTGGCCAGGTTGGCCAGCGTGGACACCACCATCAGCACGGCGCTGGCGATAGCCGCGCCCCTGTAGGGGGCGATGTAGGGACCGAAGCGCTTGATCAGGTCCCAGGAAAACGAGGCCGACTCGTCCTCGTCCAGCCCGGCTAGGTCGCTCTCGCGCACGGCGCTGCGGCGGCGGTAGGCGACGTACGACTCACTGCGTTTCGCGCTCATCGCGCCACCCCCTGCGCGACGCGGCGCGTCGAGAGCGTGCGCGCCTCATATTCTTCCTGCTCACGCAACTGTAGGTCGTACAGCCGCGCGTAGGCGCCGCGCCGCGCCAATAGCTCGGCGTGCGTGCCACGCTCGATGATGCGGCCGTTTTCCAGCATCAAGATCTGATCGGCGTTCTTGATCGTGCGCAGGCGCGAGGCCACCACGAAGGTGGTACGCCCGCGCATCACCACGTCGAGGGCTTGTTGGATGAGGTACTCGGTCTCCATGTCGACGGCCGAGGTCGCGTCGTCGAGCACCAGGATACGCGGGTTGAGCAGCAGCGTGCGTGCGATGGCCACGCGCTGCTTCTGGCCGCCCGAGAGGGTCACACCGCGCTCACCGACCCAGGTGTCGTAGCCGTCGGGCAGGGTCAGCGCGACGTCGTGCAGGCGCGCCGCTTTGGCCGCGGCGAAGACCTGCGCGTCGGTCGCGTTGGCGACGCCAAAGGCGATGTTGTCGCGCAGCGTGGCGTTGAACAGGAAGACATCCTGCAGCACCAGCCCGATGTTGCGCCGCAGCGAGGCCAGCGTCACGTCGCGCACGTCGTGGCCGTCGATGGTCACGCGGCCGGACGTGGCGTCGTAGAAGCGCGGCAGCAGTTGTAGGATCGTGCTCTTGCCGCTCCCCGTCGCGCCGAGCAGGGCGACGACCTGTCCGGGCTGCGCGTCGATGGCGATGTCGTGCAACACCTCCGCGCCCCCCTCGTAGGAGAAGGAGACGTCCTCGAAGCGCACCTGCCCGCGTACGTTGACGAGTGGGCGCGCGTTCGGGGCGTCGGCGATGGCCGGCGGCATGTCCAGCACCTCGAAGAGGCGCGTGCCGCCGGAGAGCCCGCGCGTGAACCAGGTCACCATGAAGCCAAAGGTGCGCACCGGTGTACCCAACAGGAGCACCAAGGTGATGACAAACACGAGCGTGCCGGGAGTCAATGAGTGGTCGACGACCGTGGCGGCGCCGATCCAGACGACGAGTACCGTGACGACGTTGAGCACGAGCACCATCAGGGGCTGGTTCCAGGCCGAGAGGCGCATGGCGTCGAGGCTGAGCGTGCGCACCTCCTGGTTCTGGCGGTCGAACTTCGTGGCTTCATAGTCTTCGCGCGCGAACGCTTTGACCACACGCACGCCGGCCAGGCTCTCCTGCATCACCGTGCTGAGCGTGCCGGTCTGGTCCTGCACGTCGAGCCACAGGCGGTGCAAGCGGATGGAGACCCGCCAGGCCAGGACGGCCAGCACCGGCACGCAGGTCAGCGTGACCAGGGCCAGCGGCGGGTCGACCCACAACAGGATCAGCGCGATGGGCACGAAGGTCGCGACGGCCAGGGCCGCGCGGAGCAACCCGAGCACGATGAAGTTGCGCACCGCCTCGATGTCGACCGTCAGGCGCGACATCAAGTCGCCCGTTTCCGAGCGATCGAGGAACGAGAAGTCGAGGCGCTGCAGGTGATCGTAGACCATGGTGCGCAGGTCGTAGGCCACGAGCTGCGAGACCGACTGCGAGAGGTAGCCCTGCCCATAGGCGAAGAGCCCGCGCAGCGAACTGGCGGCCAAGATGACCAGCGCGGTGCTGACGAGGTCGCGCGTCCGGCCGCGCGGCACGGCGATGTTATCGACGATCTGTTGTAGCGCGAATGGTACGACAAAGGAGAAGGCCGTCGAGAGCAGTAGGCAGGCCACACAGAGGAGCGATAGACGCAGGTGCGGGCGCAACAGACCTGTGATGCGGGCGTAGGCGCGCAGGTTGTGCCGCCACGTCGTGACGCGCTCCGTCGTCAAAAGCCTGCCCTCCGTCGTGTTGGTTGTCGCAGCCACACGCGAAAGCACACGGCTTGGGCGTAAGGGGATGGGTGGTGTGGGGAAAAGACCCGTAAGCGGACATGAACGTCGCCTGTCGTCAGTATACCTGAGTCACCTACCCCCCGGCTGAAGCCGGGGGCTTGCCCTCACTCACCGTCAGGGGGACAGCTTTCGGGCTTCCACGCCAACACGATGCTGACGTGTGTCGCTCACGCGACAGGGCGGGGTGATCTGATGTCCAGTCGCCACGCACGAGGCGTGACTTCCGCTGCTCTGGACCCGCCCGTCCGGCCTAGACCGGACATAGGAGCCGTGAGGAGGTCTCCTCTAGCTCGTGCGCTGAAGCCGTTTCACCCGCGGGGAGTGTGCCTAATCGCGCACCCATATAATACCATTTCGAGGGGGGCGACATCTCATACACCGGGGCGCTCCGTACCGCGCGCCGCGGCCCGTCGCCCGTGGGCGATCCCATTCCTCCGCATGGCTAAAACCAGCGGCCCGCTGGGAGACAAGGTGGGACGACGGCTAATGGCTGCGGCCCCGTCGCCCAGCGTAATCGCACGACGGCCCTTCCCCGAACGCCGCGCGCGCACGACGAGCGGCACGATCCTCACCCCCTTCGATCCGTACCTGCGCGAACGATGGGACGCCGGGTGCCAGCACGTCCCCACTCTATGGGCGGAGCTGCGGGCGCGTGGGTTCACCGGGTCAATGCGGACCGTGCGGGGGCATGTGGCGCGCTGGCGGTCGGAACCAGCGCGCCGCGGCCCGCAGCCGAAACACCCGCTGCGAAAGCGAGCGCCGACGCTGGCCCCACCCACCATCCGCACGTTCTCTGTGCGCCAGGCGACATGGCTCATGCTCCGGCAGCCTGCAGACCTGGACGCGGAGGAGCAGGCTTACCTGGGCGAGTTGCTGTGCGTGTGCCGGCCCGCGGCGACGGCGTGTCACCTCGCCCAGGCCTTCTTCGCGCTCGTCCGCGACCGTGATGCGGCGGCGCTCGGCGGGTGGCTCGATGAGGCGGAGCAGAGCGACCTGCCCGAGATGGGCGGATTCGCCGGGGGGATACGGCGCGACCGCGCGGCGGTGGACGCCGGGCTGACGCTCGACTGGAGCCAGGGGCAAACCGAGGGGTTCGTGAACAAGCTCAATAATGCTCAAGCGCCACATGTTCGGCCGTGCGGGCCTCGACCTGCTCCGCGCGCGGATGCTGGACGGCGGGTAAAGCATCATCAAATGTGGGCATGAGCCCAGTATAGATCGGTCGTCTCCACGCCCAAGCAGTCGAGGCTCTCGTCCAGGTCGGCGATGATCTCTTGCGGAGCCAGGCGTGGGATGTGCATGGTCGCCAGGTCGGGATGACCGCCCTTAGTGGCCAGGATCATCCGGTCCCGCTGCCCTGTCGTCTTGAGCCACTGCCCGATCGTCTTCTCGCTCCTGTGCTTCTCGCCTGGACACCAGTCGCCGTAGACGTGTGCGGTATCCAGGAAAGTGCCACCCGCCTCCACGAATGCGTCCAGGACGGCAAAGGAGTCGTGGCGGCTCAACGCTGTGCCCATGTCGCCCGTGCCCAGGCAGATGTGCGAGACGCGCATGGTGGTGTGGGGGATCGCGACGTATCTCATACCGGTTGCCTCCCGTGAGCAAGGAATGCGTCCGCTACGTCAACCACCTGCGACCTATCACGGCCTCCGGCAGCGCATCCCCGTCCTCTGCACATGGGTGGCCAGATAGCGTGCCGGATAAAAGCGGACGCGCATGCCGTCTCTGTCTACGGCGGTTTACACCATGACTATCGAGGGGACGCGTAGCCCGCCAAGGGTGAGCGGATAGGCTAACCGACCAGCACAGCGGGGGAGGGCCACCTCCACAAGCGGAGGCGGCCCGTGTCGTCGGCGCGTGTCCGGCCGATACCAGCGCCCGTCGTACTCCCCCTACCACCGATAGGGGTGCGGCCCGAAGTCGGCGCGGTAGTAGTCTTCGGTGTGCGTGCCCGGTGGGATCAGCGCGTCGACGCGCTCCTTGTCCTCGGCCGTGATTGTCACGTCATTGGCTGCGAGGTTCTCGTCCAACTGTGCGACGCTGTGGGGGCCGAGGATAGGGCTCGTCACGCCGGGCTGGGCGTTCAACCAGGCTAGGGCGAAGGCCGTCATCGCGCAGCCCTTCTCCGTGCACAATTGCTCCAGGCCCTCCAGCACCCGCCAGGTGTCCTCACTGAAGTCTTCGGGCTTCTCGCGCGCGTTGGACGGCCCCGCCTGCCCGCGCCGGTACTTGCCGGTCAACTTGCCGCCCGCGAGCGGGCTCCAGGGGATCACCGCGACCCCGTAGGTCTGGCAGAACGGGATCAACTCGCGCTCGACCCGCCGGTCGAGCAGGTGGTACGGCGGCTGCTCGGAGACGAAATGGGTGAGCCCCCGCTCCTTGGCGACCATCCACGCTTCCATAAGCTGCCAGGCGGCGTAGGTGCTGGTGCCCACGTAGCGCACCTTGCCCGCGTGGATCAGGTCGTCGAGCGCGCGCAGCGTCTCGTCGATGGGCACGCTCGACTGCGGCCGGTGGATCTGGTAGAGGTCGATATAGTCGGTTCCCAAGCGGCGCAACGAGGCGTCGCAGGCCTGGATAATATTGCGGCGGTGGTTGCCCTGCATATTGCGGTCGTTATCGTCCATCGCCCCGTGGACCTTGGTCGCCAGGACCACATGGTCGCGCTTCCCGCCGGCCAGGGCGCGCCCGGTCATCTCCTCCGACACACCGCGCTGATAGACATTGGCGGTGTCGATGAAATTACCACCGGCGTCCAGGAAACGGTCGACCATGCGCGTGGCCTCGGCCTGGTCGGTCTTACCGCCAAACATCATCGCGCCCAGGCACAGCGTACTGACCTGCACCCCCGTGCGTCCCAGTGAACGGTATTCCATCGTCGATCCTCCATCCAGCACGACCACGCGCCCGCTCCGGGCGCGACAACCAAGGACATGATGTGGCACGAATGGGGCCACGTCACATGCCCACGCGCACATCTGTGCCACCGCGCCGGTGCCGGCCCCTCGTGTTTGTGCCGTCGCTGCCGACGGTCTATAGCAGACAACGCGATGACATGAAGGGACACACAGACAGGTGTCGTTGGGGTGTGCTGAGGCGAGGAGGATGGTACAGGTCCAGGGATGCGCTTATGTACGGCCTTGGAGGGACAGCTATGCTGCAGCAAGAACGAGAGTCAGTTCGTCCCAGGCGCGGACGAGACGCGGCGCTTGGGGAATGCGGTGGTCACCAATGGGAACGGCAAGGTCGTAAAACCCGTCGCGCAGGTTCCGCATGACCCCGTGACCCTCACAGACGACCTGGGCGCAGGGGAGCGTTTGGAAACCCCGCATGCAGCGCGTCCGCCCTTTGAGGTGTTGGTGATCACGCTCGATGCGCTGTTGCTCCGCTTTGCCTGTGATGTGCTCAGCCTCCGGTATCACGGTGGCGAACGCGGGCGGGTAGATCGGCGCTTTGTCGGTCGTCGCGCGATAGAGTGTCACCTCGCTACTCTCCACGGCGCGCTCCAGGAATGTTGTGGCTGCGGCCGTGTCGCGCGTGGGGCTGACATAGACATCGATGACGTGGCCCTCTTCGTCGATGGCACGGAAGGCGTAGCACCACCCTCCGGCGATGCGGATGTACGTCTCGTCGATCGACCAGCGTCTGCCAACGCGCCGCCGGTGAGGCCGCGCCGCTTCCTTATAGAGCGGGGTGAACTGCTGCACCCAGTCGAAGACGGTCGACGGATCGACATGGACCCCACGCTCGGCCAAGAGTTTGCACACATCAGCGTAGGGCAAGCGAAAGCGTACATACCAGCGGACAGCCAGGGCGATGATGTCATCAGGGAAGCGGTAGCCGCAGAACGCCGAGGCCGAGCGCATCGTCTGGCGGTGCTTACAGGCGCTGCAGTGGTAGAGTTGTCGCCCGGATCGGTCGCGCCCAGCCTTCGTAAACTCGTTCCCCTCGCACCTTTGACAGCGCATGCCGCTCCCCTCCTGTACCTATCATCATGCCACGGCATACCGCACCTCAGCACGCCCCAACGAAACCCCCAACACCGATGTCGTCAGTAACTGATGTCGAGGGCGCGCATGTCGGTGAACTCCGCGCTCGCCGCGATCCCGTACTGATCGAACACGTTACTCCCGAACAGATCGGCCGCCTCCGCCCGCCCGACGGCCGTCGCCCCGTCGGCCCACGCGTCGAGCACCGCCCCCATCGCCGCCCCGTCGAGGTGAACCTTGTCCCCCGCGGCCGTCTGGCTGATCCGCCGCACCCGCGCCACCTTGTCGTTGGACACGCGCACCGGCCCCTCGGCGTAGTCCACCGTCAGGCCGTCGTCGCGCAGCCGCTGCACGTTGGCCGCCCGCCCCTGCGCGTTGGCGATCCCCTCCACCGCCGCCGTCACCCCCTCCGTGCGCGTCCGCGTCACGTCGCGCGCCTCGCCCGCCCCCGGCTCCTTCTGCCACCGCTGCACCGTGCGCACGTTGACGCCCACCTGCGCGGCGAGCAGCCGATTGCCGGCGGCGATCTCGCGCCGGCCGCTGCCCCCGCCCAGCGTCTCCACCACGGAGCGCACCGCCGCCGGCGTCAGCGGCACCTCGGCCGCCACCAGCGCGCCCAGGCGCTCCGTCAGCAACTCCGCCAGGGCCGGCACCTCAGTCCCCTTCCCCGCCCGACGGCCCCTGTGTCTCCGGTCCATCGGCCCCCTCGGCACCCGTGACCTCGCGGATGAGGCCGAGCAGGCGCTTCATGCCCACGCCCAGTGTCGCGCGCCCCTCGTCGCGCAGCCCGAACGCCGGCAGCAGCGGTGCCAGCGGCACGCCGGCGTCGTGGACCTTGAAGTGCCCCAGCCCGCTCCCCAGCGTGATCGTCGACGGGCACGCCGCCACGGCGTCGGGCTCGTCGGAGACGATGTACACGCAGTCGATGTTGACGGCGACGGGCGTGCACCCGGCCGCGTCCATGCACGCGATCGCCCGCGAGAGGTTGGCCGCGCCCTGGGCCAGGATGGCGTGCCGCCAGTCGGGCCGGTAGAGCGCGCTGTCCCGCCGGTGCCACTGCCCCGCCAGGCTGCTGATCGTGACCGCGTAGGTGAGCTTGAACACGTCGAGGGCCAGCCGCCCCGCCGGCGTCGCGTCCGCATAGAGCGCCGCCCGCGCGTCCCGCAGCCGGGCGTACCACGACGCCAGGGCGCGGCTGTGGCGCGTCCAGACGTGGGCCTGGCTGATCGCGACGGCCTGGCCCCGCTCCACGGCCCGCACGATGGTCGGCGTGCAATACCACCCCTCGGCCGCGCCGGCGACGCGCGCGCACCAGTAGCCCGGCAGCTTGGGGTCGAAGGGCACGCCGCCCCCCGCGCCCACGTCGCCGGAGGCCGTGCGCTCCTCTAGGTCGCCCAGACCCAGCTCCACGTTGGCGCAGGCCCCCAGCCACGCCGCGTTCTTGTCGTACGAGTGCAGGTAGGCGCGGCCCCGCTCGGCCGGGGCCAGCGTGCGCATCCAGACGGTATCGCGCACCGTGGTCGTCTCCCGCGCCGGCGTCGGCCACTCCGTCACCGCGTCGCGCCGGCCCCCGCGCCGGCCCAAGGCCACCAGCAGGTCCGTCCCGGTCTTGCCGGGGCTGCGCACGTAGGGCGTGCCCACCGCCGCGGCGTACGCGGTCAGCGCCGCCAGCAGCGTAGCGGCGTCCGTCCCCTCGCCCCACGTCGCGTTCTCGTCGTAGGCGGGGAACGCCACGGCGAGCCCCGCGCCGGCCTCGCCCTTCTTGTCGAGCGAGACCCACGGCGCCAGCCCCTCGGGGAAGGCGTGCAGGTCGCCGCGCGCGTCGCCGACGAACGGGTGGCGCAGGTGCCGGGGCGTGCCGCTCGCCGCCCTGACCACTGTGGCCGGCTCGGGCAGCCCCGCCGCACGCGCCCACGCCGCCGTCACCCACAGCTGGGCCAGGCCGTGCCGCCGCGCGCCGTTATAGAGGTCCCCGATGTGCCGGATCGCGCCCCGGATGGGCACGAGGGGTGTGTCGGCCAGGTGTAAGCCGTCCACGTCGAGCACGCCGATCATGGGCGTCATGAGGTCTTTTGTTGCCATCGGTCAGCGCTCCCTTGTCCCAATCCCTATCGTTCGACCTGCTCGGGGCGTTCCGTGTTGTGCGCGGGGCAGCACCACCCATAGCGGTCGCGCGACCCCCATCCCTCGGGGGCATACCACTTGCCATCTGCCCCTTTGTGTAGGCGGCATGTCGCCTGGCAGCGCCGCTTTCCCAGACGACACGGAACGATGAGTGCCGCCATCTCCTCATCGGTCGCCACAGGGATGCGGGCTACCCAGTCACAGTCGTCCATACGCTACCTCCTCTCGTACCCATCGGGCTCCAATCCGCCCCCGCATTGTAGGCGTCGATAGAGGAGGCGTGGACGCGGCGACGATGACGCCCGCCTCTGCGCCACGATCACAACGTTCTCCTCTCGGCCGCGCGCTCCCGCGCCCGCCGCTCCTTGCGCGGGCAGCGGCACGGCGCATAGTGGCAGTGGGCGCAGCGTTCGATGGTCAGGCGCTCGCCGGGCGGGGGCGAGGCTCGCGATGGCGCCACGGCCGGGGCCGGCGGCCGGTGTTCCTCACTGGCGATCGCGCTGTCCCCGCCCTGGATCTCGAACGCGACGCGCACGCCGGGCGCGACACGGGCGAGTGCCCGCTCGATCGGCCCACGCAGCCGCTTGTCTAACCACTGCTGGTCGACCCTGTCGGGCACGCCGACGCGCAGCAGCGCGCCGTCGAAGCCCGCGACCGTCGTGGGCTCCAACCAGCGCTTGTAATTCTCCGGTGTCATCTCGCCCCGCAACTCGTTCAGGGTATCGCGCCAGGCCGGTTCCATGTCCAGCGGCGGCGACGCGATCTCCACCATCTCGACGGCGGGCCGCGCGTCCAACGCCGGCAACCCGTCCTCGCCCCGGATCTTGCCCACCTCGACCCGGATCATGCCGATGGTCAGCGCGCGGGCATGGACGCGCGCGGCGAACTCGGCCGCGCCCCCGATCGCCTCTAGCACCGTGGCCTCGCCCACGTCGGCGAGCAGCGTCCGCACCCGCCGCCCCAGGCGCTTCGTCGGCTCCACGCGCATCAGTTCGACGTAGAGGGCGCGCCATCGGGTGTCCGCGGCGGCCGTCTCCGGCGTGGGCACGACAGCGAGCGGAGGAATGGTCCCCGGCCCCGCCGACCGCTTGCGCCGCTCAGGTGTCTCGACGGTGTAGCGGTTGCTCCGGCCTGGGCGCTCGGTGAGGCGCAGATAGCCGGCGTCGGCCAACTCGCGCACGTAGTCGTACACCACGCGCGGCTTGACCCCAATCGCCGCCCCCAGCGCCGCGTGGCTGCACGTGCACCACCCGTTCCCGCCAGCACGGCGACACAGCACGATGTACGCGCGCCTGGCCCCCTGTGAGAGCGTCGCGTCGTCGAGCGCGCGATGCAGGATCGTGGCGAAGCGCACGTCGTCGTCGCGGACGGGTCGGACGTGGAGGTGGTAGACGTTGGGGTGGTCCTGCCCCCCGCCGCGCTCCACCGTGACCAGCGCCGCCGCGCGCAGCTCGCCGACCCGCCGCTTGATCGTGCGCACTGACACCCCGAGGCGGGCGGCCAACTCCTCCTGATAGGGATGGCATGCCTCCTCATCCCAGGCGTAGCTCATCAGGATGACGTGCGCCAGGCGCTCGTTGTCGAGCGGCCGCTCGTCGATGAAGGCGTTGGCGACCTGCACCCACCCGTCGCGCGGGACCGGGACGACGGGACGCTCCACCCGCGCCGGTGTGGCTGTCGTGGCTGTCGTGCGCGCGCTCACCAAGCGCTCCCCGCGCGCAGGGCGCGCAGCCGCCAGTAGCGGTACTCGTCCCACTCCCGCGCGGAGGTCGCGGCCAGGGCGCGCCGGCGGTCCGCGTCGTGCCGCGCGCGCATAGCCTCGTCGTCGGCGTGGCGGGTGCCCTCGGCGCGGCGGGTGCCGGCCAGGTCCGCACGGGCGCGGTCCAGCACGCGGGCTAGGCGGGTATCGTGGGGCAGGGCCGCGCTGATCCGCGCGCGGCTGTTGACGGACGTGGAATGATCGTCGCGTCCGAGGACCCGCGCCGCCGCCGCGTTCGTGAGGTGGTAATCCTCGACACACAGGTAGGCGCAGAGGTGCCGCGCCCAGGCCACGGCGGTCGTGCGACTCGGCCCCAGGATCGTGGCGGGGGTCACGGCGGTTTCGAGGAAGTAGATGTCGTTATAGGCGCGGGCCACGGCCGCGATGAGGGACTGCGTATCGACCGTCCCGGCGCCTGTCCACGCGCGGGCGGGGTCAACCCTTTGACAGAGACGCGCATCCGCGTTATCCTCTGTACAGGGCATGGGGGTGCTCTGAAGCATAAAAAACCTCCGTGCAGGCCCGCAACCCGGTTCGGAGCTGACTACTCCGTCGGGGCTGCGGCCTCCGTGTTGGTGGTTCTGGTGTCCACGCCGTCGAAAGCGATCACCAGAGCCGAGCAAATATAAATAGGTAGTCCTGGGCAAGGTAGAGGCTCACCGGTTGGTACCCGGTGGGCCTCTACCTTTTGCGGCCGTAGCGGCCGCGCATCGTACTACATGGCGCACTCCTTCATGATGGGCATTGTAGCCCACACACGCCCCCCGCGTAAAGGCGACGCACGAACGCACGCCCTGGCCCTCCCTACATGGCGCTATCCGGCGTCTCATATGTGCGGTCATGGGAGGCCCGTCCAATCGTACGCCGTGCCGTGCTTCACCGGCGCCGTCGGCAGCCGCGCCGGCCTCGATGCGGACGCTACCGCCGTCGGGGCCAGGTCCGTCGCCGCCGCCGGCGTGGAGGCCGCAGGTGGGAGTGTCGCGGGGGTCGGCGTCGCCCGCACACGCACTGGCGCGTTAGGCGTCCTGACGGGTGCGGCTCCGCGCGCCGCGTCGGGCACGACCACCACCTGTGCGCTCTTAGGCGTGGGTGTCTGTGCCGCTGCGACGGCCGCCGGCGGGGGCGTGGAGGGGACGGGGGTTTCGAGGCACGCGGGCGGGGCCGGACGCGTCATCAGCCGGCGCATGGCCCGCACGGACCACACCGGCCGCGTGCGCAGGTCCATCGGCCGCGCCTCGCGCGCGATGGCCACGACACGCCGCCGCGACGAGGCCGCCAGGTCGTCAGGGAACAGGAGGGGCACGCCGGTCTCGCTCACCGACTGGCTGCCCCGATCAGGGCGGCGGCCGAACAAGCCGCCCGGCGCGGCCGAGTCGCCCTCGCCGTGGGCCAGCACGGTGCGGTTGCCCAGCGCGTCGCTCGCCCACTTGGCATCGTCCCCGCGCGTCCCGCCCAGCCAGGCGAGCACGTTGCACGAGTCGATGATGGCCTTGGCCCCCAGCTCCCCATAGTCGTCGACCACCTGGCTGAAGGACTGGAAGCTGATGACGCGGGAGATGCGCGGCTGCCGGCAGATGTTGAACCACTTGGGCGCGTTGGGGATCGCCCCCATCGTGCCGAACTCGTCCAGCAGCATCCGCACCTCGCGTTCCAACTCCCCATTCGGGAGCGTGCGCGCGCGGTCCAGCAGCACCGTGAACATCGTCGTGAACAGCGCGGCGACGAGCGGGCGCAGCGTGTCGTCGCCGGCGGGGATCACGATGTAGAGCGCCACCGGCCGCCGCCCCGTACGGCCCAAACGGTCGAGGTCGAGCGTGCCCTGGCCGCCGACGACGGCCTTGATGGCGGGGTCGGCGAGCGCGGAGAGGCGTGGGGCCAGCCCCGAGGGGATGGAGGAGCGCAGGTCGCGGTGCTCGGCGATGAGCCCGAGGAACTGCGCCGCCGGCCCCGTCTCCGCGCCACTCGGCCCATTCTTGAGCGCCTTCTCGATGGCCTCCACGTTCGGTTGCAGCAGCAGGGTCAATAGTTCGTCCAGCGTGCCAGAGGACCGGCCGGCCGCTGCGGCGACGGCGTGGACGTGCATCACGCCCGCCGCCATGAGCAAGAGGACGGCCTGCTCGAAGTAGGGCTGCGGCGGGGCGCTGTCGGCGGGCTTGGAGTTGTGCAGCCAGGCGCGCGCCCAGTCCTCCGCTTTCGCCGGTGTGCGCACCAGGGCGAGCGGCGCCCACGTCACGCTGTTGGCGGGGTTCTGCATGTCCAGCCGGTAGACATCGTGCGTGCAGGAGAGAGCCGCGGCGGTCTGTTTCCACCCGTCGCCCTTGTTGTCGGTGGCCACGTAATCCACGGCCGGGTCGGGCTCCAACAGTTGCGTCTTGAAGAAGGCATTTGACTTGCCCAGACCGGTCGGCGCGTCGATGGCTACGCCTTCCAGGAGCAGCGCCGACCGCACGCCAATCGTGATCCGCCTGAGCCCCCGCCGCGCCGTCCCCAGCACCATATCACCGGGCTTGGCCCGCCGCCGCCGCAACTCGTCCCAGGTCTGCCAGCGCGCTCCGCCGTAGGTGTTGGCGCGCGTGGGGTCGAGGGCGCGCTTCCGGCGGCCAATGACGATGAACACACCGAACAGCGCCAGGAGGGCGAGGACGCCGCCCAGTTCGAGCGGGATCGCCGCGCGCACCGGCGCCCCGCTACGGCTATGGAGGTTGGCGTAGCGCCAGGCCGCGCCGTGGCGCATCCAGAAGGCCCAGGTGCTCGTGTGGATCGTGGGGGCGAGCCCGTGGAGGCCGTGGTGCGCCCACGCCTGCGTCGCGCGCACGGCAGCCACCCCCGTCGCCGCCGGCCAGGCCACGGCGTCGTAGGCCGTCTGATACCACAGCGTCACCGCCGCGGCGACGTGATGATAGAGGGCCGTGGCTTGGGTGACGATCCACCGCGCGCCCGCGAGCGGCCCGAGCCAGAGGGCCAGCACGGCGAGCGTGCCGGCGAGGAGGCCAGTCCAGCCGCGCAACAGCCAGAACACGCGCGCGCACAGGCGACGGACGATACGGAGCAGGGCAACGACTCCCGAACAGGCGCGGGAGGGCAGGCGACGGGCGAGATGGCCGGCGCGTGCCCAGGGACGGCCGGTGATAGGTGGGCTAGCGGGTGTGCTCATGGTGTCTCCTGGCTCCTACAGGTCGAGGGCCGGCGTCAGGTCCAGGTCTCGGTCGAGGGCCGCGCCGGGGTCCGTCGCTCCCGCCGCGTCAGTCGCCCACGCCGTATCGTAAAAGTCGGCCGGGGTGATGATCTCAATGCCCCCTTGCGCGGGATGCGCCTCCTCGTACGCGGCGATCACAACCGGATCGGTGATTTCGTAGAGTTGGCCGTCGCCCACGGCGGGGCCGGTCTGTTCCCAGGCGTAGACCGGCGTTCCCTCCTCGGCGGGGGTCAGCCGGTCGAGGTCGAGCGCGGCCGGCGCCTGGTCCACCCACACCTCGTAGGGCGGGTCGCTGCCCCGCGCCAGCGCACCCTCGATCGTGGCGATCTCGGCCGGGTCGGTGATTTCCTGCCAGCGGTAGTCGTCCGGGCCGAAGCCGTCCGGCTCGCGCGTGTAGTACGTCACCGCCGGGTCCCCGGTCTCCGTCGCCGTCGGCGCGGACGTCAGCCGGTCGGGGCCGCCGTCGGCGAGCGTCCCGTCGAACGGGGTGAGGAGCCTGTCGTCGCGGCTATAGTCTGTCATCGTGCCTTACCTCCTATCGCGCGTCCGCGCGGCGTCTGTGTCGCCGGGGGGCGCGTGGCCGTCCGGCAGGTGTCGAGCAGTTCGGCCGCGGTCATCCCCTCCCGCGCGCCCCAGGCGAGCAGGCGTTGCAAGGGCTCCCAGGTCAGCGGCGACACGAGGGCCTGCGGCGACGGCTGCGCCCTGCCGTCCCGCCGCGTCGCGGTCACGCGGCGGGACGCCTCCCGCACGCGGAGCACGACGCCCTGGCCGTCGACGGTGTAGGCGATCCCGTTCGCGGCTGGCCCGCCGGTCATGGCTTGCCGCGCCGCACTCATGGTTCACCCTGCGCGCCGGGCGCGTCCCCGGCCATGCGCTCGTCGCCCGCGCCGCGGATGATCCCCGCGAGCACGTCGAGCGCCCACACCTTCTCGGCGCGCTCGTAGACCGCGACCGCGCCCGGTCCTCCGCGCAGCGCCGCGTGCAGCGCCCGCCGCGCCACGTCGGAGGTCGTGCCCCGACCGATCGGGCCATGGACCGCGATCTGTGCGTCCTCTCCATCCATCGTTAGCACCCTCTCTCATCCTCGTGTCTAGCCATACAGCGTGTTGTAATCGGACAGGCTCAACTCGCCGCAACGCGTGATGATGTAGGGCTCCGTGCCGTCCTCGGGGTAGAGCCAGCGATTGCGGTATTCCCGGACGATGCGCCGGCAGCTATCCGCGTGCTGACGGTTCCAGGCGTCCACCTCCCGATCGTCGCGGGGCGCGTCGGGCTGGCGGGCGTCCAGCAGGTCGGCGATGGTGGTGTGGTCGCCCCAGGTGGCGTTGAGGGCGATGAGCCGGCCGCAGTCGTCACAGGGGACGGCCGCTACCTCGGTGCTCCGCGCCGCCGCGAGGGCGTCCGTGAGCCGCGCGATCGCGTCGTCGCGGGCGCCTAGCTCATGCGCGAGGCCGGCCGTTTCCTCCGCCAATTCGGCGATGCGCTCATCCCGCTCATCGAGGGCGGCGTAGGCGTGCCGGAGCGCATCCGGCACATCCGCCCACGTCGCGCGCACCCAGCCGGTGCGCGCGCGTACCTCGGCGAGCGCCGCATCCCGCGCGTGCGCCGCACGCGTACGGGCGGGCAGGCCCCAGCGGGGCCGTGTCATCAATCGTCCCATCGCGTCGTCCCTCCGCGTGGCCGCCCGTCTGCGGCGGATAGATCGGTAACGCAGGCCCCGCTGTCGTCCCTGGCGCGCGCGGCGGCCTGGTGCGCTTCGAGGGCGGCGATGTACCGCGCGGTCCGGGCGGCGCGCGCCTTCTCCTCCTGGAGCGCGCGGTACCAGTCCCAGGCGACGGCGGACACCTCGG
>JAABUY010002962.1_pt1 | contig 19347 bp, 19 predicted proteins | sample 5560271 | NCBI WGS metagenome assembly JAABUY01 (sample SAMN10711886, study PRJNA513374) | rock metagenome | isolation source: Antarctica rocks | place: Antarctica: Victoria Land, University Valley
CGAGTCTGTGAAAGCCGCGCTGCGCGAGCATGCCGTGCTGGCGGAGGTGGCCGCACTGGCCGCGCGACTCGGGGCGCGCTTCGGCGACGGGCGCTCTGAGGCCTCCGCGCGGCGCGCCGGGCCGCAGCGTTCCACTCACGTGTCCATGGTCGGTTGAACGGGCAGTCTCAGGGCCCTTGCGTGGCGCGCTCCCCAACAGTGCCTATCGGTCAAGGCAGTGCTCTCCTGTAGACCCTGGCCATGGTGCGGCGGCGTGGTCTGTATGGGCATCTCGGCAGGCTGTTGCAAGCATGGGCAGATAAGCAACCTGGCTGCGCTGCCCGCCGGCAGGCCACGGCTCCGACTGCATGCCCCGCACGTGCACGCCTGCCCGCTCACGCCAGCGCGCGCTCGCTCCGGCGGCGCCTGAGCCGGGCGGCCGCGCGCAGGGCGCTCTGGGGCCTGCACCGCTGCCTGGCGGTGCTCGAGTTTGCCAGCTTCGCCTGCCCCGCCAACGAGCGCCACCTCATCGGCCTCTGCGTGCCGGGGCTACGCGGCGCGGAGGGCGCGCCGGGCGCCTGCCCGGACGCGTGCGGGGCCGGCGGGAGCCAGCCGTGCGCGGCGGGCGCGGCGGGGCGGGACGCGGGCGACGCGGCACGCAGGCGCCGCCGAGGCGCTCCCCAGGTGCGCAAAATTTTTGCGAGCATGCATCTGTGTCCGCAGCAGGTGACCCATGCGCACTTGGCGCTGCCTCTGTTTCGGTCTGCCGGCAGCGCCGTGCGCCCGTGCTGCTGGCACGCTCTGTGAGCATGCAGGCTGGGACTGCAGGCGCCGACGACCGACATGCGCACGCTGCGGTGAAGAAGCGACACAGTCTCGGTGCCTGCCAGGCGTACTTTGGCCAGGCCGCGCGCGACGCGCGGCGCCGAGCGCGCAGGGCGACACGGACGCCGCCGACGCAGACGCCGCCGACGCGTCGCCGCCGCCTGGCACCTTCCCGGGCTGGCTGACCGCGCAGGCTGCCGCGCTAGCGGCCGCCGGCACCGCGCGGCAGTCCGCGCTGCCGGCGCGCGGGCCGCGGCGCGAGGCACTGCACTGCGCGCTGTCGGCGCGCAGCCCCATGATTTTGCTCGAGCAGGTTGCCGGGCGAAGGGCACACCTGCGCGCATGCATGAGCTTTTGCACAGTCTTGTCTGCAGACCGTCAGTGCAGTCACAAGCTGCTTTGAAAGTCCTTCGTGCTGCTGCGCGGTCATTTCCCCAGCTGGCGTGCTCAGCTCGCGGCTTTGCGCTTGTTGAAGCGCCGCGCACAATGCAAGGAACGCAGCCTGCGCACCCTAGGAGCCCGGCGCGCGTTCCGGCGCAAGCTCCGCGCCGACGCCCCCCGCCGCGCGCGCAGGTCATGGTGAACATGACCTGCAGGCGCGCCGGCTGCTGCGCCGTGGCGGCCGCGGGCGGCATGGGGGCCGCGGCGGGCGTGGCCGACGCGGTCATGGGCCCGCCCGAGCCGGAGGACGCGTTTGCGCAGGTCACCGACCGGTGCGCCCGCCTCGACCTGCCGGCCGCCGCGGCCCTTGCCGCGCACCGCAGCCGGGCCCCCTGACACAGTCGGGCGTGCCAAGCCAGATGTCGGGGCATGAGTTTGGTGGGCGTGGTAGTGATTGGTGCGTGTGATGGGTGGGCTGTGGGCGCCAGAGGGGCAGCAGCGGGCCCGTCAGCACAGGGTGGCACGCGATGCAGCGGGGCCCGCAGCCGGCCGACGGACGCGCGCGCCGCGCCCAGGCGGCGCCTGGTGGACGGCATGGACCTGCTGAATGTGGCGCTCGGCGCGCTCATCAACCTGGCCGACTTAAAACCTACCCTAACCTACCGTAACCACCCAGCTCGGCGCGCCCAGGCGGCGCCTGGTGGACGGCGTGGACCTGCTGAACGTGGCGCTCGGCGCGCTCATCAACCTGGGCGAGCACGCGCCGGCGCTGCGCGCGCCGCTCGCGGCCGCGCCGCTGCCCAGCGGCGGCCGGCTGCTGCCGCTGCTGTGCCGCATGCTGCAGGCGCGCGCCCGCGCCCCGCGCCCGCCTGCGCGCCCCGGGCGCCGGCGCGCTGGTGCGGCCGCGCGCGCGGCCCCGCGCGCCAGGCAGCGCCGCTGCATGCGACGCAGGGAGCGTGGCGCGGCTGACAGCGCACGCGCCTGACGACAGCGCTTGCGGCGCGGCAGGCGACCGCGCTGCCGGAGAGCCCTGTGGCCCCCGCCGGCGGCGACGGCGGCGGCAGCGGCGGCAGCGGCGGCGGCAGCGGCGGCAGCGGCGGCGGCGGCGAGGTGACCGAGGCGGCGCTCGCGGCGCGCCAGGACGACGGCGTCGCCAGCTTCGCGGAGTTTTATGCGGCCGTGCTGCTGGGCATCCTGGTCGAGCACGACGCAGCGCTCCGCCAGGCGCGCGCGCGCCGGCGGTATGGGGATAGGGGGCAGGATACTGTAGGGATTAGGGTAGGGGCGCGCTGAAGGGCATGAGCTGCGCTGCGGGGGGCGCATGCCAGCGTGGGCAGGGCCGGGGGCCAGCGCGGGGCAGGCGCGCATCAGTGCGCCGCTCAGTGGCGAGCGCATGCGGGCTGACCAGGCGGCCGCGCGTTTGTGCCAGGGCAGGCTCCGTGGGGCGGCAGCTGCTGAGAGCGCGCTGACTCGCACGCCGCCCGGCCGGAGCGAGGTCATGCGAGCATGCATGCCGGCGGCGCTAAAATGAGAGCGGCGGCGGGCCAGTGAGGCAGCCGAGACACCGCACATGCCGGTACATCCAGTTACCTACATCCTATTATGTATGTAATCTCTTTGAAATGTCGCGCAGGAGGCGGCGGCGCGGCTGCCGGAGGGTGGCCTGGCGGCCGCGGCGGCCACGCTGGAGCATGGCCTGCGCGTGCACCAGGTCGCCGGCGCGCTGACGGTCGAGACGGAGGCGACCATGCGGCGCCTCGCGGCCAGCCTGCGCGCCGCGTCGTGAGCCGGCGCCCGGCGGGGCGCGGGACGTCCGGCCGCCGCATGCGCCGCGCCTGCAGCAGGGCCCAGCGCGCCGGCGTAGCGCAGACACGGCTGCAGCGCCTCTAGGTGGCCGGACATGGTCTAGAGGACTGAAACATTGTAGCCAGATAGGAGGCGGCGCGCATGCTTGGGCGCACAAACCCATCGCTTGTACGGGTTTTCTATCTGTGTGTGCATGCACTGCTCTGGGGCTCTGGGGTTTGCCTGTACGAATATCCCAGCTATAAAGTCTGCCTTGGGAATACTTGCAATGCCCTTTGTGTAGTGCGCCCAGCTCCCCGCCTGCATCGACCTGGCGCAGGCTCCTTCCCATGCAGCAGGTATCATGGGACACATGGGTGTGCTTTTGCATGTTACAAAAAAAATACACAATTTTGAGGCCCTGTTGTGAACCCGGTCAAGCCAGTTAAGCTGCAATTGGCTAATGCAGGCCCGAGAGCGGAAAAAGCTTCCGTTGTGAGCTCCGCTCCTCTCTGCTACAAGGACAGGCAGGCCAACTCCATCCACACAGTGCCGCGGGCCGTACGCGGTCAGGCCTTCCTGCCAGTCTGAGCCCGGCGCGGCAATGCCCAGCCCAGAGGGCCGGCAGGGCGGTGTCCTAGCCGTCGCCTGGACGCGGTACGGCCAAGCTGCATCTGCTGTGCTCCTGTGCTCGCTCGCAAGCGGCGCCCTCCGAGCGTGCAAGCGCTCCTCCTGCTCGCAGGTACCTCGAGCGCCTGGACAAGGAGCCTCTGAAGACCAAGGTCCGGCGCGCTCCGTGCTCCGCTGCGCCAGCGGTCGCCCGCGCTGCGGCCGCGGGCCCTCAGGCGCGCGGCCGCGCAGGCCATCACCGCGGCCGCCCTGGCCGGCCTGAGCGACCTGGTGGCCCAGAAGCTGGCGAGCCGCGCCCCGGTCAACTGGCGGCGCACGGCCGCGATGGTCGCCTACGGCGGCCTGTGGAGCGGCCCCAGCATGCACTTCTGGCAGCTGTTTGTCGAGCGCGTCTTCCGCGGCGGCCCGGCCCCGGGGCAGCTCTGGAAGAAGGTGTGCCGGCCTCGCCGCCGCCCCGCGCCCGGTGCAGGGCTCTGCGGGCAGCACCATGACATGCCGGCCCCGTGACACGGTCGGGCCGCCCGGGGCGCGCGCTCACAGGCTGTCCGCGCGCAGGTCGCGCTGGACCAGCTCACCTACGGCGCGCCCTGCCTGCGCTCGCCCGCTCGCCCGTGGGTGTCAAGCGCGTAGCGCGCGCTGAGCGGCGGCGGCGGCGGGGCGCGCAGGCCCGGTGTGCAACGTCTTCATGATGACCTACATCTCCCTGCTTGTTGAGGGTGCGCACCAGTTCCAACACCAGTTTCAACACGCATGTCTCTGCTGGTACATCGAATTCTTCTTGCAGCATGCTGACACGCAGTCACTGAGAGGCAGGCCGCAGCATGGCCTTCACGCTGGCCAAGCTGAGGCAGGACTACCTGGGCGTGCAGCTGAACGCTTGGAAGGTGGGTCAGCCTCTCTCTGCGTCAGCACCTGCGCGCGGGGCCTGCAGCCATGCCTTGGTTAGGGTATAGGGTAAGGTTTAGAAAGGGTCAGGGTGCCATGCGCGTGGCCGCCGCGCAGGTGTGGCCGCTCGCATCCCAAATAAACTACCAGCACGTGCCGATCCACCTGCGCGTGCTCTTCGCCAACGTGGTGGCGTTCTTCTGGTGCGCGCCCGGCCACCGCCCCCGCGCCCCGCCGCACAGCCGGGCGCTGCGCCGGCGCGCATCGGCACCCACGGCCTGCCTCTCGCATGCGTATGAGTTTCCAATGGCGCATGCACGGAGGTCGATGCGCCTCTGCTGCTGCAGGTCCACCTTCTTGAATCTGCGCTCGCGGACGGCGCTGGCATCAACCAACCGCGCGTGAGCTGGCTGCTGCCACTGTACCATAGTACGGGACCAGGGGGCTCCGGCCGCGTTGTGTTGAGTGTGTACAGCTGTGCGGCTGGCCGCCATGGGCCATTTTTGCATGTGCAGTGACCCTCGAGCATGCAGGCATGCTGCGCACCAGGGCCTGCGGCGCATGGTGCTGGCGCTCCGGAGCGCTATGTGACTGTCCTGTGTTGCTCCATTGCTAGGGTTAGGTACGGGCAGTAGGTTTAGGAGGGGCTCAGGTGTGGTTGCTGCGCCTCGTGAGGACACAGGCCTGTCCGCTATGACTGCATGTACCTGAAGCATGGCCTTGCGGCATTTCGCCATGTACAGACCAGAGAGTCTGCAGCAAACTGCTCATGGTCAAACCTGCAAGCTCGCAATGTTGCCTTTGGGCACAAAATCACTTCATGCAGTTTGCCATTTGGCTAAAAACAGCCCTTGATGCCATCCATCCTGCTCGCTCAGCGCTTTAACTTTCGTTGCAGGCGCTGCTCTTAAATTTCGTCATGAGCATGCAAGGCGTCCTAGTGCGCACTGTGGTTGTATTTGTGATGCGTGTACGTGCAATTATACGGATGCTAACAAGAAAAAGCTATTGCACTTTGTGCAGTCCGCCCCCAAGCGGGACTGACTTTGAGGCGGGGCTTGTTAGGGCTTGCCAAAATATGGGCTAACAAAAAACTCGACAGACGTGCAACAGATGCGCTTCCTCTAACGAATGTTACTGAGCTCCGGCATTGCCTGCGGCAGAAGAGCATTACCCACTGGGGAGTGAGCTTGCACTAAACAACACCAACTGACGGGGTGCAGCAAAGCAAGGAGGAGGGGACAGAGAGGAGCTAGCTGCGCCTGCAAAGACCAAGTTTTGAAGTCCCAGAGGCGGGCTGCAGAAGGTAGCTGCCAGGGGTCAGCCTCTGGCGGGTGGACGCGCTCAATGTCCATCGAAAGGTGCTATCAAGGTGGGAAGCACGTTGGCCAGCCGACGTCCTTTTGAGCATCCACTGCTCACGTTCAGTGCTGCAGCATTGCGTTTTTCCAAGAGCAATGTGCTTCAGACCTAAAATTGCTCATAGCAGTGCGAATGCCGCGGCGTGGTGGCACACCTGCCTGCTCACAGACGACTTGTCTTTGTGAGACATTGGCAACGCAAAGAGGCGCTGGTGTTGCAATGCCTCTGTGCCGCTGCTACAAGCAGCACATCTTGCAACTTAGAAAATGAAAACCGGTCTTTGCAGCGCCACCTCAACTTACAGGATAGCGAGCGACGCGCTATCTTGCCTGCGCAGCGGGAGGAGGGAGCTATGAGCCGGACCGCACGTTCGGGCAGCACATCGCCTCGCGGCTCGTGGAGCTCGGGTGCACCGAGTTCTTTGCAGTGCCAGGCGCGCGCCCTGCTTGCAGCTGCCAGGCTACATGTGTACCGTTGACGTGCTCAGTGGTGGCTGCCAGAATTGTCGAAGCGCATTCAACCATGTCTGGCGACCTGCGACGGCGGGACTGGCTGCCCTGCGCCAGCTGCTGTGCTGCTGGGGCTGCCGCTCCGGCCCGACCGTGTGAGGCTGCACCTGTCTGCAGCACGACTGCCGACAAGTTGCGGCTGTGGTGGCGCGCAGGCGACTTCAACCTGGTGTTGCTGGACCAGGTCTGTCCGTGTGCCCCCCACTGCGCCAACACTCGAGTCCTGCTGTCACAGGGAGGCTGAGAGCACTGACGTTGTCATTGATTTGACATTGAAACGTTTGCCGTGTATGCAACAGATGATCAAGGAGCCAAAGCTGCGGATGATCAACACCTGCAATGAGCTGAACGCGGGCTATGCCGCGGACGGGTACGCGCGCGAGCGCGGCATCGCGTGCTGCGTGGTCACATACACAGGCGCGCCCTGCCCTGCCGCCAGCATGGCTCACTGTGCTGCTGGAGCCTCGTGCCCAGCATGACACATGAGGGAAGGTCGTGCACGGTGTTTTGAAGTGTAGTATTGCATGAGGGCCCTGCTGCGTCTCTTCAGCTCGGCAAGCAGGCGTGCATATTGTCGCCGTGCAGCATTTAGGCCCTGCAGCATGACACACACGCCGTGACGGTCTGTGCGAGCGGCGCCGAGCGGCAGTGCGCGCGCAGTGGGCGGCCTCAGCCTGCTCAACGCCATTGCTGGCGCCAACAGCGAGAACCTGCCCGTCATCTGCGTGCGCCCGCGCCTCTCTGCAGTGCAACTCTGTAGCCTGCCCTATACCCTACCCTACCCTATAGCTACAGCTACACCCTCTTCTTTCGATCGGACCCAGCGCGTGCCGGCGCGCGCGCGCAGATCACGGGCGGCGTGAACAGCAACGACATGGGCACCAACCACATCATCCACCACACCATTGGCCGCTCGGACGGCACCTCGCAGGAGATTGAGGCGTTCCGGCCCTTTGTGTGCAGCGCGGTGCGCTCCTCGCGGCTCCTGCTCAGCGACAGCAGGCGAAGCAAGCCTCTGCTGTGATAAACCATGCACTCTGCATGCGCGATAATCCAGAGTTCACAATCAAAGCCATAGTTGATGGCTATTGTGAGCCGCTCCCAAACGGGCGGGCGCGCAGGTGCAAGTCTTTGCGCTGTCGGACGCCCACGAGCAGATCGACCACGCCATTGCGACGGCGGTGCGCGCGCCCTGCTGCCGGCAGCCGCGCATGAGTGACTGCAGAATCCTGGAAGCCCAATGCGCACGCGCGACAGCCCTGTTAACTTTATTGATCGCGGCGTGCAGATGCGCGAGCAGAAGCCGTGCTACATAAACATCTGCTGCAACCTGGCAGGGCTGCCGCACCCCAGCTTTGCCAGCGTGCCCGTGCCCTTCAGCATCACGCCGCAGCACACCAACGAGGCGCGCCGCTCCGGGCCTTTGGGAACGCAGGCTCGCTGCAGTGCTTGTGCCTGCCAGAAGCGCTCTGTTCAGCTGTAACACGGCCAGGCCGTGTGCAGGTGGGGTGGGCGCAGTCGCTCGATTGATTCTGGGTTGGTGTGCAGCATTAATCGGCTCATAAACTGAGGGTCCGTGGGTCGCTGCGTGTCTCGCCCTGTTGCGCTGGCAGTGCAGGCAGCTTCATATGTCCCAAGTGACCACAGTCAACCGAGTGTGTATGAAGCTGCCTGCACTGCCAGCATACTGGGCCAGCATGCAGCAAAGCTCAAGACCTGCGGGCCATGGTTCCTGTAATTCATCCAGTAGTGCAAAGGGCACTGCTTGCGCAGCAGCGTGGCCTCTACCTGTGCTCTGCACATGATGGCGCATGTCAAGGGGTCTGCTCTGCGGCCGCATGTCCACAGCTCGACTGCCCAACGCCGTGGATGCCACTGACCGTGCAACACGGAGAACCGTGCCCATTTGGGCGTGTGGCTGACCGGGCTGCGTGCGTGGCGGCAGCGCTCGCTGGAGGCGGCTGTCACGGCTGCAGCAGCCTTACTGAACAAGGCGGTCAAGCCCGTGCTGGTGGGCGGCGTGAAGCTGCGCTCCACGCACGCGCAGAAGCAGTTCAAGAGCTTGGCTGACGCCAGCCGCTATCCGGTCGCCATCATGCCCAATGCCAAGGGGTGCGCGCCCGCCCCCTGGCCCACGCATGTGCACGCACGCATGCTGACATGCGCAATAGCTGGAATGGTTGACTACTTTCACTCCCAGCGACAAGTAGGTGGACGCCTTGGGTGTCACAAGGAGTCTCTGATGTCACGCGTGTAAGTGGCGGCCATGCAGCCTCACCAGAGTCTCGCGCGGCCACGCTTTGTGCCGGTGCTGCATGTCAACGCAAGCAGGGCGCGCTCACTGCCTGGGCGCTCCTCTGGGCGGCAGGCTGTTCCCGGAGTCCTACGAGCGCTTCATCGGCATCTACTGGGGCCAGGTCTCCACGCCGTTCTGCGCCGAGACGGTGGAAGCGAGCGACGCCTACCTGTGCGCCTGGCATCGGCCTTGGACTAGTCAGTGCATGCCGCTAAACGCATCTGCTGTAGCAAAGCTGACTGTCGACGTGCAGCACGGTACAACTGACACGCATCTCTGCTGCGCAGGTTTGCTGGGCCGATCTTCAACGACTACACCAGGTGCGGCGCCGGGCCGTCCCATGCACGCGCGTTGTGATGCAGGTCGCGAGGACGCCGTGGCGCGTAGCAAAGTGCTCACCGCTGCGGGCTGTGCGCGCGGCAGCGTGGGCTACTCGCTGCTGATCAAGGAGGAGAAGATGATAAAGGTGCCCTCTTGCCCTCGTTGTGCCTCGTGCGCGCTCATTGGGGAAGTTCGCAGCCAAGCCACTGGGCCACAGTGTCTGCCTGCCTGGCGCTGTGCGCATGCGCCTGTGTGCATGCCCTGCTGCAGCGTGCACAGCCTCTCAAGGGCGATGCAAAGCAACCCCAACCGTATCAGGACGTGGGCGCGCGTCACAGCAGGCGTGCAGCGCGCGGCGCTTGCGAGGCGTGCCAGACGCGCTGAGCAGGCCTGCGCGGAGCAGCACAGCATAGGTGTTAGCCTACCCTCACCCACCTCCTGATGCAGGTGGACGCGAGGCGCGTGGTGGTCGCCGGCCGGCAGTCGTTCGGCTGCATCGCGATGCCCGACTTCCTGGCGGCGCTCGCCAAGGCGGTCAAGCCCAATGGTGCGTTGCATATATAGGGTATAGGGTATATGTATAGGGTGTAGGGTTACTCATAGGTAAGGACGCTGAGCCCACAGCAGTTGAAGCGCGCGCCGGGCGGCCGGCCGGGGGCCCTGCCGACGGCGTTGGCGCGGCCCCCACGCGCGGGCCGTGTGGCGTCGGGGTTGCCGGGCGGGGGCCCATACGCGGTGACAGGGCTGCCGCGTCGCCCCGCGCGGGGCCGTGACAGCCAGGGTGCGTGGGGGCGCACATGAGCGTGCTGCACCTGCCCTCATCTGCAAAGCCAGGGCCCGCCCCACGCGGCTGCCGCGGGCCGCCTGACGCGTCTGCCTCGCCGCGCGCGCAGAGACCTGCTTCCAGAACTACGAGCGCATGTACATCCCCATGGGCGAGCGCCCGCAGGGGCCGCAGAACGCGCCGCTGCAGACGACCACCGTGTACAAGCACGTGCAGGCGCGCCCGCTGCCCTAACCCTAACCCTTGTCTTAGGTCGCCAGGCGCGCGGGCCATGCGCCCTTGGCCTGCGCGGGCGCGCGCGTTCGGAAGGCAGAGCGTGCCAGCGCGGTTCCAGCTAGTGCTCCTTACGTCCCTTGATATTTTTCTTGATTTTCATGCGGATCAAGGGCAGCGTCGGCGCTCCGGGCTGGGAAGTCAACGCCCGCGAGCCGCTGCAGCTGCGGAGCGTCGGCACTGGGGATTGCCGCGCTGACCCGCGTGCGCGCGCGCCCGCCGCAGGCGCTGCTGACGCCGCAGCACGCCGTGCTGGCGGAGACGGGCGACTCCTGGTTCAACTGCCTCAAGCTCAAGCTGCCCGACGGCTGCGGGTGCGCCGCGCGTCGGCGCAGCTTCAGCCTGGGAGCCTTTACAACCTTACCATCACAACCTTGATCAGCACCATCACAACAGGCTTTGCATTGCAGCCTTGCAACGGAGGTGGTCTGACCCTCGGCGGCGCTGACTGCGCGGGGTTGGCGCCGCGCAGGTACGAGTTCCAGTGCCAGTACGGCTCCATCGGCTGGAGGTGCGCTGCGGTCGGCGTATCCCAGCCTAGATGGGACATCTGTCGTTGATGTGCAAATGTCACTTGTAGGCAGAGGAAAAAATGTGCACTGGCTTTGCAAGCTTCAGGGTATGTTTTGAACTACGGTAAGGAATCAAGCAGCAGGCAGCCGAGGGGCGGACTGACGCGGCGGCGGACCCGGGCGGCAGCGTGGGCGCCACGCTCGGCTACGCCGTCGCGCTGGCCGGCAAGAAGCGCGTGGTCGCAAGCATCGGCGATGGCAGCTTCCAGCTGACCGCGCAGGCGCGCTAACCCTAACCTACTCTAGCGCATGGTGGCCAGCATCGGCGGCGGCAGCTTTCAGCTGACCGTGCAGGCGCGCTGGCCCAGCCGGCAGCCGCGCGGGCGCGGCGCCCGCTCCTCAATGGCCGCTCGCTCCGCGACGCCCTCAGCTCAGGGCGCGGGTGGCAGCCGGGCAGCCGCCTGCAGATAAAAGGCGGCGCGCTAGACATGTCACTCTGCATGGCCTCCCGACGCGCTGCCCATGCTCCGGCGCGTGACTCAGCATGTCCGTCACTCGCAGGAGGTGGCGACCATGATCCGCTATGCCCAGAACCCCATCATCTTCCTCATCAATAACGGTGCGCGCCCCGGGCGCAGCAATTAGGATAGGGTACCCGGCACCCTTTCCGCGCCAGCCGCATGCTTGCCGGCGCCGCCCTGCCGCCTTCATCCGGCGCCTCCCGGAACTCAGACTGTACTTTTCTTTCTCGCCTCGGTCACCCAGCCATGGTCACAATCATGCTCCGGTGGCTGAATTCTAGACTTGAAGCACAGGCGGCTACACCATCGAGGTCGAGATCCACGACGGGCCGTACAACGTCATCAAGAACTGGGTGCGCCGCGCGAGATGAGGGTAGGGTGGCCGCTGGCACAGGAGGGCCTCGCGCCCGGTCCGCCTGCTGCCTGGCCGCTGTCTGCGCCCGGGACGGCCGCGCCGCCCTGACGCGGGCCGCCGCGCCCCGCAGGACTACGTCGGCCTGGTCAAGGCCATGCACAACGGCGAGGGCAAGCTGTTTGCGGCGCGGGTGCGCGCATGGCGCAGCGCCAAGCAGGACGTGCCCCGCCCTTGCTGCCCGCCTGTCACCTGGCGCTGCGTGCGGCCGCTGCGTGCCTGCAGTGCGGTCCAGTCAGGGCCCGCCCTGCAGCAGTGGCACACGACATACCCGCCGCAAGCCTGGCAGGCTCTGGGTGGGCGCCACAGTTACAGGGTTAGGGGAGCATGAGGTAATCTACCCGCACGCGCGCGCAGGCCCGGACCGAGGAGGAGCTGGTGGCCGCGCTGCACGAGGCGGAGGAGCACCCGGACTCGTGCGCGCCGCCCCACGGCCCTGCCTGTCGCCGGCCCCGCGCGCCGGCGCTGCGTGCGGTCTTTGCGTGCCCCGCTGGACCGGCCCTGTTCGTGCCGGCGGGCGCGCTCTGCCATCTGGGCATGCCTGCTGCTAAAGTGAGCGCGGCGCTGAGGTCAGCATGCGCGCCGGCTACGCGCGGCGCAGGGTCGTGTTCATCGAGGTGGTCACGCACAAGGACGACTGCAGCCGCGAGCTGCTGGAGTGGGGTAGCCGCGTCGCCACCGCCAACAGCCGCCCGCCCAACCCGCAGTGACCCCGTCGTGCTGCGTGGACGCCGCGCGCCCGACAGCCTGTTGCGCAGAGTGTTCAGCCATGTGTTCCCCTGCAAGAAGTACAGCACTGCTTAATGTTCCCGCTGGTGATTGTAGCAGCGGCCTGGCTAACTAGAGCAAGACGTTGCCGCCCTGCCAATATATGTGAGATGGTGAGCTCGCAAGAGCTTTCTGGTTCGGTCCCTGTCTACATAGAGTGGCGTTGATGACAGTCATAATGACTCTTGGATGCTGTACCCACCCAAGTGCTACAAATCAACATGTCTGTCGCTTGTTGTTGTGCGTTCAGCTTGTTACCCGCCCTCCCTGAGGACACGCCTAGATGCACACAACCTCTGCGTCTGCCTAACGAAGCACGTGGGCATATGCTGCATTTTGCAATACATGCACGCATGTGTCCTGTTGCACTCACGCTAGACGCACAGGCGCCGGACCTATGTAATAATGCACGAGGCATGACCTTGCAGGCTACATTAGTATGCATGGAAACAAGACCTTGCAGGCTACATTAGCATAACAAACAGCAGCACACACCAGGCACATACCAGGGACAGGGCATGCAGGATAACACAGGCTGACCCAGAGTGACGCAGCACATGCTCACAAGTTCCCCTGATACATGGTTTGCAAACACCAGTTGTTCATAGACATGTACACGGTTTCTGACACGCCAGACAAGAACAGCGCACACTGGACTCACTCAACAGCCCTAGATAGCTCCAAGCAGTCTTGAGCGCACACACTGCCTATCACCCCGCTCTCTTGGCCCAGGACAGGCTATCAGGCGCCGGCAGCAACAGCCCCGGTGCCCACTCTGCGGCGCCGGCTCGTTCCAGCCACGCCTCTGCCTGCCGCACACCCTTGCCTGGGCAACCCCCGCCAGCACATGCCGCTTGGGTGACTTCGGAAGCCTCCCTGCCACTTCTGCGCTCACCAGCGGCCGCAGAGCGCACCCGCCGCTGCCGAGGCAAGAACGCACGAGCCCGCCGGCCTCAGCGCAGGCCCGGCGGCGCCAGGAGCGTGGCGGGCAGCAGCGGGCCGAGCGGCGCGCCGCAGAACAGGCACGACGCGCCGGGCAGGCCACCGTGCGCGCTGCCGCGCGCCGGCACGGCGTACTGCCGCTCGCACAGCGCGCAGCGCCACGCGCGCCCCGCGCCGCACAGCCGCAGCGTGGCCGCGCAGCGCGGCAGCTGCGCGGTCGCGCCCTGCGCGCGCGCGGGGCGGCGGGGCGGTCGGCCGCGCCGCGCTGCTTGACCGAATCGCCCTGCGTTGTTGCGCCATGGCCAGCAGCGCGAGGCTGCGCCAGACGGTTGCAGCGGGACACCACACCTCACTTTGACAGCCGCGCTGCACGCCGACTGCATGCGCGCATGCACGCCCCGCCCGTCAGGCCGCAGGCCCCCTTGTCCAGAGCTCGCGCGCGTCCGCACCCCGACGTCAACGGTTGCGAAGCGCGCCGACTCCAGCGGCGCGCCTGCCAGCGCGACGGGTGCGTCGGCCCAAGCGCAGCGCTCGCGCGGCGGCGGCGGCGCGCCGCCCGGCGCGGCGGCAGCCGCCGCGGCCGCCGCCAGCGCCGGCCACACACGCCCGCCCGCGCCGTGCAGCGCGACCCAGTCCAGCGCCAGCGCGCGCGTCAGCGCGGCGCCGCCGTCTGCGGCGCCCGGCGCAGCCGCGCTCAGCCTTACTGCCACGCCGCAGGGACGCCCGCCGCGCGCATCCGGGCTCTTGCCTCGAGCTGGTGTGCAGGCAGGGCGCGGACAGGTCTGGCGCAGGAGGATGGCGCGCAGGCAGACGAGCGGGGAGTGGCTTCGGCTCGAGCAGCACTTATGGCATGCCGGGGTGCCGGGTGCTCCTCGCCCATACTGCACGTCCCGGGCGGGCGCCAGCCCTGCGCCCTTCCTGCAGGACGCCCAGGCGCGGCTGCAGGCATCAGCCCAGCCGGGCGGCGGCGCTGCAGCGGCGCCCGCCGCGCTCGCGCACGAGCGGCCGCCAGCCATCGCGCTGGGCCCTCTGCTTCAGTCCCCGCCGTGCCAGACATTCGCCGAACGCCCTGCTTATGCACGCCCCGCCTGCGCGCCCGGCGCTGCAAACCCGCCCGGGGATATAGGCATAGGGTAGGACCGCGGGCGCACCGCGCGCGGGCGCGCGCCGCAGCTCGGCCAGCAGGTGCCGCTGCAGCAGCGCCAGCTCCGCGCGCTCGAGCGCGGCCGCCCAGCCCGGCGGCGGCGGCGCCGCCGGCGCGGGCGGCGCGAAGCAGCCGCGGCGCGCCGGCGGCGGCGCCGGCGGCGCCAACAGCCGGCGCAGCGCGCACGCGCACTGCAGCGCATGCCACTGCCAGGCGGCCGCGCCCAGGCCCGTGGCTGCGCCGCCGTCCAGCGGCGCGTCCAGCTCCGCCAGCGCCTCGCGCACGACGCTCTGCGGCCAACATATGAATAGGTGTAGGGTTAGCACTAGGGTTAGGACTAGGCGCCATGCTCCATTTACAGGCGGCGCAACTTGCTTGTGACAGTTGAGAAGTGCGGCTGTGAGCCTGATCAGCTCTGTACAGACACCAGCGATAGCCAGAAGCCTGCGACTTGGCGCCTGGTGACGCGGCCGCGCGTGACGTTCCGGTGCAGCGGCGCATGTGTTGGCGGGCGGGTCGGCCCCGCGGCCTGGCGCGCCTGCGTGAGCGCGGCGTCCGCCGAGCCGCCGCCCCCGCTAGATGCGTCGCCGGCGTCGCCGGCGTCGGTCGCCCCAGCCTCCGCCGCGACCGCCGCGCCCGCGCGCCTCAGCGTCAGCGCTGCGCCCCACAGCGCCTGCGCGCTGGGCGGCCCGGCGGCCAGGCGCGCAGCGGCGGCGCGCGCCGCGGCGGCGGCGGCCGCCGCATCGCGCGCGCCTGCCAGCGCGGGCCCGGCCAGCAGGCGCAGCCGAGCGCGCACCAGCCGCGTGTGCGCCTGCACGGCCCCCACGTGCTCGGCGCCCACGGCGGCGCTGAGCTGCACCACCGCGGCCGCCACGCCGCCGACTGCGAGTGCGGCGCCCATGCAGGGCTTGCCCGCGGCCGCAGCGCCCTGGCCCGCCGGCGCCGCGCCTCCGCCCAGCAGGGCGACCGGCTCCGGCGCCGGCGCGAGGCGGCCCTCGGCAAGCCGCCAGGCGCGCGCGCGGCCGTCCGCGCCCGTCGAAAGCAGTCGCGCGGCCGGCGCGCCCGCGCACGCGGCCGCGTCGGGCTCGGGCGCCCAGCGCACGCCGGTGACGGCGAGCGTGCCGTGCGCGCCGCCGGGCGCCCAGGCGAGCTCGCCGGCCAGCGCGCCCGCCGCGCCAGCGCCCGACGCGGTGGGCAGCGCCGCGCTGGCCCAGGCAGCGAGCGCGCCGGCCATCTTGCCGGCCGCCAGCAGCAGCCGCGCGGCGCCTGTGTGCGCGCGGGCGCGTCAGGTCTAGAGCTGCGCACTTGCTGCAAGCTTGGGGCTGTGCCGTGCATCCTCATCCTGTCAGCCCCGCCTGCCGCAGGGCGCACGTACAGGGCCAGCAGCCCAGAGCCGTACTCTGCAGCACAGCAAGTGCTTGACACAGGGTGCAGGCTAAGATGCTCGAGCGCGTCTCTGCCGGGCGCTGCCCAGTTTTGGCATGACGCCTGAACTGCCGCGCGCTATCGCGCTCCGGCTGCGCTCGTGCGCGCGCGGCAGGCCAGGCGCACCCGCGCCGTCAAGCGCCACGTGCGCGTCGAGGCAGGCAACGCAGCGCCCATCGGCCGGCAGCGGCCGCGCCAGCGCTGCCAGGCAGGGCGCGCCGCCGCCGTCGCCGCGCGCGGCGTCGCGCAAGCGCAGCTGCTCCCCTGCGGCGCGACCCGCTCTCGTGCGCACAGCCGCGGCGTAGGTCTGCGGGAGCATGGACAGGCAGCAAAGCGGCTGGGCTGGCTCCTGAGAGCCTGTTTTGCCTTGAACGGCGAACGGGGATGCGCGTGTCGCAGCCGAGCGCCAGCGGACTGCTCACGCAGAGTTCCTGGTGTCTAGATCCCGGCGCAGCACGCAGCAAAGCAGAGTGCGGCGGCGCCTCGGCACGCCTGACGTGTGCCGCGGCGCGCCCGATGCGCGGCACACGCGCCAGGGCGAGAGCCTGGCCGTGTGCGCGCCGGGGGCCGGCCAGAGCGCTCGGGGTATGCCGCAGGCGGCGCACCCTCACGCCACAGGCGCGGCGCGGCGCCGGCCAGGGCGGCCGCGGGCGCGCCCAGCAGGCGCACGCCGCCGTCCGAGCCGCCCACCGCCAGCGCCAACACGTCGGCGCCGCAGTCCCGCGGCGCGCCCGTTACGGCCGCGGCAGCCGCCGCCGCTGGGCCGGCCGGGCCGGCCGGCACCTGGCCGGCATGGGCGTTGGCCGGCAGGCGCGCCCACGCGAGTGCCGTCACCCAGCCGCGCGTTGCCTGCACCGAGCCAACCTGCCGCGGCGCAGCGCAGGCCCCGCTCGGCTTCGCTGGGCCGCCAGGCGGCGCGGGCCGCGCCGGGGACCGGACCGCTGCCCATGCTCGAGGGACGCGCCGCCTTGAGCCTGCAGCGGCACGGGCGGGGCCGCATGCAGGCCTGTGGCGCAGGCCCGGCGTTCTCGCGCGGCTGCGGGCGGCCCGGGCATGGCACGCCCAGCGCCAGGCGGCAGTGACGCGCCGGGAGCACCCGGCGGGGCGGCCCGCGCTGCAACCCTCCTCACGGACCCTGGCGGCGGCCGGGCGCGCACCAGCGCGAGGCCGCCGGCGCCGGCGCCGGCGGGCGCGGCCGGGGCGGCCGCGGTCGGCAGCTCGGCGCGCCAGAGCCACACGCGCCCGGAGCGCACGCCCACGGCCAGCAGCGCGAACCAGCGCGCCCCGCGCTCGCCGCACGGCACCGCCAGCGGCTCCGACCACGCCACCTGCGCACGCGCAGGTTAGGGTAGGGCATGTGAGAGCCGCCCCGCAGCCCGCCTCGGCCCCGGCCGCACGGCGGCGCCGCTGCGCCGCGGCCGCCGGTTGCGGATAAGCCCGAGCGGTGCCCGGGCGCGAGCCGCGACGTGTACAGCCCCGCGCGGCGCTGCGGCGCATGCCGCAGGCCGTTTGCGGCCGGCGGGCTCGGGCTCTCGGCTGTTGGACCGGGACACCGCGCGCGTGCAGCCGCGGCAGCGCGCCGCGCGCCAGGGCACGGGAAAGCCCGGGCGGATAAAGGTACGGGTAGGGTATGGCTTTTCAACTCATAACCCCATCCTGGCTGGCGCGGCAGGGTATCGCGCCTGCAGCGCCGTCATCACGTCCACGCGCGCCTCGTACGCAGCTGTGCTCAGCGGCTGTGCGGAGTGCGGACGCGCGCGCGCGCGCGCCGCCGGCACCGCCGCGGCCCGCGAGCGCTTTGCGCCGGTCGAGGCTGCGCGGGCGCCTGCCGGCGTCGGGGACGGCGTGCTGTCTGCGCGCAGCAGCAAGCGCGCCTGGCCTGTGACAATGCCGACTGGCTGCCGCCTCGACGCCCGCAGCATCAGGCGCGAGCGCGCACCAGGGTGCACTACATGTCCACGTGGCGCCTGTTTCTGGGGGCGCGGGCTCGGAGCCAGCTCATACCTCAACGCCGTGGGCCGCACCTGGCGGGGGACACAATGCGCGGCAAGCCTGGCAGCAGGTAGCGCACGCACTGCCCAGCGGCGATCTCCCTACAGTACCTGGGTCACCCTACAGTTGTGCGTACAATTCCTCTCCTGCACAGGTGCGTCACAGCGCGCAAGCACAGCTGCCTGATGCAGCCCGGAGTGGACCGGGGTTCGCGGTGCGCCGTGCAGCGCACCGGGCTCCAGCTTGACCCGCAGCCTGGCGAGCGCAGCCGCGACGATGCCGTGCATCTCGGCCGCGCTCAGTGGCTCGCCCTCGCCGGCCCGCACGACCTGGCGCGCCGCGCGCGCGCGCTCCGACCACACCCAGGCTCGTCTCTGCTGGTTGCGGCGGCGGCTTGCTCGCGGCGCGGCAGGGCTGGCGGCGCGAGCATTACACGCAAGTGCCCAAGCTCGATCGGCGGGAGCGGGCGTGCGCAGCGGACGCGGCGTGTACCGGCAGACGAGACGCGCTGGCTGCGGACAAGAATTTGTTGTTTAAAGACACGCACCCAGCGCACACAGCGTGTTGATGGAGGGGCCGCGCCTTGTTCCGGATCTCGACCTTGGCGCACTTGAGCAGCCACTTTTCGTCCAGGCCATGCGCGCGCATGCGCGCGCCGTACGCGTGCATCTGCCGCCGCGCAGTCGGCGCTCGGCGCGCGCGGCCAGTGCAGAACAGCGCACGCACATGGTGGCAGCGCATGCCAGGCTTCAGGCGCAGGTGCTGTCGGGCTTGCAGTCACGATGTCGGGCTTGCAGGCACCACCTCCGTTCACGCCCCAGACAGCCTTGCGGGCGCGCTCAGCCGCAAGTTGGGAGCAGCCGGCGAGGCGAGGCTGGGGCGGGCGGGCGGCGAACCGTCTCCGCGCGCACGCGCTCGGACAGCCGCGCGTCCGCGTTGCGCAGGTGCTGCCCCTTGCCGTACGTCTCCACCTCCGCCGCGGTCAGCTGCGCCGCCGCCCCACACAGCGTCGGTGCGCGCGCGCGCCTGGCGCCAACGCAGCTGCCCGTCCTGGGCGGCTGCCCCGGTCATCACGCTGCCTACATCATGCTGTCTGTCTGGACTTCCTGTGAGGGAGCACATGGTGTTACATATATAGGGTAAGGGTCAGGGTTAGGGTCAGCTCAGTCTGCCGCAGTGCGGGCCAGCATGCTGCTTTGCCCCGGCCGGCGGCGCCAGGGCGGGGGGCGGCAGCGCGGCGCGGCGCGCCTGCGCGCGCAGCTCCAGGAAGCGCAGCAGGAAGGCGGCCGGTAGCGAGGCCTCGGCGTCCTGCGGGGTGTCCAGCCGGGCGGCGCCCAGCGCCGCCGCGCCGTCAAAGTCCGCCGGCACCTGCCGGGCAGCCCCGGCCGCGTGTCGCCCAGCGGGCCGCGCCGCGGCGCCGCTGTTCTCCAGCCCCGCGCTAAGTGGGCGCGCGGCGAGTGCCGGCCGGTCATTGCCGTGGGCCGTATCAGCACACCTGCACCCTCTCGCAGGCAACATGCGACCTATTTGCAGATCGACATCTTTGTGCGTCTGCATGCGCGTCCCGGTGCAGCTCGCGCGCGAGACTGGGAGAAGGCCGC
>JAABUY010002965.1_pt1 | contig 19338 bp, 17 predicted proteins | sample 5560271 | NCBI WGS metagenome assembly JAABUY01 (sample SAMN10711886, study PRJNA513374) | rock metagenome | isolation source: Antarctica rocks | place: Antarctica: Victoria Land, University Valley
ATACTCAGCATTGCCTCGTCTTCCTCCCCTGCCCGAAGCGAACGGGCAGGGGTAAGATTCTTTCATGAGGCAACGACTCCTCGAGAGTAAGATTTCTGATGAGGCAATGCGGAGTGGTGCGAAGGGGCGCAGCAGCAGTATCATCGCAGGCGGCAGGGTATGCATCGGGACCTCCTCTTGGTCGAGTGGGACCGAGCATACCCGCCGCTTCATCTTATGCCAAATGGGGAAAGTCGAGCTAAGGCCTCGTCGGCGGCTTTCGCGTCGTAATAATCCTCTAATTCGCGCAGCAACTCGACGTCTTCAATCGGCACGACCGCGACGAGCGCCTTACCGCGCCGCGTCAGGGCGACGCGCTCCTTCCCATATGCGGCCCGGTTGATGACATCAGAGAACTGATTCCGCGCCTCGACGGTGGATAACGTGTCCATACCTGAAACGCCTTACGTGGAGATGACAACGTACTTTTCGTCTCAATCGTACATCTCAGCGATACTGCCATTAACGTCACGATGGACGTTTACGCTCGCGGGCACGTATGCGACAATCAGTGTATGTTCAAACGACGCGAGGTAGCATGTGGTAGGTAGATCGATGGCCGTAGAAAAGGAAATTAGCCGACTATCCGACTTGGTGCGTGCAGATGCATTGTCCGGTCCGACCCTCGACTTGCTGCCCATTGGCGTTGTCATCATGGATGTGCGCGACCTGCGGATACTTGCCGCGAACACGACCGTGCACGCGCTGCCGGGCGCGCCGTGGCGAGAAATCGCGGTCATCGGGCACCGGATACGCGACTTGCCGAACGATCCCAATATTCGCCGATTCGCTGCAGCGTGCCGGTACGTCGTCCGCGTCGGCGAGCCATTGCAAATCAAGGCGTTTCCACTCGGTGGCGATGTCCCGGCGTATTGGGATTTCTCGTTCGCACCAGTGCGGGATAGGGACGGCGGCGTTGTCCGCCTGCTCGCGACCATCTCAGACGTGACACAGGAAGTGACGCTCCGGCGAGCGATGGAGGAGAGCAATCGGGAGTTGCGCCGCCAGAACGCCGAACTCGCAACCCTCAACCGACTGGCGATTGGCGTCAGTTCGTCGCACGATTTCATCTCCCTCTGCCAAACGGCGACCGAAGCCCTGCTCGATTTGTTCGGCTTCTCGCAGGGTGGCGTTGCCATGCTGGCCGAGGACCGCGCCGATGCGGCGGTGGTCGCCTTTTCCTCGGTGGCCCGGCGTGTTGCCTGGGAGCGCACGCGCATCCCCGTCGCGCACAACCCGGCCTTCGAGCATCTACTGCGCCATCTCGCGCCCCTCGCGATCAACGACATCGAAACGGACCCAATCGCCGATATGGAGCGTGAACTATGGCGTGCGCGACATGCCAAATCCATTCTCCTCGCGCCGATCGTCGTGCGCGGTGAGATGATCGGCGTCATCGGTGTTGATGCAACCGAGAAACTGCACCAGTTCACCGACGCGGAGATTGATCTCGCCGCGCGCGTCGCGGAGCAACTCTCCGTCGCCATGCAGAACGCCCGTCTCGCCGAAGAACTCCAACATCGCGCGGACGATGTCGCGTATTTGAACGCCATTGGTCAGGTCGTCAGTTCATCGCTGAATCTCACGACCGTGCTTGATCGCGTACTCTCCTCGTTACGGGAGATGGTCGCGTATGACCGCGCTTCGATCAGCGTCGTCGAAGCGGATATGGAGCATCTGCTCGTCATCACCGACACCGGCGAGGCGGGCAATCAGCGTGGTCAACGCATTCCGATTACGGGGTCGCTACGCGGCTACGTCTTTACGTCGGGAGAACCGCTCTATATCGGCAATATCGCGACGGAGGGCTTGCCGCTTTCCCCTCGCATGGTGATGTCTGAATATCCGACAAACATTGTGCTCGCGCCGCTTGTCGTCACTGGGCAGCCGATCGGCGTCCTCTCAGTGATGGGAAATACGACGGATACTCTGACGCCCGACGACGCGCGGCGGATCGAACGCGTCGCGGCGCAGGTCGCTATCGCCGTGGCGAACGCCCGGTTGTACGAACGCGTGCAGGGGCAAGTGGAGGAACTGCGCCTTCTCAACGCAGATCTCGCCGAGGCGAACAAGCACAAGAGTGTCTTCCTCGCGACGATGAGCCACGAACTGCGCACGCCGCTGAACGCGATCATCGGTTTCGCGGAACTTTTGTACGACGACATCATCACGGAACCGGAGGAGCGACGCGAAAGCCTGCTCGACATCCTCCGCAGCGGCCAGCATCTGCTGACGCTGATCAACGACGTGCTTGACCTCACAAAGGTCGAGGCGGGGCAGATGACGCTCTCGCCCGCAGCGCTTGATCTCCGACACGAACTGGCAAGCGCGGATCGTATCATGTCGCCGCTCTTCGCGCAACGCCTGCATCACTCTACCTACACCGTGCCACCGGACTTCCCACCCGTCTATGCGGATGCCGGCCGGATGCGGCAGGTGATCCTTAACATCCTTTCTAATGCGAACAAGTTCACGCCCGATGGCGGCACGATCGCCCTCACTGTCAGCATCAACGACGATGGCGAGGCGCAAATTGCCATTGCGGACAGCGGCATCGGCATCAAGGCGGCAGATATTCCGCTCATCTGGCAGGAATTCCGGCAGATTGATACGTCGATTAACCGGGAATATGAAGGGACCGGTCTCGGCCTGACGCTCACGCGGCGGCTGCTTGCCCTGATGCACGGGCGTATCTGGCTGGAAAGCACGCCGGGGACGGGCAGCACCTTCTTTCTTACCCTGCCTATTGCGCGCGGAGAGAGCGACTGATGCCTCGCTACCAACCGCCGGAAGCGCAGTCGGGCGATGTCCGCGATCACAAGTACCGGCTGATTGAGACGGATCGGTGCACTGATCCGCCTCCGCCCGCTCTTATCCAGGCCGTGCAAGAATTCAACGCGAGCGAGTATTTCCAGTGTCACGAGACGTTGGAACACGCGTGGCTGCACGAGCCGGGCTATATTCGCGTCCTCTGGCAGGGCATTATCCAGGTGAGTGTCGCCTGCTTGCACATCACGCGTGGTAATGGCGAGGGAGCACGCAAAATCTGGAGCGCCGCCTTGCTTAACCTCGCACCCTTCCCGGATCGCTGCCACGGCGTTGATGTCACGTTGCTCCGTGCGCAAACTGATGTCTGTCTCCAGACCATCCTCCGTCTTGGTGACGACGGCGCGACACAGTTCGACCGCGCGCTTTTCCCGACAATTGATCTCCAAAGCGTAATGTGACATCAATCCGTGCGAACAAACAGGTTGACTTTCCGATTTGGGATGCTATCCTAGCGGTGCAATAGGGTATGCGTTGTCGCGAATATGGCGATAACGTGATACGAGCGCATGAACGCGATGAAAAGGAGGTCCCCAATGGTTAAGTATGTCCGCTCTGGTATTGGCAATGCGAACCCGCTTGCCACCGTTTCACCGGGGGATCACCGCGCGCGGAGCGTCATTGACTGACGCCCTTCGTCGCCATAGTCGGCACCAGGCCGGCGGTCCCCACAAGCGGGGCCGCCGGTTTTGTTTTTCTCTCCCGGCACGGTGCAACAGCGCCGGGAAGTAAAGTAAGGAGTGGCAAGATGGCGCCACGAAAGATGCAGACGACGCGGATGACGATCCGGAAAGGAGTGACACGATGAAGAAACCAGTCGGAGACGCGGTCACGATGCTGAGCATCGCGGACACCATGAGCCTCGTGGAGCACGGGTTCGTCGAGGTACGGACACTGCTCTTCCATTGGAAGAAGCACCGAGAGAAACAACGAAGATAGCGGGTGCAGTAGGCTCACCACTGCGCCCGCAAGGAAAGCGGTGAACACCATGTTGTCGTTACAGAGTGTGGCATTGGCCCAGATGTACGTCGAGGAACGGGTAGCGCAGGCAGCATGCGAGCGCTTGCTTCACGAAGCGGAACGCGTGCAACGCGCCCAGCGCGCAAAGATCGCACTGACGGCGCGCGTTGGCCGCACACTCGTCACCGTTGGCCAGCGGTTGGAAGCGGCCGGGGCAACCGGATGAAGTTCCGAAATGTAGAGATGGGTATGAGGTAATTACTCGCCATCCATGAACCGACACCCAGCACGCCGACACGGCGCATGAAAGGGGAGACGCAGGCGTGCGGCTTCCCTCTTTCTTTGCGCAAAACGAGAAAGGAAGAGGCAAATGCCTCTTCCTCGTGTTCGATTCTTCTTCGATGAGATGAACGGTTCAGGTCCCTTCCTGCCAGGCATTGTTGTACTCATTCTGGCGCGTGGAAAGTTCGTCAATCATGATGCCGAGCGTGGAAAGCTTCAGCTTCGCGACGCCGAGATCGAGTTCTGTCGGAATGTTGTAGACCTTCGCTTCGAGTGATGCCTGGTTCTGGACGAGCCATTCGGTCGCTAGCGCCTGATCCGCGAAGGACATGTCCATCACACTCGCTGGGCTGGCTTCCGCCGCCGCCTGGCCAACGAGCCGCCCCTCCGCGAGAAGGTAGACACGCTGGCCGCTGGGGAGCAGATATTCTTCGGTGTTGGTGCGGGCCATCTTGTGCGAGACGGCCGTCTCCTTGAGCCCCTTGACATCAATCTCAACATCGAAGTGACCGCTATTGCAGAGCAGGACGCCTTCTTTGAGGTCCGCGAAGTGCGTGCGCGAGACGATCTCCGTACCGCCCGTTGCAGAGACGATGATGTCTGCCACCTTGACCGCTTCCGCCATCGGCATGACGCGATACCCTTCCATCACCGCTTCGAGCGCGGCGATCGGCGAGACCTCAGTGATAATGACATTCGCGCCCATGCCCTTCAGCCGCAGCGCAATGCCACGCCCGACCCAGCCATAGCCCGCGACGACCGCGACCTTGCCCGCGATCAGGATGTTCGTCGCGCGTAGGATGCCGTCCACCGTATTCTGACCGGTACCATAGCGGTTGTCGAAGAAGCGCTTGGTCGGCGTGTCATTGACGGCGACGACCGGGAACTTGAGGATGCCGTTCCGCTCCATCGAGCGGACGCGGATGACGCCCGTCGTCGTCTCCTCCATGCCGCCGATCACGCGGCTGAGGGTCTCGCCGCCCATTTCGTGCAGTTTGACAATCAGGTCCGCGCCATCATCCATCGTCAGTTGCGGCTTGTGCGCCAATACCTGATCCACATGCCGGTAGTAGGTCTGGACATCCTCGCCATAATACGCGTAGACCGGGATTTCCTCGTGCGCAACAAGCGTAGCGCAGACGTCATCGCGGGTCGAGAGTGGATTCGAAGCGCAGAGGGCGATGTCCGCACCGCCCGCCTTCAGCGTCCGCAGCAGGACGGCCGTCTCCGTTGTGATGTGCAGGCTTACCGCGATGCGTAGTCCCGCAAGCGGCTTCTCTTTCGCGAACCGCTCGCGAATCGTCTGCAAGACTGGCATCTGCCGCTCCGCCCAGTCCGACCGCATCCGCCCCTGCTCTGCCAGACCGATGTCCACAATGTCGTAATCAACCGTCGTTGCTGTCATCTCACCTCCAAAAACCGATGAATCTCACCTTCGGAGCAATCTCCACAGAAGATACTACATTATCATCGGTGATTTGTCTACACATCATCCGTGATCGTCGGGGCGCTGGGGAAAGGCGCATGCTATGCGCCCCTACGTTCCCCGCGTTTCTCCCCTCTCCATCGCGATGGAGAGGGGGCGGGGGTGAGGTTTCCCTTCCCTAATCGTCCGCCAATACCATCTCACGTTCCGTGACTCCTGCGGCGGCGCGCAGGATCTCGGCCTTATCAGTCTTCTCCCATGGGAGATCGAGGTCATCGCGCCCGAAGTGACCGTACGCGGCAGTCTGCTTGTAGATCGGGCGGCGCAGGTCAAGCGTGCGGATAATGCCGCGGGGCGTCAGATTGAAGTGTGCGGCGATTAGTTCCTGCAACTTCTCGTCAGGGATTTTGCCAGTGCCGAACGTTTCGACCATGATCGAGAGCGGCTCTGGCACGCCGATAGCGTACGACAACTGCACCTCGAAGCGGTCCGCGAGGCCCGCTGCGACGATATTCTTCGCCACGTACCGTGCCGCGTACGCCGCCGAGCGGTCCACCTTGGTCGGGTCTTTGCCGGAGAAGGCGCCGCCGCCGTGCCGTGCCATACCACCGTAGGTGTCCACGATGATCTTGCGGCCAGTCAGCCCCGCGTCCCCCACCGGCCCACCGGTAACGAAGCGGCCGGTTGGATTGATGTAGATCTTGGTGTTTGCATCCATCATGCCTGCGGGGATAACGTCGCGGATGACAAGCGCCTCAATATCCTTGTGGATTTGGGATTGCTCGACGACCGCGTCGTGCTGCGTTGAGATGACGACCGTGTCCACGCGCACTGGCTTGCCGAACTGATACTCAACGGTCACCTGGCTCTTGCCGTCCGGCCGCAGATAGGTCAGCGTGCCATTCTTCCGCACTTCCGTTAGGCGGAAGGCGAGCTTGTGCGCCAGCGAGATCGGCAGCGGCATCAGTTCCGGCGTCTCGTTGCAGGCGAAGCCGATCATCATCCCCTGGTCGCCCGCGCCGACTTCATCGCCGTCGAGGCCAACGCCCCGCGCGATGTCCGGCGACTGCTGGCCAATGGCGACCGTCACACCAACTGAGCCGCCATCGAAGTGGCAGTCCGCCTCGCGCGTGTAACCGATCTCCTGGATTGTCTGGCGGATGACCGCTGGCATGTCCACATACGCGGTGGTCGTGATCTCACCGATCACCGCGACGAGGCCAGTCGTCGTCGCGGACTCGCAGGCGACGCGCGCCTGTGGGTCCTGCGCGAGGATCGCGTCGAGGATGGCGTCCGAAATCTGGTCGCACATCTTGTCAGGATGCCCCTCCGTCACTGATTCCGAGGTGAAAAAGAGTTTCGCCGATTGCATAGACGTGTTACTCACTAACCGCTCCCTTCGTTGCTTCAGGACTGAAGACTCAGGACTGAGGACTGAGTCTCTTGCTCCCTTCGCCTTCCCTAATTACCGCACTGTTGCCGTTACCGTTCTACGTAGTTCTGAGTCCTCAGTCTTCAATCCTTTGCCGAAACTTTCTTTGTACCGCGCCGTGAACTCCGCCCATGTGTAGGTGTGCGCCTGCGGGCCGTACAGTTCGATGGCGTAGGTCGCCGCTTGGGCCGCGACGCGCCCGGTCACCTCCCAGTCCCAGCCGCGCACCATGCCGGTGAGCAGGCCCGCACAGTAGGCATCACCGCCTCCCGTCGGATCCACGACTGCGCGGGCCGGGGCGATGGGGATTTGGAAGGTCGCCTCGCGCGTGCGGATCAGGCTACCCTCGCCGCCGAGCGTCTTGACGAGCGCGCCATCGGGGGCGAGTTCGTTGAGCATCGCGTCTTCGGAGAGGCCGGTCTTCTCGCTCATCACCGCGAACTCATAGTCGCTGCCGAGAAAGACCGCAGCGTCCTTCAGTCCGTCTGCAAGCGCCGGTCCATCCATGACGGTCGTCTGCCAGCAAGGCATGTAGACGAACGGGATGCCAAGGTCGCGGCACTCCTTCGGAAACCGCTCAATCGCTTCCGGCACCGTCGGCCCGATCAGCGCGATGTTAATCGCGGCGGCATCGAGGTTGTGAAATGAGGTCAGATCACTGCGCGCCATCGCGCCGGCATAGAAACCCATCACGGTATTGTTCTTTGTGTCCGCCGTGATGAAGCAGGACGCAGTCATCTCCTCCGGCACACCAATCACGGGGGTGGTATCCACGCCGATCTGTTCGAGAAAGGCGCGATAGGTATCGAAGTCGTCCGCCCCCGCCGTGGCGAGAATCGAGCAGGGCTGCTGGAGGAGTGCAAGTGAGTAGGCGATGTTCCCTGCCACGCCGCCATGCTGCTTTTTCATCTTCTCCACGAGAAAGGAGATGCTGAGGACATGGACCTTATCCAGCATGATATGATCCCGGAAATCGCCGGGAAAGTCCATAATGAAGTCGTACGCGAGCGAACCAGTCACCACGACCGCGTTCGGTCGGATCACCGCGCCGCTCCCTATCACACTATTCGCACTATCGTCCGTCATGCGCCCTTCTTTCGTGAAGTAGTCAGAGTCAGTAGTCGGTAGTCAGTTCGCAGCGGCATGTACCATCGTGACTTCTCGATCCGCCACTATTCGGATCGCCTCTCTATAGGGTGAACGGAGAATACCCGCATCCGTGATGATCGCGGTGATGAATTCGGCGGGTGTCACGTCGAAGGCGGGGTTGGCGACGGTGATACCTTCCGGCGCAATGCAAACGCCGCCGATCTCAGTCACTTCCGCTGCTGCGCGTTCCTCAATCGGGATCGCATCGCCATCCGGCGTGGAAAGATCGAACGTCGAGTGTGGCGCGGCGACGTAGAAGGGAATACCGTGCGCGCGGGCGGCAAGGGCGGCGCTGTACGTGCCGATTTTGTTCGCTGTGTCCCCATTTGCGGCGATGCGATCCGCCCCGACAATCACTGTCTGGATCAGCTCGCGCCGCATCAGTGAGGCTGCCGCACCGTCTACGATCAGGGTGGATGGGATACCCCACCGCTTCAGATCCCACATTGTCAGTCGCGCGCCCTGCAAGCGAGGGCGTGTCTCGTCCACATAGACATGGAGGTTCGTGCCCAGTCGCCACGCGGCGCGGATCACCGCGAGCGCCGTCCCATCGCCGCCCGCCGTGACGAGCGCGCCCGTGTTGCAATGCGTGAGGATGCCGCCAGCGGGCATAAGCGGCGCGCCATAGGTCGCCATCCGCTTGCTCTGCGCCCGATCTTCGTCCGCGATAGCCTGCACTTCGGCGAGGAGCGCGGCGCGGAGGGCGGCAGGCCCAGCAAGCGCGGTGGCACGGGCGACACGCATCATCCGGTCAATCGCCCAGTTGAGATTGACCGCCGTGGGGCGCGTCGCCCGCAATTCCTCGGCGCGCATGGCGATGTGCATGATGAGCATGCGCGTGTCTCCCGCATCCCATTCGTGGGCAGCGAGGGCAACGCCGGCCGCTCCGGCGACGCCAATCGCGGGCGCACCGCGCACCTGCATCGTGCGGATCGCATGGGCGACCTCATCCGGCGTGCGGAGCGTCAGCCAGATTTCCTCGTGCGGCAGGCGGGTCTGGTCCATTAACGCGACTGCACCGTCGCGCCATGCCACCGCCCGGAAGTTTTCCTGTACCTGCGCCACTAATCCTGTACCCCATTGATGCCAGGACTCCGGTAACAGCAAAACGGCCACCCATAATGAGCAGCCGCGCGTTCTCCTGGCGTTCAGGGGTTCGGCGGACCGCTCATCGTCCAGCGCGGACGCGCTGGCGGCATTGGCACCATCCTCACTCGTGAGAAAGGTTGCCGGGCTTCGTCGGGCCTGTCCCTCCACCGCTCGTGATGAGTGTCCGGAGTCTCTTCACTTGTTGACAAAGAGCATAGCATACCGATCACGGACGGGCAACGATTGGCACATAGATTTTGTCCTCCGCCGCAGAAACGATGGTATCACGTACTGATATTGTTTCGCGTTAGAGGTGGCATGCTGCGTCGTACAAGCGGTGCGTGAACCGCCTTCGTGCGGTGGCAGGGCGCTCGTGGGGAAAGCCCCGGTGATCCGGGGAGGGCGGTTCAAGCACCGCCCGTACGAGACAAAGGGAGCGCCGGGTGTCACGACATGGCTACCGTGGTAACGCGGGACTTAGACTACCGAGGGCGGTTCCTCGCGCTCGATGACGATGCGACGCGGCTGGGCGGTCTCTTGCGGACTACGCGGGTCCGCGAAGATGCGATCCACGGCCATCAAGCCCGCCGAACTGACCGCGTCTACGAAGGATTGCACCGCCAGCACGCTCTCTCGCGCGCCCTGTCGCAGATGCTCGCGCGTCTGCACCGGCAAAGCGCCGACAGCTCCTGCGACAACCTTGCGCGGAATCGCTATCGCCTGCCGCTGCGCCCCGTCCATCCGCTCGGATGCACGACGGCGCGCTTCGTCCATCTGCGCACGCCGCGCCCGCGTGCGACTCGGCATCGCCCCCTCGGCATCGAGGTCAATATCCTCGTCGTGCTCGAAAACATCCATGTCCTGCTCGTCCATGTGTCCCTCCCGGTGCCGGGCGCATGCTATGCGCCCCTACTCATTGCTGATTGCTCATTGCTAGTTTACCCCAGATAGACGCGCGTGACGATGTCGGTCAGAGTATGGTTGTTACGGTCAGTGATATCGTCCGCGCTGGAGGCGACGCAGATGACGAGGTCCATTTCCGCACGGAAAAGAATGCTGTCGTCCCGCTCGGAGAGGGGGGGGCGGAACTCCCACGCACCGCGTTCCTTGAATCCGATGTGCTGAAAGAGGTTAACGGGATCGGGCACGCGATCATAGCCGATATCGTACTTCTGGAGCGCGATAGCGAGGGCGTCCCGTGTCGTCTGGTGCGAGGCGGTGATACCGCGCGTGATATAGAAGCGGGCGTCGTCGGCGGGCAAGAGCAAATCGTGCCGCCCGACGCCGTCCTGTACAACCACAAGCATCGGATTGCCGAGGTTCGAGTAGAGCGTTTGGTCCTGCTGTACCATGATGCTGCCCGTGTGGGCAATCGTCTGGCTCGTGGAGAGATATTCCTCCATGTACCCCAGCCGGAAGGCGCAGAAGGGAGCAGTCTGCCCGCCGTTCGGGTCCGTTACCTGGATGTACTGCCCGCGCAAGACTTCCGTCGTATCTGCCTCGCCGGAGTGGATCGTCAGGTAAGCGCGGGGAGCCTGCCCGGTGAAATCGGGGATCGCAGTCGTACTCATCGGCGGGCGCCGTCCTTTCGATTGCGGGCAATCACAGCGAGCATTTCATAGATGACATTGGCGGCGAGCATCGCCGTCGTCTGCGTCGGATCGAAGGCGGGCAAGACTTCGACGCAATCCGCCGCGACAATCTCCAGACCAACGAGACCGCGCACCGCGAGGAGCGCTTCCCATGATGTTGGCCCACCGACTTCCGGTGTGCCGGTGCCGGGGGCGTAGGTCGGGTCCACGAAATCAATATCGTAGGTCAGGAAGACCGGGCCAGAACCGACGACCGCACGGATGGCAGCGTGCGTTGCCTCCCACCCCTGTTGCCGCACTTCTTCCATCGGCCAGAGGGTGAAGCCCATGTCGCGCGCGTCCTGGTAATCGGACGGGCCGTAGAGGGAGCCGCGCATCCCGGCCTGGAAGGAGCGGCGCGGGTCAATCAGCCCCTCCTCGGCAGCGCGGCGGAAGGGTGTGCCGTGGTTGTATTTGCGCCCGAAGTATTCGTCCCAGGTATCGCCGTGCGAGTCGAACTGGACGAGCGCGACGGGACCATGCGTTGCCGCCACCGCCCGCAACTCCGCCAGCGTAATCGAGTGGTCGCCACCGATGCCGATCGGAATCACGCCCGCCGCGAGAATCGGCGCGATGCCCGCCGTGATCCGCGCGTAGGAATCTTCGATGTAGCCAGGGACAACCGATGTGTCGCCGTAATCCACGCACGACAGTTCCTCGAAAACCATCACATCTACCGAGGGATGGTAAGGCCGGAGAAGCGCCGAGCCATCGCGCACCGCCGCCGGGCCGAACCGCGCGCCAACGCGGTAGGTCGTCGCCGTGTCGAACGGGATACCGACAATCGCCACGTCCACACCATCGAGGTCAGTCACATACGGCAGACGCGCAAAGGTGCGAATTCCACAGAACCGGGGGGACTCCTGCGCGTCACTCGGACGATAATGCGGCACTGTGACACCCTCTTCTCCAGCCCACGAACGCCCTCAATCATCCGCCGATTGTGGCCGCGCGCTCCCAGGGTGTCAAGAGAATGGCATTGAACCACGAAGACACGAAGAGCACGAAGAAGGGAAAAGACAGAATATGATGACTGATTCACCATAACCTGTGCATTGACCAGTCGTAAATTTTGCCCCTTCTCCCTCTCCTTCGTGCTCTTCGTGTCTTCGTGGTTCAATCGGTTTCAGTCCTGAGAACGCGGAGGGCGTTCGCGGTGACGAGGAGAGAGATGCCCATGTCCGCGAAACGCCGCACGATGCTACACAGCGTCTGACGATGCCAACTGACAGGGGTATGCGGGGTCGCCCGTCTCGATTTGGAGGGTGGCGTGCTCGATGCCGAATCTATCGTGCAGTCCTTCGCATGTTTTGGCGAGTAGACTGTCCTGGTCCGTGACAGTCGGGACGATGAGATGGGCGGTAAGCGCGGTTTCCGTCGTACTCATTGCCCAGATATGAAGATCGTGAACATCGCGAACGCCCAATAATCCCGCAAGGTATGATTCGACCTTGCTTGGATTGATGCCTTCCGGTACCGCATCGAGCGCGAGATTGACCGAATCGCGCAGCAGGTCCCACGTCTCGTACAACACGATGGCGACGATAAGCAGGCTCATCGCTGGATCAATCCATCCCTTACCCGTCAGCAGAATCGCGACCCCGGCAACGACGACACCGAAGGCGAGGCCGGCGTCCGACGCCATATGGACGAACGCCGCGCGGATATTGAGATCGCCCTTGCGACCGGACAGAAAGAGGAGCGCCGTCGCGCCGTTGATGACGATGCCGATTGCGGCAACCCAGATAACCGTCTTGCCTTCCACCGTGTCGGTATTGCCGAAGCGACGGATCGCCTCCCAGGCGATGCCGCCCATCGTCACAAGGAGGAGGACAGCGTTGATGAGGGCCGTAAGGATCGAGGAGCGACGCCACCCGTACGTCCGACGCCGCGAGGGCGGGCGGCGCACGAGAATACTCGCAACCCACGCGAGGATGAGGCTGAGGACATCGCCAAGGTTATGCCCTGCGTCGGCGACGAGCGCGATGGAGTGCGCGAAGAGTCCGAAGACAACTTCGAGAACCACATATGTGGCGTTAAGGGCGACGCCGATGGCGAATGCTTTCCCAAAATGTGCCGGTGCGTGGCTATGGCCGTGGCTGTGCTCATGCGCCATTGATGGTGGGCCTTTCTGTCATTCGCAGTACCCGTAGCGCATTGGCGGTGACGAGGAGCGAGATGCCCATGTCCGCGAAGACGGCGATCCAGAGATTGGTAATACCGGCGAAGGTGAGGGCGAGGAAGATTGCTTTGACAATCAGCGACGCCGCGATGTTCTGCCGGATGATGCCGAACGTCCGCCGCGCGAGGCGGATCGCGTCCGGCAAGCGGCCAAGATCGTCCCCCATCAACGCAACATCTGCCGCCTCGATTGCGACATCCGTACCCGCTGCGCCCATCGCCACACCGACCGAGGCCATCGCGAGGGCGGGCGCGTCGTTGATGCCGTCTCCGACCATTGCGACCGGCCCATCCGCCGCCAGCGCGCGCACCGCCGCCGCCTTGTCGGCAGGCAGCAGGTCCGCGCGCACATCGGTGACGCCGGTCGCGATGGCGATCAATCCGGCGGTGCGCGCATTGTCTCCAGTTAGCATCACGACCCGCTCGACGAGCGACCGAAGATCGGCCACCGCCCGCGCGCTCTCCGGCCGCACGGCATCACGCAGCGTCAGGAGGCCAATCATCCGGCCCGCCCGCTCGACGCAGACAACCGCGTTCCCCTCAGTCAGATACGTCTCGTGGCCCACCTGATTCCAAAGACCGCGTTCGGTAAACCAGCGCACGCTGCCAACGCTGGCCGGTATGCCATCCACGGTGCCGTTCCCGCCGCGCCCCGGCACCGCGCGGTAGTCCGCCACAACAGCAGTCAGCACGTCTCGCTCGCGTCCGTACGCGACAACAGCGCGCGCCAACGGGTGCTCGCTCTCTCGCTCCAGCGCGGCAGCGATCTGCAGAACCTCCTTTTCCGTCGCATCATCGCAGGTATGGATGGCGACGACCGTTGGGCGCCCGACAGTGAGTGTGCCTGTCTTATCAAAGGCGACCGTCCGTACCGCCGCGAGCGCTTCGAGCGCGGCCCCGCCCTTGAAGAGCACCCCACGCCGCGATGCCGCGCCGATAGCCGCGACGAGTGCGACCGGCGTCGAGATGACGAGCGCGCACGGGCAGGCGATGACGAGCAGCACGAGTGATTTATAGATCCAGCCGCCCCACCCACCAACAATGAGTGGCGGCACGACAGCGATCAGGAGCGCGCTGAGAATGATGAGCGGCGTGTAGATGGCGGCGAAGCGGTCCACGAACGCCTGCGCGGGCGCTTTCGACGCCTGCGCCTCTTCGACGAGTGCGACGATGCGCGCGAGCGTGGTGTCGCGCGCGGGTTTTGTCGCCCGCACCTCAATCGTTCCCTCACCATTGACGCTACCCGCGAAGACACTGACACCTGCCTGTACCTCGACGGGGACGGATTCGCCCGTGATTGGCGCTTGATCCACCGCCGATTGCCCGGCGACGACGACACCATCCACCGGCAGCCGCTCGCCGGGCCGCACGCGTACGACATCACGGACATTGACCTGCGCGACCGGCACGCGATGCTCGTGATCGTCATGCAGCAGGTTCGCCTCGGCGGGCGCGATCGCGAGCAACCCGGCGATCTCCCGCCGTGTCCGCTCGACGGTCATCGCTTGTAGCAACGTGCCGACCCCAAAGAGGATCAGGACCGACGCTCCTTCGTCCCACTGCCCGATGGCAACCGCGCCGACCGCCGCGACGGTCATCAACAGGTTCATGTCCGCCCGCCGCGCCCGGAGCGCGAACCACCCCGCCCGCGCGACCGGATAACCGCCGAGGAGCATCCCGACGATGAAGGGTACGGCGCTCGCGAGGCGCGGCGCACCGGCGCGCTCAATCGTGAAGCCAATCAACCAGAGTAGCGCGGCCAGAGCGAGTTCGCGCACCCGTCGTTGCCGCCACCAACCCGATGTTGCCGTCGGTGCAACGGGCGCGCCTCGCAGTGTCGCGCCGTATCCCGCTTCTGCCACCGCGTGGCTGATTGTCTCCGGCGTCGTTTCCGTTGGGGTGGCGGTGACGATGAGCGTGCCGACCGCGAAATTGACGCGCGCTTCCCGTATGCCTGGCAACCGTGCGACTCCGGCCTGTACGGTCTTCGCGCAATCGCCGCAGTCCATCCCCATCACATCGAACGTCCAGGTTGTTTCGTGGTCAGGCGAGGTGGCTGTTTGTATCTCCACGCCGTAGCCGAGCGTGGTGATTCGGCGTGTGAACGTCTCGATATCCGCGCGCGTGGGATCATACGTCACGTCCGCCGTCCCACGCACGAAATTGACCGTCGTCTCCGCCACACCAGGCAGTGTGCGCAGCGATTGCTCGACTGTCTTCGCGCAATCGCCGCAATCCATCCCGGTCACGCGCATCTGGCAGATTTCCCGCGTCGCTTCCGCCGTCTTCACGCGCTTTGCTCCGTTTCTTTTTCCTGTTCCTGCCGCGCCGGGGTCCGATGGCCGATGTGTTCCGCGCCAACCGCGAGCAACACGCGCACATGGTCATCATCAAGCGTGTACCAGACGAGTTTTCCCTCGCGCCGCGCCCGCACCAGCCCGAGCGCGCGCAGCAATCGTAGTTGGTGCGAGACGGCGGACTGCGTCATGCCAAGCACCGCCGCGAGGTCGCAGACGCAGAGCGGCCCGGCAGCCAGCGCGGCAAGCAAGCGCACGCGCGTCGGATCGCCGAGCGCGCCGAAGAGCGCGGCGAGATCGCTCGCGGCCTCCGTATCCGGCAATGCTGCCCGCGCCTGCCACACCCCCTCCGGGTGGACATGGTCAATATCGCAGGTGTCGAGTGCGCAAAGTGTTGAGACAGATCGCATCACGGCTATCATCCCTTCATATGAATACCTGCTCATATATTCGCACGATCATTCGCCCATGTCAAGAAGGTCATGGCATGGGTCGTGATTACGTATGTGTAGAGAATCCGCACGGCGTTGTCCGAAGGGATGTGATGGAGTACCCACTTGCGAAGATGCAAGAGGCGATTCTCGTCTCTCGTTAGCAACCCTACGCGGTAATGGTGCGTATATGAGTTCGGTGTGATGGTCAGGAGAGAAGACCATCCGCGAAAATTCTTCAGGAGGAATGATGTCCGTACAATCGCCCGTGTCACTGCTGACGCCTGCGGGTCGCCATAAACTGATCGAAGACGGCTTTTATGCGAACTATCTCGCGTACTTCCGCAAGGCCGAGGACACGCGGCGCTGGAAATTGCACAAAGACATCCCGTGGGAACTTTGCAAGCCAGATGTGTCGGAGGATGTCGCGATCATGGTCGAGGGCTACTTCGCCGTCGAGAGTTATCTCCCCGACTTCGTCACTGAGGCAATGGCGATGGTCCGTCGGTCGCGCGGGCGGGCGTGGTTCCAGGCAAACTGGGGCTACGAGGAATCGAAGCACGCGATGGCGTGGGAGACGTGGCTTGTCACGTCCGGCAAGCGCACGCAGGCACGAATGGACGAGTACGCGGACTATCTCTCTGAGAAGCAATGGACGCTCCCGTACGACACGCCGCGACGGATGATCGTCTACCAGATGATCCAGGAGCGCGCGACCTATCTCAACTATCACAACCTCGCTGCCCGCGCCGACAAGGAGGGCGATAAGGCCCTGGCCACTGCGCTGCGCATCATCGCCGTGGACGAGATTGCCCATCATGGCTTCTTCTACAAGGGCGTGCAACTCTATTTGACCTACGATACCGCCAACACGCTCGATGACATCGCCCACGTCCTGAAATCGTTCGCGATGCCTGCGGCCGACTTCCTCTGGAACTGGACTGAGTTCGAGGATGTCGTCGCCAAGGCCGGTATCTATGGTGCGCGCGAGCACATCCGCGACGTACAGAACCCGATCCTCAACGCGCTTGGTTACGATAACCGCCGCGATCTAGAACGTGCCGCCCTCCGCATGCGCATCGCCCCGGACAGCATCGGCCCGCAGGACATTCCCGCCTGGGCGAAAGAATCTGCTGACCGCCCTGCTGGCGCCTTCGTTGCCTATACCGGGGATTAAGACGAAGGACTGAGAACTGAGGATTACATGGTAGCGCAGGCTTTCCAGTCTGCGTTTTTCCTCTGATGCTAACTCCTATCCGCGCATTATGGCAGGGCTTATGCGTTCTCTCGTCTTGTCAAATAACCTAACCCCCCTGACTCCCTTCCCGCGAGGAAGGGGAAGCCAGATGGCGTGATCGGCGGCCGCTGCGTCGGCGATAACCCTACGAAGAGTCACCCCTTCCCACGCCGAGGTGCGGAAGGGGCCGGGGGGTAGGTTCCTTCGAGAACGCATAAGCTCTGGCATTATGGTACCGCTATCGTGAAAGAATACGCAGGGAGTCGTCACGTCTGCTGCACTCTCCACTATACTGACCTGCGATATCGGTAGTGAGCGACAGAGCATCGTGCGCCGGTGCAGCAGGAGAAGGGGAAGCGAGCGATGGTGAGTGCGACGACACGGCGGCCGATGTGTCCGGACGATCTGTTCAATCTGACCTTTATCGGCGATGTAGCGATTAGCCCGGATGGCCGGACAATTTGCTCTGTGCAGACGCGGATGGATCGCGAGACGAACGAGTACCGAAGCGATCTCTGGACGATCCCCGCGACGGGCAGTGTAGGCGACGCCGTCCGCTTCACGAGTGAGCCCCGTACCGTCGGGCAGCCGCGCTGGTCGCCGGACGGGCGGTGGCTCGCCTTTCTGTCCGATCGGGACGGGAAGGGCAAGCGACAACTGTGGGCCATCCCGACGACCGGTATCGGTGGCGAGGCGCGCCGTTTGACGAGTGGCGATCTGCCGGTCAGCGACTACGCGTGGGCGCCGGAGAGCGCACGGCTCGTCTTCGTGCGTAGCGAGAAGAGTGTGCCCCTGCCTGCCAAAGAAGAGACAGCAGGCCGCGTTACCGACGACGTGCTGACGATCACCCGCATTCGCAACAAGGCGGATGGACGCGGCTTCATCTATGACCGCCGCAACCATCTGTGGATCGTCAGTCTCGATGGAACGGAGACGCGCCTGACCGAGGGCGATCACGACAATGTCTCGCCCACATGGTCACCGGACGGCAACGAGATCGCTTTCGTCTCGAAGCGGATGGCGGACGCCGATTTCACGAACGCGACCGAACTCTACATCATTCCGGTCGCCGGTGGTGAAGCCCGCCGTCTGCCGACTCCGGCAGGGCCGGTGGACGCCCCCACCTGGTCGCCGGACGGCGCGCAGATCGCCTTCGTCGGCAGCGGGCGGGCAAATGTCGCCGGGGCGGTCAGCCACCTCTGGGTGATTCCGGCGGACGATAGCGGCCCTGCGCGTGACCTGACATCCCCTCTCGACCGCAACATCGGTCTCGATGTCTCCAGCGATAGCCGCGCCGGGTTAACCGCTACCTGCCCGGTCTGGTCGTCGGACAGCAGCACGCTCTTTTTCCTCGCCTCGACGCGCGGAACGACGCCGCTCTGGCGCGTAACCCTCGACGGCAGGGAGCCCGAACGGATCGTGGACGGCATGCGGCAAGTGCAATCCTTCGCACGGGAGAGCGGAACGCTCGCGCTCAACCTCAGCGATGGCCTCAACCCCGGCGACGTGTATGTCCGCGCAGAGCCCGATGCGGAGCCACGACGGCTAACGGATGCGAATGGCGCCTTTTTCGCGACGGTTGCACTCGTCGCGCCGGAGCTGTTCACCTACGAGGGCGCGGAAGGCTGGGAGGTGCAGGGCTGGCTGATGCCACCCGTCGGGCGGCGTGACGGTGAGAAATATCCCCTCGTCCTCGAAATCCACGGCGGGCCGCACACCGCCTATGGGGAAATGTTCTTCTTCGAGTTCCAATGCCTCGCCGCGCAAGACCAAGGTGTGCTCCTTATCAACCCGCGTGGCAGCACGGGCTACGGCGAGCGGTTCGCGATGGCCTCCAACGACGACTGGGGCGGCAATGACTACCGCGATCTGATGCGCGGCGTGGATGCGGCCATTGCCCGCGCGCCATGGATTGATCCCGCGCGCCTCGGCGTGACGGGCGGCTCGTTCGGCGGCTATATGACGAACTGGATTATCACGCAGACCGACCGCTTCACGGCGGCGGTGGCGCAGCGTTCGATCTGCAACATGATCTCCAAATGGGGCGTGTCAGACAATGGCTACCTCGGCAATGACCTCCAGTGGGGCGGCCCGCCGTGGGAGAACCGGCAATTCTATCTCGATCGCTCGCCGCTGATGCACGCCACGAATGTCGTCACGCCGCTGCTGCTCATCCACTCCGAGCGCGATCTACGCTGCCCAATTGAGCAGGCCGAGCAATTCTTTACCGCCCTAGAGCGGTTTCTGTAACTACTGAGCCTGTTGTGTTGTGTAGCCACAATGAGTGAACCATCCTTTCGCGTCTTGCGCGGTCACGGTCGCCATCGCTGCCGTGATCGCCGTCGCCAATCCCTCCCG
>JAABUY010002966.1_pt1 | contig 19337 bp, 17 predicted proteins | sample 5560271 | NCBI WGS metagenome assembly JAABUY01 (sample SAMN10711886, study PRJNA513374) | rock metagenome | isolation source: Antarctica rocks | place: Antarctica: Victoria Land, University Valley
TGCGGCCACGCGTCGAGCACGCGTGGCCCCGGATCGTGCGCCTTACCGGACTGCGGCACTCCGTCGCGCAGGCCATCGCGTCGTTCTCTCCGACAGACTGCTAGGAATCGACGTCAGCGCTGTGCGGTACAGCCGTTGTGGCGGATGTGATAAGCACGACACTAGCCTGGTATCACCATCCAGATGCGGCAGGTGATGGTCCGGTCCCATCAGTAGGTCGGCGCCGCCCCGGCGCTATTCGTTAGCCTACGTAACATGGGGCTATCGGCACCGAGCATTTATGACGGCCCGATCACAATGGTGCTGGCGCCGTAGCGTCGAGGCTCTGGCCGAGGCAATCGTCCAGGTCGGCGATGCATGAGTATACAACGTTTGATTTCGATGCCTGCCACCTGTTGTATGCCCGAATAGCAATAGATAGTACGCTTTGCCATGCCATTAGCAAGAAGATGTGCCGGGCGCGCATATCTTCCATGAGCTACGCCCGGTCCTTTCGCCGCTTGCTGATAGGACGCGGCGCACGGCCTTCATGGCATATGCGACAGGCGGGGCACGACGGGACGCGCGTGCATTAGCCCCTGTATCGGCGGGCGGCGCTGGGTACACGCGCAGCGGACGCGCCATCCGCACGATTCCCCATGGTGGCCGGATGATCGCGACAGCCAGCGCAGGTCGTGCCGCGTGACGCTGCACGCCGGTCAGCGCGGCGACCTATCATGATGGGTCCACCCGGCACCGTCGGGTATCCTCCGGCCCCCCCTTCGTCCCTCCCTTACACGGCGGTCCGGTGAGCGCGTCACCCCGCGTAGGCGATCCTGCGTAGGCGATCCCGCGTCCTGTCTACGATCGCTCGTCGATCGAGATGCCCCGCTCCACACACAGCGCCCGCAGGTACGCCAGCCCCGCGCGATTCTCGGCCTCGAACGCCGCCGTTGCGCTGTGGCCCGGCCGCGCGACCCCCGGCACATCCTCCAACTCGATCGAGATCGTGCCCGTGTAGCCCGTCTCGTGCAGCGCCTGCAGGAAGGCCCCCCAGTCGATCTTGCCCTTGCCCGGGCACCAATGCACGTTGGTCGCGCCGTCGTTGTCGGAGACGTGGGTGTGCCAGACGCGCCCGGCGAGCTGATAGGCCGCGATGTGCGGCAGGTCGCCCATGGGGAACATGTGGCTGGGATCGAGGTTGACGCCGAGCGCGGGCGACCCGACGTGATCCATCAAGCGCAACAGGGAGACGGCGCCGCACACCCAGCGGTAGGGGTGTGATTCCAGCGCGTAGCGCAGGCCACGCTCGGTGCAGAGCGCACACAGGTGCTGCGTGACCTCGACGTAGTGCTGCCAGTTGGCTGCCCAGTCCACGCCCGCCGGGACCGTCGCCGTCCAGGTCTGTGCGAGCGGCCGTGTGGTGAGAGGCGGGACCACGATATCGCACGGGTAGGGCGCCACGGTGTTGATTGTGTCCGCGCCCAGCGCGACCGCGACATCGGCGGCGCGGCGGAAGTCCTCCACGGCGGCCTGGCGACGCCCTGGGTCGGGGCTGGCCAGCCCCGGCGGTGTGTAGACGAACTCGGAGAGGCGGAGCCCCTCGCCGTCGAGCAGGGCGCGCAGGGCCGCGATCCGGCCCGGCGTGTAATAGGTGTCGAGCGTGTCGCGGTCCCACGCGATGAGCTCGACAGCACGGAAGCCCAGGCGCGCGATGCGCCGCAGCGCCTCCTCGTAGGGTGGCTCCCATTGGAACGGCCAGATCGACGCGCCGAACTGCATAGTCTCTACTCCTTGGCGGTCCTTGTCCGTGTCGGCGACCTCCGTCGCCCGGTCTCGTCGCACGCTACAATCGGGATGTGCGGACGGTGTTGTCAGGGTCGCCCGTCTCGTCCAGGGGCATCAAGCACGCCTCCAGCCCGCGGAGGCGAGGTTAGCGGGCGCCATGCTTCGCACCGTTACTGATCGGCTCCCCGGATCGTGGTCGCCTCGATAAGATTGCCGAAGGGGTCGCGGACGGTGAAGCGCGGCCGGTTCGGGATCTCCGGTTCCTCACCGATCGCCACGCCAGCGGCGGCAAGGCGACGCCGCAGCGCCTCCACGTCGTCGACCTGGACGCAGAAATGCTGGGCGGCGTGGCCACCGCCCCGCTCATCCCCGAACAGATGCAGCTCATCGTCCCCCACGCGGTACCACACCAGATCGAGGTGAGCAAGCGTCGCGGGGACCGCGATTTCCTCGAGCCCCAGGAGGCCCCCGTAGAACTGACGCGCCTCGTCGGCGCTGCCGCGCGGCCGCGGCACGCTGACGTGTTGCAGGCGCTGCACGCGCACCGTCTCGTCCATGCGTCTGAGTCCCTCTCTCTCATCGATCGTTCCACGACGTGCGGGGACGCCCCGAGGCCCGACGGGCGGCGCGGCCCGGTGCCGTGGCTGCCTCTCTGTACTATACGACACGGCCCGTGAGACGGGTTGCAGCCGCGCCGTCTGACCATGACCCCCATGGTCACCACGTCCCGTTGTCCTCGCCGAACGAACCGGGAGATGGCGACACGGGCGCACAGGCACGCCGACCGCTAGAGCACGCACCCTGACGACGTCGCACTCCCTCTTCCTAAATGCGTCCAACGAGATTGTGCGGGATGGGGCGCTGCCCCCCCGGAGTGACCGCAGTCGCCGTGCGCTGCCAGCGGGGCCCCTCTGGGGAGGCAGTCGCAGGCTCCTCTATCCCGCGAAAACCACCTGGAAGCATTTAGGTGGCGTGCCCCGCGCGGACGGGTCCACGCAGCCTCACGCGCATGACCACCCGACTATGATGCCCTCGTCAGAGGCTGCCCGCCTGTCCCGTATACTGCGAGAGAGACACCCCGGACCCGTATCACGAGGACAGGACCGACCCCTCCCATGGATGCGCTCGTCGTTGTGGCCGATGACCTGACCGGCGCGGCCGACTGCGCCGCCCGCTACAGGGCGGCCGCCCTGCCGGCCACGCTCTACGTGAGCCCTCCTCGGTCGCCGTTGCCGCGCGGCGGCGTAGCCGTCACGTCCGATTCCCGTCATCTGTCGGCCGCCGACGCGGCTGTGCTGGCTGTTTAGTTCATCCGTGCAACGATACTGGCTTTGCCCAAAAAGTCCGTTTGTTCTAGAAAATTTCGAACCAGATACGGCTAGAAAACGATTTAGCGTAAGGTTCTTGCTTTTCTTGCGCTACACCGTTTTCCATTCGGCACCATCCGACTTTTTGGGCAAGCCCAACGATACTTAATCTATCGTTGCACGGATGAACTAAACAGCCAGCACAGCGTCGATATGTGGAAAATGGGGATGTGTATGTCTATGCCTAATGATAGGGGGGTTATGATTATCGATGAGGTGGCCATGATTGCGGTCGATGGTGTGAATCACACCTATCTCCACGCCCGCACGCCCGCTCTCGTCGATCTTTCCGTGACGATCCCCTCCGGTCAGATCGCGGCCTTAGTCGGGCGCAACGGGGCGGGGAAAACGACGCTGCTGCGCATCATGACGGGGCTTCTGCGCCCCACGGGACGCCCGCATACAAAGGCGGGGACTGTCGCGATCGCCGGGCACCTCCTGTACCAGGGCGGCGCACGCGGGCGGGAAGAGATGGCGGCCGCGAAGAGGATGACGGGCGCAGTCGCGGACCAGCCGCCGCTCTACGATCGCCTTACAGGGCGTGAGTTTATTCGCTTTTCGGCCGAGTTCTATAGTGTGGCGAGGGGCGCGGCGCTCGAGCAACGCATCTCCGAATTGCTCGTGTTTTTCGACCTGGAGGACAAAGCCGATAATCGTATAGGGGGTTACTCTCTCGGCATGAGGAAGAAGACGGCCGTGTGCGCGGCCCTGGTCCACAACCCGCGCATGCTTATCCTGGACGAGCCCTTCGACGGGCTGGACCCGATGTCTCGTCTGCATCTGAAGGATGCGTTGCGGGCCCAGTCGCGCTACGGCGGGGCGATCCTCCTCTCGACCCATGGCCTCGAGGTGGCGGAGGATCTCTCGGACCGCGTCCTGGTGCTCGATCAGGGGCGTATCATCGCTGATGGCGACATGGCCCATCTTCGCTCCATCACCGGGTCGGACGATTCCGATCGCCTGGAGACTGTTTTCCTTCGTTTGGTCGGCGCCAAGTCCGACGGGTACGGCGGCGCGACGGAGTCGGCCGCACTCCCCGCCGTCGCGGAGACGGACAACGACGATGCGCGGGAGCGTGGACGGTGAGCGATCGTTGGCGGCGCGTCGCCACACTAGTCCGTCTGCAGGTCCTCCTCGCCGTGCGCGGCTTGCCCGAGGGACGCGGCCCACGCGCGCGCGCGGGCGCTGTGGCCGTCATCGGCCTTGCTTTCTTCATACTAACGCTGCGTCCGACCTATACGATGGCGAAACTGGCGATCGTACATGCCGCCGCGGGGCCTCACGCGAACGTCGCCTTGACGGCCCTATTGGGTCGTGTGTCCGCGCTATCCGGCGCGTCCTGTTTTGTTTTAAGCGCCGTGCTCTACGCCCAGATCGTCAACCGGCCTGACATGCGCGTGCAGGCGGCGTCTCCCCTGTCGTCGCGCCTGATCATAGCGACGACCGCACTGGGCGCGGTCGTCGTCCTCTCCGTCCTGCTATTTATCCTGGCCGTCCCGCTGATTGCCATTCTCGCGGACCCCCTTTCCCTGGGGCCGTTTGGCGTCCTGGCCGCGTGTCTGGTCCTCTTGACGGGCCCGGCGTTGCCCGCGTCGCTGGGGCTCCTACTGGCGATTGTCCTCCTGCGCGTAATCCCCGCCGCGCGCGCCCGCGGCCTGACCGCCTTTCTCGGCCCGTTGATTAGCGTGACGATCGGGCTGTCCGCGCGGCTCATCACCCATTTCTCGCCACGCGGCCCTCTCGGCGACGCGGCCACAACGATTACCCGCCTGTGGGACGAATCCCCCTTGACGTGGGACGGCCGGGCACTGGCCGCCGTGGCTCGACGGGATGTGGGGGCGGCCCTGGTGAATTATGGCGCCGTGTGCGCGCTCACGGTTGCTCTCCTGGCTCTGTGCGCCGTGGGCGGACGCAACCTCCTGTCCGCAGGCTGGTTCGCGTACACGACCGTCGATGACGGACCCGACCCGATGGTTCGGCGCTGGTGGCCGTGGGCGCGTCGCCCGGCCCGCATCCCAGCCCCTCTCGCGGACGCGCTCGTCGTCCCGTTGCCGCGCGCGCTGTCCCAGGGGACGGCGGAATGGCGCCTACTCCTAGCCAAGGAGCGGGTGCTGGCGTGGCGCGACGGTGGATTGAAAGGGCGAGCGATGTTGGGGATCTATTCGATCCTGATGGTAACGACCGCGGCTTTCGCCGGAGCATCGGCCCTCAGCGCGCGCGAGCTGCGGTTCGCCGCGCACAGCCCCCGTGGGATCGGACGGTTTTTCCCGCCGATGGTCTTGAACGGCGTCATCGTGTATGCGGCTGTCGTCATCTCGTGCGGCGGATTGCTGGTCGCCCTCGTCGATGGAGCCTGGGCGCGTGAGATGGGCGTCCGCGGGATCATGGCACGGACGCCACTCACACCGGCGCGCATCCTCGGCGCGTTGGGCCTCTTCTACATTGTTCCCTGCGCGGCGCTGGAGCTCGGCTTGATGACCATAGGGACGCTCGGTCTGGCCCTCCCGGCGACCATGATCGCGTCCCTCGCTCCGGTTGCTATCTCCGCCCTGGCCGCCCTGGCCGCCCTGACACTCACGGCCAACGTGGTGTGGCCCGGACGAGCGCCCGGCGCCGAGGCCGGCGGCAGCGCGGGGGCAGTGCACCAGAGCTGGCGCGCCCGGTCGGCCGCGAGCGTCGCCGATATGGTGATCGGGGTGGCCGCGACGGTCTTCGTACTTGCCCTGTTACTGGCGCGCCGCCATCTCCTGGCCACGCTGTGTATCGACAGCGCTTCCGTGGCAACGGCCGTGCTGATCATTGTACTATGCCGGGGTATCGCCACACGCGCCCACACGCGCCGCTATAGCGGCGCGTGTGGGCGCGTGTGGGCGCGTGTGGGCGCGTGTGGCGAGCGAAGTTCAGATCATCGCTTCGGGTGGGTGGTTGATCGTGCGATGCCGGTGTGCTGGCTCGTATATTAAGGATGGCGGTTCACGGTGGCGGTGAGGACGTTGTGGTGGCTGCGGTCTCACCTGCGGACGGGAGATTGGTCCCCGCCACCGCGGGCTGGCTAGAGTCTGAACCGGATGGTGTGGCGCCCGGTGGCTGACCACGTATCACGCGCACAGAGGGCCGCCTCCCCCGGGCCGTGCCTATCCCTTGCCGTCCAATCAGTCAGGAGTAGGCCATGCCCAGCTTGACCTGGACGTGCTGGAGTGTTGATGGTAGACGAGAGATTGTTTAGATAGGAATGCGTGACGCTCATATAGACTCCCTGAACCAGTGGCACGTCGGTCCCGACAAACAGGGTCTTTATCTGCTGCACTATGTTTTGCACCACAGAGCCATCACGACCGACACGGTATGTGTGCTGACTACTCACGAAATTGTCATTGTGATAGCCTAGATCCTCGACCGTTGCGTAGATCGGCGCCCGGCCTCCTAGTAAAGTGATCGTCCTAAATCGTTCGGCCAGGAATGATGAGTGTAATTGTGCCGACGCATCCTCCAGAGTCTTACCGCTTACATCGACACCCGCGACGCTTGTGCGCGGATAAATATGGCCTTTTGCCAACAACTCAAAGCTTCCACATAGGACAATCACGAACGTTACGCACAAAGCTACCAGGATTCTCTTGTCATACACTAACTGGTCCATCCGCTAAGTCCAGCGCGCTTTTCGATGGCTCGTGGAACTCCCGTAAAGAGGCGTTGCCCCGGGGGATTGACGCGTGGTGCGCCGTGGCGTGGGCTTGACAGAAGTGTTGCCGATTTACCGGATGGACCACTAGAGGCTGTTATGCACTTTTACTATCATCAAAGCAATACCAGCGCCTCGAGAGATGCAGTATCGCATGAAGCGAGTCGAAACCGCGCATCCGCAGGCCGGCATCGGCGCGCATCGGACGGTCGGAGAACTGTCCCTGGCCACCAGGAGCGTCGCTCGTCGCTTTAGCGCATCGCATCTTACACCTCTGTCGCTTCTGTGGCAGAAAAGTACATAACAGGCTCTAAGCAGATCCGCGCGTTTGACATACGCCAGTCCCGGTGCTATTATTTGACCAATCTGTTTGAGCGCTATGTAGCACCGTCGCTGGCGCGACAGATGATGATAGAGTGGGCGCGGTTGCCCCTCGCTCTGTTTAGTGTGCAGAGCGAGGGGCTTTTGTATTTGGGATAGATATGCCATCGTAGTCTAGATAGAACTCCAGCGGCGTGTCCTCGGGGTTGAGGGCCGTGGGGATGAGAGGATGAAGATTGGGAGCGTACATCGGTCGGCGGTTGCTCGCGATCACGGTACTGGCGTTTGGCGTGTCGCTCATCGTCTTTTCGATCCTTCATCTGATTCCGGGTGATCCTGTCATCCAGATGATTGGGTACGGGCAGTCATCCGCCGAGGAGATTCGTAACCTGCACCACCAGCTTGGTCTCGACCTGCCACTGCCCGTGCAATACGTCCGTTGGCTGGGAAATGTGCTGCGCGGCGACTTTGGCTATTCCTATTACTCCTCCACGCCGGTGGCCAAGCTCATCGGCCAGAACATTCCGTACACCATCGAGTTATCGTTCGCGGCGCTGATCGTTTCTCTTATCGTCGGGATTCCGCTAGGAATCATCGCCGCGCTGTCCCGGGGGAGTTTCGTGGATTCAGTGGCGATGATTGTTTCTCTGGCCTCACTCTCGATCCCGGACTTCTGGCTCGGAATCCTGCTGATTACACTGTTCAGCGTGCAGTTTCACTTCCTCCCGGTCTTTGGAGGAACATCGCTCACGTCGATCCCAAGCCTCATTCTACCGGCTCTGACCCTTGGAGCGGGGACAGGCGGTATCACGGCGCGGTACGTTCGGACGAGTGTGATCGAGGCGGCGACCAAGCAGCATGTCGTCACGGCACGGTCGAAGGGGCTGCCGCGCCGTCAGGTGTTCACGCGGCACATCTTCCGTAACGCCGTTCTCCCAGTGGTGACGGTGGTCGGCCTGCAGATCGGTTTTCTGCTGTCGGGTACGATCATCACCGAGGTGATCTTCTCGCGCCCCGGAATCGGACGCCTGCTGGTCGATTCAATTCTACAGAAGGACTATCTGACGGTGCAGGCGCTCGTGCTGCTTATCACGCTCATCTACACGACGGTCAATCTGATCGTGGACCTCATCTATCCGTTCATTGACCCGCGGATCGTGTACTAGCGCGAAGAGGAGCCATACACATGGCAAACGTCGAGCCACTTGAGACCGTTGGCGCGAACCTGGCGATGGAAGCTGAGATTGTCCATCGTTCAGCGCGAACGTTCCCGCCAGTCTGGCGCCACCGAAGCTTGCTGATCGGTATGATCGTCGCCGTGGCGATTCTCATTGTCACGATCTTCGCGCCCCTCTTTTCACGCTACAATCCTATCCTGCAGAACCCCAATGACGTCTTTCTTTCCCCACGATGGGGCCATCCTTTCGGCACCGATCAGTTCGGTAGGGACATGGTCGCCCGCGTGTTTTATGGGGGGCGGAATACCATTGTGGGCAGCGTTGTCTCGGTCCTGATCGCGACCATCATCGGAACCTGGCTCGGATTGCTGGCCGGATATGTCGGCGGCTTTCTCGATTTGGGTATCATGCGCCTGATCGATCTCCTGCTCGCATTCCCCGGTCTCTTACTGGCACTGACACTAGCGACCATCTTCGGCCCTGGCCTGAACGGAACGGTCATCGCCATTGGGATCGCGTTCATCCCCGGTACGGCGCGTATTGTCCAGGGTGTGACGCTGCAGGCGCGCAACTACATGTATGTGGAGGCGGCGCAGGCCCTGGGAGCGTCAAGCGCGGCCATCATATGGCGTCACATCCTGCCCAACGTACTCGCGCAGGTCATCGTCCTGGCAACGACTGGTCTCGGCCTCGCCACCCTCTCGGTGGCGGCGCTCGGCTTCCTCGGCCTGGGGCTGCAGCCTCCGACTCCCGAATGGGGCGCTATTCTCAACCAGGGACGGGATTACGTTACGCTGGCCTGGTGGGTGGCGTTCTTCCCTGGACTCATGATTTCGCTGTACGTCACCTCGGTCAATCTCATTGGAGACGGGCTGCGTGAGCTGCTCGATCCCACCCTGGCGATGCGTACAAAGTGATCTGAAAGGAGACATAGTGCGTTCGGACGGCGTGGAAGGCTAGCTCAAGAAGCACAAACGACTATTGGGAGACCATGTTCTACGGAGGGAAAGAAATGAGAACCCTGTCTTGGAAGCGAAAGACTCTGAGAGTGGTTGCCGCGCTTGTGCTGCTGTCTCTCGGTGCCAGCCCCGCGGGAGTGCGCATCGTCGCCGCGTCTCGCAACCATCAGCCCAGCGGCGGCACGATGACCGAGGCCTTCGGCGTCGTGCTCGACACGTTCAACCCGGCCCAAACTGGCTACACCGCTGCTGGATGGGTCGTTCGCGACATCTTTGACTCGTTGGTCTATATCACGCCTGAGGGCAAGGTCACGCCCTGGCTGGCAACGCGCTGGACAGTCACCAACGACGGCAAGACGTACACGTTTTATCTCCGTCACGATGTGACGTTCCAGGACGGGACGCCCTTCGACGCGAATGCCGTCGTCTACAACGTCCACTACTTCGAGAACCCCGCGACCCAATCCAAGGTCACCTCGATCCTCGGGGACTACCTGTCGGCGAAAGCGCTCAGCAAGTATGTCTTCCAGTACAAGATAAAGACCCCGTACAGCCCGCTCCTCTTCAACTGGGGTGGCTGGCAGTTAGGCATGCAATCTCCCGCCGCCCTCCAGAAGTACGGAAAAGAGGCGGGCAACCACCCGGTCGGCAGCGGACCCTTCATGTTCCAGAGTTACGTCCGGCCCACCACGATCACCCTGGCGCGGAACCCTCACTACAATTGGGGCCCGTCCGCTATCGGCATAAGCGGTCCGGCTAAGCTCGACAAGATCGTCTTCAACGTCATCACGCAGCCCAGCGTGCTCGCCGATGAGCTGCGCACCGGTCAAGCGCAATATGCCGCCAGTATGCCTGTCTTGCAGTATAAGGCGCTGAAAGCGGACCCGAACTTCACGCCCTCCCCTATCAAGATTACGGGAGCGGGCGTCTATACCCTCATCAACAACGCCAAGTTCCCGACCAACGATCCCGCGGTGCGGAAGGCCATCAACATGGCGATCGACAAGGTCGGAGTTATCAAGCTGGCGGACGCCGGACAGTTCCCAGTCACCTGGGGACCGCTGCAGAGTGGCACGTACGGCTACGATGAGGCGCTCAACAACTATTACCCGTACAACCCGGCTAAGGCGGCTCAGGTGCTCAAGGCAGACGGCTGGAAGAAGGTCAATCAGATCTGGACGAAGAACGGGAAGCAGCTCACGCTGCGGTGGACCCTCATTGCCCAGGCAGGTGACTACGACGACATGGGTACCGCGCAAATAGGGTACCTGACCAGTTTTGGCATCAAGGTCAATACGGCGGCTATTGCCGGCACGGCATGGGAGGCGAGCAACACCAACGGGGACTTCAACATGACTGGGCCCCTGCAATTCTCGGATACCGATCCTGATCTGCTGCACCTCATGCTGGGGAAGGGGCAGTTTTTCAACTGGGCGCGCTACGCAAACCCGACCGTCTGGAAGCTACTCGACGAAGGCAGGCGGACGCCGAACGGGCCGGCGCGCCTCAAGATTTACTACCATGCTCAGCAGATCGTCGAGCAGGATGCCTGGAACCTGCCCATCCGGCTCGATGAGAATCTTGACATGATGTCCTCAAAGCTCAAGGGCGTGAGGGTTGACTTCGGCGGAGTGCCCAACTACTACCCGGCCTACTTCTCGTCGTAGGCCAGGTGTCCTAACCGTGACGCGTCCGGGTCTACTTGGCGGACCCGGATGCGTCATGTCGTGTCTCGCCCTCGCCAATGGTAGCCGATCTCCATAGCCGCACGCTCACGCCGTTGCTATGCAACCGGCGCTACGGCCAGTGGCAGTCCAACAACCCGACATCCGTGGCGCTCGGGCAGGAGCAGCATGTACAAAGGATTTTCACCGATACGGTCATCATCTCGCGCCACGAGCGATGGACCGGCGTTCCGGAGAGCGTGCGCGAGGTGCTGGTGGAGCGCCGTCACAACCGGGATTCCAGCCGGTACCCGGACGTGAACCTGTCCCACCTCAATGCCGTCGTCGGCAGCCTCACGCATGGCGCGTCCTCAGTCACGTCGCACAGCGGCCGGGTATGGGATGACGTATGTAAGGATGTGAACCGATGATGCAGCCAACACCCGTTGAACAGGAACTCGCCCGTCAAGACGTTCAGGTCGCCGATGTCGTCAAACAGCACGCGCATCCTCTCAGCGCCGATGACCTGACGGGCTACGACCCGCTCCTGAATATGATTGGCGCCGCACGGATCGTCATGATTGGCGATGGTAGCCACGGCACGCACGAGTTCTACCGCGAGCGCGCGCTCCTCACCAAGCGCCTCATCGAGGAAAAAGGGTTCACCTTCGTGGCCATTGAGGGGCCATGGCCGGATGTCTTGCGACTGAACCAGTATGTTCAGGGCGGTTCAGGAACGGCGGACGATGCGCTCACTGTCTTCGACCGGTATCCCACCTGGATGTGGGGCAACCACGACATGCACCACTTCCTCGTCTGGCTCCGCCGCTACAATGACGCTCTTCCGGCGGGACGACAGAAGATCGGCTTCTACGGGTTGGACGTGCAGAGCGTCTTTCCGGCCGTCGACCACGTCCTGGCGTATCTTGACGAGGCTGAGCCGTCACTTGCCCCCATAACCAGGGAGCGCTATCGCTGCTTCGATATGTTTGGGGGGGAGCGCGACGTGTACGGGTACTACGCGGGCACAGGTCTCGTCTCTCCGTGCGACCGTCAGGCTGTGGACGTGGTGCGGGACCTACAACACCATCGCGAACGCCTCATTCGCGCCAGTAGCGCGGAGGCCTACTTCAACGCGCTGATGGCGGCCCTGGAGGTGCAGAACGGCGAGCGCTTTCACCGCGCCTCGTACTTCGGTGGGGAGAGCGCGTGGAACATTCGCGATATCCACATGCAAGATATGCTCGACGCCCTACTCGACCACTATGTGGGCTCGAAGGCTGTGGTGTGGGAGCACAATACCCATGTTGGCGACTTCCGCCAGACAGGCAATGCGGGCGGTCAGATCAACATCGGCCAACTCACCCGGCAGCGGCATCCCGGGGACATGGTGTCGGTTGGGTTCGGCCATTACGAGGGCAGCGTCACGGCCTCGCGCTACTGGGGCGCTCCCCCCGAATATATGCCCGTACCGCCGGGCATCCCTGGCAGTTACGACAACGCCTTCCACCAGACCGGCTTGCATCGTTTCCTCCTGCTCTTGCGCCCACTGCGCGAGTCTCTGCAGGCCGGACCTTTGGATGAGTGGCGGGGCAATCGCGCCATTGGTGTGCAGTACCATCCCGAGTTTGAGTGGCATAACTATGTCCCGACGAAACTGGCGAGCCGCTACGATGCGTTCGTCCACATTGATCGCACCAAGGCCGTCAAGCCACTCGATATGTCGGCCGCCAAACCGGAGAGCGTGCCCAAGTGGAACGCCGAGACGTATCCAGACGCGTACTGAGCCAGGCATGCGGAGAGTGCGTACGTGACGTTGGTGGGGTGCCTGAACATGCGATCACAGGTGGCCGAGGGCGCTCGCTTTTGGCAGATACGTACCCAACCGACCCTCTACAACACATCCAGCGTCCCTTCGTGCATGCGGTGTGCGCGTCGCCACACGGCTACCAACGTCACGTACGCACTCTCGGCACGCGACAGATGATGGACCAGGTAAGTGCATATCGGAAGGAATCATGACCGTCGAGACACACCAGCGAACCTTTAGCGTCGCGCGATTTCTGAACGTCCGCGCGGCCCACCTTCCGACCTTTTCACCCGATGGACGCTCGGTCGCGTTCGTAACCGATATCACCGGTATCCAGCAACTCTGGCAGGTACCCGTGGACGGCGGCTGGCCGGAGCAACTGACCTTCAGTGACGATCGCGTGATGCTTGGTCTCTACGGGTATCACTCGCCCGATGTCGTGTTCGGCATGGACAGCGGTGGGGACGAGCGGCAGCAGATATTCCGGCTGCGCGAGGGCGTGGTGACGGAGATCGACGTCGACCTCGCTGTCATGCACGCGATCGGCGTCATCTCCCCGGACAACCGCCGCGTCGCGTTCTCGAGTAACCGACGACATCCCGCGCATTTCGATGTGTACGTCGCCGACCTCGACGGGAACAACGTGCGCTGCGTGTACGAGCAGGACGGAAGCAACTTCGTCGCCGACTGGTCATCTGATGGGCGCCACCTGCTCGTCACGCGCCGTACCGGCTCACTCGACAGCGATCTCATCCTCCTGGATCTCGAGAGCAGTGAGGCGACACATCTCACGTCTCATACTCCACCGGTGATGTACGCGCACGGCCAGTTCTCCCCGGACGGCCGGACCATCTTCTTCACGACGGACGCTGCGAGCGAGTTTTCCCGGGTGGCGCGTATGGGCCTTGGCGACCGCCGGATCGCGTATCTGAGCGACGACGATGCGGACGTAGATTGGCTGCGGCTCTCGCCGGATGGCAAACTTCTCGCCATTATGAGGAACTACGACGGGTACGGCCGGCTGTCGATCATGGATCTCGAACATGGGATCGAGATCCCCGCGCCAGACCTGCCCGATGGCGTGCCCATGGAGCCAACATGGTCAGGGGACGCGCGGCGACTGGCCTTTGCCTTCACGGCTCCCACCGATAACGCAAATATCTGGCTCTGGGATGTCGAGATGGCCTCGTGTCGACAGATAACGCATGTCGCTCAAGGTGGTATCCCTCGGGACACGTTCGCTGTGCCGGAGTTCATCCGCTACCCGACGTTTGACGGCCGTGAGATACCAGCCTTCCTTCATATGCCGCCGGTGGAGCGGCCGCCGGTCGTGGTGTTAGTCCACGGTGGTCCGGAGGCGCAGGCGCGGCCCAGCTTCGATCCGATGACACAGTTCTTCGTGAACCATGGATACGCCGTCTTCACTCCGAATGTGCGCGGCAGCACGGGCTACGGACGGACCTACACACACCTCGATGACGTCGAGAAGCGCATGGACGCCGTCGCTGATCTGGACGCTGCCGCTCGCTGGCTCAAAGCGTCTGGACGCGTGGACGGCAACCGGCTGGCCGTCATGGGGGGGTCGTACGGGGGATTCATGGTCCTCGCCGCGGTCACCACGTACCCGGATCTCTGGTCCGCGGGTGTCGACATTGTCGGCATTGCCAACTTCGAGACGTTCCTACGTCACACGAGTGCGTATCGGCGACATTGGCGCATCCCCGAGTACGGAGACCCCGACCGCGACGCCGAGCTCCTGCGCGCTATCTCGCCGATCACGCACATCGATCGGATGAAGGCGCCACTTCTCGTCATCCATGGCGACAACGATCCACGGGTGCCGTTGAGCGAGACCGAGCAGGTGGTCGAGGAGGTACGCCGCCGCGGTGTGCCGGTGGAGATGCTGCGCTTTGCCGACGAGGGTCACGGCGTCGTGAAGCTGGCGAATAAGCTCGTGGCCTACCCCGCAATCGCGGCGTTCCTCGACCGTTATCTCTAGCAAGTGGGCGCGCGGATGGGTGATCAACCCAGCCCATGCCCTCTGGGTTGTCGTGAGGGTGGTCGGAGGCATGAAATAGACATTGACCCGTTGCAGGCGGCCACCTGCAACACGTCGTGTTGGTCGCGACACCTCGATCCCATCTGCATCGGCACAACCGCGTCTGTGCGCGCATCCGTTCAGTTCAGCATAGTGTGAGGAGATGTGATGATCACCGAGCCGAGCGTCGGGAGCACCGTCGCGATTTTCGAGGCGGTTGAGCGGCACACGCCTGCCGTGCTCAATCTGGCCCAGCGCATCTGCACGATTCCAGCGCCCACCTTTTCCGAGGAACGACGCGCGGCCTTCGTGAAGGGGAAATTCGACGCTCAGGGTCTCGATGCCTGGATCGATGAGGCGGGAAACGCGTGCGCCCGTCGCCGAGGAACAGGACGCGGCGTGCTCCTCCTAACAGCACATACCGATACAGTGTTTCCCGCGAGCGCCGACTTGTCGATCCGCCATGAAGATGATCGCCTGGTTGGCCCGGGCATTGGGGATAACAGCCTCTCCGTAGCTGCTCTGTTGACCCTTCCGCGGATCCTGGATCAGGCTCGCATCCAGACGGGTTCCGATCTCTTATTGTGTGCGAACACCGGCGAAGAGGGTTTGGGCAATCTTCGAGGTATGCGCCATGCCGTCGCAACGTACCGCGACGATCTGACGGCGGTGATTGTCCTGGAAGGGCACCATCTCGGCCGCGTGTACAACCATGCGGTCGGGTCCAGGCGGCTGCGCGTCACCGTGACGGCTCCGGGAGGACACAGTTGGGGTGCGTTCGGCAATGCGAGCGCGATCCACGTCCTTGGCGAGATGATCGCCGCCATTGCAAAGCTCCCAGTTCCCGTTGAGCCGAAAACGACCTTCAACGTGGGCATGATCGACGGGGGCGTCTCGATCACTACCATCGCCCCGCGCGCGACGCTGACACTCGATCTGCGCTCAGTTGACCCTGCATCCTTGACACATTTGATATCCCGCGTGGAAGCGATCATGGAGGAAGCGAACGATGTCGCGCGCGGCATTTCCGTGCGCAGCGAGATCGTCGGCGACCGACCGGGAGGCGTGATCCCTGCGGACACTCCTATCATCCGGACCACGCTCGATACCCTACAGGAGCTTGGCCTCGACCCACAACTCTCTGCCGGGAGCACCGATGCCAACATTCCCATTGCAGAGGGCATCCCCGCCATCTGCATTGGGCTGACGACGGGGGAACACGCGCATCGCATTGACGAATACATCGACATTCCACCCCTAGCGACAGGACTGAAGCAACTGGCGCTTCTCGTTGCACGTGTGGGATCGGAGACGGATTAGAAGGAGAACCGTTCTTCTGTTGGGAGAGAAGGCTACGCACGGGGAGGAGAAGGTAGCCATCGACAGTATGGCGCCCCACGTCAATTCGGAATATCTAATTGTTTAAAGCGAGGGCGTTTCCTAACTGGCAAAATCAGGGCAATTGCCCCTCTGTTCGACATAACACCTGCATTTTGCGGCGCACAACGAGGGCGATGATGGTGCTGAAGCGCCTCTTATCGCTCTTGAAAGACGGCATATTGTTAGGACAGGTGCGATACTATGTCGAACAGAGCCATTTTCACAGCGCAAATGGTGGTTACGAAACGCCCTCTAAAGCGTGAAAGGAGAGTCGAGCGATGAAAATCTACATCTCATCAGATATGGAAGGCACTGCCGGGGTCGTGATATGGGAACAGGTACTCGCCAGCGGTGATTTCGAGCGATTTCGCCGACTGATGACCCAGGAGATCAATGCTGCGGTCGAGGGCGCATTGGCCGCTGGGGCGGACTCAGTCGTCGTCAACGATAGCCATGGTCCCATGACCAATATCGTGATCGAAGATCTCCATCCAGAGGCAGAGCTCATCAGCGGTGTCAACAAGACACTGCTGCAGGTCGAAGGGATCGGCGACGGGTTCGACGCCCTCTTCTTCACTGGCTACCACCAACGGGAAGGCGGCGGCGATGGCGTGTTAAACCACACACTCCTGGGCAACACCATCTATGAGATCCGTGTCAACGGCGATCCAGTCGACGAGGCAGCACTGAACGCGGGGGTGGCGGGCGTCTATGGTGTACCCGTCGCGCTCGTCTCCGGGGATCACAACGTGTGCGCCGATACCGCGCGGCGCTTCTCTGGGGTGATCACAGCCCCCACCAAGCAGGCCATCGACCGCTACGCGGCACGATCCCTCTCGTGCCAGAAAGCGCGGACGCTGATCCGTGAACGAGCGCAAGTGGCGGTAGAGGCGGTGCGATCAGATATGGTCAAGCCGTATGTGTTCGAGACACCCGTCACGATCGAGCTCGACTTCAAAACAACCAGTTCGGCGCACATGACCAGCATTATCCCAGGGGTGAGCCGTGTCAGCCCACGCACCATCGTCATCACAGGTGACGATTACCTGACTGCCTTTCGCACGCTCGTCGTTGCGGCGCTCTTCGGTAGTCATACGAGCCAGGGGAAGCTGTAGGCAGGGCGCTGGCGAGAGCCATAATTCTGACCCCACGATGTCTCAAACGAGGCTGGGACAAACCCATCTCAACACCACCGTGCCCACAGTCTCCTCTGTCAAACCCCCGAGATAGCAGGCGTGCTCCGGCTTGGGCGTGATGGCCTGCGGTACCCGCGCTGGCGCATAGCTGGTCAGGGAGAACGCCGAGGGGGAAGACGGGGTGGCGCGGCGGCCAGGCGCCTATAATGAAGCCGTTCCCCCGTCTAATCAGTGCGCGGGCGATCACGATTGATCACACGAGCCGTGCCAGCAAATGACGCACCTGAAACGATAGAGGACCTACGTGAAGGAGATGACTTTGGTGGACACAACGATCATCAGTGCGGCTCGCTTGATCGATGGGTCGGGACATCCGCCCTTGGACGATCCCGTCATTGTCATTCGAGGCGAACGCATCGCGGGCATCTTCCAAGGCGCGGTTCCCGAGGATTGGAATAACGCTGACGTGTCACAAGCCCAACGTCTCGACTACCCAGGAGCTACCGTCCTTCCAGGTCTCATTGACTGCCATGTGCATCTCAACCTTCCGGGCGATGGGACTCCGTTTCCCGTGGCCGTCGAGGAGTCGGATGGCGTCCTGGTCGCGATCTCGGTATGCAACGCCCACAAAGCGCTTCGATCGGGTATTACGACACTTCGCGACTGCGGCGGGCGCGGACCGACGACGTTTCAGGTTCGCCGGGCAATTGAGCTAGGGTATGCCAGTGGACCTCGGCTCGTGTTGTGCGGACAGCCGATCACCATCACGGGTGGGCACTGCTGGTACTTCGGGGGTGAGGCCGACGAGACTGAGAACCTGCGCCACAAAGTCCGTGAGCTGGCGAAGATGGGGGCGGACTTTATCAAGGTCATGGGGAGCGGGGGAGGAACGCCCGGCACTATGTCGTGGCAACCGTCGTACAGCCGTGAGGAGCTCACGGCGCTGAAGGATGAAGCACACCAACTCTTGCGGAAGATCAGCGTGCATTGTCTGTGTGGCGAGGCCATTATGCTGGCGTCTACTGTGGGCGTCGATCATATTGAACATGGCTGGTTTATCTGCGACGACGCAGGCCAGCAGCGCTATATGCCAGAGGCCGCCGAGGCGCTCGTGCGCAGCGGAGCCCGAGTATCGGCCACCCTGTCAGTGGGTTACCACGCCATTCGGGCCCTGACAGCGATGGAACACCGCACGCCCGAAGACCAGGCGAGCCTGGATCGTTGGCGCATCATGCTGGAGGATAACCTCAGGCATTTTCGGGCGTTAGTAGACGCAGGTGTGAGATTTGTTGCGGGAACCGATTCTGGCTGGGGTTATTCCCCATTCCCCGCACTGGTGGATGAACTTGATCTGATGCATCAAGGTGGCCTTTCAACAATGGAAGCCATCGTTGCTGCGACGAGCCGGGCGGCTGAAGCGTTAGCGATTGATGGCACGACCGGGATGATCCGCGATGGCCTAGACGCCGACCTCATCGTGGTAGCAGGTGATCCGTTAGCGAACGTGCGTGCGCTAGACAGTCCCGGTCTTGTGATGAAAGGCGGAACGGTGGTGGTCTGACATGGCGTCCCTTCCCCATGGGGCGTCGTGACGCTGCCCCTACCGGTGCACCTGATTGACCACGATAGGCGTCGCAAAGCGCATAACATGGTAGTGCAGGATCACCTCTCCGTCGTCACTTCAGCGTCATGACCGACGACCCAGGCGTGCGATGCGGGGTCCGTTGCGCCCTCGGTGGCGATGACGAGCACGCTGCTTGCTGCGGCTATGCCGAGTCGGACGTGGATGCGTTGGTATCCGGTTCGATGAACTATACTGGCCGAGAAGTACCTCCAGGGGAACAGCACCGCCTCGCGTGTGTCATGAGGATGGGTAAAGATGGATCACATATGTGAGCGCCGGAGCCAAAGTGGTTCATGGGCTCTTTTGATGATGCCGTTGTCAGGTCGATATGCGGTAGCAACGACGAGAATTTATGCGCCTGGTGGGTGGCTGATGTCGTAGCGACAGGGCACATGAACAACAGAAATGGAA
>JAABUY010002967.1_pt1 | contig 19327 bp, 25 predicted proteins | sample 5560271 | NCBI WGS metagenome assembly JAABUY01 (sample SAMN10711886, study PRJNA513374) | rock metagenome | isolation source: Antarctica rocks | place: Antarctica: Victoria Land, University Valley
ACCCGCGCGGCTGAGCGCTGACGCTGTCGGGTTGCGCGCGCGCGCCAGGCTCGACCAAGACAAAGGATAAGATTAAGGTCGTCACCCCTGACCCCAACCCACCACCATCGGGTATGTCCCGCATCCTAGTGCTCAAGCAGCCCTAGGTGGCTGAGGCTTGTAACATTTATACATGTCCACGCTTGGTGGGCAGATTCGGCACGCTGTCGAGCTGTGCACTTCACGTGTGGGGCACACCGGGTTTGCAGTGCCCAAAGCAAAGAATCTTATTTGCAAGTGAATGCAAGTGATGCTGCAAGTGATGTGCCGCGCAAAACCGTCATATGTGGCCGGGCTGCAGCGTGTGCCTGCTTGCACGGCAGCGCTGTGAGAGCGCTGTGTCGTGACTGACCTGCAGTGTTCAGGTGTATGCATGTGTCCGGGCGGCTGTTGCTTGTGGTGGTACGTCTGTTAGCAGCCGAGGTGTTTACTATGACATGAATGCGTTCTGCATGCACGTCGCACGGCAGTGCTGCTGGCGGTTGCTGACCGGGTGCGCTCGTGCAGGCGGGGGCAAATCGCCCAGCTGGACCGAGGCAAAGCTCAGAGACGCCGGAAAGCAGGGGAGCAGGGCTTGGAGCGACACCACAAACGGCGTGAAGCGGGGCGTGGGCGACGCCACGCGCGACACGAAGCGCGAAACGGGCAACGCCGTACGCGACACGAAGCGCGAAACTGGCAACGCCGTACGCGATACGAAGCGCGAAGTGGGCAACGTCGGAAGCGGGGCCGCCGCAGCTGTGCAACGGGTTACGACTTTCACCGCCCCGGCTGTGCAACAGGTTACCAACTTTGCAAGCAACCCGGTGGGCACAATCAAGGGCTGATGCGGTTGAGGCGGCGATGAGGGCCCAGCACTGTCTCTGGGGTAGGCAGACTGCCTGGCAGGCCAGCGTGCGCGCAGGCGCGCGGGTCTGTCCGTTCATGCACGGCAGCAAGCAGCCCGTGCCCGCAGAGTTGACCGCCGCTGGTGTGAGCGGTGCGAGGATGCGGCGGGGGCTTCTGCGTTCGAGCTTTGGCTTGCAGGGCTGGTTTGCAGCCATAGGGTAGCACTGAGTGTTGTCGGCGCAAGTTTGAGTGCGATGTTGGACATACCAGATCTGCGTGCCCGCCATTGGTAGCGTTTGATTGCATGGTGAACTGCAGCACTTTGGATCAGACTCACGTTCGTGGGTTTTGGCCGCTGGATGCAAGCGCTGGGCTTCCCGGCGGCGGCTGCCAGGCGCACCATGTTTGGCAATTTTCCATGCACACGTGCATCAGGCCTTTGTTTTGCTGCTTTGCTGCTGAAGGCCTGTTGGGCCCAGCCCCTCCCCATGACTTGCTTTACGGCCCGACTCGCAAGCTGGGGTGCTGGACTAGCATGTGGATGGACTAGCATTTGGATTAGGCTAGGAGGCGCCCGGCTTGAAGCTTGCACTGACGAGCGGTCGAGCACTTTCACATCGAGTCGCATGCACTCCTGCCGCGCTCGCTGTTCGAAGTGGTGCACGGCATGCCTCGGCCCTGCGCGCTGCTGCCTGATCGCCCCGCAGCATACTCCGGGTGTCGTCAGGCGGACATGCGCCGGTGTGGGCGCCGCTGTGCATGCAGCCGGGCGCTTGTCAGCCGCCCATGCTGACGACATAGGCCCCGGGGGCTGGTCGCATTCAGGGCTCTCAAGTCGCTTGGACGGCGCGCATCCTGGCTTGGTGGCTCGCGTGGCTTGAGGCTACCAAGCCAGGGGGCGCGCCGTCTACCCATGTTTGGTAGGTGTTGGAGGTCACATCCCGCACCCGCTTACCCCAGAAGGGCTTCCTTTGCTCCTCGTCTGTTGTAACCATTCCCGCTATAACACGTGGCGTCCAGCTGAGTGACAGACTGTGCCATCCATGCACCTTGGCTCCAATTCCGCCTCCACTGTGACTGCAACCACATAGTTTTTAAAGCCAAGTCAGTATCCATACCTTACAGTGGAAGCTGAACAAGCACTGGCACCTCTCAAGCAGGCGGACATGCACACGAAACCCGCACAGGCGAGTAAACTGGTTGCTCCGCATCCCGCTGGCCTTGCCTCGGCCGCCCGCCGCCGCATGGCCACAGGCACCAGAGCGATGCAGCTGCGGCGTCGCACTGGCACGGCGGAGCGCGTCGCGCTAATGCCAACTTAAGAAAGCCTTCTGGTAGGTCGGATCTGCCCTGCATGTGCACATGCGGCTTCGAGTCCTGCCCTGAGCTGCTGTGAGGAAGTACGGCGCTCAACGCTGGGGCCTGGCGCATCACCATGCCCACCAAAACAGCGACGTTAGCCAGCTCTCGCAGGAGATGCAGATGCGTGGGCGCGCTGGAGCCCCCGAGCCACAGCGCGCCAACCAGCGAAGACCCAGTGTCAGACTTTGTGGCAGAGGTGGGGGTGCGCGCGTGGCCTTCTCACCGGCGCTGAGGGCACCGGCTGGACCGCGGCGTGGGCTGCCAGGACCGAGCGCGCGCACGTACGTGCGGGCGCAGGGCGCCTGCGGCCGGCCTCGTGGCGAGCGACAGCCCTGGCATGTGCAGAGCGCACGTGCCGGGGTGCGCGGGCCTGGCGCCCCTCGTCGTGGTGGCGCCACGCACACTGGCCGAACGCTGTGCGCGCTTCCCTGAGCCGTGCCAGTGGGCTAGGGCGCTGTGAGGTCGACGCGTGTGTTGCTGCCTTCTGCGAGCGCCGCGCCGATCAGCAGCGCGTGTGGCGCATGCGCGCACGCTCATAACCACGGTAACGGCATACCTGCTCTGCAATGCTGCCAGTTGAAGCCTTGCACAGGCGCCCGCGAGGGACCGTCCTGAAGCGCTGGGCGCACTGGAGTGTCACCTCGCGCAAAGTGCGGTCCTGGGCGTGCTGCAAACATCTCCCAGGCAGAAAACACTGCCCTGCAGAGCGTGCACTACTCCGCTGGACGCCTGGCCTTTCAGTGAGCGTGTACGAGCAGAAGCGGGGTATTGGACACTTGCGTGTGTCTGTGAGGTGAAACCGCAACCTGCAACAATTGCGCACGTATGATTGTACTTCAGCGACTCTGTTTCCCCACGGCTGCAGCGGTCTTGTTGGCTCTGGTGCAGAGTGTAACTGCCTGTGCAAGTAAGGAAATTCACTGCAGGCAGGGCAGAGCCCGCAGCCTGCTTATGCGCACAGCATCAATGCCGCCAGGCACCAGCAGCCCAGGCAGCACCGCGACTCCCCGTTGGTGCTGTCACGGGCTGCCACAGTGCCCTGCGTCAGACCCTCCAGCGCACACGCAGCATGCGCATCCTATCCTGAGTGGAGCCGCTCACTAAGGGTGAATGAGTCAAATGACACCTGCTGTCTACGCAGCATCCCTGGATGCCGAGCCCCGTTTTGTGGCAGGGGCATATTTTGATTTCAGGAGAGACACTACCATTGCTTGCCCTGTGCCCCCTGTGAACATGGCTGTCCTGCTGCTGCGCCTGATCGCGCTCGCCTTCGTGGCTCTGCACGCCGGCACTGCTGCGAGCGCGAGGCCCGTCCATGTGGGTGAGCCTGGCGCTCGTTGTTTGGTGCCGCGAGAGCCTGTGCCGCACGGTCGCCTCTCCTCCACCGCCTGCCCTGACGGCCCTCGCTTGCCGATCACCGGCCTGATCACGGCATGATCGGATCATGCCGATGAGGTTGACAGACACGGTTGCGCGGTGGCATCGTTGACAATCAGCGCTCTCGGCTTGCACGCAGGTCGCAAGCTGAAGAACTGCGTGGGGTTCGTGTGCCCAATAGTGCAAGCCTGGCATGGCGACGGACCTCACGCGCCGTCGGCTCCCGTCCGCACAACTCCGAGCGGCACAACTTCGGGCGGCACGAACAATCCTGCACAACCTCACCCGCCAAAGCTCACACGTGAGTGCCGCAAGCTCACGTGCTCTGCCCTGTCGCTCAGTGCGCGCATCGCTGCTCACAAAAGGGGCCTTGCTTCTGGGTTGTTGACAAGGTTGCACTGTGAGAGGGTGTACATGCAGCCGTGCTGACGTTGCCTGAGGCGGGTGATCTGGGCGCTACCGTTGTAAATAGCCCACAGCCAGCTGTGGCTCATTGACAGTAGATCAGCGGTGGGCAGCACAGGGACAGAACAGGCTGCCACTGTGATGGTGCGGCACGGTCTGTGTGCACTCTGCTGCTGCGTTGCACCCCTGCGCGTTGTTTGGCAACAGGATCTCCGGGGCAAAGCCTCATCAGGTTGCCAGCGTTTTAGAGCACAAGCACGATTGACTGCACTCCCCTGCTGGAAGCATTTGTGACACCGAGTGTGGCTCTGTGCAGCGGACCAGGCCGCGGGCTTTCAGCGCGCCTGCCGCGACCGCAACTCCGCCGCCTGCAACAAAGACGTGACCATCTACGAGAATGCGGAATACTGTACGCGCCCACGTGTTCATCGGGTTTCATGTTGTTGCAGCTTGCATTTACCCACAGGAGCATGCCTCCAGTGCTGGCGCCTTGCCAGGGCTGCGCAGCGTCTTACTGCCGTATCTTGCCTGGAACCAGGTTCCTGCGCTACTCCTTGGTTCCTTGTGGCGCAGCACAAGGCGGTTGTGGCCATGCCTCGAGCGGCTATGAGTCTGTGACTGTGAAGACTGTGGGGCTGCGCTGGTCGGTACCACGTAGTGGGATTCTGAGAGGCGGTGCGGCCTGTGCAGGCTCCAAGGGCCAGGTGATGTGCTGCAACGACGGCAACGGCTACACTGCGTACGCTGGAGCAACCACGGGCTCTGGAAAGAATACGAAAGCCGTCTGTCGCAGAATGCAGTGCAAGAGATCGTGCTGAGGTGCCAAGGCGCCTTGAAGCCGTCTGCGCACCGGCGACCAGCTCCGGCACTGCCCCAACGACGGCGCGACAGCGGGCTGCGCACACTGTTGGGCGCCTCTGCCTGAGCAGCTATGGGATGCTTGGGAGGGGTGCCTGCCGCAACTGCTTGCCCCTTGTCTGGTGGACGCACCCGCGCTTTACAGGGCCCTGGTATGTCATGCACTGTCTGCGTCGTCATGGCGCAGTGTCCAGGCTCATGTGTGGGCCCGGGTGCCTCCCCTCCGGGTAGCAAAGATGGTGTGACCTCTGCGCCTGGCAGCCTTGCTGCTCTTACTGCAAGAACTGCCAGATTTTGCGTGCAGCACCAAATCTAAGTTTTGGAAAGGATGTGACCCCATGCAGCCATGCCAGGCTGTGGGCAGGGATGATGTGCATTGGGATAGGCACCGCGCATACTTTGGTGCAGCAGCTGCAGTGCTTGTGGCAGTGCATCCAATCTCAGAAGTGTATATTTAGGCTACGCAGCCCTTCATGATGCGTTGCGTGCAGTGGCAAGCTTGGATGCAACACTGCCAGGGCGCCGCTGTTGCGGGACCTGCAGATGAAGTTGAATTAGTATTGACAGAGAGTTTTTCCAGGCCTGCAATCTGCAGAAGCTCTAGAGATGGTTGCCGATTCATAGTGCTGTGACTGCACAGAGAGCAACCATGCCGTTTGTTTCAACATATCAGCACTTGACCATGCCAGTGCCATGCCTTCGGTCCATGCCAGGTGAGCGCGAGACTGCACTCCTTTTGGTGGCTCATGACTCAGTCAGAGATTATTTCTGGGCAGTGCATGCACCGTTCCAGGTACCTGATGTAATGCAAATACCTTGGCGCTTGCATCCAGCAGCAGCACGGAAATGCTGCAGAGCGCGCGTCTCCCGTCCTGCCACATTGCTGCCAGCCAACACAGCAGCGCCGAAGCACAGATCTCGTACGCGCACTCAGCTGCACGCGCATGTGCGCTCTACGCCACCCACACACTGCCCGAAAGGATTTTGCGATTACGCAGCAGGCAAGCGCTGTCATGTCCTGTGCTGCACTGACCCAAGCATGGCGCACCCCGGCGGGAACGAGTGCGCGAACGGCGTGCTGGCAGCCCATAGCCGGGCACTTGCAAAGGGCGTGGTGTCGGTCACCCCCGGCGCCCTGGACTCCGGCAAACGCGTGCGGCGCGGGCGAGCGCATGGTGCCGTCTCGCGACGCGTAGGGCACCCCAGCCGGAGGCGCCTTCAGACCTGCGCCAGGCCCGGGCGCATGCGGCAAAGCGCACTGTGTGGAAGCTGGGCTGGCACAGCAGGCCGTCGATGACACATGCAAAGGCCAGCCTCCTTTGACGCGCAGGTATGCGGAGCAATATCGCTGGAGGTCCGGCACTGCCGCATGCAAGCAGCGTGCAGCCGCAGAGCATCCTCGCCGCGAGTAGCGGCATGCGCTAGCGGTCTCCACGCGACTTCTCCAGCTCAGGCAGAGCGGTGCAACGACCAAGTATGTGTGCTCAATATCAGCGCCTGTCAACAGCCAGGCATGCACGCCGCTCAGCAGTGCTGCTGGCGGCCGCTGACCGAGTGCGCTCGTGCAGGCGGAGGCGGAGGCAAATGTGGAGGCGGAGGCGGAGGCGGGGGCGGAGGCGGAGGCGGAGGCGGAGGCGGAGGCGGAGGCGGAGGTGGGGGCGGGGGCAAATCGCCCAGCTGGACCGAGGCACAGCTCAGAAACGCCGGCAAGCAGGCGGGCAGGGCTGGAAGCGACACCGAGAGTGGCGTCCGGCGGGGCGTGGGAGACGCCATGCGCGACACAAAGCGCGAAGCGGGCAACGCGTATCGGGGGGCGTCCCGGGGCGCGAGCAACGCCTACAGCGGCGCGAGCGCAGCCGGCCAGCGCGCTGTGAATGTTGCCGTCCCAGCTGTGCAACATGTTGCGGCTCCCGTCGTCAACATTGCACAGAGCGCGGGCGGCGCGCTCAGCAGCGGGTTCAAGACCGTTATTGGCCGCTGAGGCAGTAACACAGATGCAGCACTATCTCTGGGATCGGAAGACTGCTTGGCGGGTCATTGTGAGCGCCAAAGTGCAGGTCTGTCTGTTCATGCACGGCAGCAAGCTGCCAAACCCTGCAGAGTTTGCCGTCGCTGTCGTAGATGGAGCGGGGATGCGGCGAGTGCTTCTTGCTTTCGAGCTCTGGCTTGCAGGCCTGGGTGCAGCCACAGGGTAGCACTGAGTGTTGTCGGCGCAAGTTTGAGTGCGAAGTTGGACGTACCAGGTCTGCATGCCCGCCATTGGTAGCGTTTGATTGCATTGTGAAGTGCAGCACTTTGGATCAGACTCATGTTTATGGGTTTTGGAACTGGATGTCAGCGCTGGACTTCCTGGCGGCGGCTGCCATGCGCACCATGTTTGGCAATTTTCCATGCACACGTGCATCAGGCCTTTGTTTTGCTGCCTTGCTGCTGAAGGCTTGTTGGGCCCAGCCCCTCCCCATGACTCGCTTTACGGCCCGGACTCGCAAGGTGGAGCTGCCGGGTTTTTCGGGCATATAGTGCCCTGCTGTTGCGAAGTGCATGTGCGGCGCTCGGCGCCCTCACAAGGAAGTGCGCACATAGGCTTGAGGGCTGCCGCTTGAAGTGTTTGCAGTATTACGCAGGAAGCTGAACTGCCCTTGGCTCTGGTTTGCTCGGAAGTTGATACTAGCTGGGATGCTCAGACTAGCATGTGGATGGCCAGCATATGCCCGACGTGGAAGCTGGCCGCCAGAGCTTCTGTATGTTACGGGCCTGGAGAAATGTCCCGGTCCAGTGAGACGTAACCTATGAACAAGTGCTGCAAGAGCCTGGGAAAATTATTGGAACCTCACTCCACAGCATGCGCCCCGACGGGCGACGCTTTTTTGAGTCTCCTGCCACACTGCCGCCATCAGCGCAAGAGGTGGAAGGAGAGAGCAACATAATTGCAAGCCAAACACCATTTAAAGCTTCTAAGCAGCACCAGCACTTCATTCCCATACGGCAGTCAATCTAATGGAGTGCTGAAGTACTTCAAGGCATTGCTACGAGCGTTGCGGCTAGCTGCAATGCGTGCATGCATGCCTACCCCAATCAAATCACCGCTGCGCACAGCCTGGCATGTTGCCTTGGGGTGTCTCTCATCATCGACACTTGCCAATCTCAGGTGCTGCAAGCGAAAACTGGCAATTTCTTGCAAGGTAAGCAGCAAGGCTGCCCAGCGCAGGGGCGGCAGAATCCCTTCCATGAGGGCAGGTCCATTGTCACACAGAGCTCGGTAATTTGGCAATATTAGGGTTGCAGCATGGGCCGTGGGGCTACGACGATGCAGATGGCGCATGCCTTACCAGGGCCCGTGTGGCTCCATGAACGTCTACCAGACAAGGGCCCAGCGTTCGCAGCGGGCAGCCCTCCCAAGCATCACACATTGCTGCTCAGGCAGAGGCGCGCTGAGCCCCAGAACAGTCTGCACAGGCTCCCTGTTGCGCCGTTGTCGGGGCCAAAGCCGGAGCTAGTCGCCGATGCGCTGGCGACAGTCGGGGCGTCGAGGAGCCGCGTAGGCGCTCAGGTGTTGCAATCCTTCCTACATCTGCTGTTCCGACACTTTGCTCCATTAGCGAACTGGGTGTAGCCGCCGACGTCGTTGGTGCAGCACAGCATTTGGCCACCGGAGCCTGCACAGCCGCACAGCTCTCAGACAGCCTTCAACACGGTGCACTGACCCGCACAACCGCCATGAAAAAAACAGACACTCACACCACTGCCACAACTTGCCCTGTGTTGCGTCGGTCTCCTAGCTAGGCAAGGGCAAGGGCAAGTGCCTGGGTTCCAAGCAAGAAAGAGCGACAACAGGACAGGACCATGTGGGTACAATGCTTTGCTGCTCAAGCATGATGCCGGCACTGGTGGCAGGCTACTGCAGACGGACCGCAACCAGCGTTAGAATGACTTGTGCACGGGAGCGCACAGGCGCCGGCGGCCGCTTGGTTCCGGATCTTGGTGCAAGCGTTGGAGTTGGGAGCGGTACTGCAGGCGTTGGGCGGGGGGCCTGCGCAGCGCCAACGTCACAACGCCGATCTCAGCCGAACAGCGCTCGCAATGCTATGCTCACAACCCAAAAGCGCTTGCAGCCTGAGTAGGCCCTGGCCTGAACACTTGCTAGCCCAAGCGCAGGGGCGCAGCGCTGCAGCAGAGTGCACTGCAAGGCCGCCAAAGGCGGCGGCGCGCCTACTGCAGAAACTACTTGACTCACCCGGAGGCGGTCGGTTCGGCGGTCGAATGGGTGGCCCGACCGGTGGCTTGTTCGGTGGCCGGTTCGGTGTGTTCTGGACTGGGGTTCTGTTATTTGTCGGCGCGGGTCGGTCGCCATGCATGGTGTTGATGGCTGAGCAGATGACGCCCGCGCATTTCAGCTTGCGACCTGTGTGCAAGTGCACTTCAGCTTGCGACCTGCGTGCAAGTGCAGAGCGCTGTTGGTCAGCACAGCCTCGACACAGCTTGACATAGAGCAGCCTGATCAGCATACGTGAGTTGAAGCAGAGGCAACTTGATCTGGTGCACACAAAGCTCTCCTGCCACGGGCAGCTCGATCGGGGGCGCCGGGTTCACCTGTCAGCTCGGGGCCAGTGCGCGCAGCGTTGCCGGTGTGCAGAACCACGAGGACAAGCGCAATCAGGGGCAGCACCGACACAGCCATCGTGGCAGGGAGCAGGAACAGGCGCTGTGCGCAGATCACCGAGCCTGCACTGCGTTCGGGGCAGAGTTGTGGCTCTCTAGGCCAAAAGGCCGCCCAGGTAGATGGCAAGAACCATCTCAAACAGCAGAATCCGTAGCAGTGCTCATACACGGCTGTTTTCACTTTCGCCCATCATCGTCAGGTAGAAGCATGTCAGGGGAAGCTCAGCACTCTAGCACACTGCCCCTCAACGCCCAGCTAAACGCCCCACATGCCCCGGCGAGCTCTCTCGACTATTTTTAAGGTGAGTGATTAAGGCTCACCTGCCTCCTTGCACCTCACGCAAGCTGCCTGCTGGGGTCAGATCAGAGCTGATCAGCAGCATCGGCCTGCGTCAGCCCCTGGGCGCTAAGCGTGTGCTCGGTGACGCTCTGACGTGCAGACTGCAAGCCTGCCTGGCCAAGGAAGAGCCACACTGAGTGCCGCACGCCCCTTGTGTTTGAGTGCGGCGCTTGGTGGTGTCACATTGCGCAACTAACAGTTGACGCACCCTGTAAAGGAAGTGGGCCTGCTTGTCAAGAGTGCCAGGCTTGGCACTGGCAGCCTGCGCCGTAGTGAAGCGCCCGCGCCCTGCAGCGCACGCACTGGGCCCAAGTAGCACTCCTCAGGCCGGTGTCGGCTGCGCGGTGCAGGTAGCAGGTATGGACACCAGGCTGGTGCTCTCCGTGCTGCTCATCGGAGCCCTGCTGTCTGTCAACGGTGAGCGCCTTTGCGATTCCAAGGCGCCAGCACGAGCCGCCCTGCATACGCATGTGACATGGCCACGTACTGCAAGCAGTGCATCAGGCTTGAGGCCAGGGAGGTTGCTGGGCTAGCCGGCGCCAGGGCTGGTGACCGGTCACTAGGGCCCCCAGCCGACTGCTATTATTGCACATAATCCATGTCTGCGGCTGTGTGGTGCAATGTCTGTACGCCAGCACACTGCGATGCCCAGGGCGAGGCCAAGAGCGTGGTTGACGCTGCGTGGTTTCGTCTCAGGGCTGGAGGCTCGCTCGCTGCCGCCTCTCATGCACGCCCGCAAGCTCCTGCAAGGTGCGCTGCTGCGCCGTCAGAGGCAGTGCCAGACACGCATTCTGGCTGTGAGGCAGCGCATGCATGCGCGCCGGCAGCAGCCAGAGACGCGCCTCGTCCTGACTAGGCCTTGCACGCCTGACTGTGAGGCCGGTCCTCGACGGGTGGCCGCCATGCGCGGCGTGCGGATGCAAGGTGCAGCCTGCGCGCTGAAGGCGTGCCGGGTCGCAGATGATGGGTCCACGGGCACGTCAAGGACTGTGTCCACGCCGACATTCTCCGGCAGCGCTGGCACTGGCGACCTTAGCAGGCAGCAAACGTTCGGCAGCGACGGCAGCAGCACCGTCCAAAACTGCTACACCGGGCCGGGCATGACGCCGATTTGCAACGGGAAGAAGTGAGCGCGCGCGGCGCGGCACCTGGCATGGGTCGCCTCACGTGTGCACTGTGACGGGCTGTGACCAGGGGTGCACCCGGAAGGGGGTGTCCGGTGGGCTGGACCACCGCCTGGAGCCTGTCTGTAAGATACCCGTCCAGTATAAAAACAACTGCCAAGCCGTGCTGCAACTGTCCATGCGCAGCAGGCCAAGCAACAGCCCGAGCATCCCTGATCAAGGACTGCGCGTGTCACCTGCTCGAATTGCTCTGCTCACACACCCACCTGAAAAGCATGGCATGGAGGACAGGCCATCGCTTGAACGCTGACATGAGATTCATGCTTACAAAGAGCAGGAGTGGATCACGAGGCACAAGGCGGTTGGTTGCCACGGCCTCCTCTGACTCTCCAATTGCTCGGAGGCCTCGGAGATAGACAAGCAGTACAACATCGCCCCTTTCTTGGGAGGTGATCCATGCGAGTGCCACCACCGGCACAAGTCAAGCTTTTAGAGTGGATCGCCAGCATGCATGTGCGCCTGTGCAGGATTCTGGACATCTAGATGTTCAGATTTGAACACCCTGAACCTGCCAAACAGCCGGTGTGCAATACAATTGGCTGACCTTCTGTGCTGTGCACCTGGCCCAGGGGCAGCACATAGGGGTCCCGTGGCATCTTGCATCCTCTGTCAACGGCATGCCACTGCTTTGGGTCCCACAGGCTCAGATGCACTCCCCTTTCCGCGAGCGCTTGCCTTTCACGAGGCTGCTTTCGCCTGGGGCTGCAAGCTGTGGAGGTGCTAGTCGCGCCAAGGCTTATGCGTTGCATCACGCTGACCGGCTGGTCTTGCTGAGGTGTGTTGCGCCGCACCTCAGGACAGAGCTGCAGGATTTGCCAGGCTTTGCTGCGCAGTGGCAGCGTGCTGCCAATCCCAAACCTTGAGCGTGCATTTGCATAGCTCGTCAGGGAGCTTTGGTGTATAGGTCGCCAAGAGAAACATGCATACAGCAGTCCATCTCCACGAGATGCCGCCTATCTGCCAGCATGCCCTTCAGGCACACGGCCGCACCAGACCTCTCGAGACACGATGGCCCGCTGCTCGACTCGGCGAGCCTGCGCATGGTGCCAGGGATGCATGAGCCATGGTGTGTGGGAGGCGCGAGGACTAGGAATGACAGCATGAGGAAGAGTGCGCTAAATGTGCCCTATGCGCACACACGCGCCCGCTTGCTCGCCTGCTCCCTGCTGGGCCTGCTGCCTGGCTCTGCTCGCGCAGCGGGACCTGGGGCGCTGCAGGCAGCGGGCCCCTCCGCGACTGCCGCCGCAGCCGCCGCACGGCGGCCGCACGGCGGCCGCACGGCGGCCGCACGGCCGGCCCTATCGCTCGGTCCCGCCAGCGGGCGCCACATACTCCTGCCTGGAGCGCGGGCAGAAAACCGGCCCGCCCTCGCTCTCACCCCAATCAGAGCGGCCCGGCTCTTGCGCGGCGGCCCGGCCCTTGGGGGAACGTGCAGGCTGGGGCGCGCCCTGGGCAGCGCTGCCCGCCGCTACGGGCCCCGCGCTACGCCGGTCCAATGCGGCCGGCTCTGCCGCCCGACCCGCCGCCAGCCTATCCATGGGCCGCTCGCCGGCCCCATTGCCGGCCGACCCGCGCTCACAGGCGGCCCGAGCGCCGCCATCCGTCGGCGCGCCTGCGCCAGGCTGTACGGCGGCAGGTAACGCGTTGGCCAGCTCCGCCTTCGGCTGTTGCTCCGGCCTCCCGCGCTGTCCTTCAGCGCCGCGCGGGGCTGCCGCGCTGTCCGGCTCGTAATCCACTTTCTGCCGTGCGGGTGCGACGCAGCGAGGGTGCGAGAACGGGTGCAGCACCGTCCACCACATGGCCTCAGGAGGGCGCTGCTAATGGCGGCGCGAGGGGGTCCACCTCAGCACACGTGCTCATACGCTGCGCGCGCCTGTTGACAGCATGGCTGGCCTGTGCAGAGGCGCGCCGGATCCGGTCGCGGGGCGCGCCTGCGTGACAAACGTGACGGCCCGCTCCGCGGCAGCGCGGCCCAGCAGGTCGACCTCGACGTGCGCGTCTACGGCGCGCCGGCCCTCGCCCGCAGCCGCCGCCAGCGTCAGGCGCAGCTCAAAGCGCATGCGGGCGCCCAGCGCCAGCGTGCGGCGCGCCTGGAGGGCGTCGCGCGCAGGGCGATAACCTCGCCGCCCTGCCGTGCGTGCGGGGCCGGGCGTCAGCCGTGTCTCACATCAGAACAGGTGGAGGCAGTTGAGCGTGATCGCAGGGCCAGCATCGTGACGCTGGGGGCTGCAGGCCGCGCGCGTGCGCCAGGCCGCCGCCCGGCAGCCCGAGCGCACCGGCAGCGTGACGGCCACGGCGGCGATGAGCGGCAGCGGGCAGCGGCCGTCGTGCACGGTGCCCACCTCCAGCGTCACGGCCGCAGCTTGCTGCGCGCCGCGCGGCGCGGCGCGGCGCACGCGCACCGCCGCCGCGTCCGTGCGCAGATCGCACAGGAGCTGCGCTGCTCTGCGGCCGTCGGCGCGTCCCGAGCGCGGCTGTGCGGGCTATGCCCGAGTCTGGGCAGGCCGGCCTCTGCTGCCGCTGTTCACGCTGCTACAACTTTTCCGCCTCTGAGCCCTCGAGACTCAGGTAACTCAACAGCACAGCGGTCCCGCGGCTGTGCAAGCGGCTGGCAGACGCTGCCCGGCGGCACTGGCGCGGCCGCGCGTGCGGCGTGGCGCCCGCGGCCGCGCGAGGCGCACGCGCAGGCGCAGCGCGGCCATGACGCCGGCCATAACGCAGTCCGCGCACGCGCGAATGACCAGCGCCGCGCGGCGGTCCTTGGGCGTCCGCTGCAGCTTCACGATGACCAGCCGGCCGCCTGCGCACGCCCGCAGCCGCCTCACTGGCCATGCCTGCGGCGGCGCGCCCCCCGCCCCCTGACACCCTGCCGGCCGCTGACACTGGCCAGGCTGCCCGCGCGGCGGGCGCGACGGCCGGTGGGCGTTGCCCGGCAAAGCCGGCCGGCATGGTCTTCGTGCCAACACGCGCGCGCGGCGCAGAGCGCCGCCAGCCCTGCGCCGCGCTCAGCGACGGCCGGGCCGCTCCCGAGCAGCGCGTCCCTGCGGCGCCGCAGCCCGCCCAGCTCCCCGGGCTCTTGTTTTAGGTTCAGGGTTGGGGTAGCGGCGCGCACCCCGGCGCGCGGTGCGCAGCGGCACGTCGCACACAGACGCGACCTGCAGGCTGGTGGCCAGGCACAGCGCGAGGCCCACGGCGCCTGCCGCGCGCTCCGACGCCGCCAGCTTGGCCTCCGGCAGCGCATCGCCCCAGTCCAGCACCGTGTCGCGCATGCGCCCGTCGCAGCCGGCCGCGGCGCACGCGTGGCCGGTGCGTTTAAAGTCCACCTGCGCCGGCGTGGGCGCGGGCGCGGCTCGGCGCTTGCCTAGCACGCCGGCTCGACCGGGTGGCCGCATCTGGGTCTGCCCGCCACGACCCGTCCGCTCCCGACTGACGCTGCTCAGTGTGCCCAGCTCACGGCAGGGGCAGACCACGCCAGCTGATCCCCTCAGCACCCAGGGCGGCCAGCGCCGGCCGCGGCGCTCGTGCAGGGCGGGGCCGCGCCGTCTCGACCTCCCAGTCACGGACGGCCTCGCTGCCGCAGCGCTTGCAGCGCTCGACGAAGCAGTTGCCGTGCAGCTCGGCGAGCTGCTCGCGGGGCACGCCCGAGCGCAGGTGCAGCCCATCCACGTTCTGGCTGACGATGCGCCGCACCTTGCCCGAGCGCAGCAGCGCCAGCAGCGCCTGCGCAGCGCCAGCGGAAGGCCCTCTTCGGGAACTGGGGGACGCGTGATTGTTCGCAGTGCCGCTCGCAGGGGTACAACAAAAGGAGCAGAGACCGGTGTGCAAAGTGGTGGCAGGGCTGCGCTGGGCGGAAGGTTGCTGCAGAGCTGCGCTGCCTCGCCCAAGGCAACCACGCCTGACTGCCCCAGGCTATGATGGGGTGCCTCTGGGCGACAGGGGACCGCAGGGCGTCTGGACGCTGCAGCGCGCGGGCGCCCCCTTGCCCCCGGCGCAGTCCAGCTTTGCGGCGGCCAAGCCCAGCCGCACCCACCAGGCGCGCCCTCTCGCGGACGGCCCTGGCCCGCCAGCCTTGCCGCTGGCGCCGTGAAAGGCGCCCGGCGTGGCAGCCCTGCTGCCTGGCGCTTCCAGCACAGCCAGGCCCCTGCTGCCTTGGACGTGGAGCCGGCGCGCTGTGCTCTGTGCTGGCATGCCTGCGCAGAGCACAGTACAGCCTTGTCGTGACCCCAGACGCGCACTCCCGGCCCCGCGCCGGGCGCTGCGGGCGCTGCAGGGCGCGCTGAGATTTGTTTCCCCAACTGCTGCAGCGCTCCTGTTGGTGCAAGAAAGGAAGTCCACCGCAGACACGGCAGAGCCCGCCGGCAGCCTGCTTATGCGCACAGCATCAACGTCGCCAGGCATCAGCAGCCCAGGCAGCGCCGCAACTCCCGCTGGTGCTGTCACGGGCTGCCACAGTGCCCCGCGTCAGACCCTCAGCGCACGCACAGCTGCCAGCCAAAGCAATGCTAGGGGAAACTTTCAAAAAGAGCCCAGGCCTAGCCTAATGACTGGGCTTATAAGCCCATGAGTCATTCAACACTTGCTCTCTACTGCTGGCTCACCCCTGGATTCGTTGCAACTTCCCACAGGACTGCCGGGGCCAATTACTCGTCTCGTCTGCGCATAGCTTCCTGCTTGCCCCTGTGCGCCCTTTGACAATGGCTGCGCTGCTGCTGCGCCTGATCGCGCTCGCCATCGTGACTCTGCACGCCGGCACCGCTGCGAGCGCGGGGCCCGTCAATGTAGGTGAGACCCGGCGCTCCTTGTCCGGTGCCGCAAGAGCTTGTGCGCACCGTCGCCTCTCCTCCACCGCCTGCCCTGACGGCCCTCGTGTGCCGATCCGAGGCTGGTCTCTGTCAAGCGGTGTCACGGCTGCGAGGTGGCGTCGTTGACGATCAGCGCTCACTGCTTGCACGCAGGTCGCAAGCTGAAGGGCTGCGTGGGGGGCTTGTGCCCAATCCTCAACACCATGCATGGCCTCGATCCTCATGCGCCGTCGGCTCCGAAACGCACAGCCTCGAGCGGCACAAGCGGCCAGGCAACGTCTGCACAACCTCACCCGCCAAAGCTCACACGTGAGTGCTGCAAACTCACTTGCTCTAGCCCTGTTGCTCACAGAGGGGGCCTTGCTTCTGGGTTGCTTGACAAGATTGCACTGAGAAGCCTGACGTTGCTCGAGGCGGTGTCCTGGGCGCTACCGTTGAAAGTAGCCCACGGCCAGCTGTGGCTCATTTACAGTAGAATAGCTTGGGGCAGCACAGGGACGGAACAGGTGTGCACTCCGCTGCAGCGTTGCACCCCTGCGCTTTGTCTGACAACAGGTATGGGGGCAGTGCCATGTCAAGCTGCCTGCGCTTCAGAACATCAGCCTGATCGACCGCACTCCCCTGCTGACTGAGAGCAATTTCCAACACATTGTGTGGCTCTGTGCAGCGGACCAGGCCAAGCGCGTTCAAAGCGCCTGCCGCGACCGCAACTCCGCCGCCTGCAACACAGACGTGACCATCATCGAAAACGCGGAACACTGTACGCGCCCACGTGTACACCGGCTTTTATGTTGATTTGCAGCTTGCAGGCCACCTGCAGGAGCATGCCCCCAGTGCTGGCGCCTTGCCTGGGCTGCACAGCGTCTTGTTGCCGTATTTCTTGCCTGGAACCAGGTTCCTGCGCTACTCCTTGGTTGCTTGTGGCGCAACACAAGGCGATTGTGGCCATGCCTCGAGCGCCTACGAGCGTCTGTGAAGACTGTGGGGCTGCGCTGGTTGGTCCCACGTAATAGGAGTCTGAGAGGCGGTGCGGCCTGTGCAGGCCCCAAGGGTCAAATGATGTGCTGCACCAACGGCGACGGCTACACTGCGTACGCTGGGGCAACCACGGGCTCTGGAAAGGATACGAAAGCCGTCTGTCGCAACATGAGGTGCAAGAGATCGTGCTGAGGTGCCAAGGCGCCTTGAAGCCGTCTGCGCACCGGCGACCAGCTCCGGCACTGCCCCAACGACGGCGCGACAGCAGGCTGCGCACACTGTTGGGCACCTCTATGGGCGGCGGTGATGTGCATTGGGGTAGGCACCGCGCACACTTTTTGCAGCAGCCGCAATGCTTGTGGCAGGAAGGCACTGGGGTTGCCTTCATCCCAGAAGTATATTCATAGGCAACGCAGCCATTCATGATGCGTTGCGTGCAGTGGCAAGCTTGGATGCAACACTGCCAGGGCGCCGCTGTTGCGGGACCTGCAGGCGAAGTTGAATTAGTATTGACAGGGAGTTTTTCCGGTGCCTGTTACATACAGAAGCTCTACAGATGATTGCCATATAGGGCTGACTGCACAGAGAGCAGCCATGCCGTTTTTTTCCACAGAGCAGCGCTTTGCCATGGCCGTGCCATGCTTTTGGTCCGTGCCAGGTGAGCGCAAGACTGCAATGCTTTTGGTGGCTCATGACTTATTTAGAGGTTAGTTCTGGGCAGAGCATGCACCGTGCCAGGTAACTTCTGTAAAGCTGTTACCTTGGCCCTTGCATCCAGCAGCAGCACGGACATGCTGCAGAGCGCGCGTCTCCCGTCCTGCCACACTGCTGCCAGCCAACACAGCAGCGCTGGGGCACAGATGTCGTGCGCGCACTCCGCTGCATCGACGACACTCACACACTGGCGGCAATCCGCGAGGCTGCGCATGCGCACGCGCGTGCACATGCTCACCCGCAGCGCGGATAGAGCGCGACACGGCTGTGTCTGGGCGCAGCCCCTTGCAGAGGTGCGCAGCATCAGACCCGTTGCATAGCAAGTCAGCCAAAAGCTAAGCACGCGATCACGCAGCAGGCGACCACTGTCATGTCCTGGTGCTGCACGGACCCAAGCATGGCGCGCCCCGGCAAGAACAAGTGCGCGAACAGCGTGCTGGCAGCCTGTAGCCGGGCATCTGCAAAGGGCGTGGTGACTGTCACTCCCGGCGCCCTGGACTCCGGCAAAAGCGCGCGGCGCGGACGAGCGCCTGGTACGCTTCCGCGACGCGTAGGGCACCCCAGCCGGAGGTGCCTTGAAGACCTGCGACAGGCCCGGTCGCATGGGGAAGCGCACTGTGTGGAAGCCGGGCTGGCACAGCGATTATTGAAGACATTTGCAAAGGCCAGCCCCCGTTCGGGTGCGAGACCTGCGGACCAACACTGCTGGAGGCCCAGCGCTGCCGCGCGCAAGCGGCGTGCAGCCGCAGAGCATCCTCGGTAGCGACCAGCGCCGCGCGCCAGCGGTGTACCTCTGGAAAGTACCCCAGCTCAGGCAGGGCTCAGGCAGGGGCAAAGACCAAGCCCCACTATGTACGCTCAAAGTCAGTGCCTGTCAACAGCCAGGGCGAAAACGTCCGTCTGTTGTGGGGGCCGCCTGGATGTGGCACACAAAAAGGTCGCATGCTTGCCCACCATGACGTGCGCGGAGCTCGTCCTCCTGACACATGCATGGATGTTGAGGTGTGCCTCAACAAGAGGTATGCCTCCATCCAGGCATGACACATCATGTTGAACTTCCACCCTCCTGGCACTTATGGTCTATCTGGGTGCCCAAACCCGATGCTCCTCAAGCTCGGCACAAGTGAGCACCGCACACCGACGCGCCGCAAGCTTGACGTCATGAACAGGTAACGCAGGCCTTGATCATGCCTATGCTGCGTGTCACATACCTGCATGTCGTTGGGGGCGAATGCCGACTCGGCATGCTGCGTGATCCGTCTTGATCCAGCCGCCCTTGTCTGTCTTGATCTAATCGCCCTCAGCTCACTGTTTTGATCCATCCGCTCTCTGTGACTTGGCGGGATGCTGTGTGTGTGTGTGTGAGGCGCTGCGGCAAGCCGATCACGGGTCTTGCATTGATCACCCCTGACCGGTGTCCGCTGCGGGTGGCAGGATGCGAGCGCAACCGACAGCGGCCCTGGCTGCTGGCCTCGTCGTGCTAGTCTGCCTGGCCGCCCTGCCCTGCTCGCACGGCTGTGCGCCCTGTCCCCGGTCAACTTGCAAGCGCACATGGCCTGCCTGGCGCGGCGTCCCTGACCCTGCTGTGGGGAGCGCAGGGACGCACCCAGCACACAACGCTCACCCCGCTCGCAAGCTGCTCGACGACAACAACTGGGGCGACAGCAGCAAGTGGGGCGACAGCAGCAAGTGGGGCGACAGCAGCAAGTGGGGCAACAGCGAGTCGGGCAGCGCTGCTGCAAACTGCACATTTAACAATGAAAAGCAGAAGTGGTATGTGT
>JAABUY010002969.1_pt1 | contig 19298 bp, 16 predicted proteins | sample 5560271 | NCBI WGS metagenome assembly JAABUY01 (sample SAMN10711886, study PRJNA513374) | rock metagenome | isolation source: Antarctica rocks | place: Antarctica: Victoria Land, University Valley
TCGGGAATCGGCTGGAAGATGGCGAAGGAAGGGATCATTCGCCGTGCATTGCGTCGCTATCTCGCCCATCCGTGGTATACCCTCCCTGCAACTGCGTAAGTCCTAGAGATTGTCCCATGCGGCATATCCCGGACGAGCGCGCGGGTCATCAGCAATGGCAGGACGCGAGCGGCACACTGGCCGTGATCCGTAACGTATCAGTCTCTGTGCCATGCACGTCTATGGTCGTGCATGCGATCCACGAATTGTCATCCAATGTGAGAATGAGCGCGTACATTCTACTAAGGGGAGCGAAAACGATTGCTGGCACGCATGGTGCGGACAGGGGTTTTTGGGAAGGATTCGGTGGCATTGGGCGTTGTAGAGAGTACCGGCAGCAATGGCGCTGTTGGCCTGCATCTCGTCAAGGGACCGGAGGGTTTTTCACATGGTTTATGCCAATCTGCGCCGCGATGACGCGGTCTATGCGGAAATAACGCCAATATCGTCTCATCGCGCCGCCCCGAACCATGCCGTGCTTTCCAGCATTGCGGAACGGCGTCAGGCCCGGGACGACGCGGCTCGCAATATTCTGCCGGACGTGACGCCGTACGATAGCGACTCGCTCCGGGCATATCTGCGCGAAATCAGCGCGCAGCCGCTCCTGAATCACGCCCAGGAGATTGCGCTCGCTCAGCGAATCGAGGCGGGGGACGACCTCGCCTTGCAGCAGATGGTGCGGCACAACCTGCGGCTCGTTGTCAGCGTTGCAAAGCGGTATGTCGGGCGCGGTCTGACTCTGCTCGATCTCGTGCAGGAGGGGAACATCGGCTTGATGCGCGCGGCGCATAAGTATAACTGGCAGACTGGCTTTCGCTTCTCCACGTATGCGACGTGGTGGATCCGCCAGGCAATTACGCGCGCTATCGCTGACCAGGGGCGGACGATCCGCCTGCCTGTCCATATGGGTGAAGCGGTCTCGCGCCTCCATCGTACGGTACAGGCGCTCAGCCAGAAACTGGGGCGTCGCCCAACGATCGAGGAGATTGCAAAGGAAGCTGAACTGCCGCCGGAGCGCGTCGAGGTGATGATGCGGATGTCGCAGCAGACGCTTTCGCTCGATGTACCGATTAGCAGCGATGAGGATGTGACGCTCGGCGACGTAATCGGGAACAAGGTGGAGGGCGAGAACCCCGAAACCGAAGTCTCGGCTGGCCTATTGCGCGAGGAAATCGCGGAGGCGCTGGAGGCGCTGGCACCGCGTGAGCGGTTGGTCGTCGATCTGCGCTTTGGCATTACAAAGCCGCGTCAGTACACCCTGGCGGAAGTCGGGAGCCAACTCGGCATCAGCCGCGAGCGCGTCCGGCAGATCGAACGGACCGCGCTCCGTAAACTCCGCAGCGGCGAAAGCGGCGCGAAGCTTGTCGCGTACGATCATCAATAAAAGCAATGAGCAATGAGCAATGGGGTGGTGATTCTCACTCATTGCTCGTTGCTCATTACTTTCCCCTCAGATACGGCATCGCCATTGCGGCGGTCGTGCCGCCATCCACGTAGAGCACTTGCCCGGTCACAAACCGCGCTTCGTCCGAGCAGAGGAACGCCGCGACATCGCCGACATCGTCCGGGTGGCCGACGCGACCAAGTGGTACCCGCGCGCCGCCCTGCTCGCTCGTGTAGGCGGGATCGTCGAAGTAACGCGGCACCTCGATCAACCCCGGCCCGATCGCGTTGACCCGAATCTTTTGTGGCGCGAGTTCGATGGCGAGTTGCCGTGTGAAGGCGATGATCGCGCCTTTCGTCGCGGCGTAGGCGGTGTGATTCGGCATCCCGGCGAAGCCGTGTACGCTGGTGATATTGAGGATGCACGATCCCGCGCCGCGTTCTAGATGTGGCACTGCCTGCTGAGCGGCGAAGAACATCGCGCGGATGTTCAGGTCGAACTCCTCGGCGTAAGTCTCTTCCGTTGTTTCGAGGAAGGGGACGGCGCGCGTGACGCCCGCATTGTTGACGAGGATATCGAGCCGCCCAAAGGCTGCGACCGTCTCATCCACCGTACGGCGGGCATTGGTGATTTGCGTGAGATCGCCTTGCAGCGCGATGGCGGCGCCGCCCTGTCCGATGATGTTCGCTGCTGCCTCCCGCGCACCATCAATCGAGTGCGATGCGTGGAAGGCCACCGTCGCGCCACGCGCGGCGAGCGCTTCGCCGATTCCCCGTCCGATCCCCATTCCCGCGCCCGTCACGAGTGCCACGCGCCCTGCCAGAGAGCTATTCTGTGTCGCCATCGTTACCTCCTGAGCAGGCAGCAGGCAGTGACCGGAATCTTTCTGCTTGCTACCTGCTGCCGACTGCCAACTGCCCGCTACGTTACCCGCAAGCGCGTTCGTGTTTCCGCCGAGCCGCCCGTATTGTCATAGACGCGCAAGGTCACAATCCACGTTCCTGCCTCCTGCCGCGAACCATCGAGGGGCAACGCGCAGATTGGCGCGTTCGTGTCACAGAGCGTCAATGGTGGTCCGTTCGGCGGGTCTACGCGGAAGACGTACCGTATCGGTAGGTAGCCGGTCTCGATGCGCGTACCCGTCCCCCGGAGCGTGACCGTGAGGGGGTTGCCATTCGTCTGCACGCGGGAGGGGGTATCCTGAAAAGCAGGGAAAACGTGTGCGACGGGCGTTGCGATGCCTGCGGCGGGGACGCCATCTGGCGCGAGGCGAGTCACGACGCGATCGAGGATGACGAGGCCGACGAACGCGGCGATCAGCAGGGCGAGGATCGCGTGCATCAACTCATCTGTCACGAAGGCGCGGAAGGATGACCGCACGGCGCGCGCCGGTGCGCGGTTCAACGGTGCGTCAGATCCATGTTGCCGCGTTTGCACGTTCCCTCGTTTCCCAGTCATTGTGGCAGCCTACGCTACCGGATTGCATCACGGGTGATTATCCTGTCAGGGTCAATCGCAGAATGCCCGGCCCGTCGCTTGCCGTCAGTGACCACGCTGCGGATGGCCGCGCCGCCACAACGATGAGTGCGAAGATCGTATCATCCCGCACCGGCAATGTGTAATACCCGCGTAATGGCAGGATGGTGAGCGGCATCATCGTGCTTGGCGGTAGCACAAGGTTCGATCCCCGCACGCCCCGTACCGCGATAGTATAGGCGCTGTCGTTCTGCGCAAACCATGCATCGGCCTGTGGGCCACCCGCCTGACCCGGCAGTGGCTCGAACCGCAGCGTCAGAGAGACGCGGCCACCGCTTTCGGACGCCTCGATGCGATCCACTATCCAGCCATCGCTCCGCGCGCCGGTCGTCATCTCCGGCGCGCGTGTCGGCAGCGCCGTGTGGTCCGCAACGAGCGGAGCGGAGAACGGCGTGTCCGGTATGGCGGTCACGGCAGGCGTCGCTGATCCGGGAGAAGAGCGGTTGGGATAGCGGACATGGTTGGTGTCGTCGGTAGTGGTACGATTGTTGGTGAGGGTGCGGTCGTGCCGCATGCCGCGAGCATGAGGGTAATGAAGATCACCGGCAGGATGCCGCGTCGGTTGCGCCGGGTCATGCTCCCTCCCCGTTACCCGTCCGTCCAGCCGCGCGCATTGCGCATGCGGATCAATGAGAAGTGTAGCGTGGTTTGGATGATCGCGCGCCCAAGCGGCACGAGCGATGGTGTGATCCGCAATTCGATGTCCGCACCCGCCAGGGCGGCGAGCAGATTGCCCACCGGCTCGACGCCGAGCGGCACGACCGGCGACTGGCTGACGTGGACGCCGTGATCGTGGATGCTCTCGAAGGTCTCCTCCGGCATCAGATAGCGGAAGAGGCGGGCGGCACGCAGCCGTTCCAGCCACGCGCTTTCGATGGCGATCACCATGCGACCCGATACGGCAGCGAAATACCGCTCGTCGTCATCCGGCGTGGTCGTCGGCAGCGGCCAGAAACAGACGCGCGGACAATCGCGCGGGAAGAAAATAGAGCGGCGCATGCCACTCGTCAATCGCCCAGACGAGTGGTTCGACTGTCGGTCGCGCCAGCGGCGGTCGGAGCACGAACCGCGCAATCGTCGGGTCTTCGCTGAAATGAGAGAGCGGCATCATATCCCCCTTGTGCCTTCATCGCGCCACTGTGCGGAACCGTATTGTAGACGCTCCGCAGTTCCGGCGGGATAATCACGGTAATGTCATCACGGGAGGTGCGTGTGCGGCGCATTCCGGCGGCACAAGGGAAAAGAAATGTCTCTTCTGGTTTTCGCGTTGCAAAAACGGATCGTTGGTAGCGTCGTCGCACTCATTGTGGCCTTAATTGGTGTGGCGCTCGTTCCGGCGCCGGTCGCCGCGCATACCGCGCTGGTCGCCGCGACGCCGGTGCCGGGCAGCACGATCGGTCAACCGCCGAAGACGATCCGCATCCGCTTCGACCAGATTCCGGACCCGAAATTCAACGAGATCACGCTGCTCGATACGAGTGGCACGGTCATTGCCGGTGGCGCGGCGACGGCGGAAGGGGGCGATCCAAGCGTCGTGGCAGTGACGCTGAAGGGTGCACTCGCGCCGGGACTGTACACGGTCGCGTGGCAGGCGCTCGCCAATGATGGCCATCTGACGAAGGGCAATTACTCGTTCACGCTTGCCAGCGGTCTCGGCCCCGCCCCGCCCCTCGATCCACAGCCGATTGGCGCGCCGACGACTGGCAGCGCGGCGAGCACGTCCATGCTCTCCGGGAGCGGTAATCCGTCCGTTCTCGCGGTGATCGTGCGCTGGTGGCGCTATCTCGCGCTCGGCGTGCTGATCGGTACGTTCGCGCTTGCCGTGCTCGTCTTCCGCCCGGCAACAGCGACCTTTGATGATGGCGGCGCGGCGTGGCGGCGCGCGATCCGCATGCTGAGGCCGTGGGCACTCGGCGGTCTCGTTGCGTTTGTACTCGCGCATCTCGCGACGCTCGTCGTGCAGGCCGCGACGGTGGCGGATCTTTCGATCTTCCGGGTACGGGGCGACACGCTGCGCCGCCTCACCTATACGACGACGTACGGGGTGATCTGGCGAATAATCGCCGTGGTCGCATTGCTCTTGCTCGTCGGCATGCTCGCGACGCTCCTGCCCTTCTGGCGGGCACATCGCTCGGCGCTCGGCGTGATCGCAACGCCGCGCCCCGCCACGCGGGTGGCACGTCTGCCCACCGCGCCGCCGATTGCCATTTGGCCGTGGCAGCTGGGATTGGCCGTCGCGCTCCTACTCGCGGTGGTGTTGACGTTCAGCAGCCACGCTATCGAGAGCCAGCATCAGCCCGTCCTCGCCATTCTCGCGGACGCGGCGCACCTCTGTGCGATGGGACTCTGGTTCGGCGGGCTGCTCATCCTGATCGCTACGCTGCGCCGCGCGCTCCGCCCGCTCGACGCGGAGGCGCAAACGGCGTATCTGGTCGCGACGATTGGGCGTTTCTCGCATCTCGCCCTCGCCTCTGTCGTCTGCCTGATCGTGACGGGACTCTACGCGATGACGTTGCACACGACGCGCGCGACGATCCTCAACACCTCATACGGCCAAACGCTGCTCATCAAGCACGCGCTGATCCTGCCACTGATTGCGACCGCCGCGCTCAACCTGCGCGTCATCAAGCCGCGCCTCGGCGATGTGGAGCGGGCGCGCCGCTGGTTGCCGCGCCTCCTAGGCGTCGAGGCGGCCCTTGGCCTTGCCGTGCTGCTCGTCACGGCGACGCTCACGCAACTGCCGCCCGCGCACCTGCTCACCGGCGCGAATGCCGCGCTCGCCGATCCACGCCTGAGCAATGCTGTTGCCGTCGCGCCCCCAACGGCGGGGCAGGAGGTGGACCTGAACAGCGGCCCGCAATCTGCCGAGATGCAGGACGCAGCAGAGATGACCGTTGTGCTCCTGACGACGACAGGCAAGGATGGCAGCGCGCTTGACGCGAATATCGCCGATCCGCAGACCGCGCAACCGCTCGCGGATGTGCAACGTGTGACAGCGCTGATCACCTTCTCCAGCGCGGACCTCGGCCAGACAAGCGTACTGCTGGCGCGCGACCCGAGCGGCCATTATCGTGCCACCGGTATCTTGTTTCCAATCAAGGGCGTCTGGAATGTCCAACTCGTCATCCGGCGGGCAAACATCGCGGAGGACACGCGTCTGAACTTCTCCTTCACGTCGGACCCGGCACGTTTCCAAACGACGGAGACGCCCGCCTCGACGGTCACGGACGCGAAGACAGGCTTTCTCTGGCCGCGTCTGCTGCCCAATGCCTGGTTTGGCCTGTTGCTCGCACTCGTCGGTGCAGCGCTCTTCGGCCTCACCTATCCGACCCGCTTCCGCGCCGCGCTACGGGGGCGGACACGGACGGCGTACCGTGCCTGGAGCGTCGGCGCGCTGCTGCTTGGCGTGATCGTCTTCGGCTATAACTCGACCGACCGCACGCCAACCACAGGCGTCGCGAATCCGCTCCCGGACAACACCGTGACCCTCACGCGCGGCCAGCAACTCTTCGCCCAGAACTGCGCCATCTGCCACGGTGCGGGCGGCAAGGGCGACGGGCCGCTTGGCCAGAACCTTTCCCCCCGCCCCGGGGACCTCACCGGCAGCCACCTGACCACCCACACCGACGGCGATCTCTATTGGTGGGTTAGCCACGGCATCCCCGGTACCGGCATGCCCTCCTTCACCGGTACTCTGAGCGATCAGGACATCTGGGCGCTCATCCGCTTTATCCGCTCCCTGCACAGTACGGCGTAGGGTTTTTAACCACGAAGGCGCGAAGCGCACGAAGAAAAGAGAAGAAAAAGAATCCTTATCTTCCCCTTCGCGCTCTTCGTGCCTTCGTGGTTAATGTCCCCCGTATCGTCGTGAGACCTGCACGCGCTGGGCGGGTTGCATGGCGATGAGGGGGAGACTGGACTGACGGGCGAGGATGGCGAGGCAGGCGATGAATTCGAGCGTTTCCATCCGCATCAGGGCTTCGCGTGGGGTACGGCCGAGGGTCAGCGCGCCGTGGCCTTCGAGGATCACGGCGCGCGTGCCGTTCGCCAACCCCTTCGCGACCGCGTAGCCGAGATCGGGCGTGCCGGGGCAGGCCCACGGGACGCGCGTCAGGCCGGCAAGCATCAGGTGCGCTTCGGCAGTCGTCGTGATCGGGACGGCGATGCCGGTCGTCGCGGCGAGCGTTACCCAGGTCGGCGAGAGATGGAGGGCGCATCGGACATCGTCCCCGGCAGCATAGGCGGCGCGATGCATGTGGATTTCACTCGTCGCCTCGGGCGGGACGGCGTCATCGAAGCCGGGCAGGGCGACGACGAAATCATCGTCCGCGAGATCCGCGAGGTCCGTCCCGGCTTTCGACATGAGCAAGGAGCCATCCCGCAGTGTGCCGCTGATGTTGCCGCTCGTCCCCCAAACCATGCCACGCGCGAAGGCGGATCGCCCGATGGCCCGCAAATCGGCGCGCAGTGTAGGGATGGCATCATTGCCGCGTGATGCATTCGTGGCCACGGGTCTTTCCTCCGTTGGAGTGGAACCGCTCATGCGCGAAGACGGAACCATTATCGGGGTCGCTCGTCCTACTCTATGGAAGATTTGCACATCTGGTTGTTCGGGGTGCGAATAACCGGCGGCATTGTAGCATTGGCAGTTGTGTCGTCTGCTACGATAGCGAATCGAAGACGGAAACGTGGTTTTTCGGTCGTACATGCATCATGGGCTCTCGGTAGGTGCGGTTTCGGGTCCCAGGGTTATGGAGAAGGGGTATGAGTCCATGCGGTTGATGCGTTACTTCACGCTGCTGGCGGTCATCGTCGGCCTGTTTGCCTTTGTCGGAAACGCGGAGACACCGGTTGCCGCTGCGACCGTGATCCCGGATGTCGCGCCCGATGCACCGACGACCCTCTACTTTCCGCAAACGCATCACGCGGTCGGCGGGGCGTTCATGAACTACTGGACGAACAATGGCGGGTTGACGCGCTTCGGCTTTCCCGTTACGGAAGAGACCGCCATCAAGGACACCACGGGCAAGCCGATCACCGTGCAGTTCTTCGAACGGGTGCGGATGGAATACCATCCAGAGAACGCCGGGACGCCGTATGACGTGCTGCTCGGCCAACTTGGGCGCGAACTGGCCGGGAATCGCAGCGATCAGCCGTTCCGGGCTGTGCCGGAGAGCACAGCGGGCCAACTGAACGACGATAACGCCATGTTCTTCCCGGAGACAAAGCACACCGTTTCCAACAGCTTCCGCCTCTACTGGCAGGCGAACGGTGGCCTGCCGATCTATGGCTACCCGCTCTCGCAGGAGTTCACTGAGAAAAACCCGGACGACGGCAATACCTACGCCGTGCAGTATTTTGAGCGGGCGCGCTTCGAGTGGCATCCGGAGATCAAGGGCGGTAGCGTCCTCATCGGTCTAATGGGCAAGTCCAGTGCACAGGCAATCAAGGCGAACATGAGCGCCCGTGCACAAGGTAACCTGACCGAGTGGACGCCGAATATGTTCCAGAAGTGGATCGAGATAGACCTCGGCCAGCAGCGCCTCACCGCGCATATCGGCAATACCAATATTTTCACGACGCTGATCAGCACCGGCACCGCCGAGCATCCGACGCCGCCCGGCGATTACAGCGTCTTCCAGAAACTGGCGAAGGATGACATGACCAACGGCAAAGCGGCAGGTGATGAATATTATTACCTTCCGGACGTTCCCTGGGTGATGTATTTCATCGGCGGCGGCTACGCGATCCACGGCACCTACTGGCACACAAACTTCGGTCATGTGATGAGCCACGGCTGTGTCAATGTCTCGCAGGACGGCGCGAAGGCGCTCTTTGATTGGTCACCGCTCGGCACACGCGTCGTCGTACATTAGACAAAGGGCAGGAATGAGAAGTGTGGGTTCGAGCGCTCTTGGTGCAGCCCTTTCCCTTTCCGTCAACGAGATGCTCCGATCAGAGAAGGTTGTGATTCGTGCGCTCGCTATGCTCGACAGCCGCCTCGGCAAGCGACGACTCCGCACGCTGCAACTCGGCGACAAGCATCCGCTGGTACGACAGTTCTACGATTTGCGTTGCGAGGCCGAGAGCATCAAGGCACACGCCACATAGTGCCACAGGAATAGCCACGCTCTTCACAATAGTAACGGTGTGTGCATTCGTACGAGCGGTGCTCGAACCGTCCTCTTACGGTAGCTGGGTGCATGTGGGGGAAACACGGATGATCCGTGGAGGGCGGTTCACGAACCGCCTTACACAATGATCGTGGAGCCGGAGATCACGACATCGCTCCCGTGTAAGAGTATCACTCGGACAATGTGGCGACGGCCGGGACGCCGGTCGCGGCAATGGCGCGGTTGAGGATATTTCCTTCCTCGGCGAGCGCATTTTTGAGGCGCATCATTTGCTCGTCCAGTCGCTCGGAGAGTTTGGCGAAGACTTCCGTTGATTGCCGCGTTGGGACGTAATCGGCGCTATCTACAGCGTCGAAGAGCGCATTGAACTTCTCTTGCAAGCCAATGGGGAAGAGCATCGGGCTTTTGGAGCGGACATCAATCAGCGCGACTTCGATGGAGGCGAGTTCGTCCTTCAACTCCTTCGCTGCCGCACGGACGGCAATTGCCTTTTGATCGCCCCCGTCGTCCTTGAATCGTTCCTCCCACGCCTCGACCTGCCCGCGTATGGTGCGAATGCGCGTCACGGCGCGATGCGTCTCCGCAAGTCGGTCACGCATCCCAAGTAACATATCCCTCTGAGCGACCAGTTCCTGCTCACTCGCCGTGATGCGCGGGTCACGGACGATCTCGACAGGCTGCGTCAAGGTCTGATCGCCGGTCTTCAATTCGACCGTGTACATGCCGGGGACAACCATCGGGCCAACGGAGCGTTCCCAGAGATTGAGGTCCTCGGTCGGCGCGTCAATGTTCGGGACACCCGCGTAGCGCATGTCCCAGATGAGACGGTTAACGCCCGCGCTGGCTGGCGTCGTATCGTGTTCCCCGGCGCTCGAATAGGAGCGAATGATGACGCCCTTCTCGTCTTTGATGGTCACGATAACGCCGTCTGCGGGAGATTCCGCGAGGTAATACTGGATGATGACGCCATCGGGCGGGTTCGCCCCGGCGTTGACGTATTCCTTGCGCATCGTCCCATCCGGTCGCTTGATGGTGCGATACGAGACGACGCTGGTCGCCGCGTGGCCATGATTGACCATCCCCGCGATTGGCTCGCCGCCGAAGCCCCGATGGATGCGCACGCGCACTGTTGGGCGCGGTGCGAAGAGATATGTGCCATCACCATCGCCCTTTGTTGCGCCCGACGCAATCTGTCGGAAGGGCGTCACGTCATCCAGAATCCAGAAGGCACGGCCATGCGTCGCGACGACCATGTCCGACCCCTTGATGATGAGGTCATGGATCGGCACGATGGGCAGGCTGCCCAATGGGCGTCCGCCGCCGACGCGCTGCCAGTTGCCGCCGTCGTCGAAGGAGACGTAGATGCCCGTTTCCGTGCCCGCGTAGAGCAGGCCACGTTGTTCCGGGTCCTCGCGGATCGTGCGGGTGAAGTCACTGGCGGGGATGCCATTCGTGATCTTCGTCCACGTCTTGCCAGCGTCGGTGGTCTTGTAGAGATACGGCGCCGTGTCGTCGCTCTTGTACCGCGTTGCGGCGACGTAGGCAGCCTCGGGGTCATGGGGTGAGGGCTCGATGATCGAGATCAGCGCCCAGTGGGGCAGATCGGGCGGCGTGACATTCGTCCATGTCTTGCCGTTGTCCTGCGAGATATGCACGAGGCCGTCGTCGCTGCCCGCCCAGAAGACACCCGCTTTTTGTGGCGATTCGACGAGCGCGAAGATGGTGCAATAGACTTCCGCGCCCGTGTTGTCCCGCGTGATCGGGCCACCGGAGGATTGGAGGCGCGACGGATCGTTGCGCGTCAGGTCGGGGCTGATCGGTTCCCATGTCGTGCCGAGATCGGTGGAGCGGAAGACGCGATTGCCGGAGACGTAGAGGGTATTTGGGTCGTGCCGCGAAAAGAAGATCGGGAAGGTCCACTGGAAGCGGTACTTGAGGTCTCCCGCGCCGAGCGCCCAGCCATAGAGTTCTGGCCAGACAGTGATGTCGCGTCGCTGGCCAGTCCGGTGATTGTAGAGATGCATCCGATCATTGAAGGCGCGCGGGCCAATCGGTCCGGAGGCGACGACCAGATCCGGGTCGTCGTGCTTGATGCCGATGTAGCCACTCTCGCCGCCGCCCGGCTCGAACCAATCGCGCTCGTGGATCGCGCCCTCGACGGACATGCTCGGCACGGAGATCGCCGTGTTGTCCTGCTGCGAGCCATAAACGCGGTAGGGGAAGCGGTCGTCCGTCGTCGCGTGGTACAGCTGCGCGGTCGGCTGGTTGTAGAGGGTGGACCACGACGCGCCGCCGGTGTACGTGACGCACGCGCCGCCGTCGTCCCCCTTTATCATGATCTGGGTATGGTGCGGGTTGATCCAGAGGGCGTGCTCGTCACCATGCTGGGACGGGTACTGCGTGAAGTTTCGCCCGCCGTCGGTGGACTTCCAGACGGCGTAATCGAGGCCCCAGATCGTCTCCGCGTCCTGAGGATCGGCGATCAGGTGGCAGTAGTACCAGGCGCGGGTGCGGAGGAAGGGCGCATCATTAACGCGCTCCCACTGCTCGCCGCCGTCATCGGTGCGGAAAAGTCCGCCATCTTCCGCCTCGACAATTGCCCAGGCACGGTCGCCTGTCGCGGCGCAGGCGATCCCGATCTTGCCGAGCACGCCGCCTGGCAGGCCGGGTTTGCGCGTCAGTTCCGTCCATGTGTCACCGCCGTCCGTCGTCTTCCAGAGTCCGCTATCCGGCCCTCCACTGATCAGTTGGTGCGGATAGCGCTGCGCCTGCCAGATTGCGGCGTAGAGGATGCGCGGATTGTTTGGATCCATCGCGATATCGTGCGAACCCGCGCGGTCGCTTGTGTGCAGTACCAATTTCCACGTCTCGCCGCCATCCGTGGAGCGGTAGACGCCGCGCTCCGGATTGGATCCCCATGCGTGACCGAACGCCGCGACGTAGACGATCGCCGGGTTCTTCGGATGGATGCGGATCTTGCCGATATGGCGCGTTGCCGCCAGCCCCATATTCCGCCACGTCTTGCCGCCATCCGTGGACTTGTAGACGCCATCGCCGTGCGAGACATTGCCCCGAATCGTCGCTTCGCCCGTGCCGACATAGATAACTTGCGGATCGGACTCGGAGACGGCAATCGCGCCGACCGCCGCCGTGTCGAAGAAGCCGTCCGAAACATTCCGCCACGTCGTGCCGCCATCGTTCGTCTTCCAGACGCCACCCGCGCACGCGCCGTGGTAGAACGTCACCGGGTCCGAGACATCGCCCGCCACCGCAACCACCCGTCCGCCCCGATGCGGCCCAATGCACCGCCATTCGAGCGATGCCAGCAAACTTTCTGTAACATCCATCGTGCTTCCCCTTTTTGCTCAGTCATGCCGAATGAAGTGCATGCATCGGTAGCGCCACAGGGAACCGTGGACGCAGGATCGGACGGGAAACAGGGTGTATGTCTACCCCGTGACGCGCACTTCGCGCGGCATCCTCAGCGATTTTCCTGCCGAATGATGCTGAACGGTCATTCTCAGGGCAGTGCCAGGATGCTGACGTGGCTTGCGGAGCGACCGCAGGGCGACCAAGATGCCCATACACGGTTCCCTGTGGCGCTACCCGCCAAGGGGCTACGGGATCGGATTGTCGTCTATCGCCACGCGCTGCGAAACGCCTTGATCCCGGTAATCACGGTGATCGGCTTCCAGTTGGGCGCGCTGCTTGGCGGCTCGGCGATCATGGAGGCCATTTTCGGCTTGAATGGCCTCGGCAACACGCTGCTGCAAGCGATCTTCAACCGCGATTACCCGCTCGTGCAGGTCGCCGCACTCTTTCTTGCCACCGTCTTCGTCGTCATCAACCTGACGGTGGATTTGCTGTACGCCTACCTCGACCCACGGATTCGGCAAGGATGAGCACCCTCGCCGCTCCCGCCATCGCGACGGCCGCCCTCCGGCCCGCCCGCCGCTTCAGTCTTCCCCCCAAGTGGCGCAATCCGATCGGCTTTATCGGTGCGATCATCATTCTGCTCACGGTCCTGATCGCCGTCTGCGCGCCGCTCATCGCCCCCTACGCGCCCTCGGAGCAAAAGGCGAAGCGGCTGCTGGCTCCAAGCCACGCGCACCTGATGGGGACGGACGAACTGGGGCGGGACACGCTCTCGCGCATCATTTACGGCGCGCGGGTTTCCTTGCAGGTCGGCATCATCGCGGTCTTGATTGCCCTCGTGATCGGCACACTGCTCGGCGTCATCACCGGCTACTTCGGCGGCCGGACGGACACGATTATCATGCGCTTCGTGGACATCATGTTCGCCTTTCCGGGCCTGATCCTCGCCATTGTCATCGCCGGGCTGTTGGGCCCAAGCCGCCGCAATGCGATGATCGCTATCGGTATCGTCTACGCGCCCGCCTTTGCCCGCGTCATTCGCGGTTCGGTGCTGACGGTAGTGAGCGAGCCGTACCTGGAAGCGGGGCGGGTGATCGGCGCGCGGAGCAGTTGGCTGATCCGGCGGTACGTGCTGCCAAACATCCTCGCGCCGTTGATCGTGCTGACGACGATCTACCTGAGTACGGCGATTCTCAGCGAAGCGGCGCTCTCGTTTCTGGGTCTCGGCGCGCAGCCGCCGGAGCCGTCGTGGGGCGGCATGCTGAATATCGCGCGGACGTACATGGAAATCTCGCCGTGGATGGCGATCTTTCCCGGCTTGGAGATCATGATCGTCGTGCTCGGCTTCAACTCCCTCGGCGACGGCCTGCGCGACATCCTCGACCCCCGCCTCCGGGAGAATGGCTAAGGTGGTAGCGTAGGCTTCAGCCTGCGACCCCAAAAACGCAGGCTGAAGCCTGCGCTACCAGAGATGGAGAGGGATGCATCTATGACACGCGCGATACCATCAAAGAATACGCGCTGCCGGTTCGGGGTCGCGGTGCGCGATGTCACCGGGCCGGTTGGCATCTATATGCGCTGGTGGGGCGCGGCGACGCATGATGTCGCCAATGGTATCCACCGACCAAGTACGGCAACGGCGGCGATCATCGCGCCGATAGACGGGGCGGGGCCGGAATTGACGCTTGTCGCGCTCGATTACTGCGTCTTCCAGAACCCTGACGATGAGCGGACACTGCGGCAGGTGGTGATGAAGCGCACGGGCGTGACCGAGGAGACCTTGATTGTCACCCTCTCGCACGCGCATTCCGGCGTCAACGCCGGGTCACAGATCGCAGATAAGCCGGGCGGCGACCTCGGCGCCGCCTATCGCGCGCGGCTCGCGGACGAGATCACCGCCGCCGTCCTCGAAGCGCGCGAAGGGCTTGCACCCGCCTGGATCACCCACGGGCAAGGACGGTGCAGCCTCGCCGGGAACCGGGATTACTGGGACAGCGAGGTGGCGCGCTGGGCGTGCGGCTATAACCCCGACGGATCGGCGGATGATACTCTGGTCGTCGCATGTGTGACTGCCGATGACAGGACGATACGCGCGACGCTCTTCAACTATGCGTGCCACCCGACGACGCTAGCGTGGGACAATCACCTGCTCTCACCGGATTACGTCGGCGCGGCGCGGGAGGTGCTGGAGCATGCGTTCGGCGCTCCGGCCATCTTCATGCAAGGCGCGTCCGGCGATCTCGGCCCGCGCGTCGGGTTCGTCGGTGACACGGCGGTCGCGGATCGCAACGGGCGACAACTCGGATATGCAGCCGCCAGCGCGATTGAGGCCATCCCGCCACCCGCGACGACATTCACGTACACCGGCATCGTCAGCTCCGGTGCGGACATCGGCACCTGGGCGTACCGTCCGAGTGGCGAGGAAAACCGACGTGCGGCAGCCCGACTCGGCGTCCACGGAGAGCGCGTTAGTATCCCCATTAAGCCGCTTCCGCCCGCTACGGAATTGGTAGCGCGTCTGGCGGTCGTGACTGACCGAGCGGAAGGGGAGCGGTTGCATCGCCGCCTCAATCTCCGGCGCGCGCTTGGTGAGACGGACGCGCACGTCGTACCGCTCTGGTTTTGGCGGCTGGGCGATGCGGTGCTTATGACGATCCCGGGCGAGCCGTATGCCGTCTTGCAACAGACCCTGCGCCGAACGTTCCCTGAGACACCAATCTTTGTCCTCGGCGTCACGAATGGCTCGCTCGGTTACCTTTGCCCGCGCGACTACTACGGCACGGGCCGTTACCAGGAAATCCAGTCGCCGTATCAGCCCGGTTGCCTCGAAACGACGATCGCGGCCGCGATACGCGGGGTTGCAAACGTACTCGCGGATTGATTGCTTGTGGGAGATGAAAATTATGATCCTGAACATTACACCGATCGGGGCGATTGATTGGGACAGCCCCGGACGACGACTGTATCATATCCCGTTCACGATGGACGGCGCGTGGGGTCGCGTGCGCGTGCCGCTTTGCGTCATCTGTGGGCCGCGACCGGGCAAGACGGTTGTCGCGATTGGTGGCACGCATGGCGATGAGTACGAGGGGCCAGTGGGCCTCAAAAATCTGATCGGTACACTGAATCCTGCCGAGGTCGTGGAGGGGCGGGTGATCGTCATTCCGGTGCTGAACGTGCCTGCATTCCAGGCGGCGCAGCGGCAGTCGTCGCAGGACCTCAAGAATATGAACCGCGTCTTCCCTGGCAACGCGAACGGCTCGATCACCGAGCGGATCGCTCACTTTGTCACGACAGAGGTACTTGCTCGCGCAGATGTCGTCATTGATATTCACGCGGCAGGCAGCACGTTCGAGATCGTGCGCTCGTCTTCGTTCCACCATGTCGCAGACCCGGCGATGTTCGCGGAATATCGCGCAACGGCGCTGCTCTTCGGCATGCCGTTCGTGATGGTCTACACGAGCGGTATGGGTACCGCCCTGCTCACCGAGGAAGCGGAAAAGATGGGCAAGATCACCATCGGCGGCGAGTTCGGCTTTGGCGCTTCCACGGACCTCGACGGCGTACGGTGGGCGCATCACGGCACGCTCAATGTGATGCGACACAACGGCTTGCTCGCCAGCCCAATGGAAAATATTGTCCCGGCGTGGGTGGACAAGCAGCGAGTCGTCACGCAGACGGATATTGATCGCTACGTTACCGCTCCGGTCAGCGGCATTAGCGAGCCGCTCGTCCCGCTCGGCTCCTACGTGCGCGCCGGGGCTCCCGTCGCGCGGCTGCACGACTTCGACCGCTTCGACGAACCGGGCGTGGACATTTGCGCAGATCAGGATGGCTACGTGCTCGTCCGTCGCTTCCGCGCCGAAACGAATCAGGGCGACGTGGTCATGGTAATCGGCCAGGAAGTGCCTGAATAGCGGTAGCGTCGGCTCCAGCCTGTGTCCCGATCACTCGTATCTGTCAACCTCGGCGAATAGGGCGCAGGCTGAAGCCTACGCTACCATTTCGTGCGATACTGGCGAGCGGAATTCGCGATAATGAGGGATGTAGACGAGGCGATGCGACGCACTGTGGGGACAATTTGGGTGACGAAAACGCTGCGCGATCTCGTGCCGACCGTGCTGTCGGCGCCCGCCTATCAGCGCGTCTGGCGTTCCAGCATGCTGTACTACCACGCATATCATTTCGAGATTATCACGGCAGGCTGGGTTGTGCTCGTCAAGACCGGATCGCCCGTTTCGGTCGGGTTAGTCGGCTTTTGTCGCACGATCCCGATGTTCGTTTTCGGCCTGATTCTCGGCGCGGCGGCGGATCGCTTCCGGCGTACCGATGTCCTGCTCGCCGTGCAGATAGTTGGGCTGTCAGCGGCGATGACACTGGCCGCGCTATTCAGCACTGGCGCAGTGCGGATCTGGCAGATTTACCTAATCACCGGCCTACTCGGCTGTGCATGGGCGACCGATTTCTCGACGCGCCGCGCGCTGATTTCGGAGTTGCATCCGCGTGACCGGATCGTCAACGCGCTCTCGCTCGAATCCATGTCCATGCAGGGGAACAAAATCCTCGCGACACTGCTCAGCGGCATCTTCCTCGCGGTCGGTGGCGCGACGCTCTGCTACTGGTGGCTAACGGCGGTCTATGGCCTCAATCTCTTCGCGATTCTCCGCCTCCGGCACTACCTCGGTGCGACGCAGGAACGGCAATCACCGCACGGCGTCCGGCTCGCGCAACTCGTCCGGGGCGGCTGGTCCGTCGCGGTCCAAACGCCGGTTGTCCTCGGCGTGCTGCTGATTACCGTCGTGATGAACCTGCTTGTCTTTCCGTATCAGCAAATGTTGCCGGTGATCGCGCGCGATCTCCTCCATGTTGGCCCGAAGCAGTTGGGCATCCTGGCGGGTGCGGATGGGATCGGCGCGATCATCGTCGGCGCGGCGCTCACCCGCCGCGCGAAGGGATCGCGGCACGGCGTTTTCTTCCTCGCAGGCGCGTTCTGCGTTGGTGTTCTCGTGATCGTGCTGGCGCTGTCGCGCATTTTCGCGCTCTCGTGGGGCACGCAGGTGATACTTGGTCTTTGCTCCGGCGCGTTCGGCGCGATGCAGCCCGTGCTAATCCTCAACAATGTCGAAGTCCACATGCGGGCGCGGGCGATGGGCATGCTCGCGATGGCAATCGCGGTCCCTTTGGTATCCTTTTCACCGGCGTCCTCAGTTCCCTCATTGGCCCGGCGTGGACGATCAGTGGCATGTCCCTCCTCGCCCTCGTGCTGATGGCCGCCGTCCTCACCCGCAGCCGCACCCTTCTCACTGCCTGACAAGACGAAGAATTGAGCCGCGAAGGCGCGAAGAACACGAAGAAAGGAGGAGAAATGAAGGAATGCGAATGCATGTCCGGTGCCCTGAATCGTTTGTTTTTGCCAGACTGTATCTTCCTCTTCTCCCTTTCTTCGTGTTTTTTGCGCCTTCGCGGTTCAATCGGTTTCGTCCCCCCGTCCGGCGTGTTAGGATGCCGGGCATTGGGGAATAAGAATACCAAAGGGGGTTGCCGGTGCCGGAACAGTTGACGCTCAGTGTGGATCGCAATGTACCGGCGCCGATGCGGGACGGGGTTGTGCTGTTTGCCGATGTCTACCGCCCGGCGGGGCCGGGGCCGTATCCGACGCTCCTGCAACGCACACCGTACGACAAACAGAATGTCGGGGCCTCCGCCCCATTTATTTTCCGGGCGGCGGAGAGCGGCTACGCGGTCGTCGTGCAGGATGTACGCGGACGATTCGCGTCCGAAGGGGCGTTTCTCGCCTTCGTCAATGAGCGGCAGGATGGTTACGATACGCTGGAATGGCTCAGTGCGCAGCCGTGGTGCAATGGGAATATTGGCATGTTCGGTGGGTCGTACGTTGGGCTGACGCAGTGGCAGGCGGCGATCAGCGGCCACCCGGCGCTCAAGGCGATTGCACCGAATATCACCGCCGCCGATTATCACGCCGGGTGGGCGTATCAGGGTGGCGCGTTTCAACTCGGGTTCAACCTCTCATGGACGTCGGTACTGGCAATCAACACCGTCCTCCGCAAACGCAAGGAAGACCCCGCCGCCGAGGCGATCTATCAGGCGCTCCTCGATAGCGCGGACAATCTGTCGGAGGAGTTTACCCACCTGCCACTTGCCGGACACGCAATCCTCTCCACGTTCGCACCTTATTACGACGATTGGGTGAATCACCCGATGTATGACGACTTCTGGGCGAATCTCGATGTTTCGACACGGCATGACGCGCTCAATGTCGCCGCGCTCAATATTGGCGGCTGGTACGACATCTTCCAGAAGGGGACGATAGACAACTTCACCGGCATGCGCGTGAAGTCCCCGGCAGCGGTGCGGGAGCGGCAACATCTCGTTCTCGGCCCATGGAATCATAGCGGTATGGCGCGCGGCAACCCGATTGGCGCATACGACTTCGGCATGCGCTCCACCGGTGGCGTGATTGACGCGGACGGCGCGCAACTCCGCTGGTTCGACCGCTGGCTGCGCGGCATCGAGAATGGTGTGGATGACGAGCCGCCCGTTCGCCTCTTTGTGATGGGATCGAACCAGTGGCGCGACGAACGCGAATGGCCGCTCGCCCGCACGGACTGGCAGGAGTGGTTCCTACACAGCGGCGGCAGGGCGAACTCGCTCAATGGCGACGGCGCGCTGAACCGCGAATTGCCCGCGTCCGAGCCGCCTGATTCCTACGTTTACAACCCACGCGACCCCGTACCAACGATGGGTGGCGGCCTCTGCTGCAACGCCGTCGTCAGCCAGGGTGGCGCCTACGATCAGCGTCCCGTCGAGGC
>JAABUY010002970.1_pt1 | contig 19296 bp, 22 predicted proteins | sample 5560271 | NCBI WGS metagenome assembly JAABUY01 (sample SAMN10711886, study PRJNA513374) | rock metagenome | isolation source: Antarctica rocks | place: Antarctica: Victoria Land, University Valley
GTTAGCTTATGTTCTCCTGAGTCATATAGATAGCCGGCTCTTCCCTTCTAGATACTTTCCTTCCTTAGCATTTATATACTCGTTACATTACACCCATATGACTCGCTCTATGCTGGCCCCTAACATCAAGCATGCAATTTATATTTCAATAATCAAAGATTTGAACATTGAGAGACTTGTGAATCTGCTATGATGAGAATTCATATCTCAGCATGAAATGATGCGAAGCATTATATCAAATCAAAACTCATTGTTTATTAATCATTTTTGAATCACTCTATGTTGACATCTTGAAGCGAAGCGAAAGCTAAACACTGCGTTTCATTCATAAATTAAAGATGACGTTTACATATAACAACAACGTACACACTAATGTTGAAAAAACTTCACATAAGCTTTTAAAGAAATATACTGTGAGCTTTGCAAAAACATCTGAGAACAGAACTTTAAAAAGAAAGATATTCTTAACTATAAAGTGAGCACAATAATTACAAAGTATCAGAGAATATTTAATGAAACTATGAAAGTGAGTAGCAGAACAGCAAGCAAAGTATTATAATGCTCATCATAAAGTTGCAAACTTTCAAATGAAAGACAAAGTGCTTCTGCAAAGTATAAACATTTATACACTTCAATTAAAGAAGAAGATTGATCATAAACAATTGAGATCATTTAAAATATTGAAGAAGATCAATACATAAGCATATAAGCTTAAATTATCTGAAAAATATGATGCAATTCACTTAATCTTTCATATCTCTTTATTGAAATTTTGACACTTGCATGATGAGAATTTGAAGTTGCAAATCATTCTCATAGAAAAGAAAGAAAAATGAAAGATAAAGAAGATACTTGATCAGCGAATCAAGAAAGAAAAGATTGAATATTTAGTTCAATAAGTTGATTCATTTTTTCATGAAAACTTCTGAGAATCAATGAAAAATCTTAGTAATGCAAAGAAGATCATTGAAAACTATGAGATAGAAAGATAAATACATCAGTTGATTGTGAAGAAGTTAAAGAGAAAAAAGAGAGATAGATTACATAAGAGTCATGATTGAAAGAATATCAAAAGTGCAAAGACATGAGTTTAAGAAGTTGATATTAAACTATAATTATAAAATTTCATGCAACATATGTCTTTTAAAAAAGAAGATGATGAACGTTGTGAAAAAGTGAAGAAAAGAAGTGATCAACGATCGCGAGCGAGAATGTCAAAGTGAAGAGAAAAGTTATTTATTCATCAGCGAATCTCGTCACGCACTGCTTGCTTCAGTTGATATTTATAAGATGAAGATGAAGTGATGTGATGATGATGAGAAGTGACAAAGATGAGAAAGATGAAAGTTTTTACTCGACTGTTAAATACAATCTCACATGCTGAGAGAAAAAACTACTCACTCTCTCATTATCAAAGACGAAGAGTGAGATAATCTTAAGCATAAGTGATGAGATGTTGAATTATTGCTTGCGCAGCATGATGCATTATCAGCTGAAGAGAGCGCAAGACTAAATTCATCACGCAATCATGCTTTTCTTTGAAACAATGCTTGCATTTGCAAGCACGCTCAATGAAAGCACGACATGTGTGAATCATCACTACGCTCAAATGATGAACGCAGCGACAGCATCAGATTTTCTGATCATGATGATTTAACATACATCAGCATTTATCAAAACATGCAAAGATAAATATATTTATCAAAGATCATGAATTCAGTCATCAATGCAACAAACGCAAGAAAAGCAGAAGAAGCAGATGTGACAAATGTCACAATGATGACGACGTGAAGAAAAATATACATTTCAAGAAAATGACCAGACTTCGCGAGCATGTTAGCATGATCTCAGTGAGTGCAAATGCTGTTACTTATCATGATAGTGATGATGATGATGATGTTGATATTGCTATGTCATTCACATTAACTCATGAGCTGACTTGCATCACAACAACGCTGCGATGAAAGAAGTTCATATCATGAGCTGCAAGCTATGTAAGATACACATAGCAGATCTTATGCTTCATTAGTTTGAAAAAGCAGTACTCATGAAAAAGTATGTTGAGATGAGACAAGAAGAAAAGAAAAGAAAGAAAGAAAGCAAAGCTGAAGAGTTGATATCAACAATCTTGCACTAACTTTGTTTATGCTTGTTAACATGATTAATTCATGACATTTCTACACAGATGTTAAAGCGCTGAAGAAGTCATTACTACGTTGTCAACTGCAAGAAGACAATACGATGCTATGAAGACTTAAAGATTAAGTCTTTAAAAGAGAATGCAATTGTGAGAATGCATCTCATTGACTATGAACGATGCGTGTTTGCAAGACTAGCTTGTAAAACTAAATTAAAGAGATTAATGAATGAATAAAAATAATGACTTGACAGAAGATAAAAACTCTGCAAGCTTTTGCTTTCGTTTCTTAGCAATTAGTTCTATCATCAATAAAGTGCTATCTTATTATTTTTTACTACGCAGTTTCATATAAAGAGATCTTGTCATCTCACAATAATAATGTTATTCTGATGAGTAAACATTGAATGATCAATTTCTATTTTTTGATAGTTAATGAAAATAAAATAAACTTTCAGAGTTGCATATCATTCTTGAGATATTTGTTTCAGTTCATATAGAATCTTGTTTAAATGACAGATCAAAAAGATCTCATTTGATTTTTTTTGCTCAAATCTTGATGATTACTGCATTCAAATCTTTTCTTTTAGATGTGCTTCTAGAAAGATGATGATGATATTCATTTATTCAACTTTATAGTCATATTTGATCATCAATGCTAAAAGCATTTTGATGATGATGACTTTGATCATCAAGATAAAGATCTCATCATAATCAATCTCTTGCTTTTGATGAAATCTCTTACACACTCATTTAACTTTGTATTTGATCATCTTTTCTTTGAGTTCTCGCTTAATGATAGTTACTCAGCACGTTGACAATATTCATTAACTCAACTAAATGAAGATATTCTTAGAATAAAGATGTTGTTTTTGATGTGAACGTTTAGTTCACTTCTGAAAACAAGCTTTCATTGTTCTCAATCAAGATTGACTTTAGCTTGTTTCACTGTTTGTAATGTATTAAATTCAATTTGAATTTAATTTGCTTAACTGACAAATTCTTGATTGTCTTTGATTAAAATGATCACGTCAAGTTGAAATTTTTTTGAAAAAGTGTCGAGTTGAGTTGAGAAGTTGAACTCAAGCACTTGAATCAAGTTGAGAAGCTTGACTCGATAACTTGACTCGATAACTTGACTCGAAAACTTGACTCGACTCGACAAGATATTAGATAGATGTAAATAGCTTGATTGAACAGTTTTCATGATTTTCTTCATGACTTTCTATCATGTTTTCTCGTCATGACTCTCTATCAAAGTCAAACGATCTTCATGTTTTTCCTTCATGTTTTTCTTCATGTTTCTCTTCATGTTTCTCTCTATGTTTCTCGTCATAACTTTCTTCATATTTTTCTTCATGTTTCTCTTCATGTTTCTCGTCATGACTTTCTTCATGTTTCTCTTCATGTTCTTCGTCATGACTCTCTTCATGTTTCTCTTCATGTTTCTCTTCATGTTTCTCGTCATGATTTTCTATCAAACAATCTTCATGTTTTTCTTCATGACTTTCTATTAAAAGATAATGCAAAAAGATAATGCAAAAGTCAAAAACCGGAAAAATTTCTATATTTAACTCTCTTGACATCAAGCTTGAATTCTTGATGAGTCGAGTCGAGTTGACTCAATTCTCAGTCGAGTCGAATCGCGTCAAGTTGAAAATATGAGCAACTCGACTCGAGTTGAATTGAAAATGTGAGCAACTCAACTTGATCTCGATTCGAGTTCAAAATGTCAACTTGAAACTCGACTTGATGATCAGTCTATCTTTGATTCAAAAATCATTAAAAGTCTTGTAATTAATTAATTCAGCAATGACTCATTTGAAACATTCACTTGAAGCATCAGAAATATCAGTATCACTTGAGTTATTTAATTCAATTAATTCTGATTTTAGTTTTAATGATTTGCTTTTAGTTTTCTGTGAAGTAACTGATGTTCTTGTTTGATGATTGTTGATTTGATCATCAAAGCTTAGTATTAAAAGATCTTTATCATATCTCTTGACTTCAATGACTATCTCATTTCATTGAACGTGACTAAATATTAATATCTTCTTTTTATTTCACAAGTGATATTGATTGACTTTCTCATAGTTCAAGAACTGACATTTTAAGCTCTTGTCATTGAGCTTTCAATAAACTTTCTTTACATGATAATAAACTATGCATTTGAACATATGCAAATAACTAAGATCAGACTTCTTGTCATGTCATGTCTCATAGAGAGTTATTTTGTTCAACGTAGTGATAAAACTTTTGTTCTTCAAATAAATGACAATTATTATTGTCTTCTTTCATAGTTTTATTGACAAATTGATGCTAGATAGTATAGCATGAGTTTATTTAAAAAGAGTGTAAAAACATTGTTTTGCAACTTTATTTTAACTTAAGTTATATAAAGTTAAATCAGCGATGAAACTTATCTGTATGTGATGCTAACTACGAATCTACTGTTTAGTTATAGTAGAGTCTAAAGATTATCAAAAGTTTGAATGACATTGAGACGTTGCATGATGATGAAGCGCTGTGCGTTGATCACGTGCAGAGTTTTCGTGATCATGCAGACTTTGATAATCTTAATGCGCATGTTACAAAGTAATTTGCATGCAAATGAGAAAGTCAAATAAAACGCAGAACTATGAGAAAAATCGCTTATGAAAATCATTCGATTCAGCATCTTGTCATCGCGATGACAAGAACTGAAACAGAATACACTCATATTTGATCTGTTGAGAGTGATTAGCAGAAAGAACTTGAATCATGAACATTCTTTAAATTTACATGCTGCCTACGTATAGATCTTGTTAAGACTGCGTGTCTGTTACTACAACATAAGCAACTCACGAGTCTTGTTAAGTTCAACATGAGTAAACTCAAAAGTCTTATTAATATCGTTTAACAGACATTCAGACATAAACATTCTATATGTAAATAATATACTGACGAGAAGACTTCGTTAAAAGAAGAGAAACACAAGCGAGTTAATAAAGAATAATTGAACTATGTTGTCTGATTAGAAGTGTAGTATATGAATATCTTTGCAAGACATGATCAATCTGCATGAGAAAAATCTTTACAAATAACGCGAAACAGATGAGTCACAAATTTTACAAGCGAAGCGAGCGTCTGCAAGATGTGATATACAATGATGATGATTGTCAGCTTTGAGAATCTTATTTCTTCACTGAGTTTTGACTCTTGAATGTCTTGATGATAAAATCAATCTCTAGTTGAAGACATCATTTATATAGCTTGAAAGAACAGTAATGTGTGTCGATGTGATTAAAGAAGAAATCAACTGCAATATACATGCATATCGCAGACGAAACATCTGCAACTCATGCTTAAGAAGTAAACTGTTGAAATCTGAGCAGTGAGAGATCTCATTTCTCTTGAACTGTGAATCTGTCGTGAGAAAACTTTCTGAGTAATCTCTCGAGTCTAAAAGGAAAATCAGCATAGAGATCGAGCTCTATATATGTTGCATGCAACGTATACAACATATTTTTGATAAACGATGTCTTTGAAATGACTCAGAAGAAAAAAACAACGAGAATCAGAACGCGTTCATTGCGAAGAATGTATAGAAACTGAAGACATTCATACAACTGCTTAACAAGCAGCTACAAACATAAGATAGCATGCAAACACAAGATAACATACGCTTCTCATTGAAAATCACGTCATGAGCAAATGTGACAAGAGAAGAAGTAACAATGAGAAAGTAACGTCTCAGAGATGAATTGTCATTGCTTTGCAAGAGATGAAAAGTCATGATGAAGATAGCAGAAAGAAAGAAAATAAAGAAGATACAAAAGAAATTTATTGAACAAATTCTTCAAGAAATCATAAACGTGTTGACAGCTCAAAAAGATTTAATCATATCTCTTCGCAAACTTGAAAGCGAAGACATCATACTTCACGCAGTGAGTTCAGAAGCTCAAGCAATTCTGAAAAGATTTCAGACATGAGCAAAAGAAATTGCAAGCTTGATACATATAGTGCATCGAATCTTCACTGTGCTAGCATATGAGATACACATTACAATAGACACAAGAAATCAGAAAGTGATCATTAAAAGACTGATAAAAGATAACGCAAGACTTCATAAGAATCTAAAGATTTTAAGAATAGTTTAACTCAAGAAAATAGTCAAAAGTAAAAAGATTCACTCGTCGCTCATCATAAAGATCGCAATCGAAGCAATGACAAATCAACTAATGAATGAGAGCATGTTAAACTTGTATCAAGAATGTTCATGTAAACTGTTTGAAAAAAACTGTCACATCACTCAGTGCTACAGATGCTTTGAATTTGATCATATGATCAGATTTTGCAAGAAGAAACAACGCTGTGCTAAATGCGCAGACAAACATCACATTGAAGAGTGCATAATGTCTTCAAACAGAAGACGTTGCGTCAATTGCAATGAAGATCACGAACTCTGAAGACGCATCTGTCTCAAATGATAACAGCAGATGAAACAGATGTCAGAAATCTACAGAAACAGATTGATCAAATATTTGAAAGTGTCGAAATACAATCGCGCATCTCTCTTGCTGTTTCTGAACTTTCTAAGCTCAATGAATACGTTGAGCTCAACAGATTTTGTAGATTCAACAAATTCTTCAAGCTCAATAAGCATCATGTTAAAAACATGTAATTGAGACGTTGAATTGACATGACAGATGATAGAAGTCAAGAAGAGATGAGTTGATCTCTTCTCATGCGTGACTAGCAACTCAGATGAGACAACATCTGAGCAGACTCAGAAACACTCAATCAGAAAGTGTGAAAGACTTTCAATGATCAAAAGCATACAAAGAGTCTTTTCAGTGCAGAGTCAACAACAGCTACAAATAACTTTATGATAAAACAACTCTTTCTATGAATTCTACAGTACAACATCAAAAAGTCATTAAAGATTCAAGAATCATTCTTGATTGACAGAGAAATTCGCAAATTTGACATAGTAGTCATACAGAAGTAAGAATGCAACATCAATGATTTATAATCATTTAGCTCAGCTCACAACTTCTTTCATCTAGTGAAAAACTCGTCATCTCAGTCAAAAACATGCATATATGTTAATAAACACTTAAGACTCGATCAGTGAACAGTAAAGACAGTTGAGTCAGACATCTGCTTAATCAGAATATTAACTCGCAACATAGACAGCGAAATGCAGATGTTAAGACTTTTAAACGTCTACAACTTGAGCTCACTATTCATTACATTCACAGCGAAATTCTTAACTATCTTTCATCTGAATGAACTACTCAAGAATAATTGTGAACAACTAGTTGTAAAAGACTTCAATCTACATCATTCACACTGAGAGAGATGAAGATGCTTCACTCGACATATGATGATCAATATTCTACTAAACATCATTACAAATACAAGACTGAGACTACTGCTGAAATCAGGCACAATCACTTGCAAGATTCACAATCAGTTTACAACAATAAATTTAGTCTTTAGCAGCGAGAAAATACAGTCTATAACACGTAAGTTCGAAGTACAAATCAATTTACATCAAAGATCAGATCATCTTTCGATTGTCACAGAGCTAAATCTACAAACAATCTCAGTGCAGTCTTCAACTTGTCGACTCTGGAAAAAAATGAACACAGAAGCACTGAGTGCTTATCTGCAAATACATCTTTCGTCAGATCACTTTTTGAACAGCAAAGCTGAGATAAATGACAGAGTGACAGAGATTATCAGAATACTACAAGAGATCATTGAGAAGTTTACTTTCTGAGCAAAATCATTAAATTGAGCAAGAAACTTCTGAAATCAGAGCTGCTTCGAAGTAGTAATGAAATCAAGATGATTGTGAATCATATGAAAAACACAAAATATATAAAAGACATGAAATAAATATCTGAAACATAATAATCACAAAAACAAGATCATCAGACAAACAAAATGCATACACTTCAGATCACAGATGCATGAGTTAAGTGATGCATTGAAATCAATATGATGCTTTGCAAAATGAGTTAGAATCAAAAGTCAGCTATCTAAAAAGCTTTCTCAGTTTTTGTTGCTGAAACGAGATGATACTGATCACATGATAACAACGTTTGAAGAAAAAATCGAGATGCTGCAAGGAAAATTCTTTCCTTCACTCTCATAAGCAGATGTCAACGACATTTCAGATTCATTCATATCTTTGACAGTATCATCAAATTCACGCATTTCAGAGAATGAGATGAAGTGAGTAATCAGATGAATAAAAGCGAACAAAGCGTCAAACGTCTCTGAAATTTCAAACAGAGCACTTCAAGCAGATTTCACAAAACTGATCTCAGTGCTGACGAGTCTATTCAACGCATGCGTAATACACAAATATCATTCAAAGCAGTTCAAAAAGACTCAAACAATAGTGCTATGCAAATCAAAGAAAAGCGACTACATTGACTTGAAAACATATTGACTCATTGCTTTGCTTGATATCATGAGCAAAGCTTTAGAATCAATTATGATCAAAAGATTGAATGACATAGTTGAGACTCATCACATGCTTTCGAATGCTCAAATGAAAGCGAAATGTAAACGATTCATGATCTTGATGTTAAATCTACTAGTAAATTAAGTTCACATCATGTGAGACTGCAAAATTAAGTACGTGATCTTCATGCTAAGTCTAGATGTTGTCAAAGCATTTGATCAAGTCTTGCACATCAGACTGCTGCATATGCTAAAAATGAGAAGAACGTTGAGCTACATAGTCAAATGAGCATGCAGCTTTCTAAACAACAGAGAAACATCATTGACATTCAATGAGCAAATGAGCACTATGCGTAAGATAAATGCAAACATATTTCAAGAATTTCTTATTTCATCGATTTTCTTTCTATTTTTCAACGTAAGTTTAATTGAAAAATGCAAAGCATTGAGAATCAAAATTGAAGTGCTTGACTTTGTAAATGATATCAACATTCTAGTCTATGACAGATTCATCAAAGAAATTTGCAAAACATTGAGCAAGACATATGATGTTTGCGCGAAGTGAGCTTGAACTCATGATACAACGTTCACATCAGAAAAATATGAGTTCACTCATTTCACTAGTAAATCGAGAAAATTTGACATGATGACTAGCATATAAATAGAAAGCTCAATGATTAAGTTGAAGTCAGACATGCAAGTTTTAAAGATTCAACTGAACATGAAACTGCAATAAGACGCGCATCTTTGATAAATAGAAGTGAGTCACATAATAAGAATGCTTGCGCTTAGTCATTTAGAAGTCTTCACATGAGAAGCAATCTTCACAAAAGCAAGATAAGTGTACTCAGCTGTAATAAGATCAGAAATTGCATTTGAAGCATCAGTCTGACATTAACGTGACAAAGAGAAAAAACTGTCAGACAAGAAATGTAGACTAGAAACTTTGTAGAATCAGACTCTACGTTACGTTGTGAAAGTGTTCAAAAGAGTAAGCATTGAAACACTAAAGATCAAAATGTGCACAAGCTCGCTGCATGTTCATCTGAACATGCTACAGAATAAAGTCACATTACGCAGTTGAGTCAACGACAGAATGCAAGAAACTAGATGAGCATGCAAATTCATACACATTCAACTGTGAAAATTAATTGTCTCATCTTTCGCTTTTCTGTCATCAAGAAAATAGTGCTTCTGAACACATTTATTCAAGAAGACGTAAGAATGCAATCTAGATGCAGATGATTCAACTCTTCTATGATGATTTCAATAAGTGATAGCATTGCAATAATATTATATCACAAAGATCAATGAGAGCAACGATGAAAAAAATACAAGAAACGCATCGCAGATGTTAATGCAATCTCAGCACAAAGATCTCATCTATTCAACAAGATGATGAAGATGCATGATGATTTTCAGAAGGCTGAAAGCATTCTTGCAACTCATATCAGAATCAAATGCATAGATCTTAATGTTTATCTGCACTCAAGAAACGTTTCAAGCACAAATAGCTTGCGATGCGATTGCGAACGAAGTCATCAGACAGCGAAGCATGTACTCATGCATTGTTCGAACTGAACACATTTGCGATCAAGAATGCTACGTGATGTTAACTTCTTGAACTATCGAATAATTGTTGCAATCACGAAAGATCTCAGAGCAGAAGCGAGAATGATGATGAAAACGAAACTTCTGAAGCAATTTAAAGTGACTAGAACACTCATTCTTTAACGTGCAATCAACGCGAACAAATTTGATACATAGTCTTAATCTTGTCGTTTCAACTGCGTGAAGCAGTCGTATAGATAGCGAGTGATTTTCTACCTCAGAGAATTTTGTTCACTCGACACATATAACATAGAATCTCTCATGAGTCGATCTAATTGATGTCACAAGAATGTATGAATTTATTATTATTATTATATGAAGTTATCAACTTTCATTTAATCTTATGCTTCTTGAGCAAATCAATGATGTGATGATCAACATACTTTTCTTCATTATCTGAATGAAATTAATGAATCAAAGTGTCTCGATTCTTCATTAAATTCAAATAGTTTCAAAGTACATCTTTTAGATTGAATTTTCAATCTATTAAATAAATGATTGTATATTGACTGTAATCATTAATCATAGTGACAACATATTTGAATTCTTCATCAATCATGAGTATTTTATCATCATCGACAAGATTCAAATGTATTAACTCATCAATTTTGATTAGATTGATCATTGAATCAAGTTTTCATATTTACATTCTGACTCGACTCAAGTACTTGAGTTGAATCTTTTGACTTGACTCGAATACTCGAATTGAATCTTATGACTCAACTCGATATTGATCTTGAGTTGAGTCAGAATTCGTTGACTTGACTCGATTCATCAAGCAATCGAATATGACATCAAGAGAACTAAATATAGAAATTTTTCCGATTTTTCGTCTTTGCATTACCTTTTTGCATTATCTTTTTGATAGAAAGTCATAAAGAGAAACATAAAGAGAAACATAAAGAGAAACATAAAGAGAAACATGAAGAGAAATATGAAGATCATTTGATAGAAAGCTTTGATAAAGAACTATGATAGAAGAGCTATGATAGAAAGTCATAACGGAAAACTATGAAGACTGTTTGATAAAAAGTCATGAAGAGAAGTCATGAAGAAAAGCTATGATAGAAAAACATAAAGGCTATTTGATAGAGAGTTATAATAAAGAGTCATAATAGAGAGTCATAATAGAATATCTATCTATTTATCTTCATGTCTTGACGAATCAAATCGAGAATTTCAAGTCAATACTTGATTTCAACTCTCTGACTTGACTCAAATACTTAAGTCAAACATCTCAATTCAACTCAAATACTCAAGTCAAGAATTCTGACTTGAATTGAGTCTTAACGAGTCGAGAACTTGACTCAATCTTGATGATTCAACTTGATGTAATCAGTTTAATTTTGATGAATTTTGTGTGAAATCTTCAACTTGAAGCTCAATGTTACTTGTTTAAGACACAAGTTTCACATATTGATTCTGAGAATTCTTTTTCTTCTAAACTATTGATTGAATTCACATCAATGTTGATGCTTATATTAACTAAACATTTTACGTCTGTCATATTCAGATGAGCTAGTCATTTATATCATTGATGTCATGACACTTTGATCGATTCATGTGTTCTGCTTATCAGTGTTTGAAAATTTGAGAAGTTAGCTGATGCATTCACGAAGTAGAATTTCTCATCACTTCTCAAGTTGATGAGAGCGATGACTTTCATTGAGTCAATGAATAGAAATTTATCTTTCTGTATACTACATGTATATTCTTTGACTTTCACTTGTTCAACTGACATCAAATTATAATGCAGTCTTGAACAGTAATAAACATTGTTTAGTTGAATTTTGATTGATTGATTTTTCAGCAAAATATTGATTATAATCATATTTTTTTTGATCGACAACAAGATTCATCTATACATGATGTCAACTATGAATCTTTTGATTCTATTGCAGAATAGAAGTTAGAAGAGTCAAGAAATCTTAATTCAATGCAGTTTGATTGAAGTTAAAACGTTGCGTGATCATGAAAGCTGTCATGCAGAGTTTTCATTCATGCGACAGCATTCTTTCTAACAGCTACAACTCACAAAGAAGATTAATGATAAGTTGATGTCAGTATGAGATGAAAAGATATCACTAGTGAAATAGTCAATTCAGATGATGAGTCTCAAGATTATGATTACAAGTGATCAAAGAAGTTGTGACTCGTTGACTGCGTTGATATACTGAAGAAGCTCGTTGAGCTCGACTTTTTTATTCATTGACATCATAAACAGTAAGTGATGAAAAGATACTGAATAGAATAGTTGATTCAGATGTTGAGTCTTGAGTTTGTGATTACATGTGATCGAAGAAGTAATGACTCGTTGACTGCGCTGATATACTGAGAAAACTCAACGAGCTCAACTTCTTTACTTATATCGACAAGTCATGCATCTATCTACGTGAATGATCAAAAGCACAAAAAAACAATCAGAATGCATTCTTTACTATTGATCAGAGCTAAGCATTCAACTACGACTGCGATTGCACATTTATATCAACAACACATTCAATGTTTACATGACACAAGACAAGAGCAGAATAGAATTATGTATAATCACACTTTATTTTCTCATCATGCACATCTCTCTTTCATCACATATTTTCTTACTTAATGAATGATAATCATTAAGCAAAGAACACAGTTTTGACATTACAATCATGAGCATCACGAATGCAAAGAAATCATGATCTTCGTGATCAAAGATCGAAACATCATTGTATAAAAGATCATCAATGAAAAGCAGAGCAAGAACAATGCATAGCAAGAAAACAGCACAGACACGCATCAAGAGTTTAAGCGTCATGCGCTGAATAAAAGCTATAGATTCATTACTGATACTATTGTCTCAGCGTTGTTGTCTTGATGATATGCAGTCGCTGTGTAGTCGATGAGCGATTTTCTTTCTCAGAGAATTTTGTTCATTTGATACACATAGCATAGTTTTCTCTCATGAATCGAACTTAAATCGATGTCACAAGAGTGTATGATCAATCAATCAATCATATCTTTTTCAATAATAATTACTGCTTCATTATTTGCAGTAACAATGCTGTTTTTAATCACTTTTCAATATGTTTATTCATTAAACAAGTTCTTGTTGTAGCAAACATGATTCTCAGCTTTGATGTTTATTCATCAGACGTTGATGCAATTACATGCTTAATTAATGAAGAAGATTTTCATTAATCTGACTATTTTGATCTTGAAGTCTATTTCAAAGTCAACGACTAGATTCTTGTTTCTTTCGCTGAGTTTTCAATCATCTGAATGAAGATTAAAATGTAAATATCAGCACTTCTGTTAATCATGACTTGTTTGCTTGCAATGAGAGCAAATTTTATTTGACTCTTTTTGAAATTTGTTGCTTTCAAATTTTCTCTTCTTTTCATCAAACTGAGTTATCATGCTCTTGAAGCTAAAGTTCTTCTCTTCATTCATTCATTTGTCATGATTGATTAAAGCGATAATCATCTTATTAATTAATAGCTTGAATTTGTTGATCTTGATGCTCTGTATCAGATCAAAGATGTATGATTCTAGACTTTTGTTAAAATCTAGAAGAAAAAGATTACTTAACAGTCATGATTTTATCATTTTTTCGATGTTTGAACATCTGATAGTGATTCATTTGAATGAATCAACATAGTTCTGAATGAATTTGAAATTTGATTGTTTTGAATGATTAAGTTCTTTGATGATCATATCGCAGACTCTATCATTTTTATTCATTCAATAGTGAGCAGCGATGACATACTCTTTTCTGACTGTTGTCAAAGCAACAAATGCAGCTGCTGTTAAGATGAATGCAGCTGTTGTTGAGATGAATGCAATCAATGTTGTAGAGAATGTATCTGCTGTCGATGCGTTGAATTTTGAAGCTTTCAATTTCTTCAGTCACTTCAAGATGATCATTCAGAGATCTTTGACTTTCAAGACACTGATTATGTTCTTCTTTCATGATTCATAGTTCTCACTTCTTTTTAGCTTCAAAACATGATAATTCTTTGAATCTTTCATTGTGAAAGTGATTGAGATATGAGAGTGTGAAATTGATGATGATGAGATTGATGATGATGAGATTGATGCTTTAAGTTCTGCTTTTAAATATGTTTGTGATAGCGAAATAAAGCTAACTCAAGCTCATAATCTATTGATATATGAGAGTCAGAACGAATATATGCATGTAGATATATTGACTATGTAGTAGAGACATATATCTAGTTGATTAATAGATAGATAGTGACGAAGAAAGAAAGAAGTAGAAGGTGAGCTATATATTTCTAGAGTCAAGCCGACTAGAGTCGACTAAAGTCGAAGCGAAGATATCTAAACATCGAGGTTTATATGTATGCGTTACGTACGTGTTACGTACGAACATACCCCATTTTCAACAGAACGTACTATACATCAAAAAAGGTCACAGGTTTGAGACTGTAATAGTTGATGTATAACGGCAAGAGAGATGAAATTTGTAATTGAAGTTTAAAGAAGCGCGAACTGACGAGATAGCAGGGGGATTTTGAGATCTTGTATAAAGACGAAACTCACAAAGTTCATCGTTAAAATACGTGTAAAATGATGAACATGTCATAATGTAAAGATTCGAATCAAATCAAGTGACTTACCTAAGTACTCTCTCTCTATCATTCTCTCTTCTCATTGGCTCTTCTCAAAGCACTCTCACAGCTGCTTGCCTAGAGATTTCACGCTAGTTGGCCAAAGCCGCAAGGCTGCGTGGCTGCCAGTGACCGACTTCTTCGTCGTCTGAATGAAACCTTATACATAGTTAGTTACCCCATGCGGTTAGCCGACTACTGCACGCTTGAAACATCAAACATTTAGATCTCTCTTTTGATCATCACTATCATTATCACCATCATCATCGCCTCAAAAACACACATGTATAAATTAGTCACCTCAAACAACTTTCGCATTGTTCAACGGGCATCTCAAATTGGGAACACCTTTTCGCTTCTTCGTCGCATCAGCGACATCTTCGAAAATATGAGGATGACTCTCATGAATTCAGAGCTGTTTTTCGAATGAATTTGCAGAGAAAAGAGCAAGAATCTCTTGAACACACGCTTGCAGGCGGAAGAAAGCATAAATGAATCGATTACGAGTTCAGAAAGGTTTGTTTTGGGTCAACGAAGACGACAGTTGTCAGGGACTAGGCTAGGTACTATCAATTGAAGGATGTATATTACTTTGATATGATCTAGGTACAAGACATACACCAGGTAATGTACAAGACGAAAGACAAAGGATGAAAGCGAGGGCGAGGGCGAGCTTCTATTTACATGATTCAATGGCCGCGTTTAAGATTGCGACAGGCTAGACAATTACTGCGCCCTAGATCTAGGCCAGATCTAGGCCAGATATCCGGGCCCTCAGGATGAGGTTATTCAGATATTTGGCAAAGATATCGGGCATACAGCAATGGCATGGCCAGGAATACCCATTTGATAGGGGCTAGGATGGCTTCGGGCAACAGCTATGGGAAATAGCAGGTTACTTGGCTTCAGAGGGAGCTAACTAGTCAGGGAGTGTTTTTTCGGCTGCATCGGTGGCAGAGGGAGCTTTCTGAGCAAATGGAGCTTTCGAATAGCTTCAAAATTTGGCGCCAGCGAGATGATAGGCGATAGGCCGTGCAAGAAAGAGTGTTGAAACGAGAGTTATGCTCGGACCTATCGAGGTCACATGACGCACTGTAGTTAACCGAAGCTTCGAACCTTCATAGAATCCCCATTCTACATATGCTGCAAACCCTTCTAGTTCAGTCATATTTCAACGCATCTAAACCAACGGTCACACTAAAGTCGTTGCATCGTTGTATAGTTGTATCGACGAGGCGAGTTTCATATGGTTCATCGACCGATGGCTTCAACTTGTTTGATTTGATGTCGAATATGTTCCTCGTGCGGTAGTAGCGTAACCTCATGAAAGTGCTAAAATCGAAAACGTTTTCTTAATTGACCACCATGCTACATCGAGCAAAGCAAGTTGTAGTGTTAATAGCCTTGATTAGTCAGTGTATTGAAATTCAACCCTGTTCGAACGGCAAACTGAGAAGGTCCAGGGCATCTTAGGGACTCCCAGTACAGTAAGGTGAGGGACGCCCCTATCCATTGAACGAGAGCATGGAGCAAACGGCTAAAGTATCTTGTGCGAATCGCGTATTTGTAGTAGAAGATGTGCATCTTGAATTGCGAGACTCGGATCGAATATATGCCCGTCGAAACTTGAATAGGACAACCAACTTGCGATCTCAAGTATCGCCTTCAGCGGTTTCTGTATGAGCCCGGACATGCAATGGTGAACCAGCCAAGCCACACAGGAAATATGCCATTCTCCAGTCCGCAACCTGTCGGTATCATACCAGCTCTTAACCTGTGGCCTCCCAACGTCACTATAAGTGTAAAAGCTCCAGCATTAGTGCTTGATTGACCTTCTTCCATCACCCACGAACCACACAGTCCCTGTTTCCCGTGATGATTACACCAAATTCTGCCACCCCCGCTCCTCCAGGGGACCCCACCACGCCACCCACGCAACCGCCAACAGCGCCAGAAACTCGCCCAAGTCCAGCCCCCACCATATGTCAACCGTGACTTTGGTCAGACCTCCAAAATACCACCCAACAAGTGCCACCTCGCATAGCACCAGACCGCAGAGGAAAATGTCGAAATGCCAACGGGTGTACACCGTTCCAAACACTACACGCTCGCCCATCATACGACCCAGCAGGTGTAGGAGCCATGCTTCACCAAAGAAGTGTAGAACCGCGATGACGAGACGTGGTATGAAGCTGAAGGAGAAGGCTCCGCTGACGACGGAGAGAACGGAGACGAAGGTATCGAGGACTAGAACGATGCACATGCAGATGCGACGGAGAAGGACGGCGCGCGATGGACAGTTGAAGGGGGAAAAGGCGGCCATGGTGAGACCAGGCCAGCAGCTGCGGGCTGAAGGGCAGCCATGGTGATTCTGAGATTGAGAGGAGGCATAGGTAGGGGGAGGATCGGTGGGTTTGCGGAAGGACTCGAAAACCATGGTGGTGATTGTAGCTGGCGAATTTTGTGGTTTGGACCACGGAATGGAAGGCAGTGGGTTTGAGGGACAAGCGGAGACGCAACGGAAGTAGTTCTCTGAAGGACAAGAAGAAATGGCAGGTGAATTTCTCCCCACTGGGCCTTGGTCTGTTCTATAGACTGTCAAATTTGTGTCTTGTAAAATTGTTCAGCGCGCAGGGAGATCGGCGAAGGCTGAGGCGAGCGCCTAGAGGATGCATAGTGCTCCACAGAAAGGATTTCCAGGATCACAGAGTCAGGGAATGAGAGAATTGATTGGGCTATCCCATTGTCGGACATTCCTTCGCGTTTTCATGAAACGCTGTGCCGTAGACATTGGGGCAGTGAGCAAGCTGCTGGTTTGAAGCTTTTGCATACACGGTTGGGCACGATAGCTATTGAGCAGCGCTGTGACGATGAGAGCCCAGAAGATAGAGTCAGGAGTATTCTCGCAAAGAAGTTAAGGTTGGCAATGGTAGTGAGAAGAGCAATAGTAAGGTAGTAACTTCAGGCGGAAACGCCATCAACCTCGCTTAGCCAACCAATCAAAATAGGTGGATTCTGGTAGTTTGGATCACTGCAGTGAACTCTTAACCTGCTATTCCTTTACGCAGCTCAGATATATGGTTATGTTCTCAAGGTCTCGGGTTAGAACATCGGAACTGTACTGGAAGAAATATCTCTACTAAAAGTTCTGATCTAAGAACTTCGTCGAAACTTCGAACAAGTTGTGCCTTTGGCAGTGGTCAAATGCTGAAGCGACTTAGAAGCTTCGAAAAGTGTACGAGGGTTGTAACTATATTATTCTTATGAGAACTGAATTACGAGCTTCTGTTCTGGCTTCCGACTAAACTGTGTGTGGGCTACGGTGCTATTGATGGACCAGTTTGAGCTTTTAGGGCTGGAAATGTTGTCCTAGCTTTGACTATCAACGCCTTTCTCAGAGCAAGCAGCTGTCAGAAGGGGAATCCGCTCGATTCAGTTGGAGTTCTCCAGCAAAGTGCAAAATCGAATCGCACAGCTTGTAGTCGTCAACGTGATAGTTGTAGTCTGTCAAGGAGTCTATCAACTAGAGCGTGGGGCCTCCTTATTGCGAGGCACAGCAATGAGCTTCTAGCCAACAAGCTCCTTGAGATATTGAAGTCGACCGTAGGACAGATCTTCGTTCCTAACAGCGCCACCTTTCAACGTCAGGTCCGCAAGTTCTTGTTTACGCCGCTGCATTTTCTGCACATTTTTCTCCCACGACCCTCTCATTATGTATCTAATTGTCTTAAATTCCTTAAGTTGTCCCAATCGATGGATACGGTCTAGCGCTTGGGACTCGCTCATTGGGTTCCACTGTGGCTCCATGATATATGCCCGTGAGGCGACTGTAAGATCGAGGCCAATACCTCCACATGAAATAGTAGCGAGGAGAACGGTGATATCGGGTTCGGTTCTAAAGACCCGGAGTACACCCGCTCGGCCCAAGGCGGTCAAGGTCCCATCTAAGCGTACACATCTGATGGACTTCTCCCAGAGTTGAGGCTGCAGGATGTCGAAAGTTCTCGTCCAGCAAGAGAAGACAACGCTAGAGGATATGTTAGCGGCTGAGATGGATTAGTTAAGTTACCAACCTTTTGATGCCATCCGGAGTATCGCATAAATCCCGAACAACTCGTTTGATCTTACTAGGTACATTGTTTGCGATTTCCATAATAAGCTTTTTTTGACCCGTTGTGGTATAAGGCTCAAAGATTCTACTGACATGCGTATTTGGCACAACAAGGTGTTTATGGTTCCTGGGTAAGTGGTTGCAGATTTTGAATCGCCTAGCAGTATTTGTATCTTTCTCAACACACGAGGAACACAAGAGTTCCAGCAATTCGTTGATCCAAGGCTCATCTTCATGTTCTGAATCAGTTTCGCTAGACATTGCAGAAGATAAGTCTTGGCGGCATTCTGCGTTGGAGCATTTGGCAAGATCAACCTCATCTAGTTGGTTGAAACGTGCCTGCGCCTCTTGGGTAGTCCACGTTAAAC